>Ga0310037_10000224_pt1 | contig 42229 bp, 44 predicted proteins | sample Sb_taG_11_FD_200239 | JGI IMG/M metagenome (GOLD analysis project Ga0310037, IMG submission 200239) | Peat soil microbial communities from Weissenstadt, Germany - Sb_50d_3_AS metaG (v2) (version 2) | ecosystem: Environmental > Terrestrial > Soil > Wetlands > Peat | place: Germany: Weissenstadt... | reverse complement strand
CCTCTCCCTGCTTCAGGATCGCGATGATCTGCTCTTCGCTGTGTCGCGTGCCTTTCATTGTGGTTCTCCTCTCCTTGGTTTGGGAGAACTCACATTCTAGATGGTCCAGTTTTCGGGGTTTGGGTCAACGGCCTCAGCCTGACAATTTGTGAATACAACAGTGTATTTGTTGCGTTTACGAGTTACGATTTTTGAAGCCAAGATGCACCTCCATTGTGCATTGCGGTTAGGGTGTGGTCGGTGTTGATAGCACCGGCTGCGCCCGGTTATTGGTTGATCTTCCCCATCGCTTCCATTAGAGCTTCCGAGTATTTCTTATTACCAGCTTTTCCCTCTGACAGGTCTGCTTCAACATAGGTATCCATCAAAACTTGAAGCGAGTTGCCCGACCTTTGGTAAACGGCCCTAAGGTCACCTGTTAGGTTGTAGAGAGACGTAAACGCTCCGTGCCTGCCCCCATACAAACCACACCAACGGGCGCACACCTTCTTTGCGTGCGGCTTGATGTGGTATCTGTCGAATGACTTGTGATTCACCGGCTCACCATTACCATTTGTGAACACCAGGCCGGTTGAACCCTTACCACTCGCTTTATGCCATTCCTTGATGTATCCCAACACCGGCTCTTCAACGGATAGGTAACGGTCGCTGCGTTCGCTTTTGGTTTCTCCGAGCACCCCATTCGGGGCAGCTTCGCAAACGTGGTAAACGTTCTTCTTCCAATCCATGTGTTCCCACTTCACAGCGGCAACCTCACTAGGCCGCATCCCCATCACCGCGCACAGAGCGAAGAACAGCTTCGCATCTGGTTTGGTGAGGGCCTTCAAGATCGCAGCGGTTTCCTCTCGCGTGTACTTCACACGTGGTTTGGCTTTGCGGACCTTGACCGATGCACCGGCATCATTCCACGGGTTAATTTTGATGACCCCTTTTCGTATGGCGTGCTTGAATATGCCACTACACAGGCTCTTTACGTGCGCGAGTGAGTTTTCGTTAAGCTTCTTCACGGTAACCATGTAATCAAGAAGTTTGCAGGCATCCACAGTGGTAAACGTTTCAATGGGGGTTGTTTCAAGCTCGGGTTTGACGTACAGCTTCCAATCAGTTTCATAACCACGGATGGTGGAAGATCGTTTGTTGGCTTGCACCCATGGCAGGTACGTGGTTTGCCAGAATGCGCCCACGGTGACAGCCGGGGCCGGAGTTGCGGAGTGCAACGCGGTGTGCCGGGTGCTGTTGATTGCGGACATGCGCGAGTCGCGCAGGAGTTTCACCTTGGCAGGACTGGTGCCAAGATCGCAGAGACGTTCCGTGACCTTCGTTCGTCCCTCTTCCCCATCACGATAGAAACGGATGTAAAATCCATCTGAGCGTTCGACAATGGTGCCGGTCTGCTTACGGAAGCGGGGCTTACGGCTTTGGAGCTTTTGGTGGAGCGCTTCAAGGAGTTCGGTCTGGATCATAACACTGTTAGACTAACAGTAATGGACATATCAGACCAGATATCTTCGGTAACCCACTGCAAATTGTTTAAAACAAGGAGGGCGCGTAGCTCAAATGGATAGAGCACCGGATTTCTAATCCGGTGGTTGCAGGTTCGATTCCTGCCGCGCCTACCATGTCAAATCAAACTAGTTAGATCTTTGCATCACTTATCATTCGAGGAGCCATTCAGATTGGTCTCGGCGGGTCCTCATTGTCAACGCGCTCTGGTTCCTGCCTCAATCTGCAACAGGTTCTCATACTGCTGTGTCCGCCGTGTTCCCAACCGCAACTCGCCGTAGAGGTTCGCCAATGGCCTTCATCACCTTCTCAAATCCCGCAAAATCCAACGACTGTGGCCCGTCCGACAGCGCCCGCTCCGGACACGGATGCACTTCAATGATCAGTCCATCGGCTCCAACCGCGACCGCCGCCCGGGAAACTGCCGCGATCAAACTCTGCTTGCCGGTTCCATGCGATGGATCTGCAATCACCGGGAGATGAGAAAGGTCGCGCGCCAGCGCCACGGCCGCCAGATCGAATGTATTTCGCATTTCTGTTTCGAAAGTCTTGATGCCGCGTTCGCAAAGCACGACCTGATTGTTTCCTCCCGAGAGCAGATACTCCGCTGCCAGCAGCCACTCCTTCACCGTCGCTGAAGGCCCGCGTTTCAATAGCACCGGCTTGCTGACAGTTGCCAGTCGCCTCAGCAGCGCGAAGTTTTGCATATTGCGTGCCCCCACCTGCAGCATGTCCACATGTTCACAGATGATCTCCACATCTTCCGTGCTCATCACCTCGGTCACCACGGGCAGCCCCGACTGCTCGCGCGCCTCCTGCAGAATCTTCAGCGCTTCCAATCCAAGTCCCTGAAAATCGTAGGGAGAGGTCCGCGGTTTGTAAGCCCCGCCGCGCAGCATGGTTGCCCCAGCTTTCTTCACAGCGTGAGCCGTGTTTAGCAATTGTTCCCGCGATTCAACAGAGCACGGTCCAGCAATGATCACAACTTCCGGGCCACCAATCGCGACGCCGCCGACCTTCACTACCGATCGCTCGGCCTTAACTTGCCGGCTGACCAATTTGAACGGCTGAGCGATTGCGACCACGTTCTCAACACCCGGAGCGACCTGCAATGCCTCGATTTCATGCCGCCGCCCGTTTCCCACGGCGGCCACAATGGTGCGCTCCACACCGCGCGTAACGTGCGGCTGATAGCCCGCTTCTCGAATGCGTTCGATGACGTGCGCTATCTCTTGCTCGGTTGCTTTCTCCGACATGTTGACGATCATTAAAGTTCTCCTAAGTTTTTAGACCTTTTCACCACAGAGGACAGAGACACGTAAATCTTTGATTGCTCTTGTTACCTCTCCGTTTCTCCGTGCCTCCGCGTTGAAGGCTGTTTCTTTTCCAAAAAGCAAAAGCCGCGATCCTTGGAATCGCGGCTTCCAGCTGAGCTCTTGCGTGAAGTCTAGTCGATCATGGATGAGTCAATCGCCTCGCAAGTGCCGCCGCAGCCGCTACTCCGCGAAACCGGTAGTAGCGAAACGGCACCGTAAACGAGGTAAATTGCGCCAAAAAGTTTCCTTAAGATCTAACTGCGTTCTGCCCTTCGAAAGCGGCTCGTTATTGTATCGAGCTGGCGGTATTGGAGAAGACATTGTTTGCATTGGATCCGATCAGCCGGATCGTACCCACCACCAGAACCAAAATCACGGCGAGCATCACCGCGTATTCTGCAATATCTTGTCCTTCATCCTCAGACCAAAACCTGCGAAGTAATTCGGACATTTGTCCCTCCAATCCGAACATAATATATTCCTGTGAGAGGAAACGGGGCGCAACGAATGCACCCATAATGCCGCACCGGGGGGTGCTTGTCAATTGTGGAAATTCCCCGTTAGCGCGAAATTTTGCTGCGGCCATTTAGACCTCGGGCGGCATTGATTACCCTTTCAGTTTCTCGCGATGGGGTGGACTGCGTCAGCGACTCGGCGCTCTTATGCGGTGGCCGTACATTCAGCATAGCCGAATTCGGAACCGTCTTTTTGGAGTGAATTCTGGTGGCCACTTCGAGGCCGAACTGGTCGCGACCGCTCGCCGCGGAGATTTCCCTTGTCTCTTTGATGAAAAGTACCGTTAACTCGCGTGAACTTCGAGGTCCGGAACTGATAGTCTGGCTTGAGAACCGAAAAAGCTCGTGCCCATCCTTCGCAACCTTCGCGTCACCCTCGAGATGATCAAATGGGAGCACTCCATCTTCGCTCTCCCATTCGCTCTTTGCGGAGCCATGCTCGCTGCCTCCGGCCTTCCGACCGGGCATCAGCTTTTCTGGATCGTGGTTGCCATGCTTGCCGCGCGCTCCGCCGCCATGGCCTTTAATCGACTCGCCGACGCCGCCATTGACGCTGCCAATCCCCGGACTCGCACCCGCGCGTTGCCCGCCGGGCAGCTCTCGCCCGCATTCGTCGCCACCTTCGTCATCGTCTCTTGCGCCATCTTCATTGTCGCAGCCTCGCAACTGAATCGCCTCACGCTTTGGCTCTCACCGGTCGCGCTCGCCGTCCTGCTTCTCTACTCCTACACCAAGCGCTTCACGCGCTGGTCACACCTCGTGCTGGGATTCGCGCTCGGCATCGCCCCGTCCGCAGCATGGATCGCCGTTCGGGGCTCACTCGATCCTCGCATCCTTCTTCTCACCGCGGCCGTAACTTTCTGGGTCGCCGGCTTCGATGTTCTTTACGCTTGCCAGGATTTTCAATTCGACCGCGACGCCGGACTCCACTCCATCCCACGCTACCTCGGCATCCGCGGTGCTCTCTGGGTTGCCCGCGTCTTCCACGTCGTGATGCTGCTTCTGCTGATCGCTCTACTCCCAGCCTTCTCACTTGGCAAACTCGCGATCGCTGGCGTCGGCGCCGTCACCCTGCTCCTCCTTTACGAACATTCCCTCGTCAAGCCCGACGATCTCTCCCGGCTCAACGCCGCCTTCTTCACTATGAACGGTGTAATCTCCGTGGTCTTCGCACTCTTCATAGCCGGAGATTTATGGCTGAAAAAACTACGATGAATCAAGAGAGGATGAATCTAGAGAAGAATAAGGAGGGAAGAAAGGGAAGAATGAAGTTGCGACAGACGAGTTACGCGGCCCTAAACTAAATTCTTCTTGAACAGAGGCGAGAGGCGTTCGTGTAGACGATTGACAGCCTGAGACAGTTTTTCCAGTCCGGGGGTTTCCAATCCCAGCTCCAGCGATTCCAGGTCAGTCGTCAAGTCCCTTATAACCTGTGTAGCGCGACGCACCCGCTCAACTGACAATAGATCCAAAACCGTATACGGATCGCGATGCTGCTCTTGCAGCTCGCCCCATTGCTGCACGGCCCATGCGGTCTGGCGAATACTGTCAACCGCATCGCGGAAGTCGCACAAAACTCGCGGAGCACAGTCGCCAGAGATCACTGACTGCTCCAACTTCTGCAGTTCCTGGGTGGCCGCCTTTAGCCGTTCCGCTACCGATCTTCTATCCGGGCTGGTCACTTCCATAGCCATGCTCGCAAAAATCTCTGTACTCGCAGTTGCTGTAGTTTAGCCGGGGCCACGAAACTGTTCTTTCATCGCTCGGCATGTCATTCATCGGCATTCCATCCGAAAGACTTCAGTCTGAGGTTGGACCGTCAAAGCCGCTGCAGCCCGGAGACGGGAGATTTTGCCCCAGAGCGTTGCGAGGAATTACAGGCGAACAAATAGCGAATATGTTAGACTCCGAGAGCGATGGCCCGCCGTCCCGATCCCAAAAAACGCGAAGAAATACTCAGCCGCGAACATCTGGACGAACTAGCCGAAAATCTGGCGCACCTGAGCATGAACGCCGTCCTCGACTTCTACCAGCGCGCCTATCGCGACTGCCGCATCATCAACAGCCACACATTTCCTCCTGCCCGCGCGATCCAGGAACTCGTGCAGGCCTGGAGACAATTAAGAAAATGGCAACAGCACTAATCTTCTTGCGGCAGCGTAAAGGCCGCCTCAATTGTTCTCGGGTAAATTCTCTAGTACGAATCCAGTAGGAAAAAATACGCGAAAAATCAGCCCGCGGCCTTGACTCTGTCCGCTAGCGTACTATCATGAAACTAACGCTCCTCCCTAGGGCAGGGACAATCCACAACAATCTGTAACTGAACGGAGGAAGTCCCCATGAAACTGAATGACAGCATTTCAACCTACGACGTTGCCTAGGCTCTACAGGGCGAGACCGGCAAGTTTGAAGTAACCAGCCCCAACGGAGAACGCTATTTCGTTACGTGCCAGCCTGGACACTCCATTGTGAGTCTGGAGTGGGCCGGTTCTGAGCCGAACCTGCAACCCTTCCTCGTGCGCAAAGTAGCACAACCGATCGCGACGGAGGGTCGCTCCAAGAGATCCGCGGCTGCCTAGCAAATTGGGCAACCCCTGAGAAAACAAGCCCGGCCCCGACGAGGCCCCGGGCGTTTGATTTGTCCGGGAAGGGCACAATGCGCAGCAAAGTGGAAGTATGCGGTAACGTGGAACCAAGCGGTGACGAGGAAGTATGCGGTGACGTGGAAGAGCGGCGCTTCAGCGCCGCGTAACGCGTTTCATAAAATGCAACCGGCTTCAGCCGCGAAGCAGCGACTCTCTACCGAACCGTGTGGGACGGACACTCCTGTCCGTCGCTCTTGACCTTGCTTCTGACTTTGATCGGGAAGGGCACGCCCTTCCAGCCGTGCCACAAAGCCTTGCCAAACGGATCGTCCCCACCTCCACCGGCCCGCCCAAAACCGCGACGGACGGGTGGCCTGAAGTAAGATAGTGTCGTCAATCGTGCCAGAGAAAGGTGCTCCAGCCCGCTATGGGAATTCTGACGGATGACATGAAGCGCGTTGTCCGTGAGCAGCGGCTCGGCTTCGTCGCGACCGTCTGCCCTGACGGGACTCCGAACCTCTCGCCCGAGGGAACGACAGCAGCGTGGGGTGACGACCACCTCGTCTTCGCCGACATCCGATCACCGGGGACTGTAGCCAACCTGCGCCGCAATCCGGCCGTTGAAGTGAACGTCGTCGATCCCATCCTGCGCAAAGGATATCGCTTCAAAGGCACCGCCGAGATTCTCAGCGAGGGAGCGTTGTTCCAGGAACTTTCCGAGTTCTACCGCCGAGACCCGCGCATACACCGTATCGTCCTGATTAAGGTGGAGCAAGCTCTGCCGCTTATCTCGCCCGCATACGATCAAGGCATGACCGAGGATCAGGTGAGGGCGCGATTCGAGAGTTGGCAAGCGTCGCTGCGAGCAGGGAAATCTAGCGGGACGCCCGACGAATGACGATTCAAGGGGATGTCATAAGGGATATTAGATAAGGGGATGTCGTTCCGAACCAGGCCGAAGGCCCGATTCTTCGCCGGCGAAACCTGAGCGGTTCGAGCTCGGTGGTGCCCGCCCTTCGAAACCGCGAGGGGTGGGGCAGCTTCAGTCGGGTACTGCAAAGGTGGGCCAGCGCCCCCTAGCTCCCTCAGTCGTTGGCGGTTTAGTACAATCACTACGACGGGAAACAAAGCCAAGACTTAAGATGGGAAAGCATCTCGGACTTCTGCTACTTGTAGCTGGAGCCGCCCTAACGGCGCAAGAGAGCGTGACCCTGTCCGCAGACGACACACAAGTAAAGGCCGGCCAGGTCCTAAATTACACGGTGATCTTGGACAGGACAGTCGACGCCCCTGACTGGGGCATTGGTACAACCTTCACTACGGCCGAGGGACAGGACTACGGAATGAGTGGGAACTGCTCCGTCACCCCTGTGCCTGCGGCCTCTACCGCCTACCCTTGCTCGCTACGGGTTCCATCGTCAGCTTTGGGCGGTGTATGGACCCTAAAAGGCATAAGGGTATATATCGGTACTAAGAGCGTGGATCTCCATGTCAAGCCATTCTCGTTTCGCGTCCTCGCAAATCCAAATCTAGTATTTCCCACCAGCGCGGAACTGACAGTCAATCTCTCTCAGGAGCAGTTGCTCAGGAGAGAGGCGAATCGTCTTGAAGAGCAAATCGCCAAGCTAAGGTCGAGCGTCGCCGGATACGATCAGGCGGGCGCGAATGACAAACTGACGGACGCCCTGCGAACAAGTGTCAAGGAAGAGATCGAGGTACTCGGAGCGACTGAGGCCGAATTCCTAAAGTTAGCAACGGCAACCACCCAGACGCCCGCCACGCAGGCCTTCTTCAGCGACCTACGCACGAATTACGAAGCCGTCCTCTCATTGACGGAGAAACGCTCGTCAGCCCGCAACGCGCCGGAGGTCTTCTTGGAAGTGGCCGAAAGAAAAGATCGCGTAAGGCGAGATGAATCTATGCTCTTGGCCCTAGCGGTACTGCGACCTTTCGAGCAGAATGAGCTCGCGTATAAGGTGGTCTTGGATACTGGATCGCTCGTCTTTGATCTAGAGGCTAATAGCATTCCGCCGGGCGCGACCGTTTCCTACTACAGGCGTGGCGACGCACCCCGCCAGAATCCGAGCCCTACCAACTCCACCATTCACTCTCTTCCGTATGCAATATGGCACATCAGGTTCCAGAAGCAGGGTTACCAAGTTGAGGATCGTGAGTACGACCCGTTCCGAGAGCCCAATCGGGTGATAGCCGTCGAGCTACGACGCTAGCCTATGCCAACCCGATCGACAACGCTACGCTCCTACTACCAGTCGTTCAAGAGCGCTTCCGGAATCATCGCGGGGATTGTCGTCGCCTCGCCTTACATCTCGCGCGTGCTTCCCGCGGGTTTGGGATCATATGTCTTCCCGCCGCTGGGAGGGGTCGAGGAAGTCGCCCGTGCAGCGCTCGTGGCGATGGCGCTGGCCGCCACATTCGGTGTTTATTTCTGGACGTCCAGTTCGGCCGCTACCGAGCCAAGAGCCGTTACCGTTACCCTGGTTGTCGCAGCGGTCCTGTTCCTCGTCTATTTCGGGCTTCACCTGCGATTCGTTAGACGCGTGGACATTCCTGCACTTGGGACTGGGGCATACGTCAGCATCGGGTACGAGCGCACTGCCTTCGCAAAGGCAAATTTCGATTCAGCATCCGACGAAGACCTTCTGAGGTCCCGTGGCTTGGACGATGAACAAGTCAGACTTCTGTGGACGACGAGTTCTCTAATCGTCGCGAGGCTCCTACTTTACGTCGCTTACTGCTTGTGCGTCCTCACTCTGGTCGTCGCATTTAGCCTGGGCGTCGTTTGCGATGCCCAAGCAACCCATAAATGAGAACGGCTCGCACGGATGAAACGAATCCCAGGCCCTACGCCCCGAGTCGCGGCTCCCCGCTCCCGCCTCCGCCTTTACACTCCTTCCCGCCGCATGATAACCTCACTACTGTCACCAAGATAAATCGAAAACAGAACAGGAGTGCACCAGGTTAGTGCTAGCCAGAGAGCAAAAGAAATCCGTCATTGACCGGTATCAGACGCACGCGACTGACACGGGGAGCCCCGAGGTTCAGATCGCCATCATCAGTGAACGCATTGGCCAGTTGACGGACCACTTCAAGACGCACCAGAAGGACCACGGCTCGCGCCGCGGCCTGCTTATGCTGGTCAGCAAGCGGCGTCGCTTGCTCGACTACCTCAAGAGATACGATTCCGAGCGCTACAAAACTGTCATTGGAAAACTCGGCATCCGCAAATAGCTGCGTTCGGGAGAGTTGGGGAGAGATTTATAACGCCCTCCCACCTTTGCGCAAAAGGCGCGCAAAGGATGGGCACCCAGTTCCCGGGAAGTTCAGGAAATCTATCTCTGAGAAACCGCCTTCCTCTAGAAGCCGGTACAGCATTGAGCCAACTCCAACGTGCGTATTTTCGGGGACGTACTCCGAAGACGAAGTCCGAGGACGTATTCAGAACCCAGCTCTCACGGCCTCCGCTCACCCATGAACGCGCCTTTCCAAATGTGTGCAATCGCGTTGCAATCCATTCCGCGACCCGCGTGTCTTGCAATTTGCAAACTGGAAGGCGCGACCGCTCTCCTGATCACTATAAGAAGGATGAAAAATGAAACCAGAAGTTAGTTCCGTAACAGTCGACCTCACCGGCGGAAAACAACTCTCATTCGAAACTGGAAAATTAGCTAAGCAGGCCCACGGCGCGGCGGTTGTCCGCATGGGTGATAACGTCGTCCTCGCCACCGCGACCGCAAATGCCGATCCCCGCGAGGGAATCGATTTTTTCCCCCTCACCGTTGACTACCGCGAATACACCTACGCCGGCGGACGCTTTCCCGGTGGCTTCATCAAGCGCGAAGGCCGCATGAGCGAGCGGGAAGTGCTCACCAGCCGGCAGATCGACCGCCCCATCCGTCCGATGTTCGCCGAAGGTTTTAAGTGCGAGACGCAAGTCATCGCCTTCGTGCTCTCCGCCGACAGCAGTAACGATCCCGATGTGCTCGGCATCAACGGCGCATCCTGCGCGCTTGCGCTTTCCGACATTCCGTTCCTCGGCCCAATCGGCGCGGTACGGGTTGGCCAGCTCAACGGCCAGTTCATCATCAATCCCACCTACGACGAAATGCGTGAGAGCACGCTGAACATCATGGTCGTCGGAACCTCCGACTTCATCGTGATGATCGAGTCGGGCGCGAAGGAAGTGACGGAAGAAGTGGTCGTCGATGCGATTGAGTTTGGACACACCGAAATCAAGAAGATTTGCGCCGCCATCAAGGATTTGGCCGCCAGGGCCGGTAAGAAAAAACGTGAAGTGACGCCGCCGGAGTTCGACCAGGCCTATTACGACGCGCTGAAAAAGAAAATCGCCGCGGATTTGTCCGACCGCCTCGACACTAAGAAGCACCCCAAGGCCGAAAGCTATCTGCTGGTCAAAGAGCTCAAGAAAAAGCTGCAAGCCGAAATTCCCGAAGACGACGAAGAGGCGCAGGCGAAGCTCAAGCAGTATTTCGAAACTCTGCGCGAGCGTATCTTCCGCGAAATGGTTATCGAAAAGAAACGTCGCCCCGATGGCCGCGCGTTTGACGAAGTCCGAGAGATCTGGATCGAAGCCGGTGTTTTGCCCCGCACCCACGGCAGCGCAATCTTCACCCGCGGCGAAACACAGGCATTAGTAACAACCACCCTCGGCACCAGCGACGATATGCAGCGCCTTGAAGGCTTCGAAGGTGAAGCCAAGAAACGCTTTATCCTGCATTACAATTTTCCGCCGTTCTCGGTGGGTGAGGTTGCGTTCCTGCGCGGAGCGGGGCGCAGGGAAATCGGGCACGGAGCACTGGCGGAGCGCGCCATCTCGGGCGTGCTGCCTTCAGAAGAGTCGTGGCCCTACGCAATGCGCGTGGTCTCGGACATTCTCGAGTCGAACGGATCGTCGTCGATGGCGACGGTTTGCGGCGCGTCGCTCTCGCTGATGGATGCGGGAGTTCCGTTGAAGGCTCCCGTAGCCGGCGTCGCGATGGGATTGGTGAAGGAAGGCGAGCAGTATGCCATCCTCACAGACATTGCGGGCGCGGAAGATCATTACGGCGATATGGACTTCAAGGTCGCTGGCACGAAAGATGGTATCACCGCACTGCAGATGGATATTAAAGTTGCCGGCATTACCTCGCAGATTATGCGCGAGGCGCTGGCGCAGGCCAAGAGCGGGCGGTTGCACATTCTTGGCAAGATGGAAGAAGTGATAACTGCCGGACGCGAGAAGATTTCTGACTTCGCTCCGCGCTTCTATACCGTGCAAATTCCGGTCGACAAGATTCGCGATCTGATCGGGCCGGGTGGCAAGATGATTCGCAGCATCGTCGAGCAGACCGGAGTGAAGATCGACGTAGAGGATTCCGGATTGGTGAAGGTTGCGTCGAGCGATCAGGAATCGGCGGCAAAGGCGCTGCAGATCATCGGCGATCTGACGGCGACTGCGGAAGTAGGGAAGACTTATCTCGGGAAGGTTACAAGGCTGGCGGACTTCGGCGCGTTCGTCGAAATCATTCCCGGCACTGATGGATTGCTGCACATCAGCGAAGTGGCGGAGCATCGCATTGGCGACATCCGCGACGAGTTGAAGGAAGGCGACCAGGTGCTGGTGAAGGTGCTGGCTGTCGAAGGCAACCGCATCCGGCTTTCACGCAAGGCAATTCTGAAAGAGCAGCGCGCGAAGATGGGCGGAGGCGTTGCGCCCGAGGGCGCGCCCGCAGCAGTAGCAGCGGAAGGCGAGCCGGTTCCCGCGTTAACCGGCACGATGGTAATTGAAGGCGGTGGAGACTTCCCCGATGAAGCCGAAGGCGAACCCAACTTTAATCGGGACGGCGCGCCGCATGTGGCCAGCGGTGACCGGCCTCACGGCGATCGTCCGCATGGCGGAGATCGCGGTGGGCGCGGTGGACGTCCCGGTGGAGGTGGACGCGATCGTGGCCGCGGCGGGCGCGGCGGACGTCCTGGTGGCGGCGGACGTGATCGAGGACGCGGTGGGCCTGGCGGGGGGAGACACTAGAAACTTCATCGCCACACACGGATTCACACGGATAAATCAGGGAAAGAAAAAAGAGGCTACGACTTCGGTTGTGGCCCCTTCTGCGTGGATCAAACTCAAAACAACGCTCTGCCGACCGTCCATGCAAGAAAGCCGGAAACTCTCTGGCTTCAGGCATAATGACTCACGATGAAATTCTCCGATGACCGGCTGCTTCGGCTGATCGCAGTTTTTAAATTCTTTAAGGCCGCATCGCTAATCGCGCTTGGCATCGGAGCATTCAGGCTTCTTCATGAAGACTTGGGCCGTGTGCTCGAGCACTGGATTATGGCGTTAAGGCTCGACCCGGGGCAGCATTTTCTCGACGTTGCGCTCGCGAAAGCCTCCAATGTAAGTCCTGCACAAATCAAGAAAGTTGGCGTGGGAAGCCTTATCTATGCGGCACTGTTTTTAGCCGAGGGAACGGGTCTGTGGTTGCGCAAACGCTGGGGGGAATGGCTCACCGTAATCATTACGGGTTCCCTGGTGCCGATTGAGATTTACGAGATTTACCGGCATCCAAGCTGGCCGAAAGTGGTGGTGTTCGCGCTCAACATCGCTGTCGTCGTATACCTGATCTATCACATGGGCAAGCGGCCGCAGGCGTGATGAGAAGGTGCGTGTTTACGCGAGAAACTTTTTCATCGGGTCCCAATATCTTGGTTTCCATCCGGTGTTGAGACTGTCGAAATCTCCTTCGGGGAAGCCCGTGTGATCCAGAACGATTTTGGTTTTTGATCCCTCCGGTTTCAGTTCAAACTTTACGATTGAATAGACACCCGGATCCCAATGCGTGGGACGCCACGCCTGCACAATTCGCTGGTTGGGGATCAGTTCGATGTTTCGTCCGACGATCAGTCCGCCGAACGTGGTAAAAGCGCCACCTGCCTTCGGGTCGATCTCGGCAGACATGCCGGTGCAGGCCGCGAACTGCTTTGCATCCAGCAGCACCTGATAAATGCGTTGCGGGTTGGTTTTGAAGTCGACTTCCTGGTGCAACCACGTGCGCTTCGAGTCCACCGCTGTGCTCGGCGTCTCCTTCATGGTCTGCGGCTGAGTTTCTCCCCAAGCTTTTGCGGCTGCAACCGCACTGCCAAAAGTGAGAGCAATCCCGGCGATCACCTGCCTGCGATTGGGTATACGGAATGGAGCAGCCGGATTCGCTCTATCGCCCGTTATTTCTGTGGCCATCATTATTCCTCCTCGTCGTGCACGACCGTCACGGAATAAGAACATCAGTCTTGACTGTGATCAAGATAAATATCTCCAGGCGCTTCGTTGTGAGGAACGTAGGCTGCTGCCAGCTCCGGGCTCTCTGCAGGGTAATCGTATCGATGGGTAGACCCCAACGAGGCGCAAGCCGCTCCGTGTACAATGTCGACATGTCTTTCCGCGCGCAGGGAACTCCCAATGCCGCCAAACGCGGCCGTACTCCGCCCCCCGAAGAGACTTTCGAAGAAGCTGGCTTCCTTAAGGCTCTGGGCGAGAAGCAGAAGCTGGTGAGCGTTAAGCTGATGGATGGCCAGACGGTGAGCGGATGGATCGAGTATTACGACAAGAATATGGTGCGACTCACCCGCGAAGGCGCTCCCAATCTTTTTATTTTTAAGCACGAGATCATGTATATCGCCGAAGACGGCGGCAGGAAGAAGTGACTCGGGCTTTAGGCTTCGGCCCGAAAGGTTTGACGGGCTTCATCGCGACTACTGAAGCTACTGCTGCATCGCCAAAGCCCGAAGCCCGAAAGCCCAAGCGCAATGACATCTAATCACGACAGGTTTCTCCCCGCCATGTCAGGCATTGCGCGCGAAGCGGGCGCTTTGTTGATGCACTACTTCAGCCAGCATTTGAAGATCGAATATAAAGGGGACGCGGATCTGGTGACGGCTGCGGATCGTGCATCGGAGAAACTGATTCGCGAGCGCATTACGCAACAATGGCCTGGTCATGACGTTCTTGGGGAAGAGCAGGGACTCAATGATCAAGGCGGCGATTTCCGGTGGTACGTCGACCCGCTCGATGGTACGACGAATTTCGCGCACGGATATCCGGTCTTCTGCGTGTCCATGGCTGTGGAGCACCGGGCTGTCGAACACCGTGCGCACGGAGAACCACACAGACGCGTTGCTGCGGTGATTTACGATCCCACGCGCGATGAGTTATTTTCAGCTGAGCAGGGAAGAGGTGCGCACCTCAACGGCGAGACCATCCACGTTTCGAAAACGGCTGCGTTGCAAGAATGTCTTCTGGCCACGGGCTTTCCCAGCCACAAGCGGCACAAGAATCCGAATATTTATTTTTATCATCAGATCACGCTGCACTCGCACGGAGTGCGCCGGGCGGGATCGGCGGCGCTCGATCTGTGCAACGTGGCTGCGGGACGCTTCGATGGCTTTTGGGAATTTAATCTCAATCCGTGGGACACGGCTGCTGGGGTGCTGATTGTGGAAGAGGCGGGTGGCACGGTCACGCGCTTTGATGGCTCGCCGTTTGAGATGAACAGCCGCGAAACCGTGGCGTCGAACGGCTTGATTCACGAGGCACTGCTGCAGGAATTTGAGGAAATCTTTGCGGGGCGGGATTTGCAACCACTCCCCGATCCGCGGGAGTACAAAAGATGAATCGCAGAGCAGGGGAAAAACGGAAAAAGCCTTGGAAAACTGGACTGGACGCGGCCGCAGTGATCGTGCTTGGATCGGCAATTCTATTCGCCCATGCAGCCGACTCTGCGCCGGCTGCACCCGATCCGGCTTACGTGCAATCGTTCGACAAGTGGAAAGCCGACCTGATTGACGATTTAAAGAAGAGCTGGCTTCCCCTTGCTGGTTTGTATTGGTTGAAGCCGGGAGCGAATAGTTTTGGCAGCGACGCGGCGAATGCGATTGTATTTCCAAAAGGTCCGGCTCATGCAGGGGAATTCGATCTCGAAGGAAAAGATGTCACCATCAAAGTGCTTCAAGAGGCAGGTGCGACGCTAGCGGGCAATCCGCTGACCTCGGCGAAGTTAGACTCCGATGTTTCGGGACACGCATCCGTGGTCGAGATGGGTACTCTGCAGTTTCATGTGATCGTGCGCGGCGAGCGCGTGGGCATTCGCCTCAAGGAGGCCGACAGCGCCGCGGTTCGCAACTTCCATGATCTTATGTTTTACCCACTGGACATGAATTACCGGGTGACGGCGAAGTGGGTTCCGTCGGATGGGAAAAAAACGGTCGATGTGCCCAACGTTCTGGGCGATGTGAGCTCAACACCGGTGGTGGGCACGGTGGTCTTCAAGATCAACGGACAGGAACTGCGGCTCACGGATCTGGGTGGTAACCCATCGAAGGGGCTGTTCTTCGTTTTCAATGATCTGACGGCCAAGAGTGATACCTATCCCGGCGGCCGATTTCTGGAGACCGATCCCGTGGTCGATGGTACGGTGGTACTCGACTTCAACCGAGCTTATAACCCTCCGTGTGCCGTTACCCCTTATGCCACGTGCCCTTTGGCGCCGAAGGAAAATCGCCTTCAGGTGGCGATTGCAGCGGGGGAAAGGTTTGACAAGGCCGCGCACGCGCACCACTAGCTCCGGTCAGATCGACGGATCGGGCCCTCTTGCCGCGTTACAATAGTTGGGGAGTAGCGTGTCCGCTCGCGCGTTTCCCATCATCTTAAGTGCGCACAGGTTCAATGTGATCAACTCTCTTCTGGAACGCAAAATCGAAAAGCGGCCCGACCGGGTCCGGCTGCAAGGACGGATTCTTTTTCTCACCGAAGATCCCGAACTGATTAAGCGTCAGCTGGCGGGCGAAGACCTGCCGTGGGATACGAAAACTCCGGCGAACAACCCCAAGCTGCGCGACGATATTTCGACCGACGAAATCACTCCGGCGCACTACTGCTTTTATTTCGACGAGACGCTGGGCGAGATCCCGTACCTTGGGTTGAAGTGTGGCAGCGCGACGCCGATCGGACGAGGCGAGGTGAAGCGCGGCGGATTTGTGTGCGCGGTGAGCGGGAAGCGGCGGGGTAAGGGATCGAGCCGCGAGCAATCGCCGTACGCCGAAATGTGCGCTGGCATTCAAGTAGTGATCGCCGAAAATATCGAACGCATTTACAAACAGAATTGTCAGAACCTCGGTGTGTTGACTTCGACGGACTTTTCGCTGATCGACAGGATTCGCGGCGGGCAGGAAATTCCGCTGAGCGAGTTTACCGCTGGCGAAGATGAGATCACGCGTCAGGTGATCGAGTACGGTGGACTGTTTCCATTTAACGTGGCGCGAATGCAGAAAAAGGTTTTCCTGCCGCCGATCAAAAGCTTCGTGAAACCTGAAATCTCGGGAAAGGTGCGCCGTGACACTGTGCCTCCCATGACACTGGCCGAGAAAATCTTCGCCCGCCACATGATCAACGACAAAGGCGAAGTGGGCGTGGCTGCTGTTAAGCCTGGCGACACCGGTTTCGCGCAGGCCGACCTTCGCTTCAGTCATGAGTACGTTACACCGATGGCTGCCATCTTTTTCGAGCGCTACGTCGGCAAGGATGCGAAGGTCAACGATGCTTCGAGTATTATTTTCTTCCGCGATCACCTGACATTTCTCGACGAGGTGATTTCAGAGGAGAAAAAGAAACTCGGTTTGCTCGACCTGGCGACCCAACTGAAACTCAAGCAGCAGGAGTTCGCTGCCAGGCAGGGAATCAAGCTACATGGAGAATTGAAAGACCGGAAAGGATCGGAAGGCATTTGCCACTCAATTGTGCTGGAAAGCTACGCATTGCCGGGACAGTTGAATATTGGATCGGACTCGCATACGCCGCACGTCGGTGCGATTGGCTGCGTCGCTTTCGGAATCGGCACGACCGACGTGTTCAATAGCTGGATCACGAAGGATGTGCGCGTGAAGGTGCCGGAGTCGGTGAAAATCGTGATTCGCGGAAAGAAACATGCGAATGTCACGGCCAAAGATTTGATCCTGAAAATCCTGAGCCTCGACTACGTGCGCAGTGGCAAGGCTCTTGCGAAAGTGATGGAGTATGCGGGCGAAGCCATCGAACAGCTCAGTGTGGATGAGCGTGCCACCATGACCAACATGGCGGCTGAAATTGGCGGATTCACAGGCATCGTCGCGCCGGACAAGAAAGCGGTCGACTTCCTTGTCGAGCGGCGCGGCATGGATCGCAAGAAGGCCGAGGCGATGATCGGGGGTTTATACAGCGACAAAGATGCGCCGTATGCGCATGTGATCGAACTCGATGCGGCGGAAATTACGCCGATGGTCGCGACCCCCGGCGATCCCGGCAACGGAAAGTATGTGCGCGATCTGAACACACCTGTGCCGGTGGAGATCGCCTACGGAGGCACCTGCACTGCGGGCAAGAATGAAGATATGGATATGTATGCTGCCGTGCTCGCCGATGCGCTGAAGCATGGAAAAGGCATAGCCGATTCGGTGAAGTTCTACATCCAGTTCGGGTCGCAGGAAACGCGCGAATACTGCCTGCGCAAGGGATATCTGGATGTGTTTCAAAAGGCCGGGGCGATTGTGATCGAGCCAAGTTGCGGCGCCTGCATCAATGCGGGGCCGGGAGTCTCAACGCGTCCCGATCAAGTTGTCATCAGCGCCCAGAATCGCAACTTCCCTGGCCGCAGCGGGCCGGGACAGATGTATCTGGCTTCGCCTTTGACGGTCGCTGCCAGCGCGGTGGCGGGATATATCGTAGAGTACGAGCCGAGCGAGAAGAAGGAGTTGGTTGGAGCGTGAAGATTATTGAGGCTGTTCACGGGGCCAGTGGTTTGTCCCACGAAGCGCTCGTGACATAAGCGAGCAATGGTCGATGGTCAGCGATCATCGTTCGCGATCAGCGCCCTGCTAATCCGTTCCACGCCATCCGATGGAACAGGTCGTCCATCTCCTGAGGATCCGCCTTCATCCCTTTGCTAACCCACCAGTCCAGCAGCGAGAACAAACTCCCCGCCAGCGCATGCGCCTCGGCCGCTCGCCGCACCGCATCCGTCTCCATGCCCGCCATTTGCAATCGCTCGTCGATGGACCGCGCAAGAATTCCCCGTCCCAGCGTCTGCACATCGTTCAGCTTGCCTGACGTCACCAACGCCAAATAGAACTCGCGAACCTCACGCACGTGCGCGAAAAACTCCCGTACTGGCACCAGTCGCTTGCTGATGTCGCCATGCCGCTTCAATGCCGTCGAAAACATCTCCAGGAAATCCTCCACATCGCTCACGAACAAGTCATCCTTGTCGCGATAGTGTTCATAGAATGTTGAGCGCGCAACGCCGGCACGGTCGAGCACTTGCTGCACGGTAATGTCCTCGAAGTTCTTCTCATGCATCAGCGCGACGAGCGCACCGCCCAGCGCTTCGCGGGTGCGCAGAATACGCCGGTCTATCTTTCTCCGCGGCTTTCTTTGCGAATCCGCCGGCGGGGCAGCTTTTTCTTCGATTCGATCGGCGTTCATGGCACCACGCTTCCGGACATATCCGGCCCTTTTGTTTCGTATCTCCGCATCGCTCATCACCGATGTCTGATTTATGTATAGAGTGTCGTCATGACAGACGATCGTAAATCAGGAATCGCACTTATTGCCGGAGCACTTGGCGGCATTGTGACGATGGCTATTCATCCTACGGGAGCGGTCTCGCTTACAAGCGACCAAGTGGCGCACTTAGCGGTCGCCTCCGCCGCGGCGCATTCTCTGGCTATGGTTAGCTTTCTTATACTATTCTTAGGAACTTGCGGCCTCGTACGGCGGATCGCCGCTGCCGATCGCTTCGCCTTCGCTGCAGTCGTCACCTACGGGTTCGCATGCGTGGCGCTGCTCATGGCTACGGCGGTCAGCGGATTCATCGTCCCAGATATTATGCTCCATATGGTCCGCGATGTTCCGGCGAATGCCCAGCCGTGGAAGATCGTCATTTACGGCATCTTTCAGATCAATCAAGCTTGTGCACGCATCTACTCCATCGCGGCTTCCGTCGCTATTATTCTGTGGTCCGTTTCCGTTCTGCGCAACGGGGGCCTCGGCCGTGGAGTTGCCACTTATGGCTGCGTCATTGGCCCGCTGATCATAGCCGGTATCGCTATCGGCCATCTGCGGGTCGACGTTCACGGCATGACGATTATCGCGTTCGGGCAATCGATTTGGTTTATCATCGTTGGAGCGCAACTGTGTTCTCGATTGAGTAGCGCGCCACTTTCCCCCGTTTTGCCCTAATTGCGGCCAGGAGGGCTGTGCACGAGTGCTGCCGCTCTGCTAAGGGGAACATGCATCATTCGCTTCCCGCAAGTGGTTGAATTCAGGCAGCATGGCTGAAATCAGCCACTCTCTGTTCTGCAACTTTTTCTTGAGAGACGAGTTCAAATAGGTAGGCGCTTCGGAGAGGAGATAAAATCCAGAAGGCCTGCGGATCCGATGGCTTTGCGGTTGAGTGGCGGGTCTGGGATAAGGGGGTTCACATGCGTTACTTAAAATATTTGGCTTTAGCGGCGGTACTGATGGTTCCGCTGGCCTACTCACAAGCGCAAGTGGGAGTCGGCATAGGGTGGGGGCCGGGTTACGTTGACGGGCCGCCGGCATGCGATTACGGCTACTATGGATATTATCCTTACGCGTGCGCACCCTACGGCTATTACGGGCCTGACTGGTTTGCGGGCGGAGTCTTCATCGGCGCTGGTCCGTGGTATGGCTGGCGCGGTGGTTGGGGAGGCTGGCGCGGTGGTTGGGGCTACGGTCGTGGCTTCGGCCGGGCTGGTTTCGGCGGACGCGGCTTCGGTGGTCGCGGTTTTGTGGGCGGACGCGGATTCGTCGGTGGACGTGGATTTGCGCACGGTTCAGCTGGTGGCTTCCATGGCGGTGCAGGCTTCCACGGTGGTGGGGGCGGATTCCACGGTGGTGGGGGCGGATTCCACGGTGGTGGGGGCGGATTCCATGGTGGAGGGGGTGGATTCCATGGTGGAGGTGGCTTCCACGGTGGTGGCGGTGGACACCGGTAACCTTTTCTGATCCGGAGTCGTCGATCCGGAATCGAAACTGGGACGGCTGGCAGCGGATGCTGTCAGCCGTCTCTTTTTCTGCCGTTTCCCTTCCGCCCAGATTGCATCCCGCTCGCCAACATGGATAAATGAGGAAGCGGCCTGGAACCCACGAGCGTGGCGGCAACCAGCCAATAAATTTGTACCGCAGCGCGCAATTCTTGCTAGAATGTGCGGTTCGCGGAGACGCCGCGCTAGTAGTAAAATACCTGCATAGACCTCAGGAGACTCACACCCTTATGACTTACGTGATTGCCGAGCCCTGCATCAACACCAAAGACACCGCGTGCGTGGATGCGTGTCCGGTGGATTGCATTCATCCCAAGAAGGACGATCCCAAGTATGCGACTGAGCCGTTGCTCTATATCGATCCGGTCGAGTGCATCGACTGCGGCGCTTGCGTGCCGGTCTGCCCGGTTTCGGCCATCTTCGCGCTCGACGATCTGCCGGAGAAGTGGAACGAATTCACCGCGAAAAACGCAGCCTATTTCGGCCGCTGATTCGGGACGAAAAGCTGGCGTTGGCTTGGTTCGCAGGAATAAAGTTCGCGAGAATAAAGCCTTTCCGGCGATTCGGTTCTAAGGCATCCGCTGTATTGTCCAAGATCTGCGCGTCAGCTAATCTAGGTGAGTAAGATTCAAGTGGTTCTGGGCGATCATGGGTTAGCGTCGCTAAGGCGGCACTCGGACCCTAACGGTCGCCCGTGATGCTTTTAAAGCGGTCCGCCCCTCCCCCGAAGATTATCTTCTTTCCTTCTGATATTGGTTCATCCATTTACAATTTGAATTACGCTGGCCTACGGCCCTTTCCATGGCATTGATGGAGTCGGAAGCGATCGTGCTGCGCACCTACCCGCTGCGTGAGGCTGATTTGCTGGTCACGCTGTTCACTCGCGCGGAGGGCAAAGTCCACGGGGTGGCGCGATCGGCAAAGAAGTCGAAGCGGCGCTTCGGCGGCGCTCTGGAGCCGCTGACTTACGTGCGCGCATTTTACGACGTGCGGGAGCGGCAAGAGTTGGCGCGCCTGGATGCCTGCGAGGTGCTGGATTCTCCTCTGGCTACCGAGGTTAGCTATGCGCGGGCTGTAGCGCTCGCGCACGTGGCCGAGCTGTTGGATGAGTTGCTGCCCGATCGCGAAGCGAACGATGCCATTTTTCGGCTGACGCTTTCGGTGTTGCATGTTTTGGCTGGCCCCGATGTTTGGATGCCGGTGACATATTTCGAACTTTGGCTGACGCGGCTGGTGGGCTTTCTACCCGAACTGACCGAATGCATCGTTTGCGGCCGCAACTTGAACGGCAGCCGCGCCTATTTTCACGCGCTCGCGGATGGTCTGATGTGCACCGACGACAAGCGGCTGGCATCGTCGGAGATCTCGAGGGAATCGCGTGTCCTGGCTGCGCAGATGTTTCGCGCTCCGGTGGAAAGTTTTGCAGAAATGTCATGGCCGAAGGCGCAGGCAGCCGACTTGCGAAAGTTCCTGATTCAAATTTTGCAGCGACATATTGAGAAGAAGCTGGTGACGGCGGGCATGCTGGAGAAGGGCAACTTATAAGCGTCCACAAGGTGTTTAGGGGTTGATTCATCGATCAGTGTCGCATTTCGCTCCCGTCAAACTTTGTAAATTTAATTGGAGTTGTACCAATCTTGTACGGCCCGTCTGTCCGCCGATACTCCGGTCGGGCCGCTTTGGTGCGGTATGACTGTCGATCTCGGGGACCGTCATTAATTTGAATTTGGAGCTCCCTGGCATGTGTTCGCGGCGGACGTGGAGTGCAAAAGCATCGATCAGATCTTAGGCAAAACCCTCGCTTCCAAATCTCCACCCACAGACCGAACAGCGTGGGTTTCGTGGCCTAAGAGTATTGATTCGTAATGTGGGCTTCTCCTGAGACATGACTCATTAGTAGCACAGAAATGACGCCGTCGTCCGAAAACGTTTACGCTTTACCGCCGCACGTTCCTGGGGGTTCGCCCAAAATGGTGAAGCGGTGATATACAGGGTTTCGATCCAGAACACTCGTATGGCAAACGCTTCCTAAGAAGGCATATAGCCGCCGTACCACAGACAATTGAGGAATCAGCAATGATGGCAGCGATGGCATTGTTTCAGGCGACCAGGCTCGTGCATTTGTCTCCGGTTGATGTGGTCATTATTGCCTTCTACTTCGCACTCGTGTTGGCGATTGGTTTCTACCTGAAGAGTCGGGCCAATACGAGTGAGGATTTCTTCATGGCAGGGCGCGAAATGACGGCCTGGGTCGCCGGACTTAGTTTTCTTTCGGCCAATCTTGGCGCGTTGGAATTAATGGGTTGGGCTGGCTCCGCCTACCAATATGGCATCCTTGCTACGCATTGGTACTGGATCGGCGCGATTCCCGCCATGCTGTTTTTAGCGCTGATCATGATGCCGTTTTATTACATCTCCAAAACCCACTCGGTTCCTGGGTATTTAAAATTGAGATTCGGCGAGTCCAGCCGCGCTTTATCGGCGATTTCTTTCGCATTCATGACCGTGCTGATGAGCGGCGTCAACATGTTCGCGATGGCTAAGGTCATGCAAATCGTGCTGGGGTGGGACATCAATTTCAGCATTTGGGTTTCATCGCTCACAGTCGCCGTTTATGTCGCGCTCGGCGGGTTGAGATCGGCAATCTTCAATGAAGTACTCCAGTTTTTTCTCATCTGGGCTGGGGCCCTGCTCATTCCGATTCTTGGTCTTTATGAAACCGGAGGCTGGGGCAATCTGAAGGTCCTCATTACGCAGCGGGCATCGGCCCAGTACGTTCACCTCTGGTCGGGTTTAGGGTCCTTCACCACCAACCCCATGGGCATTCACTGGACAGGAATAGTGTTCGGCCTGGGCGCGATCATTTCGATGGGTTACTGGACGACGGATTTTCTCGTGGTGCAACGCGTGCTGACTGCCAAAGACCTGCGTAGCGCAGAGATCGCTCCTATCATCGGTGCGGGATTCAAGATGCTGGTTCCATTCATAGTCATTTTGCCCGGATTGCTCGGACTGGCGGTGCTCCCAGTGAAACTCACGGCCGAATCGGCGGTCACCGCCGGAGGCCACAGCTATAACGACGTTCTTCCATTAATGCTCGCTCGATACTGCGGCCCAGGGCTGCTTGGACTGGGGATTACCGCACTGATCGCGGGTTTTATGTCGGGCATGGCTGGAAACGTAAGCGCATTCACAACCGTGTGGACCTATGACATCTATCGCGCCCTGATCAAGAAAGACGCACCAGATCACCACTACGTAAACATGGGCCGCTGGACAACCGTGATCGGCGTTCTCATCAGCGTGGGCACGGCATATCTGGTCATGCAATTCGCCAGCATAATGGACTACGTGCAGGCACTGTTCAGCTTTTTTATTGCTCCTCTGTTCGGTACGGTCATCCTGGGGATGCTCTGGAAGCGCGCAACCGGCCCCGCTGGTTTCTGGGGATTGCTCTGCGGCACCCTTTCTTCCATCAGCATGTGGGCGTGGGTAAAGGTGGATCCTTCGGCGCTGCGGTACGTGGCTTTGTCGCCAAATGCAAAAGCCCTCGCGCAAGATATGTATCAGGCATTATGGTCCTTCCTGGTTTGCGTCACCGTCACCGTGGCGGTGAGTTTTGCGACGAAGCCGAAGTCTGCCGCGGAATTGACTGGGCTTGTTTATGGATTAACCGAAGTTCCCAGTGTTGGCGACCTTCCTCTTTACAAGAAGCCAATTTTCTGGGCAGCCGTGGTCATTGTGGTATTAGTGATTTTGAACGTCTTGCTCTGGTGAGACCTCCGGTAAGACAGTTTTTTCTGAGGGGGCTGGTGCAACATGCATGGCAGTGGCATTTCAATCTGGTTCTTCATCGGTTTGTCACTATTGGTCAACGGAGTGCTGATCGCTGGAGCGGGAATTTGGGAGTGGGCGCACCCACCCCTGAATCCAGTGGTTTTATTTCATCTTCACGCCAATTTGTGGTGGGGAGTGGTTCTCGCCGCGTTCGGGGCCCTCTACTGCTACAAATTTGTTCCAGGACGCGAGTCCTAGAACGGCGTGTTCGAGCAGAGGCTGTGATCGGCTGCGGCTTCGTAAGCCCTCACGAGAACCGCCCCGAAACCCAACGCGTTCGCTCCCATGCAGGCGTGAAGGGAAAGTCTGGACGCACCCTGACACTGGACTACCTTTCCGCCATACGAAAACTTCAAGCACTACAATAAGCCGTCTGTCACCGCGCACGGAAAGTGGACGAGACTGAGTATGCCGAAGTATGTTGTCGGAATCGATGTCGGCACGGGCGGCAGTCGCGCCGTAATCGCTGACGAGGGCGGCCGCATAGTCGCGTCCGCCACGGAAGAACACGCCGTCTTTGCGTCTCCAAAGTTCGGGTGGGCGGAGCAGCACCCCGAGGACTGGTGGCGCGCCGCGGGCATTGCGGTTCGCAGGGCTTTGGCCGAAGGGGACCTGCGCGGCGATCGGATCTCCTGTGTCGGTTTCTCCGGACAGATGCACGGCGCCGTTATGCTCGATGACGCAGGCAAAGTGGTTCGTCCGGCTCTGATCTGGTGCGACGTTCGCACCGAAAAGCAGTGCGAGGAACTTAACCGACGGATCGGTCCGGCGCGGCTGATTCAGCTTACGTGTAATCCAGCGCTCGCGAACTTTACCCTTACAAAACTGTTGTGGGTCCGGGAAAACGAATCCGAAAATTGGAAGAGGGTTCGTTCCGTAATGCTGCCAAAGGACTACGTGCGCTTCCGAATGACCGGAGAGCGGGCGACTGACATGGCCGATGCCTCCGGCACCCTGATGCTGGACGTCGCGCACCGCCGATGGTCGAACGAAGTGTTGCAAGCAGTGGAAATTGATTCGTCCATGCTGCCGGCTCTGCATGAGTCGCCAGAAGTATGCGGAAAGATTTCCACCGCAGGAGCCGCCGCGACTGGCTTGGCTGAAGGAACACCCGTCGTAGCCGGAGCGGGCGATCAGGCCGCGGGAGCTACGGGCATAGGTATCGTTCGTCCCGGCTCGGTCAGTGCCACGATTGGAACATCGGGAGTTGTCTTTGCCGCGACAGACTGTCCAGCACTTGACCCGCAAGGACGCTTGCACACCTTTTGCCATGCCGTTCCAGGCCGCTGGCATGTGATGGGCGTGACCCAAGCCGCGGGCCTTTCGTTGCGATGGTTTCGCGATCGCTTCCTCTGCGGCCAAACGAAACATGCCACGGATCTCTACGAGCAACTCACCGCCGAAGCTGCAGGCGTCGCTCCGGGCTCCGACGGATTGCTTTGGGCTCCATATTTGATGGGTGAACGGACTCCTTATCTCGACTCGAACGCCCGGGCGGCGTTGGTAGGCCTGACCGCATCGCACACGCGGGCTCATGTGGTGCGAGCGATCCTCGAAGGTGTGGCGTTTAGTTTGCAAGACACGTTCACCATCTTTCGCGAGATGAAGGTGCCGGTGACGAGCATCCGTCTCGGGGGAGGCGGCGCTCGCTCTCAGTTGTGGCGCCAGATTCAAGCGGACGTTTACGGTCGCGAGGTCGAACGAGTGGAAGCCGAAGAAGGCGCAGCTTATGGTGCGGCCATTCTCGCTGGAGTAGGCGCGCAGATCTGGCCCTCGGTTGATGCCGCTTGCGACGCGGTAGTCAGAGTACGCGATCGCGTCACACCGAATCCAGCAAGTGCGGCTGCGATGGCGGCTAGCTATATGCGCTACCGGCGAGTCTATCCAGCGCTAAAGTCAATTTTTCAATAAATGTACGAAGCCATCGTTAATGGAGATTGAAATGACAGAGGACGCGCGATATCAGCCCAAACCAGAGCACAGGTTTTCTTTTGGTCTGTGGACGCTAGGGAATCGTGGCCGCGATCCCTTCGGCGATTTTGTACGCCCGATGCTTCAGCCCGTGGACATCGTTGCCATGCTAGCCGAGGTCGGCGCATGGGGAGTGAATCTGCACGACAACGATCTGGTTCCCATTGACGCCACGCCCGCCGAGCGTGACTGCATCGTGCGGAAATTTTCCAAGGCCTGTAAAGACAACGGAATCGTCGTACCCATGGCCACCGTCTCTCTGTTCTTTCACCCGGTTTTCCGCGATGGAGCTTTCACCGCTAACGACCCCGAGGTGTGCGCCTACGCTCTGCAAAAAACCATGCGGGCAATGGATCTGGGGGCGGAGTTAGGCGCGAAGATTTTCGTGCTCTGGGGCGGTCGCGAAGGGGTCGAAACCGATGCTTGCCGCCGTGCCGACGAAGCCATCAAACGTCTGCGCGAGGCCGTCAACTATCTCTGCGAATACAGCCTCGACCGCGGTTATGACTACAAGTTTGCTCTGGAAGCTAAGCCCAACGAACCACGCGCGGATATCTACATGGCCACTACCGGCCACTATCTCGGATTCATTCCGACGCTCGACCATCCCGAAATGGTGGGTGTAAATCCGGAGGTCGCCCACGAACAGATGGCAGGGCTGAACTTCATGCATGGAGTGGCGCAGGCGTGGGAGTGCGGCAAGCTTTTTCACATCGACCTGAACGATCAAATGCCCGGCCGCTTCGATCAAGACCTGCGTTTCGGCTCCGCAAATCTGAAATCAGCCTTCTGGGTGGTAAAGTTTCTGGAAGATGTCGGCTACGCAGGATCGCGGCACTTCGATGCTCACGCCTACCGCACCGAAGACTACGACGGCGTACGAGAGTTTGCCAGCGGATGCATGCGCACGTACCTGATCCTCAAGGAGAAGGCGTGCCGCTGGAATGCGGACCAGGAAATTCAGGCAATTCTCAAGGAGATTTCGTCCGCTCCCGCTTCTAGTCCGGCGGTTGGACACTACTCGAAGCAAGGGGCCTCAGCTCTGTTGTCACACCTCTTCGATAAAGACGCCATCCTGAAGAAGCGATTGCCTTACGAGCGACTGGACCAATTGACGGTGGATATTTTGAGCGGCACACGATGATTCAGGTCAGCGCGAAAAGCAAGTGCGTTCTAAGTAGGAGTGGGTACCCCTACCTCGGTAGGGTTCATCTCCGAATACCGGAGGCTAGAATGAGCCTTTTTAGGGCTGCTGTGCTTCTTATCATGTGTGGCATCGCTCTCTCTGCTGTCGGGAGGTCTGCAACGCCACAGAACTCAGCAACGAAACAAGCCGCGCAGTCGGATGACATTCCCAAGTCCATCGCGGAAAGCGTCAGCGGCACGCTCCAGTTCGCGGAGGGGAACTTTCTCGGCCTAGCTGAAGCCATGCCTGAGGACAAGTATTCCTTCATCCCCGCAGTCGGCAAGTTCGACGGCGTCCGCAGCTTCGGCGAACAAGTGAAGCACGTCGCCTGCGCTCAGTTCGCCTTCTTTAACGAATTTGAGGGCAAGAAACCGCCCGAGGACTGCGAAAGGGGCGGCCACGATCCGGCGAAAACAAAAGCCGAGCTAATCAAATACCTCAAGGACTCCTTCGACTACTCCAACCGTGTCCTCGCTACGCTCACGGCTAACAACGCCCTCGACCGTGTCGAGGGCCGCTACGCCGGACCGAACACCAAACTGGGCATCTCGATCATAGCAGTCTGGCACATCACCGACCACTACGGACAGCTTGTTGAGTACCTGCGCTTGAACGGTATCGTCCCACCGTTCACACAGAAATACGGGGTAAAGGTTCGGTGACTCGTTTGGGAGACGGCTTTCCGACTTTCCGATCCTTCGAAATCCTCGTTTCGTTCGCAGCCGCGTTGCCGACGATTCTGTGATCCGCGCACCAAGACAGATAACCTCTTTCCCGTGCTGAATCGGCCTATGATCCTAAGAACGGTCAGTAGGAGCTACGCTCATGGCAGCGAATCAAGTAGTACTTTACTTCGAGAAGCCCGAGGATGCTTTGCTTTTCACTCTGGCCGCCAGTTCGGTAATGTCAGCAGAAGGGTCGCTCCACAGCAGCAAGGCAGCGGTCAGGGTTGCGCAGGAAATTTGCAAAGCCAGTCGAATCACGACTGAGGGAGCACTCAACATCACGTGAAGGGCGGCAAAATTAAAATGATTCGAAAAGCTGCGCTGCAAATAGGAGTCCCCGCGCTCCTCGCTTTCATTGCGTGGAATGCCTACCTTTTAGAAGGGATGCAGAAAATTACGGCACTCACAATGGAAAGCTCCACGATCCAAGCGGAACTCTCCGGTGTTTTGAGGGATTTGACCGATATGGAAACAGGTCAGCGCGGATTTCTGCTAACTGGCGATGCTACGTACTTGCAACCCTACTTCGACTCGAAGGGCAGGATCGCAACGGATTTTGTCGCCCTTCGTGCAGGGCTGGCTCGCTGGAGGGAGCACGAACAACCTCTGGAGTCGCAGTTAGAGTCTTTGGCTAGTTCAAAGCAGGCTGAGATCGAGCGCACGATTAATTTGCGCCAACAGGGGTACCGCCTTCGGTCATTCAGGGTTGTGGATACAAACGAAGGCAAGGAGTACATGGATAAGATTCGCCGGATTGTGTCCTCGCTAACGTCGTCGGAAAGCGGCAATTTCGCCAAACTCGACGGCGAAAAATCTGCCAAACTGAAGAAGTTTTTGTGGATCAGCATCGCTTCTAATTCCGCCATGCTTCTAATAGCAGTATGTTTGTTCGGGCTGATGAGACGGCATGGGCGAGTGCTGGAAGAAGAAGCCGCTAAAAGCAGAGAACAGCTCGCGGTGCGTGATTTACAGCTACAAAAACTAACCTCTGCCCTTTCCGGCCAAGCGCGCTCTGAGATCACTGCCATCAACACGATTTCAGGATTGCTGCTGGAAAACTACGGTTCATTTCTTCCCCGACAGGGGCACGAATATGCTGAGCAGATGAAGGAAGCGGCGGCACAAATTGAGCGCCTCCGACAAGACTTAATTGGCACCCCATGCTCCGAGGCAGCTTAGCAATCTCGCAGGGAGCGGATGCCGATGCCGCCCGCGTCCGGGCCTTGCGGCTTAAAAAGACTTCCTCTCTCTCTCTCTGGAAAAATGCCGACCCCGATATCCCCATCTTGAAGCAAGCCAAAGCCGAGTACGCAAAGCTGCAATAGCGACTCTCGTTAGCCAAGGAACTCATCGCGTGCTAATTCAGCAACAGTTCCGTGCGCAAATCATGATCCGGTTACATAAGCGCGTCACCGGAGGGTGCTTGATGATTGTCTGACGTTCTTCCTTGCTCGCCTGATTCCAGCCCGCAACCCTCGCGTGATGATGCTGGCATATCCCGCATCGTCCAGTGACGCCATCACTGTGGCCGCGATGCCGCCTGGAGTGGCCGCTTCCTCTAACAATTCCTTTAAGGGCAAATTTCCTCCGCGCCAGGCCGCAATCCCGTCGGAGAGCGCATGAGCGGCGGCCGCACACGCGCTCATGCGATTGAGTCCAATGGCTTCAGCCGCGTCGATCAGCGTTGCCAACGCGTGATACCCGTGACTGCTTGAGAAAGTAACGGTGAAGGCGTCAAACTGGTTCTCTGGGATTTCGAGTACTCCACCGACCAGGGCAAACAAATCCCTGACCTTCGCACGCGCGCCGCGAGATATATCGCGGCCAAAAGTCAGCGCCGTCAGCCCTCGGCCTGTGCGGCAGACGGGGCTCGGCATGGCCCGCGCCCATTGCACCGGCGCTCCCAGCCCGGCTCGCAGCTCGGAAAGAGGAACACCAGCTGCCAGACTCACCGCTGTGAACCGTCGACGAATTTTGCGCGTTCCGATTTCTTTTAGCAACCCAAGCACGGAATCTGGCCGCACGGCGATAATCAGCAGGTGAGCCGATTCCACGGCCCGATGCAGATCCGGTTCGACGGCTATGCCATACTGCCGCTTGAGTTTTTGCAGCTTTTCGGCATGCCGGTCATGCACGACGATGGGCTGACCGTACCCCGCCAGCCGCAGCCCCGCCAGCAGCGCGCCGGTGATACGACCGCCCCCAAGAAAAACAGTGGCCTTCACGAGAGTCCTGAGCAGGCCCGGTCGGCAGCTTCCACGAGCGCTTGCACATCGGCATCCGTGTGCGCCGTCGAGATAATCCAGTGCAGGCCGTTCGAAGGCGTCATATAGATGCCGCGATCAAGCAGCCGGTGTACAAAGCGCGAATAGAGCTTCGCATCCACGTACTTGCAGTAGTCGCGGTAGTCGTGGATGGCATCGCGTTCGGTGAAGTAGATTTGAAACATGGGTCCGAAGCCTTGCACAATCGCTCTTATCTGGTGCCGACGAAATACCTCCCGGAGGCCGGCAATGGCCGCGTTGCCCGCACTGTGAAGCTTGTGATAAGTACCATCGGCGTCGAGCAAATCCAGGTTGGCCGCGACCACTTTCATTGTCAGCCGATGTCCATTGAAGGTCCCGTAGTGCAGGACCATGTTTTCGCTCCAGCGCATGCGCTCTAGGATCGAACGCGGTCCCGCCACGGCTCCCACCGGAAACCCCGCGCCCAGGGCCTTGCCGAAGGTACTGAGATCCGCCTGCACGCCATAGTATTCCTGGCATCCACCGGGGGCGTAGCGGAAGCCGGTGACCACTTCGTCCAGAATCAGCATCGCACCACAGTCACGTGTGAGTTCGCGCAGGCGCTGCAAATATCCATCTCGCGGAAGGATGCAGCCCATGTTAGCCATAATGGGTTCGGTGATCACCGCAGACAGTTCGCGTCCGTGCTGCCTCAGCACATGTTCGAGCGCGGCCACGTCGTTCCACGGGGCCAGCACCACATCGTCGAACGTTGAAGGTGGAATGCCGTCGGAGTCCGGGATGCGCGCAGGGTTCTCCACGGGGCCCAGTTGCTCTGGCGGATGGCTGTGAGCGTTCAGGAGATAGGGATCGTACCATCCATGATAGTGCCCTTCGAACTTCAGGAATTTACGCCGGCCGGTATGGGCACGGGCCAGGCGCAAGGCGAGCATGGTCGCTTCGCTGCCCGTGTTGGTGAAGCGCACCACTTCGGCCGATGGCACCATGCGGCGAAAACGTTCGGCGGCCTCCACTTCCGCCGAAGTTGCAGCGGCGAAATGGGAGCCTTCCGCCATCGCGTTAGAAACGGTTTTGACCAAAGCTGGATGAGCATGCCCCTGAATGAGGGCGCCGAACGACATCATGAAGTCCACATACTCATTGCCATCCGCATCCCATACGTGCGACCCCTGGCCACGTTCCAGCATGATCGGGCCAGCGGTATACACGGTCGCGCCGCGCGAAGGCGAGTTCACGCCTTCGACCAGCGATTGCTGAGCGCGTTCAAACCACTGTTGGGAACGGCTGCGATTTTGTGTCTGGCTTGTTTCCATCATGGGCATTGAATTCATATTTGACATTCGATTCGTGCCACGGTTCAGTCCGCGAGCCCGCCGCCGTCCACCACCAATGCCGCGCCCGTCATGAAGGACGAATCATCCGAGGCCAGAAATAATGCCGCCTTCGCGATCTCGTCCGGGGTACCGATCCGCCCCAAGGGACGGTCCGCGCATCCCGCCAGATAATCCTCCCACTTCAAACCGCGCAGACGTGCATCCTCGGGAAGCATGGGCGTGTCGACATCGCCGGGGCAGATGCAGTTCACGCGTATGCCCTGCTTTCCGTGGTCGATGGCCATTGCCTTGGTCAACAGCACAACGCCGCCTTTGGACGCGCAATAGGCGACGGCAGCGTCGCCACCCGCAATCCCCCATCCGGAACTATTGTTGATGATGACTCCGCGATGCTGTTCGATCATGTGCGGTAAAACCGCCTTTGACATCAGAAAAATCCCCTTCAGATTGACATCCATCTGCAAGTCCCACTCTTCCTCCGTGCAGTCGATAGTGGTGTGCGGGTAGAAAACACCGGCGTTGTTGAAAAGAATGTCGACTCGATCGAAGACACGAAGGGTCTCGTCCACAGCATGACGGCACTCCTCCGCCTTGCGGACATCGGAGCGAATGAAAATAGCCCTGCCGCCGTCATTCACAATCCTCTCGGCAACGGCATGGCCACGCTTTTCGTTGCGGCCCGTGATCGTAACTTTGGCGCCCTCTTTGCCGAAGAGGATCGCCGTGGCCTCGCCGATGCCAGATGTGCCACCGGTGATCAGAGCGACTTTATCTTTCAACCGCATGCTCTTAACCTGACCCCGCCAGACCTCCGCCGTCCACCACCAGCGCGGCCCCGGTTATAAAGGATGCTGCATCACTGGCAAGATACAGTGCGGTTTGCGCGATCTCTTCCGGCCTGCCAACGCGACCCAGAGGACGATGGGCCGAGTCGGCGAGAAATCGATCCTCTGCCTCTCCCAATTGCCGCGCTTCGCTTCGCAGCATCGCGGTATCTGTGTCACCTGGGCAGATGCAGTTTACGCGAATCTTCTGCCAGCCATGGTCAATCGCCATGGCCTTGGTCAGCAGTACGACCGCGCCTTTCGAAGCGCAATAGGAGACGGCCCGCGGACCTCCCGCCAGGCCCCATCCAGAAGCGGTGTTGATGATAGAACTGCCTTCTGCCATTGCCATGATGGGGATTACTTCGCGGGACATAAGGAAGATGGATTTTACATTGACCGCCATCACCGCGTCCCAATCTTCCTCGCTGATCTCAACTATCGAGGCTCGGCGGATGATGCCCGCATTGTTGAAGAGAATGTGAATACCACCGAATTCGTGGACGGTGCGTTCGACCACGCGCCGGCAGTCTGCGGGGCGGGTCACATCGGCACGTTCAAAGATCGCGCGGCCGCCAGCGATCGAGATTTCGCGCACGACCTCCTGGCCTTGTTCCTGGTTCAAATCAACGATGCCCACTGCCGCACCCTCGCTAGCAAAGAGCAGTGCTGTCGCGCGGCCAATACAGCCAGCGCCCCCCGTTATGAGAGCTGCCTTGCCATAGAGTTGTTTCCCGGACATTATTCTTAACCCAGTTCAATCGCGGCGCGGCGATCCTCGAACGGTTCAGATTCGAAGGACTCTCCTAGTCGTTCCGGTGTGCAAAGTCGATAGTGACCACACACCCAGAGCAATTCTATGCTCTTGCTTGAGGCTCATGGAGACCCGACTAAGTAATAGCCGAGAATAGGTAGAGGCGAATAGATAGCGAATTTAATAAAATCATTCGCTATGGCCCAGCGTCCCGATTCACGTAAATCCGAGGTGTTGAGCGAAAAGGATCTCAACCATCTCCGGCACAGCCTGGCGCACCTGGCGTGACCGCAGTTCGAGACTTTTACGAGCGGGCTTACCAGGATTGTCGTCTCGTCTATAACCACCTCCCGAGCCCCCGACAAATGCAGAGCCCAGAAGCTATGCCCAAAGACGGGTCTCCCGACGACTGTTGCCCCGAAGTCGCCTCGAGGAACTCTCTCCTCGAGTCCGTTTCTGGATAGCTTCCGGCTAGCGACCATCCCGGAGTTGACGAATCGGGGTTCATGGAAGGTTCACGAAAGACCCTTTTATCGTCACCCGGCGACCGGGTTAATCTCTTACTCCCCGGTCCGGCCGGGCGCAGAACCAGGCCTCTTCTTCGAGAATTGCCCGCGCACGATGCTCAACAAAGCTTCGACCGTGGGATTGTCGTTCTGGCAACCATTTGCGTCATCCTACCTCCGGCTCCTTGGGCCTACACACGCGGAAGCGTCCGCCGCGCGAGCGGTTTCGTTCTGACGGGCGACCCAGAAGTAATCGGTTTCGTCCCGTCGAATTAGTACCGCGAAACGGGATTATCATCATTCATTCCCGAATGATCGACAGCAAAGAAACTGGTGAGTGCTATGGGGATGTTTCGCCGATCAACCTCATCTGTTCTAAACTGCTCTCGGCATGTGCTCCCGATGCGATGGACTCTTAGAGAGAAGGCGAGTGAACTCGCCGTACGAGTACCGTGATCTGATTCGCCAGATTCTCGAAACAGTCGAGCAAAGGACTTTCCATTTGCTGAGTGGAACGTGTCCGCTCGAAGAGATTCTTACCTCAAAACAATGGCCCGGCGATTACATTGTTCACGTCATCGGATGCACTACCTGTTCACATAGGTTCCAATTCAGCGTCGAGACGTACCATGGCGGAGGGGGAGCGTGGGAAGTCATCACTTCCCCATCGAGTTCAAAGGCGCAGTAGGTCAGTCATTGAGCGAAAAGGATTTATCGCCAACGGACAAACAATCAGAGTTGGGGCTTGAGGACCGTGAGTACACGTGTGACATGGGGGTGAGCCTTAGCCTGTTGAACAATTCGTAGGATGATGGAGCCAGCCCATGGTATGCGGTGCCCGTAGTGCTCCAGGTTCCCGACGCAACAGGCCGTGTCACGAGGTATCTTGCCGTACGTGAGAGCAAACGAAAACGTTCTTGTGGCCCGGTACAGCGCGGCATTGGTAGTGGCAGGCAGGCGATAGTCGCGTGAATAATGAGGGAGGAAGTTCATCCGCGAGTCGGCCTGGCCCTGATTTCGCTCGAAGGTCAGGGGCATTTTTCTGTCAGTAAGGTGCAGAGGTATTTGTACTTCTGAAACTCTCGCAAACGGAGCGGGGGTATCAAGAAGGTGGATCGGGATCTTCTCCAGAGGCAATGCTCTCTGCGCCCACAAGAAATGTGTGGAAAGCACCAGCAATTCGACCAACACGATCGGAGACAGGTGCCGGAATGGGAGAAATAAGCCGCGCATCGAATTTCCTTTTGCAAGCGTTTGCGGTCGGGCCAGCGCTTTTCTTTCAATCGCAAGGGCTCAAGGTTGGCGGAAGTACGGCGCGGTGGGTCTTTGTGGTTACATTAATTCTGGACAGTTCTCAGATCTGTGTCTGGTCAAAATTGAACACGACCCAACGGGGAAAAAGGCAAAGCGCGCGCGCCTGGATCACGGGCAATTCGAAAATAACCTTTGTTCTGCTTTGGCCTTCGGCACGTAGCACTCTTCGTGGACAGGCTTTCCATCGTCATTCAGCATTGCACACGTAACGCATTTGATTGGGCCTCAGGTATTGTAATGTCGCAATTCCTAAGCACTGAGCGGATAATTCCGCATCGTCCAGATCGTGCGCGTGATGCCCACGGCCCGGCGTTTACACCTCCAGAACTTGGTCGAGCGGTATGGGACTCGCCCATAAGGCTGAGGATGTGAAGCTCGGTCGCTTCGTGGCTCTCATGGTCCCGCCCAACGACCACTTATCACGCTACTCTATATCGACTTGGAAGGTTAGAGAAGGGTTACCGTATGCAACCGCGTACCATAGCCCATCCGCTCCCATAATGAAGTACACGTCCTGCTGGTAAAACCACGCCGGATATGCTCCTGCATAGAACCAATAGCCGCCGTAAGAGTACTCCCGGCGTCCGTTGTATTCGCGCCCACCAGTTGCCTCAAAGCGGGCATGATGGTTAGGACCAAAATGACTTTCGTTGTATTCGTGTCCGTACCTATCTTTTTGACCACTTCGTGCGTACTGGGTTTGTGATTGTTGTGCATGGCCCTTGCCTTGCTGTTGTTGGTGCTGCTGCTGACTCTTTTCCTGGTTCTGCTGAGTCTTGGTCTGCTGTTGCTGTCGTTTCTTTTCTTGTTGTTGCTGACCCTTGGCTTGTTGCTGAGCCTGTTTCTGCTGGTTCTGTTCTTGGCTCTTCGCCTGTTGCTCTTGCTTCTGTGGCTTAGCTTGCTGCTGCGTCTCCGGTTTCGCCTGCTCCTGCTTCGCAGGTTTTGCTTGCTGTTCCTTTTTCTGAGGTTTACCTTGTTCCTGCTTTGCAGCAGGCTTAGCCTGTTCCTCATGCTGTGCGGGCTTAGCGCTATCTTCGTGGTGCTCTTCCTGCGCTAAGGCGGGAACGGTGACCCCGAAAAGAAGTAACAACATTCCAATGATTACTGGCTTCATGTGGGTTTCCTCCAAAAACCAATGCCCGTTTGTACAGTCCTTTTTTGCCACCTTCTACAAATTAGTCGGCAGGAAACGATTCGAACGTTTATATTCAGTCGAATGCGCTGCCGTTTTCGGTGGCGACGGTACAGTGGCTTGTTCTGAATGGCGACTTCCGTGAGACGGTCTTACCCAACGTTCTTCTGTAGGCAAGGGCACGTCCGTTCATGAAAGCTCGACCTAGCCAGACAATACCCCGTGCGAAACAAACCGGTCTGTCCAATATTGACCAGTCGGCGTAAGGAGACTGCCACGTAAGCAGCGCGGCGGGGTTGACGGATTCGCCTTTGGACGACTAACTCCGAGCGGAGACCGAGATAACTGGGAGCGCAGAAGCACCAGAAAGTCAAAGCAAAAAAGGGATCAGGGATCAAAGTAGCTAGAGGGAACCAGCTCAGAACCAGATGGTTATGAGTGCAATGGGTATGTTACGCCAACTACGTTTACGTATTCCGCGCAGGATGCTGATTTCGATATCGTAGGTGACATCAGTACTGGCGAAACGATGTTCTCCGTGATATAAGCTCTCCGTCATGCCGAGCACTCGCCAAGGTTCCTTCCATTTGTTTCGGTTAGCTGGAATTGATGTCTTTCTGCACTGGTCTTGGTTTGTTGTGGCCGCGTTCGAAATCAGTGTGCGCGGACACCGTTACCCATCTATCGCTTGGAACGTGACAGAGTATCTGACATTGTTTTTCATCGTGACGCTTCATGAGTTCGGGCACGCGCTTGCCTGCCGTCAGGTTGGCGGAACAGCGAACAAGATCGTGTTGTGGCCGCTTGGAGGCGTAGCATACGTAGACCCACCGCCACGCCCGGCAGCCACACTGTGGAGCATGGCCGCAGGCCCCCTCGTTAACGTCGTCCTGCTTGGACTTTCCTATGCGCTGACGACCTGGGCGTGGCACAGCGGTTGGAGGCTGGCAGCGCCTCATGCCTACAAGTTGCTGTGGGCTGTATCCTTCATGAACCTAGGCTTGCTCATCTTCAATCTGCTGCCAATCTATCCCTTGGACGGCGGGCAGATTCTTCAGTCTTTACTTTGGTTCTTGCTCGGACGTGCTCGCAGCCTGAAGGTGGTCGCGGTGGTCGGATTGCTCGGCGCGCTTGGGTTGATTGCGATCGCCGTTTGGCTCCATTCTTTTTGGATCGGAATCATTTCTCTTTACGTGGTGATGAACTGTTGGACCGGCTTGCAGCAAGCGCAAATCTTGTCGCGGTTGGAGTCGCCGTCGCCGCCTGCACTACGCGGAAGGCTTGGGGAGGAATACACAGAGATTACTGATCCCAACGTTCAGTCACGCGTTCGCACTCTTCACGCGTCGAAAATAGCCTCTCTGCAGGATCTCGGCTTTCAGAGTTTCGCATTTTCTCTAGAATCGCTCCCTCCGTTTTCGGCGATCTCGAAGTTTCCACTCGTGCTCATGATGTTGCGCAAAGAGGTGCTGGTTTTTCCCCAACCTGCTCGCTTCGGAGTTGCCAATATTCTTCTGAGCCATTCCGGCCCAAGTTCAATTGCAACCACGACCGGACTAGGCATCAAATTTTACTCTGTCTTCATGGATGGAACGTTGTTGGTTTCTTCCACCTACCGTAGTCCCCTTGTGCCTAGTCCTGGCTCTCGAATCATCAAGAATCCTCATTCCCAAACTGCCGAGGATGCATGGCTTGCGCACAGGCAAAAAGCTGCAGAACTACGAGCGAGGGGGCTAGCCCCGCGCAGCCTCTCATCATTCGCTGACTACGTTGAGATCGAGAAAATAAAACTGGGAATGGTGATAGAGATATGAGGTTCACTGCCCCCTCGTCAGTTGTTGTAACCAGGCGTGACTGTTGAAAAAGTCCTTTTTTCTCAAAACAACCGAAATTCGGGGGATAGAAAATGTCTAGGAAAACTGAGATCGTTGTTCGTAGGGCATCCTAGCGCAAAGTTTTTCTGACCGTTTTGGAGAGATCGAGTTTTTCAACAGCCACAGGCGATTTCACTCGTTGACCCTCGATGAGTGCTATCGGGATGTTACGCCAACAATCACTTTGCGACACAGCCGACTGCTCGCAGTTCCCTTGACTTGCGTGTTTCACCCCCGTAACATTGTGCGCCTGCGGCCACAGCGATTTCCACCGACGGAGGAATAGCATGGCAAATCTGCGGTATGAACTTTTGCCTTTTTCTCGGCGGTCCACACGGAATCCAGAGCGCGTCCTTTACGTTCTGGCATTCATCGGGCTGCTCGTCTCCGCCGGCTGCGGTACGGGCAACAAGCTTAATCCCAATAATGTGTCCGTGTCCGTTTCACCGACAACTGCCACGACCTCGACGAACGGGCAGGTGCCACTGCAAGCTACGGTTCAAGGTCTCCCCTCCGGAGGACCGACGTCGGTCAGCCTTTGGACCATCACCGAGAACCCCAGCGACGCCGACTGCGCCACGGATGTGGGCATCATTCCTAAGGGACCTTGCCCTGCCGGCACGATTCAGATCGCGAGCGGCGACGAGTTGACCGTGACGTACTTCGCGCCCAGCACGCCGGGTACGAACCACGTTAATGCGGAGTGGGAAGATTTCGTTAATCTCACTGGTCCGCCAACTGCCATCAAGACCGGAACGTCAGTCATCTCTGTTAGCCCCTGAGTCCGACTCCTCACGAATCTAGAAACCGTTTTGAATACTGTCGTGAACAGGCGTTAGCGGTCATCGACCTGTCGATAAGTGTAACCGGGATTTTTCGTCAGCTAGCTGCGAGGTGAGGAGGTGGAGCGGGCACACCCGCGAGCCTTTTGGGGGCATCGCGAGTGGGCCCAGGGCAAACTATTTCATCGCTCCGCTCGGCATAGCCATGTCCGAATTAAAGATGTCGCATTCGGTCAGCCATTTTCCGTCCACTTTCTTCGACGACAGCATCCACTTGCCGTGGTCAAAGTGGGAACCGTCAGCGCGCGTGGTCTCATACGTCCCGAAGCCATAGCCGACATCGCCGCTGCTTTCAGCGCCAGTGACGGTGACCTTGACCGTGGCTGCGCCGGCTTCCTTGCCGGCCTTAAGCTGCGCCATGATCGCATCGCGACCACGAACCAATGGCTGGTTGGGCGGCATGCGGCAGCCATCGGGAGTGTACAGCGCCACAACTGCCGCAAGATTGCCCGCGTTATACTCCTTCACCCAAGTGGCGGCGCGACCCGCAACGTCTGACTTGTCGGCGGCCAGCACCGGAATCGAGACCAGCGACAACAACAACAGCACAACAAATCCCCTGCACACAATTCGCTTCATCAGTGTTTCCTCCTTTTCGGAAAGCATCGGGATACTATCGAACTAGTTGCGAAAAGGCAAAATCCCAACCCACGGGTCGTTGAGTGTTATGGGGATTTTTCAACAACTATCGCCCTGAGACGCCTCCAAGTTCCGGGCATTCATTGACCTGCCCTATCTGTAGTCCTAAGATTTCAGCACAATGATCGGCCAGACCATCTCGCATTACCGCATCATGGATGCCAGGCGGTAAACGCCACTTCGGAGGAAAGCCGTGATAAAGGTGCTAAGAGTTCTGTTGCTATGCGGGTGTCTCGCAGGTTGTGGTTCGAGTTCCGCGCCGAATCTAACTGGGAATTGGCAGTTCACCATTAAATCGTCAGCCAATGGGAACACCTATACTGGGACAGCGTCGATCACGCAGAGCAGCGGCCCGGTCGATTCTCAAGGTGCAGGCGGCCTGGAACGTATGGTCACCGGAACTATGAACTTCGCCAACGATCCGTGCGCTACGGCTGCTCCGCTGTCAGGCACGATCAGCGGTTCAAATGTAATTCTTACAGCTACGGAGGGCGGCCAACCGGTATCGTTGACTGGAAGTGTCAACGCCGCATCCACGGCAATGTCTGGGAACTACACTGCCCCGGCCGGAGGATGTACCAATGCAGATTTTGGATCGTGGGCTGCGAGCAAGTCATAGACGGCGGAAAGTTGGCGAAAGCAGGCGTGGCTGTTGAAAAACTCCTTCCCGCGAAATTCGCAAAAATAAAATTGCGTCAGGATGTCCTACAAACGACCTTCTCGGTTTTCCTAAACATTTTCTATCCCCCAATCTTTCGCCGTTTTGAGGAAAACGGACTTTTTCAACAGCCACAGGCGTTTACACGTTTTGACCGCTGGTCATTGAGCACAACGTTAAAGACGCGGACGTTAAGTCGCTCGACGGTTCGACGGACGCAATCGCGAGGGTGAAATGGGGATATTACGCCAGTTGACTTGGGCACCGTATACTTTCACTTGATGCGACTTCTTACCTTCATCTTCGTTGCCATTCAGTTGTGTACTGCGCTGGCAGCAGGGCAGAATTCTGACTGCGCATCCGTTAGCCAAAGCGACAAGGAAGTCGTTCTCACCGCCAAGTCGTGGGATCCCGTTTACGCCATTGGTGCCACGTTGGCCGAGCGTTACGGAATCAATATCAGCGTGGAGAGTCCGCAATGGGCCTTTCCGGGTGACACTGAGGACGTTGCCATTGCTGATCCGCAATTCAGTGCGCAACACAGGAACGCCCACTACCTGATTATGAAGCGTCATACCGTTGAGGTAGGGTTTTCGCCTGTTGGGAATCCGGCTCCAAACGATGTTTCTCGTCTACTGTCCCAAGTGGTGGAGGCGGCGAACAAAGAAATGCCTTACTTCTATCGACTTGACGCTCATAACAACGAATATGTGCTAGTTCCCACAAGAACCCGCACTTCTGCAGGTGAACTGGAGAATGTACAACCTCTGCTGGATCGTCATGTGAGTCTCCCCGCGGCTTCGCGGCCCATCGCCGAACACGCCCGGATCATGGCCGACCAACTCAGCGAGCAAACGGGGTTAAATATCAGTTGTTGCCAGACTCTGGTGGCAGGGGTGCCCTGGGGCTTGGCAGAGGTTCCGTTTCAGGCAGACAACGAGCCCGCGCGCGACGTTCTGCGGAAACTCATTCGCTTGGAGCAGCAGGAAAACTCTCAAGCGCCAAACCGACACCCCGATTACGATCACTGGACAGTCCGGTGCGACGGGACAGGCGCACCGTGGTGCTTCATCGAAGTCCAAGGCAGGCTCGCGCATCGGTGCCGTTAATTTACCCTTTGGCAAAATGATCCTTTGAGGATTCACGACAAGAGCCCCGGTTATTTTCCTCACTTAATAGTTGACATTACCAGGCGTTAGCGGTCAAAACCCCCAGGCGGGTGCCTATCGACAGGCTTGCATAGCCCAGGCGTTCTGCCGTAGTTCCAATCCTGCGGCATGAGGAGGCCGTCGCCAATTGGGCAGGCACAAAGTTAAGCCGAACTATCGTCGCCGGTTGCCTCGACTGCCGGATCTGGATCCGCACCGTCCCGATTCCTGAATGGGCCAAAGCGGCGCTCGATCAGTGGACCGAGGCAGCAGGAGTTACGGAGGGAAGAATATTTCGCGCAGTAGCTCGAACGGGAAAGGTATGGGGAAAGGCATTTTACAGAATGTGGTCTGGTACCTAGTGAAGACTTGTTGCGAGAGAGTGGGGTTGGAACACATCGCGCCGAACGACTTGCACGGCGAACCTGCGCGGAGCTGTGCCACGACAGCGGTGGGGAGCTGGAGCAGATTCAGTTCTTGCTCGGGCATGTCTCCGTGCAGACAACGGAGCGGTATCTCGGCTGCAAGCAGAAGCTCGGAAGCCCAGTGAATGACCGTTTCAAGCTGAAGACGGACCCGCTGCGGCAAATCAACTTTGAGTGTGCCACAGTGAGATTGGCCAGTCCGGTGGAAACAGTGTCTCGCGAAGGCATAAAATGCGGCAACGGAGGACGCGAAGATGAGCAGACCGTCGAACCCCGAAGCGAATCTTTACCCCAGCGGCCCATTTTGGTCGAGGTCAGAAAAAAGCATCGCCCGCACAGCCTTCGACGCTGCTCTGGGACGGGAGCTTCACGAAGTGATTCAACGGACACAGCGAATGGCCAGCCAGATTCAGCGGTCGTCAGACCTGTGGGACCTAGAGCATTACCTGACCCAACGTCGTAAAGAGATCGACCGCAAGTACGAATATCACTATTCACAACTGATTGATGTGTTGGGGAGACTTTTGTACGAAAATCGACTCAGCGAAGACGAACTGCGCGGACTCCGTGAGGACAAGATGGAATCAATCCGTTCTTTCGCCAGATTTCTCAAGAACAGCGCAGCCTGACCTGCATTCTGAGTGCTAGGCGTGATTTAGCTTTTGGGCAGGCGCTGCGGGAAGGATTTGAAAGCAAAGGTCCCAGCCTGATCGAAGTGCCGCTATAGATGTGACCTTGCAATTTTTGACCGACGCTGGATCGTTATCCTCGTTTCCATAACATTTT
>Ga0310037_10000222_pt1 | contig 42592 bp, 41 predicted proteins | sample Sb_taG_11_FD_200239 | JGI IMG/M metagenome (GOLD analysis project Ga0310037, IMG submission 200239) | Peat soil microbial communities from Weissenstadt, Germany - Sb_50d_3_AS metaG (v2) (version 2) | ecosystem: Environmental > Terrestrial > Soil > Wetlands > Peat | place: Germany: Weissenstadt... | reverse complement strand
AGGCCGCGCAGATCGAGGCCGCCCGCAAGGCCGGTGCCACGTGGAATGAGATCGGCGCGTGCTACGGACTCACCAAGCAAGGCGCCCAGCAACGGTTCCGGGCTGCGCGCGACCAGGCCCAGGCCGGTATTGCGCCACCATCAAGGAAGCAGCCTGGTCCCACGGCCTCACCAGAGTGAGTAATGCCCGATCGGCACGCGAACCTGCGACGGATCCGGCCCGCAGGGCCAGCCATGACGATGGCATAGCCGTCGGCCAGCTCAGTGAAATCCGAGGATGGCACGACGATCGGGTACCGCCGGTCGGCCAGGAAACGGCTTGTGAAATTCTGCACAAAGCGTTTTCCGTGACCGGCGAAATAGACGCGCGGCACGTTCTTTGCGTTTGCGGGGGCAAGTACCGCCGTTCGTTCGGAATAAAAATTGAATTTAATAGCCACGGACGGGGAGTGGGGAAGGCCTGTTTCTGCTCAGTTGGGAATGACGTTCGGCCCAGGCGCAGCGGGACCTTCGGCCCTGCGCCAGGACGGCGGCGGTGGCCATTGTTATGCGGCAACCCCCCCCAGCGAAGTGGAGATGGTCATGCGAGCGCTTGTGTACCACGGACCAGGCAGGAAAGCATGGGAGGACGTACCAAAGCCAGAGGTGACCGCCGACACGGACGCCATCGTGCGGGTCGACGTCACGACGATCTGCGGTACGGACCTTCACATCCTCAAGGGCGACGTCCCGGCCGTCACTGACGGGCGGATCCTCGGCCACGAGGCCGTCGGGACCGTCGAGGCAGTCGGCAGCGGCGTGAAGACGGTCAAGGCCGGGGACCGCGTCCTGGTCTCGTGTATCACCGCGTGCGGGACCTGCCGGTACTGCCGCGACGGCCACTCCGGGCAGTGCCTCGGCGGGGGCGGCTGGATCCTCGGCCACAAGATCGACGGCACCCAGGCCGAATACGTCCGGGTGCCGTTCGCCGACACCTCTACCTACCCGCTCCCGGCCGGCGCGTCCGACGAGGACATCCTGATGCTGGCGGACATCCTGCCGACCGCCTATGAGGTCGGCGTGCTCAACGGCTGCGTCCAGCCAGGTGACGTGGTCGCGATCGTCGGGGCCGGTCCCATCGGCCTGGCCGCGATCACCGGCTCCCGCCTGTTCAGCCCCAGCCACATCGTCGCGATCGACAAGGCTGACACTCGCCTGGAGGCGGCGAAGAAGTTCGGCGCGGATATCGTCGTGAACAATAGCCACCAGGACCCGCTGGAGACGATCCGTGAGCTGACTGACGGGCTGGGCGCCGACGTGGCGATCGAAGCGGTCGGCGTGCCCGCTACCTTCGAGCTTTGCGCCCGGCTGATCCGGCCAGGCGGTCATATCGCCAACATCGGCGTGCACGGCGAGCCTGCCACGCTGCACCTCGAGGACCTGTGGATCAAGAACATCACCATCACGACCGGCCTGGTCGACGCTTACGCCACCTCGACGCTGCTGCACCTGCTGGCCACCCACCAGGTCGACGCCGGGCGGTTCATCACCCACCGCTTCACGCTGGATGAGTTCGACGCGGCCTACGACGTGTTCAGCCGGGCCGCCGACACCGGCGCGCTCAAGGTCGTCCTGAGCCGCACCGCCTGAGCGGGTCGCGGCGAGCGCGGGGCCTGGTGGCAGGCCCTGCGCTCAGGGCGGCCGGACATAGCCGACCCGCCGCGTACCGCGGCGCGGGACGTTAACTTGCCCGTTGCGGGGGTGGCGGGTTGCGCAGGGAGATCTCGTCGGATTCGGCTATGTGGTCGGCCTGGACGGCTCGCAGCCCCTGGCCCAGGCGCTCGCGAGCCTGCCGCAGCAGCTTGAGGGAATTGGTGGAGGGACTCTGCGGGGCGCCGCGCTCAGGGTCGGCCCCGTGTTCCTCGATGAGGTGGGTCTGCAGGGCGGCGGCGACTTCGTCGGCCGCCTTCAGCGCGTGATAGATGGCCCGGTCCCGTGCTGTGTCGTCAATCATGCGGCCAGTATCGCGCCTTCGGCCGGGCTGGTGCGGGCCGTCAAGGTGCTGCGGCAGTTCGGCGCCCGGGGTGGACCGGAAATAAAATCGTGAGGGTCCTCATTATGACAGATATCAACGTGAGGGTCGTCAGCGTGAGACGGGTCAGCGTCAGTGCAGGGCAGAAGGGCCAGTGATGATTACACCTGAGCAGGTTGGTGAACGGTACCTCGCTGTCCATCACCGGATGTTCCGGGCCGTCAACGATGAGATGAATGGATGCGGCCTGTCGATGGCCCGCACCAAGGTGCTCGGGCGGCTCCACGAGCAGGGGCCGACCAGGCAGAATGTGCTGGCAGCCCACTTCGGGCTCTCTCCGCACTCCATCACCGACCTCGTCGACGGGCTGGAGCGCCTGGGCCTGGCGGAGCGCCGGCCGGACCTCACGGACCGCCGGGCCAAGCTCGTCGCGATCACCGGCGCGGGCGAGGCGGCCCTGGACGTGGCGAACGCCACGCGGGAGCGGCTGCTCAAGCAGATCTTCGGTGCACTGAGCGAGGCGGACCGGGCCACGCTCCTGCGCGTGCTCGACGGCCTGGACCAGGCGGCCCAGAGGCTGATCTCGGCCTCGGCCACGCCGGACGTGCCGGCGGCGGTCCCGGCATGACCGCCGGATCCCGCCCGCGCCGTGCGGCCAGCGCCAGTCACGTTTCTCACCTGGGGGTATAGCCCGTTATGTCATCCGTCGCACCCGCCGCCGGCCGTCAGCGCTCCGCAGAAAGCGACCATCGGTGGCTGGTCCTGGTCATCGTGGCTATCGCCCAGCTCATGGTGGTGCTGGACTCCACGGTCGTGAACATCGCGCTGCCGTCGGCTCAGCGCGCCCTGGGCTTCCCGAACAGTGACCGGCAGTGGGTGGTGACCGCCTACGCGCTGGCGTTCGGCAGCCTGCTGCTGGTCGGCGGCCGGCTCGGCGACATGTTCAGCCGCAAGCGGGTCTTCATCACCGGTCTGGCCGGGTTCGCGCTCTCATCGGCGCTCGGCGGCGCGGCCACATCGTTCGGCATGCTCGTGGCCGCCCGGACCCTGCAGGGCGCATTCGGCGCCATTCTCGCCCCCGCCGCCCTGGGCACCCTGGTCAGCACCTTCCGCGACCCGCGCGAGCGCGGCCGGGCGTTCGGTGTCTTCGGGTCCGTCGCGGGTGGCGGCGGGGCCGTGGGCCTCATCCTCGGCGGCGTCCTCACGCAGTACTTCTCCTGGCGCTGGACCCTGTACGTCAACCTGTTCTTCGCCGCGATCGCCATAGCCGGCGCCCTGGTCTACATGCGGACCAACCGGCCGGAGACCCGTCCGCGGATGGACTGGGCGGGCGCCGTGCTCGCCTCGGCCGGGCTGTTCCTCATCGTCTTCGGGTTCTCCCATGCCGAACTCGCCGGCTGGACCGCCGCCCTGACCATCGGCTCGCTGGCCGGCGGGGTGATCCTGCTGGCCGCATTCGTGTTCGCCGAGAGCCGGGTCAGTCATCCCCTGCTGCCGCTGCGGGTGATCCTCGACCGCGCCAGGGGCGGCTCCTACATCTCGGTCGGGCTGACCGGGATCGCGGTCTTCGGCGTCTTCCTGTTCCTCACGTACTACCTGCAGGAAGTCAAGGGTTACAGCCCGGTGACCAGCGGGCTGGCCTTCCTGCCCATGATCGGCTGCATCCTGCTGTCCTCGAACACCTCCAGCATCCTGCTGCTGCCGCGGGTCGGGCCGCGGGCCCTCATCGTGACCGGAATGCTGCTCGGCGGCGGTGCGATGGCCTACCTGACCCAGCTCACCGTGACCTCCAGCTACGCGGTGAGCGTGGTGCCGGCCTTGGTGGCCCTGGGCCTGGGCTTCGGCATGATCTTCTCGCCCGCCATCAACACCGCCACCGCCGGAGTCGCCCGGCGCGACTCGGGCGTGGCCTCGGCGCTGGTCAACACCATGCAGCAGGTGGGCGGTTCGATCGGGACCGCGGCGCTGAGCACGGTGGCGCTCACGGCGACGGCTACCTACCTGGCCGCGCACCACACCGGACCGCTGGCCCCGGCCACGGCCGCGGTGCACGGCTACGGCGTGGCGTTCTCGGTGTCCGCGGCGCTGTTCGGCCTCGGCGCGCTGCTGGCGATCCTGCTGGTGCCGTCCCGGCGCAGGCTGGAGGAGCTGCGGAACATGGAGCCCGCGCCCAGCGCCGCGTCCGCGGCCAGCCCCGGCCTGGCGGACAGCGTGCCCGCCGGCGATGGGGTCGCGGGCTAGGCGCTCCAGCGAGCGGCGCAGCGGCGCGTGGCCAGGTTCAGGCGTCGCGGCGCTCGAGCAGGTAGGCGGCCGCCGCCAGCGCCAGCACCGTCCAGATGCACAGCACCCCGAACCCCTGCCAGGGGGACAGCAGGTCACCGGACTGCTCTTGCGTGTGCGTGATCAGCGTCCCGGCCTGCTCGGGCAGGTAGGCGTTGATGTGCGCGCCCCAGCTGCTCGGCAGCAGCCCGGACAGGATCGGCAGCACGAACACGATGCCGATGACCGTGGAGATGGCGCCGGCGGTGTGCCGGATCATGGTGCCGATCGCCAGCGCGAACAACCCGAGCACGGTGAGGTACAGCCCGGCGCCGATGACGGCGCGGGTGACGCCCGAGCCGCTCAGCGACACCTGGACGTGGGCGTGCAGGATGGCCGACCCGACGAAGAACGAGCAGAAGGCGACGATCTCGGTCACGACGAGCAGGAGAACGGCGAACACCACCGCCTTGGCGGCCAGCACCGGCAGCCGGCGCGGGACGGCCAGCAGCGAAGCGCGGATAACCCCGGTCGAGTACTCGCTGGTGATGACGAGCACGCCCAGGACACCGATGGCGAGCTGCCCCAGTCCGACTCCCGTGCCCAGGATGAAGCCGACCGGATCGGCGATGGCCCTGAGGTCCCGTGGGGCGGCCTTCGGGCCGTACCAGTGCGTCTCGGTCAGCCAGGTGATCAGCGCGGTGAAGCCGACGCACACCACGACGAAGATGACCAGCGTCCAGACCGTGGAGCGCACCGAGCGGATCTTCGTCCACTCGGCCCGCAGCAGGTTGGCGAATCCGGCGTGGCGCCGGGCGGCCGGGCCGGCGGGCCCGCGGGCCGGGGCGACAGGCGGGGTGGCCGTCATCGGGTACTCCGCTCCCCCGCGTTCACCGGATCATGGCCCGGCACGCCGAATTCCACGCTGCCGGACGTCAGTTCCATGAAGGCCCCTTCCAGCGAGGCCAGCGGGGTCAGTTCGTGCAGCACGATGGACGCGGATGCGGCGAGCTCCCCGATCCGGGACGCTGGCAGGCCGGTGGCCGTGAGCAGCCCGGCGCCCTCCGCCGGGGCGCCCCGAACCACCTTCCCGCCTGCCGCCGTGATCAGATCGGCCAGCCGGTCCGCGCCGGGGGTGCGTACCCGGACCGATTTGTCCGTGCTGCGCGCGATCACGTCGTCGGTGCTGGCCTCGGTGATGAGCTGGCCCCGGCCGATGACGATCAGGTAATCGGCGGTGACGGCCATCTCGTTCATCAGGTGACTGGACACCAGGATGGTGCGGCCCTCGGAAGCGAGGCTCTTCATCAGGTTCCTGATCCACAGGACGCCTTCGGGATCGAGCCCGTTGACTGGCTCGTCAAGCAGCAGGATCTCCGGGTCACCGAGCATGGCCACGGCCACGCCGAGCCGCTGGCTCATGCCGAGCGAGAAGCCGCCTGCCCGCTTGTCCGCCACGTCCTGCAGGCCCACCAAATCCAGCATCTCCTCGACCCGGTGGGCAGGCAGGCCCTGAGTCTGGGCCAGGAACAGCAGGTGGTTGCGGGCCGTGCGGCCGGGGTGCACGGTCTTGGCCTCAAGCAGCGCGCCGACCGTCCGCAGCGGATCGCGCAGGTCACGATAGCGCCTGCCGTTGATGAGCGCGACGCCGGCCTGCGGCCGGTCAAGGCCGAGGATGAGGCGCATGGTGGTGGACTTGCCCGCGCCATTCGGCCCGAGGAACCCCGTCACCCGGCCCGGCTCGACCGTGAAGCTCAGGTGGTCCACCGCCGCTTTGCGCCCGTAAAACTTGGTCAGATCGCGCGCCTCGATCATGCAGCTGCTCCTTGCTACGAGCCTGCGTGCACTGTCATACCCTCGCCGGCGGGCACCGTCGTGCTTCGCACCGGCCCGCCGGTACATCAACGGTTGCGGCCCGCGCGGGGTGCCCGATCGCGGCATACAACCAGTGCGAGTAGCGCAGGCTCAGGTTCGGGCAGATGCGGAACGAGCGATGGCCCGCTCCCAGGCGGCGAACAAGAGTTGCGCCGCCGCTGCCGCCAGGAACAGCGCCGCGAACCCGGCAGCCTTCGGTGAGAAGGAACCCCCGATGAGGGTAACGGCGCCAAGGCCGGCCAGGACGATACCAATGGCAGTGCGCGTGCTTGCCCAGGCACCGAGGTGGCGGTACTCCCATGGCGCGATAAGGCGTTGCATGCCGGATCGCGGGGGCGTCCCCCAGCGCCACCAGGTCGTGGTTGAGCTGGGAGTGGTGTTGTCATTCTGTGCGTTCATCGGGATACTTCCCGTCAGCTGTGGCGCCGGCTATCCGACCACCTAGCAAAATGATATCACTTTGATAGATGGTGTCAAGGGTGACAGCCGCACGGGACCGACCGGGAGGGGCAGGGCAGACTCAGCGCAAGGACCCGGCCGGCTCCAGATCAATGAAGGCGGCAACGTGCTCGTGCTCGCCAGCGGCCCCCAGGACCAGGCGGCCGCCGCTGGAGCGCCGATGCTTCTGCCCGTATCCAGGCGGTGCCGTCAGCGGGGCTGGTTCTCGCTCGGCGGTGGCGGGCTGGTTGCGGGCCGGCTGGCGGCGGGCGGGCGGCCGCGGGGGCGCATCGGCCGCGCGCGGCCGGGCAGCCGCCCGGCGTCGGCGAGTGCGCGGCGGAGCAGGAACTCGATCTGGGCGTTGGTGCTGCGCAGCTCGTCGCCGGCCCACCGGGCCAGGGCGTCGTGGACGGCGGGGTCCAGCCGCAGCAGGACGCTCTTGCGCTCGGTCACCGCGGTTCCGTGGCTGCCGTCACTGGTACAGGGTGCCGGTGTTGACGACCGGCTGGGTGGCCTGCTCGCTGCACAAGACCACCAGCAGGTTGGACACCATCGAGGCCTTGCGCTCCTCGTCCAGCTCGACGACGCCCTCCTCCTGGAGCCGCTGCAGGGCCAGCTGGACCATGCCGACCGCGCCTTCCACGATCGTCCGCCGGGCGCCGACCACCGCGCTGGCCTGCTGCTGGCGCAGCATGGCCTGGGCGATCTCGGCGGCATACGACAGCCGGGTCAGCCGCGACTCGATGATGTGCACCCCGGCCGGCGCGACCCGCGCGGCGATCTCGGCGGAGAGCCTGCCGGTGATCTCGTCGGCGTTGTCGCGCAGCGACAGTTCACCTTCGCGGCGGCTGGTATAGGGGTAGCTGGAGGCGATGTGCCGGACGGCGGTCTCGGTCTGGATGGTGACGAACTGCGTGTAGTCGTCGACGGAGTAGATGGCGCTGGCGGTGTCGGCGACCTGCCAGACCACCACGGCGGCGATCTCGATCGGGTTGCCGTCGGCGTCGTTGACCTTGGCCTGCGCTGATTCCTGGTTGCGGATCCGGGTGGAGACCGCGATCCGCCGGGTGAACGGGTTCACCCACTGCAGGCCCGAGTCGCGGATGGTGCCGCGGTAGCGGCCGAACAGCTGGATGACGCGTGCCTGCCCGGGCACGACCGGGGTCAGGCCCGCCAGCGCGAGGGAGCTGGCGAGGAAGATCAGAACACAGAGCACAATCAGCGCCGCGGCGGCGCCGTGACTTTGGTGGCTTGCCACCACGGCCAGCACCACTCCGGCCAGCAGCCCGATGATGCCCGCCGCCAGCAGGGGCAGGCCCGGCAAGAACCGGGCGGCACGTTCGGTCACCTGCCCGGTGGGCTGTTGCGGGCCTGCGGCGGCCGCATCCTGGGTAGCCATCCGGCGCCTCCTTCATTAACTGGATCTGATATCACATATGAATCGTAATGATATCCTTTTTTCCGGGCAAGGCGCCACGCCGGGCGTGGCGGGGCGGCGCAGGCAATCGGACAGCTGGCCACCTGGCTGGATCTGGCGGACAGCAGGCCAGGCCGCTGCGCACTGTGCCCCTGCCGGGCGAAGGGCCGGGACGGCGACTTAAGAGCCTTGCTGGTGCTAGGACTGCCTGGACGCAGGTCGTCACGCGAACGGCGGCGTTCGCAGTCGCAGCAGCCCCAGGCCGAGTGAGATGTGCTGTGATCATGGCATGGATTTCGATGAGTATGAACGGGAGTTGTGGGCGGGGCGGGCGACCGCGTACGAGCGGGGGTTCGCGCGGCTGACCGCGCATACGGCGGGGGCGCTGCTGGATGCGGCGGGGGTCGGGGCGGGGACCAGGCTGCTGGACGTGGGGACGGGGCCGGGGGTGGTGGCCGGGGCGGCGGTGGCGCGGGGGGCCCAGGTAACGGCCGTGGACGCCGAGCCCAGCATGGCGGAGGCGGCCGCGCGGAACGTGCCGGGGCTGGACGTGCGGGTGGCGGTGCTGCCGGACCTGCCGCTGAACGACCGCGAGTTCGACGCGGTGACCGGCAACTTCGTCATCAACGCGGTGGGCGACCCGGCGGCCGCCCTCGCGGAGCTGCGCCGGTTGCTGCGCGCGGGCGGACGGCTGGCGCTGACCTGCTGGACCGACCCGCGGCCGCCGGCGCTCGCCATCGCCGCGGAGGCCATCGAGGCGGCGGGCGTGCCGTGGCCGGAGGACGTTCCGGTCCCGCCGTTCGGGGTCTACAGCTCGCCGGGTGCGTTCGAGGCGCTGCTGGCCGGGACGGGCTTCGCCGAGGTGGCGGCGCGGCTGGTGAGCTGGGAGCACCGGGTGAATCCCGGGGAGTGGTGGCAGGAGGTGTTCCTGTCCGGGGTGGGCTCCAGCGGCGTGGTCATCCGGCGGCAGGACGCCGCCACCGTCGCGCGGATCAAGGACGAGTTCGACCGCCTGGTCGCGCGGTATGCGGTGGACGGAGGCCAGGTCGCCCTGCCCGCCGTGGCCGTGCTCGCCAGCGGGACCCGGTAACGGGTCGCCGGGCCGCGTCTCAGCTGGCGATGGCGACGTGGCGGTGCACGGTGGCCGGGTCGCCGAGCGCGGCGAGCAGGCAGGCGGCCAGGTCGGCGCGGGAAACGGTGAATCCGTGCGGCAGGCCGCGGTCGATCGCGGTGCGGTAGGCGCCGGTGGCGGGCTTGCCGTTCAGCGCGGGCGGGCGGAAGATCGTCCAGTCCAGGTCGCTGCCGTGGATCTCGTCCTCGCCGCGGCGCATGTCGGCGCAGACGTGGCGCAGGAACGTGCGCCGGGCCACGGGCTTGATCAGGTAGCGCAGGTAGGGGCTTTCGCCTTCGTCGGCGACGATGGAGCCGCTGACCTGCAGGAACCGCCGGGTACCGGTTTTGTGCAGGGCCTGGATGATGCTGTGCACACTGTCCTGGATGACGGTGGTCGGCCCGGTGCCGCGCGGGCCTACCGCGGAGATGACGGCGTCCGCGCCCTCGATGGCCGGGGCGATGGATGCGGGGTCCATGACGTCGGCGGTGACGGTCCGCAGCCGGGGATGAGCCGGCCCGGCCAGGCGGGCGGGATCGCGGACTACCGCGGTGACCTCGTGGCCGGCCGCGAGCGCCTGGCTGGTGAGGCACGTTCCGGTGGCGCCCGTCGCGCCGAGGATGGTGAGTTTCATCGTGTTCGCCTTTCCGGGCTCCGTTGCTCCGGTACATTTGATTCGTAAATCATACGATACGGAGATCATATCATATGGAATCGATACTATCCGGGGACGCGGGGGCGGGGCCGCGCCACGGACGGCTGAACCGCGCGATCAAGGAGTCGCTGCGGGAGCTGGGCGCGGAGCTGTCGCTGCTCAACCACAGCGTTGGCACCCGCCTGGATCTCAAGGCCGCTGACCTGGAGTGCCTTGACCTCATCGCCCAGTACGGTCCGCTCAGCCCGAGCGCCCTGGCCCGTCGCGCCGGGCTGCACCCCGCCACCATGACCGGCATCCTCGACCGGCTCGAACGCGGCGGCTGGATCGATCGTGGCCGTGACCCCTCTGACCGCCGTGGCGTCGTCGTCCAGGCGGCCCGGGGCCGCGGAGCGGAGATCCTCCGCCTCTACCTCATCGACTCCGGCATGAACACCGCCCTGGACCAGATCTGCGCCGGGTACGACGAGAGGGACCTTCAGCTCCTGGCCGGTTTCCTGCACCGCACGGCCGACGCCGCCCGGACCGCCGCCGAAAGGCTCGCCGCACGCTGAGCCCGTTTCGGCGCCCCAACGACGTGGCCGGGCGCCCCTGACGTTGGCCCGTTCGGCCGAAAATTCGCCGATGCGGGGACGCCGTCCAGCCTTTGCCGCCAGGCTGACCGGGGTAGAACGGGGAGGGCCGATGAAGATCATCGAGGGCCGGGTGCGGGTGTCGGCGAGCGATGTCGCGAACTTCCTGGCGTGCCAGGAGCTGACCCAGCTGGACCTGCGGGCGGCGCAGCGGACGCTGCGGCCGAGCCGGGATTCCCTCGAGCGCTCGCGTGCCCAGGCCCGGCTGCAGGTGGCCAGTGAGGACGACGGGATCATCCGGTTCAGGCTGCTGGAGCCGGAGCGGGACGCCAGCGGCACCCTGATCCCGAACCGCGGGCTCCTCGCGCTGCCCGAACCGGTCACCGGCGACCTGTTCTTCGACATCGAGGGCGCCCGGTATTACTCCGAGGACAGCCGGGAGTTCGGGCTGCAGTACCTGTTCGGGGTGGTGGACACGGCCGACCTGGACCCGTCGGGACGCCCGCGGTACACGCCGATCTGGGCGTTCGGCCGGCAGGGCGAGAAGCGCGCGTTCGAGGAGCTCATCGACTTCATCACCACGCGGCGCGCGGTGTGCCCGGGACTGCACGTGTACCACTACAACCACTACGAGCCGACGTCGGTCGACCATCTCACCGAGCTGCACGGCACGCGCCAGGAGGCGGTGGGCCGGCTGATGGGGCGGTTCGCCACCCGCGAGGACGAGGTGGACGACCTGTTCCGGCTCGGGGTGTTCGTCGACCTGTACCGGGTCATCCGGCAGGGCGTGCAGGCCGGGGTGGAGAGCTATTCGATCAAGCGGCTGGAGCCGCTGTGCGGGTACCGGCGGCAGGTGGACCTGCGGGAGGCGACGGCCAGCCTGATCGCGTTCGAGGCGGCGCTGGAAGACCAGACGGCGCTCGGTGATGCCGGGCGGCAGCGGGTAGTGGCCGGGTACAACGAGGACGACTGCCGGGCGACGCTGGCCCTGCGGGACTGGCTGGAGCAACGGCGGCATGATGTGGCCGAACGGACCGGCGGACAGCTGCCGCGCCCGGTTGCCCCGCGGGAGCCGCCGCGGGCGCCCGAGGATTCCGAGGTCACCCGGATCAGGTCCGCGCTGCTGGCCGGCGTTTCCGCGGAAACGTCCGCGTGGACGGACGAGCAGCGGGCGCGGGCGCTGCTGGCCGACCTGCTCGACTGGCACCGGCGGGAGGACAAACCCGCCTGGTGGCGGTACTTCTACGTGCGCACGCTGAGCCCCGCAGAGCTGATCGGCGAGCCGGACGCGCTCGGCGGGCTCACCGGCGGCCAGATCGTGGACGAGGTAAAGAAATCGGTGGTGCGGCGCTTCTCGTTTCCGCCACAGGAGCACCGGTTCTCGGCCGGGGACACGGCGGTCGACCCGGAGACCGAGAGAGGCTGGCCGGTCTGGGCGGTGGACGACGCGGCCGGGACGATCGAGCTGAAGGTTGGCCTGGCCTACAACGGACTCCTGCCCGCTGCCCTCATCGAGAACGGCCCGATCAAGACGACGCAGCTGCGGGAACGGCTGAGGGACCTCGGCGACCGGGTGGTGCGCGAGGGTGCCGGCGGCGGGGACGCGGCCACCGCTCTCCTGCTGAAGCGGCCGCCCGGAGCGGGGGCTGTAACGGCCGGACAGGGCAGTCGCCAGCTCGGGCGGGCTTACTTGAGGTGATGGAGGTCCTGGATGACCATGACCACTCCCGTGACGACCAGGAAGATGGCCACCGCCACCAGGATTTTCAACGCGACCCGCCAGAATGCCACACTGGCGACGGCGAGGGCGATGAAGAAAGGCAGCATGAGGTTCCCTACCGGCCCGGTGGGGGCGCGGCCATCGCGGCACGGTCATCGCGGCTGGGCCAGGCTATGCCTTCTCCGCCGGAGCGTGTACGATGTCACCCACCATTGAACCTTTATCTGGATCCGGTTTCGGTGATCGGCACGGTCGATGGGCCAACATCGGCCGTGCCTTTTGTGAATGCAGTTAGTTAGTGAGGGCAGGGCGTCTATTGATGCGCTGGTGTCCCCCTCTCGGCTCGGCTGATGGACCTGAGGTTTCCTGGTCACCCAGCCGGGCTAAACTTTTGTTTGCTCCTACTTACATTGTTCCCGCGACGCCTGGGCCTAGACACCCTGCAGCGGCTGACGTACAGTCGCGCTACGTGACATGTAAGTGAGGCTTAATGAGCGTTGAAGAACACGGTGCGTCAGGTGACTACCCGGGCGGTCGGAGTGCAGAGAATGGCCGGGAAGTCAAGTTCGGCCGAATGCTCGAGAGCCTCATCGAACACGGCGGGTACAACCGGAACAGAAAAAGAATCACGAGCCGGCTGGGTATCAGCAGCGCCGCTCTCTCACAGTACATTCGCCAGCAGACCTGGCCCAGCTTCGCCAAGCTGCTCGCCATCGCTGACTTCTTCGACGTGAGCCTGGATTACCTGGTCTACGGCCAGCCGACCGGCGGCAGCCTCGTCGACTACGGTCCGCTGTACCGCTACTTCGACCACGCACTGGCGGACGTGCAGGCCCGGGGCAACCGGCATAACGCCGTCCTAACCCGCATCGGGCGGATGCTGGCGGACCGGATCGAGGAAGTCGCGGCAGTACTAGCCGCGACGCCGGCCGCGGCGCGCGAAGGCCTCATACAAGACGATGAGCTACTGCGGCTGGAGAGATACTGCCACCAATGCGACCTGGCGAGCCTGAATCTCGAATTCGATGTTATCCAGGCTGCGGGCGGCCTGGCTCCCGGACGCTTCCTTTCCGTCGTTGCGGCCAATCTCGAGAATGGTGCTCACTACCGGTTCGTCTTGCCGCAGGACCGGACCTGGGACCCGATCGTCGAGGCTTTCCGCCAGTTCCTTGCCGATCAGGTCGGCGGCGACCGTGTCCGGGAGAACTGCGCATTCCGGCTTACTTCCGTCCCGGTACTGGCCGGCCTGCTGCTTTATCGGCTCGACACCATCCGGCTGGAAGCCGAGGAACCGGCATTGTACGCGCAAATCCGCGATTATCTCAGCGACGACGTCTGGCTCGGCTGTGTTATCAGGACAAACAACGATTCGAACAGCGACATGCTCATGGACCCGGAGTATGTCCGCCGGGCGAGAGGGGTTTTCGAGCGCATGTGGTCCTTGGGCGTCGCCGTCTTACCGGCTCCGCCCGGCCCGGCCCGGGGCCGTCTGCCCCGATGTCCTTCCTGGTGAGGCGGCAGCCTGCTAGGGTTTCGCCCTGTGGCAGCAGAGGGCGTGGTGGTGGGACGGGTAGTCGAAATTCTCCCGCATCCGGACGGCGATCTCATCTGGCTGGCCAAGGTCGATATCGGGACAGACCACCAGCCGCAGATCGTCTGGGGCGGGGTTCCTGTCGTGACGCAAGGCAGCCTCGTCCCTGTCGCAGTGCCGGGTGCCTGGCTGCCCGCTACGAAGCACAAGGCCAAACCGTACAAGATAAGGCGGCGCCGTTATCGCGGCGAGAGATCCGAGGGCATGCTCTGCAGCCTGGCCGAACTCGGATGGGATTCATCGGAAGCAGACCGAGTTGCACTCCTGGACGCCTCCGCTAACTTGAGCGTGGGCGAGTCCCTCAATGACCGTTACGTCAATTGGCAGCGCATTGTGCTGCGAGCAGGCGGCTCGCCCGGGGCGGAAGATTTCCCGGCCGCTAATCACCCAAAGGTGCCGCAACTTACCTGATAGCCCCGATCGCGGCAGGCTTACCCGGCTAGCCGATGCGGCGGTACCGGCGTACGGCCAGCGGCGCGAAGACAACGGTGATCGCGATGCTCCACGCGATGGAGTGCCACGCCGGGGTCGCGACCGGTCCGCCCAGCATCAGGCCCCGGCTGGCGCCGGCCAGCGCGGTCACCGGGTTGACCCTGACCCAGGCTTGCAGCCAGCCGGGCAGGGTGACGGTCTGGATGAACACATTGCTCCCGAACGCGAGCGGGAACATGACGATGAAGCTGAATCCCTGCAGGCTCTGCGGGGACTTCACGTACAGGCCGAGGAGCACCCAGATCCAGCCGACGGCAAAGCCGAAGACGAACATCAGCCCGATCGCGCCGAGCGTGGACAGTGCATTGGTGGCGATCCGGAAGCCCAGCAGCGACCCGTACGCGAAGACCATCGTGATCGAGACCACGTAGCGGACGAAGTCTCCCATGATCGTCCCGGTCAGCGGGGCCGACCGGGAGATCGGCATGCTCCGGAACCGGTCGAAGATGCCCTTGGTGACGTCGGAGTTCAGGCCGATACCGGTGCCTATGCTGGCGAACAGCACCGTCATCACCATGATGCCGGGCAGCACGTACTCCAGATAGGTATGCCTGCTCTCCCCCTTGATCGCGCCGCCGAACAAGAACACGAACAGCGTCACGAACACGATCGGCTGCAGCGTGACATCCAGCAGCTGCTCCGGGTTGCGCCTGATCCGCACCAGTGCCCGCCACGCCAGCGTCAGCGCGTGCCGCAGCGCGCGGGCCGGCGTCATCCTCCGGGCCCGCCCCGGCCAGGTCGCGGTGCCGGCCGTCATAGGTCGCCCTCCTCGGCGGTGTGCCCGGTGAGCGCCATGAAGACCTCGTCCAGGCTGGCCAGCCGCAGCGCGAGCTCGGTGACCTCGATCCGCTCCGCCTGCAGGCCGCTGATCACGGCCGGCAGGGCCTGAGCGTCATCGACGGGGACCGACAGCAGGCCCGGATCCTCCTCCGTCCTGACCGGAGCGCGGCCCACGGCGGCGGCGACGATGGCGGTGACCCGCGTCAGGTCCGCCGGATCGGCCGGGCGCACGTCGAGAGTCTGCTGGCCGATTTTGGCCTTCAGCTCGGCGGCGGTGCCGGTCGCGATCACCCGGCCATGGTCGATGACCGCGATCTGGTTGGCCAGCCGGTCGGCCTCATCCAGGTACTGCGTGGTCAGCAGCACCGTCGTGCCCTCGGCGACCAGTGCCCTGATCATCGCCCACACCTCACCCCGGCTGCGCGGATCCAGGCCGGTGGTCGGCTCGTCCAGGAACAGCACCGCCGGCCGCTGGACCAGGCTCGCGGCCAGGTCGAGCCGGCGCCGCATGCCGCCGGAGTAGGTCTTGACCGAACGCCCGGCGGCGTCGGCCAGGTCGAACCGCTCCAGCAGCTCGCCCGACCGCCGCTTGGCCTCCGCCCTGGGCACCTCGAGCAGCCGCCCGATCAGCAGCAGGTTCTCAAAACCCGTCAGATCCTCATCGACCGCCGCGTACTGGCCGGTCAGCCCGATCAGCTCACGGACCCGGTCGGCCTGCCGGACGACGTCCGCGCCGCAGACCCGGGCGTGACCGGCATCGGGCCGCAGCAACGTGGCCAGCATCCGGACCACGGTGGTCTTCCCCGCGCCGTTCGGCCCCAGCAGGCCCAGCACCATGCCCGGCGGCACCGCCAGATCGACGCCGTCCACCGCCAGCGTCTTCCCGAACCGCTTGACCAGGCCCACCGCCTCGATCGCGAGCGTCATGGCATGCGTTCCTCACGGCCGGGGGCACATTCACAGCCGAACCTACCTGGTCGTCATGAACCGGCGGTCCGGATGCGAAGCGGGCCACGCTGAGCACGCACCAGCGCCCGGCGGGCAGTACCACGCTTCGTTCGGGCCAAGAATTTCAGTTGTCCCAGACCGGAGCTGTGGCACGGACCTGAGCCGGCGCGGTGAGTGTCCGTCCCGGGCTGAGCGGGCATCTTCCTGGGTGGCTGACGCGCGACAGGGGGAGACATGGATCGGCTGGCAACACTCGAGTATCGCGCGGTCCGAGGGCGGGACGTTCAAGGTGGTCAAGAACCTGGGTCACATCGACCCGAAGGAGGGCGAAGTCGGGCTGTGACCTACGCGGCACGGATGTTCCCGGACCTGACGTCCGGGAGCATCCGCGCCGACGCCAGCAAGCCGTGAGTGAGTATGCCATGCGGTGCATAGGCATTCGAACGGGGATTGCGCGGGGGGTCGGGCGGCGTCGGTAACGGCCTGCTTTCATTACCTGTTCCGAGCCAGCTTCCCGGGAGCCGCTGACCAGGTTTCCACGGCGCTGGGGGACGGCCGGGGAATGCGGGTTTCGCCCCGGGGGACGGCGGAGGGTACCTGAGCCGGTCCTGGCGCTGCGATCGCATGGGCTCGGCGAGTTCCACGGCGGCGAAGGCAGCCGGCCAGTCCGCTGGGCTGTACCCGGTTCCGAGGTCACAGTGGTGCAGCTCGACCTCGACCAGCCGCCGGGTCAGCAGGGCGGCGGCCGGGAATGGCGCCGAGTCCAGCACCCGCACCCGGACCGGCCAAGCCTCATCGGGCAGCTGCCTGGCCAGTGCCCGCAGGGCCATGGCCGAGGCGGCCAGGTCGGCCATCAGGTCCTCTGTCCTCATAGCGGCGCCCTGTTCGATGCCGGCCTCCCGCGCCTGGGCGCTGGCGTAGGCGGGGCGGTCTTGCCCGGACCGGGCGCCGGTCAGGAGGTTCCGCATCGCATCGGCGTCGCGGGCCACGTGCGCCAGCACATGCGCCCGGGTCCACCCTGGCAGCAGTGACGCGGCCCGCAGATCAGCCTCGGGAATGGTGCGGGCATCATCGAGCAGCCGCTGCGTAGCCTGGTCAATCTGGTCAGACAGCGCTCGTTGTGCCTCGTCCATCAGCCCACCTTAAGCGAGCTCGCCCAGGTCCGCCCCGGCCGCTAGCGTCTACAGATGTGACTGAGCTGTTTCACATCACCGAGCGCGCGGTGTGGCTGGAAGCCGTGCAGGCGGGTGGCTACACGATGTCCACCCGCGCCGTCACGCTGGAAGAGCAGGGCTTTATCCACTGCTCGCTGCGCCATCAGCTTCGCGGTGTGGCCGAGTGCGCCTACGGCGACGCTGACGATCTTGTCGTCCTGGTCATCGACACCGCCAAGGTGCCCGCCTTCCAGGCGTTTGCTGACAGTGGAACCTTCAGATTGCCGGCATTGCGAAATGCCACCGGACCGCTCCAGCTCACCCAGCCTCACCAGGTGTTTACCCTTGGCCTGGCCGATCTGGCGGCCGGAAGGGGGCTCGAGGCGGCCGAGCCGAGCGGATGGCGTTACCTCGTGCAAGAAGGGGATAATGCCCTCGCCGCCGCCGATACCGTGGCCACTGGGCCGGGCAACGAGTATGTCTTCTCGGCCTTCAACGAAGGCCGCTTCGTCACGTCCACGGCCCAGGCAATCCAAGCAGCCCAGGCGATCCCGGAGGTGAGCCAGGGCGACTTCGAGCTCCGGCTTCTCCATGTTCCGGGCCTGCACGTCATGGCCCTGTGGCTCCATGACGTAAAGGGGAATGCGAGCGATCTGCTGGTTCCGCTGGAACCGTCGCCGATCGATACACCCACAGGCCAGCCGGTTCCTGCGGCCTTGCTCCTCCAGGAGCTTGCGTCCAAGTCTGCGCCTGCAGCCGCCACCGGGCCTTCCGACATCACCGGCAGCTGAAGCCCAATAGCGGCAAGTTGCCGGCTATCCGGGTCGAGCAGATCATAAGCAAAGAAGTCGCGAAGTGGGCCGATCAGCTCAGCCGCAGGCCCAGGCTTCTGCCCGGCTGGCGGCGCGGCCCCGATCCCGGTGGCGGGCAGCCGGCCGGGTAACGGGTATCTGCGGGCCCGGACGGCCCGGCTCTGCGATCATTCCGGTATGCGCAGCGAGCCCGGTCATGACCAACTGGCCGCAGGCCCGGCGACCGCACAGCCGGGGGCATCCCGGGCCGGGCAGGTCGCCCTGGTCACCGGCGGTTCGGCCGGGCTCGGCCTGGCGATCGCCACGGCGCTGGCCCAGGCCGGCTCCGATGTCGTGCTGGCCAGCCGATCCGCGGCCCGCTGCGCCGACGCCGCCGCCCAGCTATCCGCCCGGACCGGGCGCACCGTCTGCGGCCACGCCTGCGACGTCACCAGCGAGCGCGCCGTAACAGACCTGACCGACCGGGTTCTGGCCGGGCACGGCCGGCTCGACGTGCTGGTGACCAGCGCCGGCGTCCAGGCCCGGGGCACCTTGGACCAGCTCGGCGTCCAGACGCTGCGGGCCTGCCTGGAGGTCAACGTGATCGGCACCTGGCTGGCCTGCCGCGCGGCCGCCGCCCCGATGCGCGCCGCCGGGTACGGCCGCATCCTGACCATGGCCAGCGCGCTCGGCCTGGCCGGCGCCGCAGCCCGGTCCGGATACGCCGCCAGCAAGGGCGCCGTCGTCCAGCTCACCCGCAGCCTGGCCGTGGAGCTGGCCGGCACCGGGATCACCGTCAACGCGCTCGCCCCGGGCCCGTTCCGCACCCCGCTGAACGAGGGCATGGACGACGACCCGCAGGTCCGCCGCTTCCTCGCCACCGAGATCCCGCTCGGACGCTGGGCCGAGCCCGCTGAGCTCACCAGCGCCGCCCTGCTCCTCACCGACCCCGCCTCCAGCTACCTCACCGGCGTCATCCTGCCCGTCGACGGCGGCTGGACCGCCCACTGAAGCTGGGCGGCTGCATATTGAGCCGACCGCGGGTCAGCCGTCGCGAAGGTCCCTATAAGCACGTCGGGTCAGCTCATGACGAGGCGGATCAACGGCACCCGCGGCCGTCACCGACGAACTTCGCCGGGCCCTCGAAGCCACCCTGCGGGTGTTGGATGGGCGGAGGCCTTGACGAGCGAAGGAGATGATTTCCGGGTGAAGCCTGTACTGGATGGCACCGTCGCGCTGGTGACCGGAGCTTCGAGCGGCATCGGTGCGGCCACCGCGGCAGCGCTCGCCGCGCAGGGCGCGGCCGTGGCGCTGGCGGCCCGGCGCGGGGACCGGCTGGAGGCGGTCGCCGCCGACATCACCGGCCAGGGCGGCATCGTCCTGGTGCTGGAGTGCGACATCACCGACCAGCAGCAGGCGGCCGCCGCCGTCCAGCGCACGGTCGCCGAACTGGGCCGCCTGGACACGCTGATCAACAACGCCGGCGTGATGCTGCTCGGCCCGGTGGCCGGCGCGCCGCTGCCGGAGTGGCAGCAGATGGTGCAGCTCAACGTCCTCGGCCTGCTGTACTGCGCGCATGCGGCCTTGCCCCATCTGCTGCGCGCCGCCGACGACGGGCCGCGCCAGGTCGCCGACCTGGTGAACATCAGCTCGGTGGCCGGCCGGGCGGCCCGTAACGGCAACGGCGTCTACTCGCTGACCAAGCACGGCGTCGGCGCGTTCAGCGAGTCCCTGCGCCAGGAGGTGACCCGGCGGTATGTCCGCGTCTCGCTGGTCGAGCCGGGCGCGACCGCGACGGAGCTGGCCAGCCACAACCGGCCCGAGGTGCTCCAGAGCATACGGAGCCAGTTCGGGCAGACGATGGAGGCCGGGGACATCGCCGACGCGATCACCTACATCGTTACGCGCCCGCGGCACGTCGCCGTTAACGAGATGCTGATCCGCCCCACCGAACAGGAACGGTAAACCCCCGGCACTCGCAGTGTGCTCAGCGAGGCCCTGGCGGATCTCTTCCGGACCGGCGTACGCGCGTTAGCCTGCCTTCTCACGAAAGGTGAGAAGGCAGGCCCTCGTAGGTGCTGAGCGTCATGCCCTTCGCGTAAGCCCGGTCGAACTGCTCGCCGCCGAGGTGCGCGCGCACCGCGGCGAGGCTGTCCTGCCGGTACCGTCCCTCGAGGTCCTGCCACGGTCCACCTGACCGGTCGAGGACGGCCTGCGCGACGCCGTGGAGCATGGCGGCCCGGCCCCACTCGCCCCGATCCGCGGCCAGGCAGGCCAGGCCGAGGCTGGCACAGCTGACGACTGGTTGTTCGCCGTTCCGCCGGCTTATCCGCAGACTCGCCTCGAACGCGGACCGTGCGCCGTCCAGGTCGCCCTCCTCGCGCCGCACCCAGCCGAGGTTGGCCCCCACCGCGGGGTCCTCCTGCCCGATGGCCTGGGCGGCTTCCGCCGCCTGTTCCAGGTGACCCCGGGCGGCCGGGATGTCGCCAGCGCTCAGAGCCTGAACGGCGGCGTTGTTATGCAGGAACAAGCGCAGGAGCTGATTGCCGGATCGCTGCGCACAGGCGATGGCCTCGGCGAGCAGTCGCCCGGTCTGAGCCTGCTCGATGGGATCGTTGGACAACAGGAAGATCATGAGGCTGTGACCCAGCAAGACGTCGTCGCCGAACTGACGGGCGCGTTCGACCGCCTCCCGGCAAAGCGGTAGTCCCCGGCCGGGCTCGCCGGCGAAGAAGTAAACGCCGCAGAGCGTGCTGAGGGCGTCGATGAGCAGCCGGTCGTCGTGCAGCTGGCGAGCGAGCTTGACCGCCTGTTCGCCGCATCGCCGGGCTGGCGCCAGTTCAACGAACTGAGCGATGCATGCGACGGTCACCAGCGCGGCGCAGAACAGCCCGGGATCCTCGCATGCTTCGGGGCGGTCCAGGACCGGCAGGAGCAGCCCCAGTGTCTCGCGGTTATGGGAACGCGCGAGCCAGTAGCCGTGGAGCGCGGCCGCGAAGCGCAGGACCTGCGCGGTTCCGTCCGGGTCGCTGGCGGCGTATTCGGCGGCGCGCCGCAGGTTGGCGTAATCGGCATCGAGCCGTGCGAACCACCGGCCCTGGTCCGGCCCGGTCAGGTGCGGGGCCGCCGTCTCAGCGAGCAGAAGGAAGTGCCGGCCATGTGCCGCCGCGGCGGCGGCGGCCGCCTCTTCACCCGCCTCGACCAGGCGTTCCGAAGCGAACTGGCGGATCGTCTCGAGCAGCCGGTAGCGGACGTCCCCCGCCGGTTCGGCCACGACGAGGCTCTTGTCCACCAGCGAGCCGAGAAGATCCGCGACGTCGAACGCCCCGATGTCACCGGCGGCGCACACCCCTTCAACGGCGTCGAGATCGAAGCTCTCGGCGAACACCGACAGCAGGCGCAGCAGCGACTTCTCGGCGGCGTTGAGCAGCGAATACGACCAGTCGACCGTCGCCCGCAGCGTCTGCTGCCGGGCCAGGGCGGTTCGGCTTCCCCCGGTGAGCAGGCGGAAGCGCTGGTCGAGGCGGTCGTGCAGGCCGGTGAGCGACAGCAAGCGCAGCCTGGCCGCGGCCAGCTCGATGGCCAGCGGCAGCCCATCCAGGCGCCGGCAGACGGACACCATGAGCGGGACGGTTTTCTCGCCGGCGGACAGGTCGACGCCCTGTTCCCTGGCCCGCTCGACGAACAGCGCGACCGCGTCGCAGGACCCGGGAGCCACGTCATCGGGGCCGGGGAGCGACAACGACGGCACCCGGTAGATGGTCTCGCCGCCGATGCCGAGCGGCTCGCGGCTGGTGGCCAGCAGGTGCACCCCCGGGCAGCGCCGCAGGATGGCGTCGGCCGTCTTCGCGCAGGTCCCGATCAGATGCTCGCAGTTGTCCAGCACGATCAGGACGTGCTGGAAGGCCAGGGCATCGAGCAGGCCGTCCAGGACGGCCCGGCCCGGCTGCTCGCCGATCCCCAGGACCTCAGAAATGGCCGAGGGAACCGCTTCCCCGTCGAAGATCGGGGCCATCTCCACCAGCCAGACCCCATCGCCGGACCCGTCGAGCAGTTCGGCGGCCATCTGGAGGGCCAACCTGGTCTTGCCTGCCCCGCCGGCCCCGGTCAGCGTGACCAGGCGGGAGGATCCGGTCAGGGCCCGGACTTCTGCCAGCTCCCGGTCACGGCCGATGAAGGCCGACAGCTGGGCCGGGAGATTGTTCGGCAGCGCCGGGTTGCCGAGCGAGCGCAGCGGCGGGAATTCGGCTCGCAGGCCCGCCGCCTGCAGCTGGAAGATCCGTTGCGGGCGTCCCAGGTCCTTCAGCCGGTGGACACCCAGGTCCCGCAGCGACGTGCCCGGCGGAAGCGAGTCGCGAACCAGGGCCGCCGCCGTCTCCGAGAGGACGACCTGCCCGCCGTGCGCGACGGCTGCCAGCCGGGCGGCGCGATGGACGTCCAGGCCCACGAAACCAGTGGCCGTCCTGGACGCCTCACCGGTGTAGATCCCCATCCGTACCCGGACGTGCTCCCCGCCGGGCCAGGTCCGGGCCGCGAGGGCCCGCTGTATCTCGATCGCCGCCGCCACGCAGGCCGTCGGCGACGAGAACACGGCGAAGAACGCGTCCCCCTGGGTATCGACTTCCTCACCGCCGTGAGCGGCAAGACCCGACCGGACCAGCGCGTGATGGTCGGCAAGGACCTGCGCGTACTGGCTTTCCCCCAGGCGCTGCAGCAACGCCGTCGAGCCCTCGATGTCGGTGAAGAGGAACGTGAGAGTCTCCACGAACACAGCGTAAAAGGCCCGGCCGGGCTGAGGTACCACCACCGCGGCCGGACCGCATGCCGCTGGCGGAGCTGATCATCAGACAGGCCGGTCAGCTTGGCGCTTCAGGATGTCCCGGTACAGGTCGAGAAATGCCTCCAGCACCTGGCGTTCCCCGCCGGTGCTCAGGCGGCTGAGCGCAGATCCATCGCGAAGATGACGGGGCCCTCGGCTGAGATCACGGTGAAGCCCAGATGCCGGTAGAAGCCGGCTGCCCGCTCGTTGGCGGGCCAGACGAAGAAGTGCAGCCCCACCGATCCCTGTTCGCGCAGCGCGCGCATCAGCGTGTTCATCAGCTGCCGTCCGAGTCCTTGTGACTGCAGCCTCGGTACCAGGTTGATGTGCAGGTGAGAGGGATAATCCTCGGCAAGCTCGTCCGGGACCGTGAGCGGGACATGGATGAAGCCGGCCGCACGCTGATCCGGCGTCCACTGCTCCGGCGGAAGCCCGGATGGCGGCGCCGGGTACCGGTCGCGCAGCGCCGGCCACCAGTCGGCCTCCAGCCGCTCCTCAAAGGCCCTGCTGTCCAGCGCTCCGACTATGTACCCGCCGACGCCGGCCTCATCCTCAGCGACGAAGGCCAGCGATGGCTCGAACAACCCGTAAGGAGCGGCGAAGACGTGACCGAGGATCCGCGGGTCATCGAACATCGACGTCGCGTCCTGGCCACCGTGGCCCGTCTGCAAGCAGACCCGGTACAGGTCGTCCAGATCACTGTCCCGGTACGGGCGAATAGCGGCATGCGGCACATGCCTCAACGTACGCCTAGGTAATGAGCCCATTGCCGCCGGCTGAGGCACGCAACGCCCTTTCTCGAATACGTCGACAGGTCGGCTGAATACCGCGCGAGGCGGTGCCCGTTCATATCTCCCGAGCGGAAGGGACTAACGCCCCTGTTAGCGTGGCACGCTGCGGTCAGACTGCTGGTAGCGGGTCTTGTCTTATGCCCGCGGGAGGTGGGCTATGACGCATTCTCCAGCCGGCGGCCGGATCGTGGTAGGCGTCGACGGATCGGCCGCCTCGAATGACGCCGTGCGCTGGGCGGCACAGGAAGCGCGGCTCCGGCACGCAACCGTCCACCTGGTCAGCGCATACCATAGCGATCCCGGGCAGCGCGCACGGTATGCACCGTCGCCTTCGCTGATGCCCTGGCAGCAGCGCTCTGCGGCCGAGGCGCTGGCCGCCGCGGCCATGGAGCTCGCCCGCCGGTATCTCCCGCCCGGACGGCTGAGGGCCGAGCTGGCGAACGAGCCGCCCGCCCGGGCGCTGCTGGCCCGGTCGGCGGATGCCGAGCTGCTCGTGCTGGGCACGACCCGGCCCGCGCCCCGGCCCGGGCAGCCGGCGCAGGCCATGGGGCCGGTGGCGCGCGCCTGCCTGCGGCTGGCACACTGCCCGGTCGTGGTCGTCTCTCCCGATGACCAGCCGGGCGGGGACGCGGCGGCCGGGCACGGCGAGCAGGACACGGCTTGAGCGGTCAGCGGCCTGGCCGCGGTACCCACGGCCGGCTGTCTGGTCACGGGCCATATGCGTGGCGGGCTCGGTACTTGCCGGAGGGCGACGGTGCGGATGGCACGCCGGATGAGTTCACGCGGGACCGGTCGCCGGGACCCGGCTCGCGTGCCTTCGGCCATGCTCCGCAACCAGATACTCGCGCGATCCCGCCTGCCGGTCCTGGTGGTGATGCTGGCCATCGGCTACGGGACGGCCGGGTACTGGCTGATCCAGGGCAAGAGCTTGCTCGACGCGTTCTACGCGACCGTGCTCACGCTGAGCACGGTCGGAACCGGCACGGGTCCGGCACCGGGTCCCGGTGGGAAGCTCTTCACCGTCTCCCTGATCCTGTTCGGCGTCGTGGCGCTGTTCACCGCCATCGGCGTGGGAACCGAGGTCGTGGCCTCCGGAGAGCTCAGGCGGTGGTTGGGGATGAACCAGGTAACCAGAAGCATCGGCCGCCTCAGCGGGCACTACGTGATCTGCGCTTACGGACGCGTGGGCCGGGCCGTAGCGGAGGAGCTGGGACGCCGCGGCTACACCACGGTGGTGATCGAATCCAAGCCGGAGCTGGAGCCTCCACTGGAGGAACACGGCATCCGGCACATATCCGGCGACCCAGCCGACGAGACCGTACTCAGCCGGGCCGGCATCGAACGCGCCCAGGGCTTGATCTGCGCGGTCGACTCCGACGCGGCCAACGTGTATATCACCCTCACCGCCCGCGCGCTCAACCCGGACCTGCGGATCGTGGCCCGGGCCTCCGAGAGATCCTCGATCGACAAGCTGGTGCGAGCCGGCGCCGACGAGGTGGTCTGGCCATACGGGCTCGCCGGCCGGCGCATGGCCGTCCTCGCGGCCCAGCCGACCGTCCTGGAGGTCCTCGACCTGCTCAACCTCGGCTCCGACATCCGGCTCGAGGAAGTCGCCGTCCGGCCCGGAACTCACCTGGACAGCCTGACGATCGCCGAGGCCCGCGCGCGCTACGCCGGGGTGGCCATCCTCGCGCTGAAAAAGCCGGGAAGCGAGGTCTTGGCGAACCCCGGCCATGAGACGCGCCTGGCATCAGGGGACCTGATCGTGGCCCTGGGCCCGGCGGAGATCCTTAATCGCATGGCCGGCTGAGCGGTCAGGACCGGGCGGCGCGGCGGGATAGGCCGTCGGCGAAGATGTCGATGAGGAGCTCGAAGCGCTCGCCGGGGTCGGCGAAGGCGAACTCGTCGGCGAGGGCGGTCATGTTGGGGAAGTGGCCGGGGGGAAGCGAGGCGACGTAGTCGCGGGCCTGGTCGGCGGCTTGCTGGACAGTGTCGGGGTCGCGGAGCGGGACGTTGGCGGTGGGCCCGGGGGCGTCGTCGACACCGGTTTCGTCGATGGTGAAGCCGTTGACGGTGGCGATCAGGAGCAGATATCCCTGGACGGCCAGGTGCGGGGGGAGGCCGCCGGCGCGGAGGATGGCCAGGATGCGCTCGGTGTAGCGCAGGGCGTTGGGGCCCATGGGGATGCGGCCGATGGAGACCCGGACCAGCCAGGGGTGGCGGAGGCTGGCGGCGCGCTGGTCGCGGGCGACCTGCTTGAGCTGCTCCTGCCAGCGGCCGGGGTCGGGGTCGGGGACCTTGCCCTCGCCGATGACCTCGTCCATGACCAGGTCCAGCAGGCCGTCCTTGCTGCCGACGTGCCAGTACAGGGAGGCGGCGCCGGTTCCCAGTTCCTCGGCGAGGCGGCGCATGCTCAGGGCGGCCAGGCCCTCGCGGTCCAGGAGGCCGATGGCGGCGGTCACGATGGCGCCGCGGCTGATCGGCTCGCGGCGGCGGCGGGAGGGACGGTCGGGGGCGCGCTGCCAGGGCGGGGGCAGGATGTCTGGGCTCTGGGGTTCGTCCGGCATCGGGGTCCTCACCTCCAGGCGCTCTCTCCAACACTGTACCAGACTCGAACAGCGTTTGATTCGATCGACGGCCCATGATAGAACGACGTTCGAGAGACGAACCTAGTTCGAGGAGTTCGGGATGACCATCCAGTCAGTGGCCGTCAGCGGCCAGCCGCGCGCGTCGGCCGGTTACCCCCGGCGCTGGCTCGCCGCGATCGTCATGATCACCGGGGCGCTCATGGACATGATCGACGTGACGATCGTCAACGTGGCGCTGCCCACCATCCGCCGTGACCTGCAGGCCAGCGCCACCCAGCTGGAGTGGGTGGTCTCCGGGTACATGCTGGCGTTCGCGGCGGCGCTGATCATCGCGGGGAACCTCGGGGACCTGTTCGGGCGCAAGAAGGTCTTCCTGTGCGGTGTGGCCGTGTTCGGGGTGGCCAGCCTGGCTGCGGGGCTGTCAGGGTCCGGGGCGGAGCTGATCGCGGCCCGGGTCGTGCAGGGCGCCGCGGCGGCGGCCATGGCGCCGCAGGTGCTCGCCACGTTCCGCGCCGTCTTCGCCGGGTCCGAACGGGGCAAGGCGTTCAGCATCTACGGGGCGATGCTGGGCTTCGCGTCGGCGGTCGGCCTTCTTCTCGGCGGGGTGCTGACCGACGCGAACCTGTTCGGGTGGAGCTGGCGGGCGGTGTTCTTCGTCAACGTGCCGGTGGCGGCGGGCTCGCTGATCGCCGGGCTGCGGTTCGTGCCCGAGACCCGGGACCCGGGCGCGCGGCGGCCGGACGTGCCGGGGGCGGTGCTGCTGGCCGCCTCGCTGGTGGCGATCGTGTACCCGCTGCTGGAGGGGCGGCAGTTCGGCTGGCCGGCCTGGGTGTGGCTGCTGCTGGTGGCCGGGCTGGCGGGGCTCGGCGTGCTGGGGCTGCTGGAGGCCCGGCGCGGCGGGCGGCGTAACGGCGGGCGGGGCGGCGGCGGGCGGGGCGGCGGCGGGCGGGGCGGCGGCGGGCGGGGCGGCGACGGGGCCAAGGCGCCTGAAGGTGCCGCGCCGCTGCTGCGGGCGGGGTTGTTCCGGGTGCCGGCGTTCGCGGCCGGGCTCGGCGTGCAGCTGGCGTTCGCGGCGGGGATGCAGGGGTTCTTCCTGGCCTTCGCGCTGTGGCTGCAGGCCGGGGAGCACTTCTCGCCGCTGAAGGCCGGGCTGACCGCGGCGGCGTTCAGCGTGGGCAGCTTCATCGGGGCGCCGGCCGCGGTGCCGCTGGCCCAGCGGCACGGCCGCCGCGTGCTGGCCATCGGCGGGCTGCTGATGGCGGCCGGCATCGCGGGGATCTCGCTGGCGGCGCCGCACGTGGGCCTGGGCGGCAGCCCATGGCCGGTGGTTCCGGGGCTCGTGGTGGCGGGCGCGGGGCTGGCGCTGCTGGTCATCCCGCTGGTCAACGTGGTGCTGGCGGCGGTGCCGGTCGAGGCGGCCGGCGGGGCGTCCGGGCTGTTCAGCACCGCGCAGCAGCTCGGCGGCGCGGTGGGCGTGGCGCTGGCCGGCACGGTGTTCTTCGGGTACCTGAACGGCCACTCGTTCGAGGCCGCGATCGTCCACACCGCGCCGTATGCGATCGGCGCGTTCGTGCTCTGCGCGATCCTGTCGATGCTGCTGCCCCGGACCGCGGTGTCGGAGGAGGCGCTGACCGAATCCTGACGGCGGGGGCACGAACCACGGACCGTTCGGTAAAAAAGCCTGAACGGGCCGTGGTTGCCGTCTGGTTACCCAGACGGCGCGTCCGGCAGGTACATCCAGGCGTGGACCGGGGTTCGTTTCACCTGGGTCTTCACTGGGCGGAACGATCTCGGGCCGGCCAGGCTCTGGCGGCGGAGAACGAACTTGTCGTAGACGTAGTCGGAGATGATGAGCGCGACCTCGGAGCCCGATTCGGACAGTGCTCGCCGCAGTGGCTGCGCGTCGAGCATCCGGCACAGCAGCGTGACGTCATCTCCGGAGAAGCCGTGCTCGTCGCCGTATACGGGCCCGATGTTGGCCGCGACCCGCAGTTGCATGCGGACGGACTCGTACGAGAAGCGGTTGTGGCGGCGGATCAGGCACCTGAGCCGTTCCGGAAGCGAGTCGATGATGGGCTGCGCCGGGAGCCCGGGCGGGACGATGACCACCACTCCGTCGCCGCGGTCCTCGTGCTGGCACCGGTCCCAGGGCATCCCGGACCCGCCGAGGGCCTCGCGCAGTATCCCGTAGAAGGAAATGCGCAGCTGAAGCTGAACCTCGTCGTCTCTGTCCGCCCGCGTGAACTCGGCGATGTCGACGGCGAGCATGGGACAGATCTGCCCGCTGATCCACGGAGCCGCGTCGTAGCCCGATGGCTGAGTCACTTAGGCCTCCCTGGCTGCGGCTACGCGGCGACCCGGAAACCCGTTCTCCGGGCCCGGCTCGCCTCCGCCCGACATAGAGGGACTAATTGGTACATATCTACCTCTAAGGGTATTTAGCAAGTCTGATTGACACACGACTACTCCCTGCTCAAACTCCTCACTGTGGCGGAAGTGCAAATGCACGTGCAACAGCATAGTGCAACTGCATATGCATGGACCATATCACCCGGGCCGTTATCCAGCATTTATCTGAATTATCAATCAGCCCTTGTTCGGCTGTTCTGTAAGTTTAAAGAAGTTCTACAGCACGAATCTATTGACTGTATCGGCTCCGGGTGAAGCTGGATCTCATCGAGGAGGCCGCCGGGCGGCGCGGATGGTGCCCGGCTGTGGTACGGGCGCCCGCGATCGGCCCGCTGCGCGACCCGATCCCGTTATGTCCCGTTATATCCCGTTATGCCGTAACTTGACATTGAGACATTTCGGGCGCCGACCAAGATCATGGATCGTTTTGGCCAAATACGGTCCACTTTGACCCATGATCATGAAACGGCCCGAGCTGGAGAGGTAGCCGAAAGCGTGCAGCGTTACCACGAACCGGGCCATAGCGGTACCTGCGCGGGCAGCGCGGATCTCCGCGGCCAGCTACCGGGGTGTGTGGTCGAGCGCTTCGGGATGGGCCCGGCGGTAGTGCTCGGTCAAGACCTCGGTGATGTTTCCGGGCCGGTACGCGACGGTTCGGTGACAGATCTGGCAGCGGGTGACCGGAAGCTGGGTAACGGTCACGGGAAAGCGGCGGGAAGATGACTTGCTCATTTGCCCTCTATGATGCCAGATGCGCCGGAGTTAACGCGCAGCCGGCTACGGCCGGTGCTCGTAGCTGCCGGCCTGGTGGCGGAGGGCGAAGATCGCTGCTTGGACGCGGTCTTGCAGGCCGAGTTTGCTGAGGATGCTGCGGACGTGGGTCTTGACCGTCTGCTCGCCGATGGCCAGGTCCCGGGCGATCTGCCGGCTGCTGTGACCGCGGGCGATCAGCCGGAGCACTTCGCGTTCGCGTGGTGACAGCGGCTGCAGCGGATCTGGCGGGATGGCCGGCGGAGCCACGTCCGGGCGATCGAGGTCGCCGGCGAAGCCGGCGACGGCCGGCAGGCGGTCGACGTCGCCGCCGCCACCCACTGACGCTGGGGTTCAGGCAGCGTGGGGGGCTATCTCCACGATGAGGTCGGCATCGAGGGCCATGCTGATCCGCTCCAGCAGCGGGATGGTGGGCACGACGCCGCCTGCTTCTAGCCGGGACAGCGCGGGCTGGGTCATGCCGGCGCGGGTGGCCAGTTCGACCTGAGACAGGCCCAGGGCCAGACGGCGTTCGCGGACGGCCCGGCCGATCAGGAAGGCCCGGCGGGCCTCGGCGTATCCCTGGCGGTACTCCTCGCTGCCGCGACGCTCGCGGGCGAGTTCTTCGTAGGCCGTGTGCTCGTCTGTCATGTCAGTTCACCTCCCGGTCGAATATTTCGTGGGCCTGGCTGTGCTGGGTTTCACCGATCACCTGGGCGCGCAGGGCGCGGGCGACCTCGGTGGTTTCGGCGCCGCGGGTCTTGCGGAAAACCGTCAGTAATATCACCCGCCGGCCAGGGGCCAGCCAGTAGGTGACCCTGGTCTGCTGGCGCAGCAGGTGGAACCGCAGCTCCCTGACCTTTCCGCCAAGGTGACGGGTGTAGGGCTCGCCGAGATCATGGGCGTGCTCGGCGAGCAGGCCGGTGAGGAAGTCGACCCGGCCGAAGTCACGGTCGGACAGGTCGGCCAGCCACGACCGGACTTCGGGTTCGGTCTCGACTTCGTACAGCCGCGCCATGCATCTGATGCTATATGCATCCACTGCTATAGCCAAGGCGGCGCGGATATCAGATGCCGGAGGTCAAGATCTTCCCGGCGCCAACTGGCTCGGCCGCTTCGCTGAACGAGCCGATATCCGCGGGTCGGGCCTATGGAATGTCCAACACGTCCCTGCATCAAGCCTAACCCAGATTCTTCTGTAGCCTTCCGACGGCACTGTTCAGATACCCGTCAGCCGTTTCATGGTTAACAGCCGGTCCGGCACGGCCGAAAATCGTAACCGAAATCGTATAAAGACCGCACTGCGCCGAAGCGTGAAATCCGGGCAGCGGCACCGATGGGTAGGACACCTGGGTGGCCACGTACTGACCGTTGCCGCACTCCTGAGGCACCGATCCCGGCTCGTCGCCGGCGAATTCAAGCCTCTGTTCACCTGAGCCGTAGCTGCAGCTGCCCGTCTTGTCGAGAGCGGCATGATCATTTCTTATGAGAACAGCCGCATCCCCCGGGTTATCCCATTCAATAATGAACTCTTCAAGAAATTGCCCGGTCTGGCCATCCTGGAGCGTTTCATATGCGGTCAGCCGGGCTCCGCCCGGGAGCGGGTCACCGCATAGGGCAACCACATCGGCAAGGTCCGTGCCCGAGTTCCTGACTGTAGCGCCCGGGCCAAGTTCCTGTGCTGGAAGAAGTGCCCGAGTGAGCTGCGCCGTGGAAGCGATCCGGGTGAAGGATGGCGCAGCGGCCGGTGAAGTGGAAGCTGTGCTCGGGCTAGCCGGGGAGACAGATGGCGTTGCGTTCCAGCGCCAGGTATTGACCATCTGGTTGATGTCATGCATAAGATAGGAAAGGTCACTGCGTTCCACGCCAAACCCGATAATGTATTCCGTGTAGTTGCGGACGCTATACAGTTGCTCGTGGAAGAAATTGTATTTGTCATAATACTGCAGGATCCTCGCCCTTTCCCCGCCCAGGGAGAATGGGCGAGATCCTTCCACGCGAACTACTGTCCCTGGGCTGACCGCCTTTAGCGTGAGGTTAAGATAGCCGGAATACCCGGAAGTGGTTTCGTCATCCTCGAATGCTTTATCCCCGGGGGGAAGGTTCGCGGGGACTTCGTACCAGGTAGGGAATAGCCGGAATTCGTAGCCGGACCCATATACCCAGCCGTCCTGGCCGATGCTGCCGGCCGGCTGGATGCCATGTGCGCTGGCGTCGGGTACCCGCAGTGAGATGCCGACGATCACCGCGGCGGCCACGGCACCCACCGCCAGCCAGCGGACGGCCCTGGCGGCCAGTCCGGGACGACCGCCCAGGCCGGCGCGCCGGGCAATCAGGATCCTGACGTAGTAGGCAGCCGGAATCAGCAGGATGCTGATCAAGGCGGCCTCAATCGCGGCGGGGAATATGCCCGATACGAGGCTCCCGGGATCTCCGGCTCCAGGGCAGTTGCTGGCAGGCTGGTGGTCGTAGGTGAGGTTAAACAGCGCGACGCAATTTCCGAGGGCCTGGGAGCCCATCATGGCCAGGATGCCCAGTGCCGCGACGGCCGCGGCGACCATGATGGCGATCGTGTCCGACAGTGCGTGAGGGAGCGTCGCGGCCGCGATCAGGGCGACCAGGACGGCGACGAGGATAACCATCTGCGGTTCGAACAGAAAGAAGTTACTGAAGTAAAACCCGTTCCACCGGATGGCCGGGGCAATGCGCACACGGGCCACGGCTGCCGTGACCAACACGACGGCGATCACCATCACGACGCCGGCGAGGCAGATCAAAGCCACGGGTCCGGCCCGCTTGAGCCACATCCGCGTGGTCAGTGCGGCGCGTCGGACGCTGCCCGCAGGCCGCTGACGGAGGCCGGCGATGTAACCGGCCAGTGGCACGGCAATGAACACCAGGCATACCACCCGCGCGCCGAGCTGCTGCGCTGCATAGTTGCCGTCGAAGGTCCAATAGTCCTCCAGGGCGATCTTGTTGGCAGCGTCGAACGTCGTGACGGAGGTGAACTGTGCGAGGACGAGGTCGATGCCGATCGCCAGGACGACCCAGGTGCCGATGGCGGCGGCAATCATGCCGCCCCGAGCCGGGACGCGTCCCTGGCGCTGCTGCCAGGCGTCCGCCCATCGCCCGATCCAGGCCGGGACCGACACGAACAGGAATGTGACGAGCACCACCCATATGGCCAGGACGATATAGGCACCCGTGTGCAGGCTGTCAGGTGCCACCTGCTGGCCAAAGGCGGTATCGAGGGCGATGAGGGGGCCGGCGGCCACTCCGAGGCCAAGCCCCAGGCCGACCGCCCACACCCTGGCAGTGACCATTCCGCCTTCCCAGAACCGCATTCGCCACACGGCGACGGCCAGGGCGACACCGGAAAAGAGCGCGAAGACGAACGCCGGCAGCAGGCCGCCGGCAGCGCTGGCCGTCAGGAGAAGGTAGACCAGGTTCTGGCCGGCCTCGGCTCCGATGGCCGCGACGAGGCCCACCGCCAGTCCGTCCCAGAAGCCGCACCGGTACAGGGGCGCGGGATCCAGCAGCGCCGCCGCCCGGTTCTGGCCCGACGGGTGCACCCAGCCCAGGTGCCAGCCGCGCCACCCGCGGCGGCGCGGCAAGCCGGCCAGCACCGCACCCAGGCTGGTACCCGGGTCGAGTTCGGCCACCCGAGCGTCCGCGTCGAATTCGCGAGCGCGCAGGATCGAGTTCCGCAGCAGGTAGACGAGCAGGGCCAGGACCGCCACCCGCCACAGCAGCTCAGGCTGGCGCGAGCCCAGCTGCCTGAAGATCAGCAACCCTGCGATCGGCAGCAGCGCGGTCACGACGAACGCCCGCCAGATGGCGACGGCCAGGTAGGCCTGGTCGATGTCGCGGTTCCTGATGTGGCTCAGCTCATGCAGCACCACAGCGTCGAAGTCAGCAGGCTGCCTGGCCGCAGTCACGACCGCGCCGCCGCTAACCGCCACGAAACGGCGCCGGAAGTGCCCGAACGCGAAGGCCGACAGCCGAAGGTCAAGCGGCTCCAGGAGCCAGGCCACCGGTCCGGCCCCGGCCAGCTGGCGCAGCTCCTCCAGGCGCTCGACCACCGCGGGAGCATCCTGGCTGGTCAGCGGGGCAAGGTGCATCCGCCGCCGGTACCACCACGGCTGGATCCAGTAAAGCGCCCCGGCCAGCACGGCCAGCACGCCGATGCCCAGCAGCACCCACCACCCCACCACTCGCTCCGCACCGGCCCGGCACGCCCTCGCCTGCCCGAGCGCGCCGGCGTAGGCGATCAACCCGTGCGGATGCGATGCCAGCGCGCGGGCCGCGCAGCCGTGGATCAGCGCGGCCAAGGCCGGCCCGCGCGGAGTGGCCAGGTAGATGGCCTCATAAACTACGCCGCTCGATATCACCACCGCGGCGATGAGCAGCGCGAAACGGAAACTGGTGCTGGCCGGAAGCGCAAACACATTCCCGCGGGTAGCGGCGGCACGGTCTGCGGCGGCCTCGCCGCCTGCTTCGCCTGCGGGGCGCGGCGATTCGGTGGTCATGACGCCGGAGGTGCCGTCAGGACCCCGACCATCGCATCGGCGAGAAGCCCAGCCCGCTTCCCGGATATGTCCAGCCGGCGGGCCTCGCGCTCCGCTACCGTCCGGACAAGCTGGAGCTGATCAGGCGTCAGGTGCGGCTGCCCGCCGGCCACATGGTGACCCGGGAGATGTGCCTTGACGTATTCCACCACGCCATGTACCGAATCCTTCGCCGCCTGCTCTACCAGCGCTTTCCAGAAATCGCGGGTGAAGCTCAAGATCAGTGGCGTCAGCATCGTTACGGCCTCGGCTGCCCCGAAGCCGAGCAGCTGGTCATCCGATGACCCTTTACGCCCCCGGCTGCCCTTGGCGTCCTGGAACTGGCTCAGCAGGGACGGGTAGAGCGGCAGTTCTTCCGGCGCCAGATGCGATACGAGCTCCCGGCCGACCGACCCGACGATCTCATTAGTGTCATCTGCCATCACGTACCCCTTCCACGCAAAAATCATCGTGGAGGAGAGTGACCCTGCCCCGGATAGAAGGACCGCAGGCCCCGATACCTTCACTCCGCCACTTGCGCTAATCATCCACGCGTTCCCGCCTGAAGGCCAGATCTAGTGCCCTCACGGCGAGCGCGAATCCGCCAGCCAGAATATGGCGCGGGCGTGTCTTTCGGGGGACCTCCCGGACGCTCCCTATGGCGTACGAGCATGAGGTAATCGAGTGAGCAGGTCAGGCCTCGGCCCATACAGAGATGCACGTTAACAATTCACATACATCGGCACGAGCGAACCTGGATCTATATTCCGGGGCTCCCTTGAAAACCTGCCGGTGGGAGTGCCAGGAGACGTAGCTGATGTCCGCCGTCGGCTGGTGCGGGCGCGGGGCCCCCGGGGGTGCCCTGCGTGGCACGCCACGGCGGCGACCCCAGCCGCGGGCGCCGAAGAGGTTCAGGAAGGAGGAGATTCCGTCCATCACCGCGCTGCCTGGCCATGCGATCCACCCGTCCTGGCAGCTTGCGGTGTCGCCCTGCGATCAGTATGTTAGTTACTAACATGTTATTTACTAACATCGGAGGATGGCGTGCGGGCGGGACGGGAAAGCGGCATGCGGGCGGGACGGGAAAGCGGCGGCATGCGGGCGGGACGGTGGTGGATGCTGGGCGTGACGTGCCTGTCGGTGGCCGTCGTGGGCCTGGACCTGACCGTGCTGAACATCGCGCTGCCGGCGATCTCGGCGGCGCTGCACGCCAGCACCCGGGACCTGCAGTGGATCGTGGACGCCTACTCCCTAGCGTTCGCCGGGGTCATGCTGCCGGCCGGGATGATAGGAGACCGGGCCGGCCGCAGGCGGCTGCTGCTGGCCGGGCTGGCGGTGTTCCTGGCCGCCTCGGTGTGGTGCGCGCTGTCGGTTTCGGCGGGCGAGCTGATCGCGGCACGGGCCCTGATGGGGCTGAGCGCGGGGATCGTGTTCCCGCTGTCCCTAGCGGTCGTCTCGGCCGCGTTCGGCGACGCCGAGCGGCCCAGGGCCATCGGCGTCCTCACCGCGGCGGTGGCGGCCGGCCTGCCGCTCGGCCCGGTCCTGGGCGGCGTGCTGCTGCAGCATTTCTCGTGGAACTCGGTGTTCTGGATCAACGTGCCCGCCGTCTGCCTGACCCTGGCCGCCGGCGCCGTGCTGGTGCCCGAGTCCCGCAACCCCGCCGCGCCGCCGCTGGACGTCCCGGGCGCGCTGCTGTCGGCCGCCGCGGTCACCTGCCTGATCTGGGGCGTCATCAACGGCCCGGAACGCGGCTGGACGGCACCGGCCACCTGGATGCTGCTGGCCGGGTCGGCGGTGCTGCTCGCCGGCTTCGCGGTCCGCGAGCTCCGCACCACGCGCCCGCTCGTCGACCCGGGGATGTTCGGTGACCGGAGGTTCACCTGGGGCACGGCCGCCACCGTCGCCGTCCAGGTCGCGCTGTTCGGGACCATGTTCGTGGTCCCCCAGTACCTGCAGAGCGTCGCCGGCGACGACCCGATCGGCGCGGGGCTGCGCCTGCTGCCGATGATGGCGGGTCTGCTGGCCACGCTGCCGGCTGATGCCGCCGCCACCGCCCGCGCCTCCGTCACCCAGGCCGCGCGGCTCGCCAGCCGCATGCCGTCGGGCGGTCCCGCCCTTCGGGCCGCCGCGGGAACCGCGTTCCTGCACGGCATGAGCATCGTCCTGCTCATCTGCGCCGCGGTCACCGCCCTCGGCGCCCTGGCCAGCCTGCGGTACCTGCCCGGCCGCGCCCCGGCCGGCGCCCCCGCGCCGCAGCCCCCCGCGGCCGCGGCGCCGCCGGCCGGTGCGCGACGATGGCACTCGTGACCGAACCCGAGCCGGACTGGCGGCAGCGGAAGAAGGCCGCCACCCGTGACCGCATCCGCGCCAGCGCGCTGCGGCTGTTCCGCGAGCAGGGATACGACGCCACCACCGTCGAGCAGATCGCGGCCGCGGCCGGCGTCTCGCACATGACGTTCTTCCGCTACTTCCCCGCCAAGGAAGACGTGGCGCTGTCCGACAGCTACGATCCCCTGATCGCCGGCCTGCTCAGGCAGACCCCGGCCGCCTGGCCGCTGCGCGACCGGATCCGCACGGCGCTGCTCCAAGGGCTCCGGCAGGTCTACGACACCGACCGCGACACCATGCTCGCCCAGAACAAGCTCATCATCACCACCCCCGCGCTCCGCGAACGCCTGTGGGCCGGCCAGATCGCCACCCAGCGGCTCATCCTGCAGGCCGCCGGCGACGGGCACCCCAGCCTCCAGGCCCGGGTGACCGTGGCGGCCTGCCTGGCCGCCGCCACCACCGCCGTGCTCAGCTGGGTCGAGATGGACGGGAACCCCGAACTGCCCGACCTGATCGAGCAGGCCTTCGACGCCCTCACTCAGCTCGGGGGCCATCGTCAGCCGCGGTGAACTCGGCGCGCCAGCGCAGCTTGGGCGGGTCCTCGCCGTCGAGGAACCTTTTCGACGGAACGTACCGTGAGCGTGCGGCCGGCCATGGCCTCCGGCAGCCAGTTGGTCGGCGGCCGGCGCCGGCCCGGGTGCCTGTGCGCTAACCGGCCACGGCCAGGAGGTCCGCGGGACGGGAAAGCCGGGGGCCCTGCGGCGCGGGCCGGTGCCGGGCGAGATGGGCAGGCGTGTGCGCCGGCTTCTCCTTGTAGACGAAGGCCCGGCGGAGGCGGGCGTACGGCTCGTGCGGGCCGGCGAAGTTGCGGCTCATGGCGGCCAGTTCCGCGGCACGGTAGGCGGCCAGCGGGCGCTGCTTCTCGTCGGCCGCGAGCCGCCGCGCCTTGGCGGTCAGCAGCGCCGGGTAGTCCGCGCCGCGGGCCAGCTGCTGGGCCAGGGCCGCCACCTGCGCGCGGAAGCCGGCCGCGTCGTCGGCGATCACGTGGTCGACCAGGCCGCACCGCAGCGCCGAAGCGGGGGTGACCGGCAGGCAGGCCCCGGTCAGCCGGGCCGCCTCGCTGGCGCCCACGCGCCGGGGCAGGGTGTAGGTCCAGTATTCCGAGCCGTGCAGGCCCATCAGCCGGTAGTGCGGGTTGAGGACCGCGCCCGACCGGCACCAGACCCGGTCGGCGGCGGCCGCCAGCATCACCCCGCCGGCCGCGGCGTTCCCGGCCAGGGCGGCCACGGTGAGCTGGCTGGTGTTGGTCAAGATCGCGTGCACCAGGTCGTCGATAGCGTTGATGTTCCGCCAGGATTCCGCGGCGGGATCGCCGGCGGCCTCGATCACGTTCAGGTGGATGCCGTTGGCGAAGAAGCCGCGGGGCCCGCCGAGCACGATCACCTTCACCGGGCGGGCCTGGGCGTGCTGGTAGGCGGCCAGCAGGCGGCGGCACTGGGCGGTGCTCATGGCCCCGCCGGGGAACGCGAACTCCAGGTAGCCGACGGCACCGCACTCGTGGTAGCTGATCTGCCGGTAGGTGCGCCGGCCCGGCGGCAGCGTCAGCGGCGCGAGGACCTCGGGCACGCCGCCCAGCTCTCTTGGCAGAGCGAGCGTGGCCGGCACCTTGAAGGTGCCCGGGCCGCCCGGCGCCGGCCGGCGGCGCAGCTGCGGGATCCATACCGCCCCGTCGCTGGTGGCCCGGCAGATCGCGCCGTCCCGGCGGGCCAGGATCGCGCCGGGCTGGCCGCGCAGCTCGTCTTCGGGGTGCCCGCCGGCCAGGTAGTACCCGGTGCCGCCGATCTCGTCCAGCACGCCGGGGGCGGAGTCGGCCGCGCGCAGCTTGGCCAGCACCGCCTCGGTAGGGTCGGCGGCCCAGTCGATCCGGCGGTCGGCCTGCCGGCACGGCGGCCGCAACCGTCCGGTGACGTGGGGCCGGGCGTAGTCCAGCGGCTCGGGCCAGCAGCGGCCGCCGGCGAACCGCGTCACCGCCAGCAGCACCGCCGCGACCGCGGCGTCGGCGACCTCGGCCCGGTACGCGTCGCTCTTGGCGCAGCCGGGCATCGTGAACTCCACGCTGGCCCAGATGTCCCCGGCGTCCATCTCCGCGTTCGCCTGCAGGACCGTGACGCCCCAGCGCGCGGCACCTTCCATGATCGCCCAGTCCAGCGAGGACGGGCCGCGGTCGCCCCGGGGTCCCGGGTGGACGACGAAGCAGGGACGAGCCGACCAGATGTCCGCGGGAATCGCCGTGGTCAGCATCGGCGCGATGACCAGATCCGGGTCGTAGCGGCGGACCCCGTCCCGCATCACCTCGTCCCCGAGCGCCAGCTCGACCGAGACCTCGTGCCCGCGGTCGGCGAGTTCGGCGTGTACCCGCTGCGTCATGCTGTTGTAGGCGCTGGCCATGAGCAGGATCCGCATCAGTGTCCCCCCTTGACGGCTCTTCCTGCCCGGAGCATGCCAGCGCGGCTTTGAGACACGGTTAAGGCCTGATTACGCCGGGTGCTGACGGTCGACGCGGGGTCAGCTGCTGAGAGACGATCGGGACAACAGCGCAATGGAGGGGCACATGAGCGAGATGACCCGGCAGCCGGTGGTCCGGCTCAGGGACGGAACCGTCCGCGGCACGGCCTCCGCCAGTGTCCTGGCCTTTCTCGGCCTTCCGTACGCGGCGGCTCCGTTCGGGGCGAACCGGATGGCGCCGCCGCAGCCGGTGCAGCCGTGGGATGGGGAGCGGGATGCGACGGCGTTCGGGCCGACGGTGCCCAAGGGTGATTACCCGCCGCAGTACGCCCGGCTGTTCCCAGAGGTGGTGATCCCCGGGGAGGACTGCCTGAACCTGAACGTGTGGACGCCTTCCGCCGGCGCGGCCGGGCTGCCGGTGCTGGTGTGGATCCACGGCGGCTCGTTCATGAACGGGTCGCCGTCGCGGACCGGGTCCACCGGGTCTGGGTCGACTTCATCACCCGCGGTGACCCCGGCTGGGCGCCCTACGACGTGGTGAGCCGGACCACCGGTCTGCTGACGGAGACCGTGCGTCCTGTCGATGACCCGGCTGGTGACGAGCGTGCCCTATGGGAGGGCATCCGGTAGCGAGCCGCCGCTGGCTGGCCGGGAGCTAACCATCTCATATTCACTGCCGGGGTCTGGTGGTTGAGGTGGGCTGCGCTGTGCGATCGTTGGGTCACCGGGCAGGCGCGGGGTTTTGGAGCGGGCCCCGGCGTGGGAGCGCGATCGGGTCTGGGGGCGGTGATGGCCAGGGTCTATGTGTCGTCCACGATCGCCGATCTGACTGAGGAGCGGCGGGCGGTGCTGGATTGGCTGCGGCTGGCCCGGCATCAGGCGGTGGACAGTTACCTGCCTGACAGTGACACCGTGCGGGACAGCTGCCTGGATGATGTCGCCGCGTGTGATCTGTATGTGCTGATTACGTCGCGGCCACACTGCTGAGGCTGCCCGTAAGGCCCGGGCTGGGCGCCGGCTGCCACGCGGTGCCGTTCCACCGCAGGATCAGGGTCTTGGAAACGCCGCGGCCAGAGCAGTCAGTACAGCCGACCGCCCAGGCGTCACGGGAGGAGGTCGCGGCCACGCCGTAAAGCACGCTGCCCGCAGAACCCGGGCTGGGCACCCGTTTCCACACGGTGCCGTTCCAGCGAACTATCAGCGTCCCGCTGCTGGTGGAGCCGACCGCCCAGGCATTACTGGCGGACGTGGCGGCCACATCGGAAAGAGAACCGCTGACGGCGAAAGAAGCCGCCAGGCCCGGGGATCCGGTCCGAACCGCGGCGGCCGCGGGCATGACCTGCGCGACGACCCCCGTCAGCAAGAACAGCACGGCGAGCATGACCGGACGTACGGCAAACCGCAGTATGTTCACCGGGCCGCCACCTCCCCCTAGGACGGCCTCCAGGCTCAGCCGGCCCCGCAACTAGGACAAACTGCCCGATGGCATCGACGTGAAGCCCAATGGAGCGCAGGAACCGCTCACCGCCCGAGTGTGGCACACCGCTCCCTCCAAAAGCTAGTGGCCAGATAACAGACCAATGAGCAAACCCGGGCCTCACGGTGCGGCCGGTGCAGTACGGCAACGACAGCTCGGCCACCGCGGCCAGCCAGGCGGCAGGCGACATCACCGCGGCCCCCGGCCTCAGCGGCCGGTTCAGCGCAGGCGGCGGGCACCGTCGGAGGGCATCGCGGCCAGGTAACGCGGGGCCGGCCAGTGGTGGTCCGCAAAACGGCGGGCGACCGCGGCGCGGACCTGCGTGGCGCGCTCCGCGGGGGCGAGCGCGACCACGCAACCGCCGAAGCCGCCGCCGGTCATGCGGGCACCGGCCGCGCCTGCCTCGATCGCGGCCTCGACGGCGTGATCGGCCTGGGGCCAGGACATCTGAAAGTTGTCGCGGAGCGAGTGGTGGGAGGCGGTCAGCAGCGGGCCCACGGCCGCCTGGTCACCGGCGCGGAGCAGGCCGGCGGCGTCGAGGACGCGGCGGTGCTCGGCGACGACGTGCCCGGCCAGGCGCTTCAGGGACGGGTCGGCCAGCCTGGCCAGCTCCCTGACGTCGGTGATGTCGCGCAGCGCCCGCACGCCCAGCGCGGACGCGGCCCGCGCGCAGGCACGGCGGCGTTCGGCGTAGCGGCCGTCGCCGAGCGCGTGCCGGGCCCGGGTGTCGATGACCAGCAGCGTCAGGCCGGCCGCGGCCGGGTCGAGCGGGACCTCGGTGCCCGTTCCGTGGCGGCAGTCGAGCAGCAGCGCCTGGCCGGCCCGGCACAGCAGCGCCGCGGTCTGGTCCATGATCCCGCTCGGTACTCCGACGAAATCGTTCTCCGCGTGATGGGTGAGGGACGCCAGCTCCTGCCTCGGCACGGACACCTGGTAGAGCCCGGTCAGCGCGAGCGCGGTGGCGCATTCGAGCGCGGCCGACGAGGACAGGCCCGCGCCCGCGGGCAGGTCGGCGTCGATCGCCACGTCGGCGCCGCCGGCCAGGTGCCCCGCCTGGCGGAGCGCCCAGGCCACCCCGGCCGGGTAGGCGGCCCACCCGCTCACCGATCCGGGTTCGAGCCGGTCGAGGTCCGCCACGACCGGCTCGCCCGGCGCGTGCCGGGACACCAGCGCGATCCGCCGGTCGGACCGGCGGGCCGCCGCGGCGGCGACCCCGGAGCCGAGGGCGAAGGGCAGCACGAACACCTCGGTGTAGTCCGGGCCGCCCATCAGGTTGACCCGGCCGGGCGCGAACCAGATCCCTTCCGGCTCGCGGCCGAAGGTCCTGGCGAACCACCGCCCGGGCAGTTTCACGCGCGCCGGGATCGCCATCGGGCCGCGGCCTGCCGCGGATCGACCGGGTCGAAGAAGACGCCGGCGCCGAGCTCGGCGGCGGCGAGGTGCCGGGCCACTCCGGGTGCCCGCAGGGCGGGCGCGAGGTGCAGGTGGAGGTGGGCGGCTGGATAGTGGGCACCGTCGGCCGGCCGCTGGTGGATCCAGAGCATGTAGGGCGCGTCCGGGCCGAGGATCTGGTCCAGGCGGGTCAGGGCCTCGACGAGCATCACGGCCAGGCCCTGGCGGAGCTCCTGGCCTGCCGTGGGGAGGTCGGCGACGTGGGTGCAGGGGGAGATCAGCAGCTCGTACGGCCACGCGGGCGCGTGCGGCACGGCGGCCTGCCATCCGGCCCGGCGGGTGACAAGCAGGTCGCCGGCGGGGTCCGGGCAGAGGTGGCAGGTGGTCGCCGAGAGTTCGGCGGCCGGGATGGGCGGGATCGCGCCGAAGCCCATGACCTGGCTGTGCGGATGCTCGATGGTGGAGCCGATCATCCGGCCACGGTTCTCGAAGACGAACACGTAGGCGACGTCGCGGCGTGCCCCGAGCGCCGCCGTACGCGCCGACCACAGCTCGACCACCCGGGCCGAGCGTTCCTCGCCCAGGACCGGGAAAGAAGCATCGTGGTCCGGGCAGTGCAGGACGACCTCGTGACGCCCGCCGGGCAGGGCGGGCCAGCGATTCGGGATGTGCCGGACGTCGTACGGCCCCGGCGCCTCGAGGCCGCCCGGGCAGAACGGGCACGGCCCTCCCGGGAGGTTGGGACGCTGCTGCCGCCAGGGGGTGACCACGACATGGCCGCCCGTCAGCGGGTCGATGCGCAGCTCAGCATCGCTCACGAAGCCCAACCATATGCCGCGTCCCGGAACCACCGGGGCGGGCGGGACAGCCGGCTCCGCTCCCGACCTGAGCGCCCAGTTCGGGCGGCTCCTGGACCCGATCCTGGACGGCCTCGTCGGGGCGGTCAGCGGTGGCTGACTTCCTCGACGGCCACCGCGGGCAGCAGGCGCCGCAGCCGGGAGGAGACCGAGCCGTGGGCCAGTTCGGCCAGCCGGGACCGGTGGCGACCGACGACGACGGTGGAGGCGCCCTGGGCCTTGGCCGCGTCGGCCAGCGCCTGCACCACCGCGTGCCCGTCGACCTTGGTGTAGGTGCCGCCGAGTTCGCCGGTCAGCTCCCGGTGGCCAGCCACGT
>Ga0310037_10000219_pt1 | contig 43044 bp, 40 predicted proteins | sample Sb_taG_11_FD_200239 | JGI IMG/M metagenome (GOLD analysis project Ga0310037, IMG submission 200239) | Peat soil microbial communities from Weissenstadt, Germany - Sb_50d_3_AS metaG (v2) (version 2) | ecosystem: Environmental > Terrestrial > Soil > Wetlands > Peat | place: Germany: Weissenstadt... | reverse complement strand
CTCCGTGAAGCCCGCCCGTTTGATCACGATTGTCACATTACCTGACGGGTCTGACAAAACCCGGAGGCCCCAGAACCCCCCAGGGAGCGCACCATGTGTCACCCGTTGTCACGATCAGTCGGATCGTCTATGACACGCCGTGAACGCCAACGTGGCCGTTCCAGGTCATGGGCTCTGGCAGGATGGACTCGATGAAGTTGCCGTCCGTGATTCCGCCTGTGTTCCGGGGCCGAGCTGGGGAGCCGCCCGGCATCGTCGCCGTCGCGCGCGTGGACCGCAGGACGAAGACGATCACCAACCGGCTCAATCCGGGCGACATCGCCATCATCGATCATTCCGACCTGGACCGGGTGAGCGCCGAGGAACTGATCAGGCGGAAGGTCTCGGCGGTCGTCAACGCCTCGATGAGCATCACCGGGCGGTACCCGAACCTCGGCCCGCAGTTGCTGCTCGACGCGGGCGTCCCGGTCATCGACGGGGCGGGACCGGACGTCATGGTCCGGGTCGCCGACGGCACGGTGGTACGGCTGGACCAGGAGACCCTGTACCTCGGCGACCAGGTCATCGCCAAGGGCACGCCGCTGACCCGGGAGTCGGTCGAGGCGGCCATGACCGAGGCCCGGGCCCTGGTCGCGGTGCAGATCGAGTCGTTCGCCGCGAACACCCTGGAATTCCTCCGGCGTGAGCATTCCCTGCTCACCGACGGGATCCCGGCGCCCGAGATGGAGACGGACATGGCCGGGCGGCACGCCCTGGTCGTGGTGCGCGGCTACCACTACCGCGAGGATCTGGCCGCCCTCCGGCCCTACATCCGCGAGTACAAGCCGGTGATGGTCGGGGTGGACGGCGGCGCGGACGCCCTGCTCGAGGCCGGTTACCTGCCCGACGTCATCTTCGGGGACATGGATTCGGTGTCCGACGAGGCGCTGTGCTGCGGGGCGGAACTCGTGGTGCACGCCTACCCGGACGGCCGCGCACCAGGGCTCGCCCGGGTCCATGACCTCGGCCTGGCCGGCATCACCCTGCCCGCTCCCGGGACGAGCGAGGACGTCGCGCTGCTCATGGCCGACGCCAAGGGCGCGAGCCTGATCGCCGTCGTGGGCACCCACCACACGCTGGAGGAGTTTCTCGACAAGGGCCGGCCGGGCATGTCGAGTACCTTTATCACGCACCTGCGGGTAGCAGGGAAGCTGGTCAACGCCCGGGGCGTGCACCAGCTGTACCACAGCCGGATCTCCGGCTGGTCGCTGCTGGTGCTGGTGCTGGCGGCGGCCGTGACCGTGCTCGTGGCCGTACTGTTCTCACCGGCCGAACCCGTCCTGGCCAGGTACTTCGAAGCGACCTGGCATTCCTTTTCCTACTGGCTGACCGGAAAACTCTAGTGATCGATTTTCGCTACCACCTGGTATCCATCGTGGCCGTGTTCCTCGCGCTGGCCATCGGCATCGTGCTCGGCTCCACCGAACTGCAGGGCCCCACGTACAACCTGCTGAACCAGACCACCGCCAAGCTGCAGAACGAGCTCAACCAGGCGAGCAGCCAGCGGGACGCGGCGCAGCAGCAGGCCGACCTCGGCCAGAACTACGCCCAGGCCGTCCAGCCCGTGGTGCTGCACAACCTGCTGGCGGGCCAGCGCCTGCTGATCATCACCGAGCCCGGCGCCCCGGCTTCGGTGGTCACCGCGATCAGCAACGCCGCGACGCAGGACGCGGGGGCCACGGTCACCGGGCAGATCGCGCTGCAGTCCAAGTTCTTCGACAACAGCGACACCACGCTGGACGGCCTGAACCAGATCAACCTGGCCATGTCGGCGGCTGACAACATCGTGCTGAACACCGGCACGACCTACCAGCAGCAGGCCGCACAGGTGATAGCCAGCGAGATCCTCACGCTGGCGGGCGCCCCGCAGGCGAGCGTCCCGCCGGTCACCAGCACGCCGGCGGCCAGCCAGCAGGACACCAACGCGCAGACCATGCTCGGGGCGTACGCGAATGCGGGGTTCCTGACCATCAGCGGGCAGCCCTCAGACCCGGCCACGCTGGCGGTGATCGTGACCCCGCAGACCGCGCCGTCTGGCGGCAGCGCCGATCCGCTCGACCAGCTGCTCGTGCCCGTGGCCGAGGAACTGGCCGCGAAGAGCTCGGCCACCGTCGTGGCGGGGGTCTCGGCGGATTCGGGCCCCGGCAGCCCGATCGCCGTGCTGCGCGCGAGCACCGCGGCCAGCAAGGTTTCCACAGTCGATGACACCGACTTCGTGGCCGGGCAGACCGTGGTGATCCAGGCGCTGGCCACGCAGCTGAACGGCGGCAATCCGGGCAGCTACGGGTTCGCCAACGGCGCCAGCGCGGTGGCGCCGAGTCCCGCGCCCACGCCCAGCGCGAGCGCGTCCCCGACCGCGACGGCCTCACCGGCCAGCAAGAAGCCGAAGAAGTGAGCCGGGCGGGGCTGATCGCGGTCGCGGTGGCGGGTGTGACCGCGGCGGGCGCGGCCAGGCTGGCATACGCCGCCGCGAGCCGGCGGCCGCCGGGCGGGACCAAGACCTGGTCGCGCACCAATCACCGGGGCGAACCGGTCACCCTGCTCGAGGGACCCGCGGTGGCGGCCGGCGCGATCGTCGGCGCGCTGGCTCAGGCCGGCCTGCGGTCGGTAACCGGGCCTGCGGGTCCGGCGGGTCCGGGCGCGTGGCGGCCTGCCCTGGCCGTAGCGGCCGCGGGGGCGGGAGCAGCGGCCTTCGGTGCCCACGACGACCTGGCCGGGTCCGGGGACCGGCGCGGGTTCCGCGGCCATCTGGGCGCCCTGCGGAACGGCGAAGTCACCACCGGCACGGTCAAGCTGGGCGGCATCGGCGTCACCGGGATCGTCAGCGCCATGCTGGCCGGAGGCTCGCCCGCCGATGTCGTCATCAACGCCGGGCTCGTGGCCGGGGGAGCGAACCTGCTCAACCTGTTCGACCTGCGGCCGGGCCGGGCCATCAAGGTCGCCGTCGCCTCCGGCGCGCTGATCGGCGCGGGCGGATCCCGCACCGGCCGCGGGGCCGGCGTCGCCGCGCCGCTGGCGGCGGCACTGGCACCGCTGCCGCCTCTGGCGGCGGCACTGGCACTGCTGCCCGAGGACCTGAGCGAGCGGGCCATGCTCGGCGATTGCGGGGCGAACGCCCTGGGCGCCGTGCTGGGCGCCGCGGCGGCGGGCCTGCCGAGGCCGGCCCGGGTCGCGCTGCTCGCCGGGATCACCGGCCTGACCGCGGCCAGCGAGAAGGTCAGCTTCACCAAGGTGATCGAGCGCACGCCGCCCCTGCGCTGGCTGGACATGCTGGGCCGCCGCCCCCCCGTTCCGGTGCCGAGGGTGCTGATTCCCGACCAGCGCGGGAAGGCGACGACCTTCCCTGGCGCTGCCACCACGCTCCGTTCGGCTGAAAATACCGATCCAGCCCCGCCAGCGGAGTGATCATCCCGCTGGCCGAGCGGGGGAATGCTCGGCAACGGGTCGGGGGGATTGGCCGCGCTGCGGTACTGATCGGCGGGATCACCATGCTGGCGCGGGTGATCGGCTTCGGCCGGCAGGTGGTGTTCGCGCATACCGTGCAGGCCCAGTGTCTCGGCACCGCTTACACCACCGCGAACATGGTGCCGAACATCATCTATGACATCGTGATGGGCGGGGCACTCACCGCCGTGGCGGTGCCCGTGCTGGCCGGTCCGGCCCGCGGCCCGGCCGCGGACCGCGACCAGGTCCGGCAGACGTCGGCTGCGCTGCTCAGCTGGGCGGTGCTGCTGCTCGTCCCGGTCAGCGCGGTGGTGGCGATCGCCGCGCGGCCGCTGGTATCGGTGCTGCTTGGTGCGGCGCCCGGGTGCCCGCGCTCGGACATGGTCGCCCTGGGCACCCGGATGCTCATCGTGTTCGCGCCGCAGATCCTCCTCTACGGCCTGGCGGTGGTGCTGTACGGCATCCTGCAGGCGCACCGGAGGTTCGCCGCCCCCGCACTGGCTCCGGTGCTGTCCAGCCTGGTCGTCATCGGGGCGTACTTCTGGTTCGACGCGGTGGCGGACGGATCCCAGGACCTGAACCGCCCGGTGCCCGACGTCGCCTGGATCGTCCTGGCCGCCGGGACGACGGCCGGGGTCGCGGCGCTGGTGGCGACCCCGGCCGTGCCGGTCGCCCGGCTCCGTCTGCGGCTGCGGCCGGTGCTGCGGTTCCCGGCCGGGATCGGCGGGCGGGTCCGGTCCCTGGCCGTGGCCGGCGTCGCCACGCTCATCGCCCAGGACGCCTCGGTGGCGGTGGTGATCGTGCTGGCCAACTCGCGCGTCGGCGGCGGCGCGCTGGTCCTCTACAGCTTCGCCTGGGCGGTCTTCTTCCTGCCCTACGCCGTCCTGGCCGTGCCGATCGCGACCAGCGCCTTCCCCGAACTGTCCGTGCGCGCCGACACCTTCGACATCACCACGGCCACCTCGACCCGCGCCGTGATGGTGGCGTCCTGGCTAGGGGCGGCCGCGATGGCGGGCACCTGCATTCCGCTGGCCCGGGTCTTCCAGTCCCACGTGGGCCAGGCGGCTGACGCCAGGCAACTGGCCGTGACCCTGGCCGCGTTCGCGCCCGGGCTCATCGGCTACGGCCTAACCGCCAATCTGTCCCGGGTGCTGTATGCAGACGGGCGGAGCCGCGCCTCGGCCATGGCGGTCAGCGGCGGCTGGCTGCTCGTGATCATCGCCGACCTGCTGATCGTGCCGTTCGTGCCGCCGTCCCAGGTCGTACCCTGGCTCGGGGTGGGCACCGCCATCGGGCTGACCGGGTCCGGGGTGGCCCTGCTGCTGCTGGTCCGCCGGTTCCGCGGGCCCGGCGCGCTGCGTGGCTGTGCCCGGGCCGCGATCGCCGGGCTGGCCGGCGCGCTGGCCGGGACGGCCGCCGGGCTAGGCGTGGCGATCGGGGTCCCGGTGAGCGGCTTCCTGCTCAACGTGGCCGTTTCCCTGCTGGCCAGCGGCGCCGTACTCGCGGCCTTCCTGGCCGTCGTGGCGCTGACCGACGGGGGAGACCTGCGCGCGGTCCTCCGCCGGGTGATCCGCCCGTGAGGCTCGCGCTGGCCCTTGGCACCAGCACAGGCGGGACCGCGCGGCACGTCAAGATGCTCGCGGCTGGCTGCGCGGCCCGCGGCCTGCCGGTCGAGGTGTTCGGCCCGGCGCAGACCGATCACGACTTCGCCTTCAGCGGCGGGGGCCGGATCGGATTCACCGCGGTCGAGATCGCGGAGCGCCCGCGCGTGCGCGGCGACCTGCGGGCGATCACCCGGCTGCGCAGTCTGCTCCAGGCCTGGCGACCTGACGTGGTGCATGCACATGGCCTGCGGGCCGGAGCGCTCACCGCGATAGCAACGGCGTTCATCCGGCCCACCGTCTATGACCCGAAGCCCGCGCTGATCGTCACCGTCCACAACGCACCTCCCGCGGGCGGCCTGACCGGCGTCATCTACCGCGTGCTCGAGCTGATCGTCGCGCGGAACGCCGACTCGGTGCTGTGCGTGTCCGCCGACCTGGAAGGCCGTATGCGTACCGCGGGCGCGCGCCGGGTCGGCCACGCCGTGGTGCCCATCTCGCTGACGGATGGCGTTTCCGCGGAAACGCGCGCGGCGATCCGCGCCGAATTCGGGGTGGTGCCCGGCCAGGCCATGGTGCTGGCCGTCGGCCGGCTGGCCGCGCAGAAGGGGTTCGGCCTCCTGCTCGACACCGCCGCTCGCTGGGGCGACATCCAGCCCGAGCCGCTGCTCGTCATCGTCGGCGAGGGCCCGCTCGCGGCCGGGCTGGAATCCCGGGCGGCATCGCTCAGACTCACGGTGCGGTTCACCGGCCAGCGCGCCGACGTGCCGGCCCTGCTGGCCGCCGCGGATGTGTTCGTGCTGCCCAGCGTGTGGGAGGGACAGCCGCTCATCCTGCAGGAGGCGCTGCGGGCCGGGGTACCCATCGTGGCCACGCGTGTCGGCGGGATCCCCGAGCTGGCCGGGGAGGATGCCGCGATCCTCGTTCCGCCGGGCGACCCGCAGGACCTCGCCGACGCGGTGCGCGCGGTGCTCGGCGATGCCACCCTGGCCGCCCGGCTGCGTAAGGCCGCCGCGGGCCGAGCCCGGGACCTGCCGGACGAGGATGCGGCGGTCACCGCGGCGCTGGCCGAATACCGCCGCGTCGCAGTGGCGAAAACGCTCCCTGGGGCGGCACCCGGGGCGCACAATGAAGCGTGACATACGGCCAGGCAGGAGTGACGTGCCCGCAATGCGGCAGCGCCGCCGCGGTGCACTCGGTGGCGGAGTGGGCCGCGATGGCCCAGGGACCGATGGGCGGGCCTGGGCCGCAGCCAGGGTACGGCCCCCCGCAGCCTGGGTTCCCGGATCCGTCGCAGTACCAGCCGTCGGGGTTCCCTGATCCCTCGCAGTACCAGCAACCCGGGTTCCCGGATCCGCCGCAGGGCCAGCCGCCGGGTTATCCGGCCGGGCCCCCGCCGGCCCAGCCGCCCGGGTACCCGGCGGAGCCGTGGCAGAGCCAGCCGCCGCCGAGGACGTCCTGGAGCGGGGAACACACCGGCTTCAACTCGGTGGGAGACGATATCGCCGATGCCGCCCTCGGCGCGGCCACGAAGTTCATCGGCCGGGCGATTGGCCGCAGGGTGCGCCGGACGTTCGAGGAGCGGGTAGTGCCGGCCATGGCCGCCCGGCAGGAGGCGGTGCTGCGCGAGCGGATGGCGGTCGCCCAGCGGCATCCCGATCTGTGCGCCTGCCTCAACGACCAGGTGGTCTTCCTGGCCGGCGGCACCCGCGTACTGCCGCTGGCGAGTGCCCTCGGGGTGCGCACCGTCGAGCAATCCGACGTCCTGGTCGCCCAGCTGCGCAGCTGACCTCAGTCAGCCGGTTCCCGGACCTCAGGCCCGGGTCGGCGTCAGGCGGTCTCGTCCCAGCGCCGCCGGACGGCGGCCAGGCCGTCATCGGTCAGCGATCCGTACAGGCGCAGCCGGGCCACGCCGCCGTCGGGAAAGATGTTCAGCCGGACGTGCGTGGCTGGCCCGCCGTCCACCCGGAACCGGTGCGGGGTGTCGGGCAGCAGCCTGACCCGGGGCAGCAGGTCACGCCAGGCCCGCTCATCGGCCAGCGACCCGGCCGGCGGGGGCCCGGCGGCGTCCATCGTCTGCAGCGAGGCGGACTCGGGCTGATTCCCCCGGTACCAGGATGTGTCAATCTCCGCGAGGTGGATGACGCCGCGCCCGGCTAGCCGGATGACCAGCCACTCGTAGCCCGGCTTCCGGCGCCTGCGGGTTTCCCAGCCCTCGCCCATTACCCGGGACAGCCCGGGAGAGATGACGTTGCGGGGCGAGGAGTAGAACTGGTCGCTGCGCGCGGCGATGTCCGCTCCGTTCTCCAGGGCCGCCAGGTCAACTGTGAGGCGCTCCAGCATGGCCGGATCGGGTACCACCTCACCGTGGACGTGCAGCCGGGCCACGCCGCCATCAGGGAAGATGTTGAGCCGGATATGGGTGGACCGGCGGCCGGAGGTCACGCTGAACGCGTGCCTGGCGTTGCCGGTCAGCAGGGCGCGCGGCACGATCTCCCGCCACTGGTCTGGGTCCGTATCGGCGGTGAGCTCCTCGGGCGAGGGATACCCGCTGACCGAGCACCCGTCGGCCGAACAGGCCTGCGGGTAGTTGCCGGTGAAGAACGCGGTGTCGACCACGATGGAGTGCACCACCCCGGGCACGCCGAGCCGGGCGATCACCCAGTCCCGGGCGGACGGATCTGGTTGCGTGCCGCCGGGCCCGCGCCGCCGGCGGGTCTCCCACCCGTCGTACACCTGTCCTTTGGCGTCGTACGTCCCGGGCACAAAGATCGGCGCGTCCGGCTTGATCAGGTTCTCCTTGGCGGCGAAGAACTCGTTGCTGGCCGCCATGACCGACCCGCGCAGCCGGAGCAGATCAGGGACAAGTTGCTCATCCATAGTTAGTTTCTTCCCCGTCAGCCCCGCTCAAGCAGCCGGCCAACTGGCTCACCGTCCGGCGCACCGCTGTCGGGATCGAGCAGCGCTGTGCCCCGCAGCCACGTCTGCCGGACCCGCCCGGTCAGGGTCCGCCCCGCGTACGGGGTGACCGGGTGCCGGTGCAGCAGCCGGGCCGGCTCCACCACGTAGGTTTCGTCCGGATCGAAGGCCACCAGGTCGGCGTCGCACCTCACCGCCAGGGACCCCTTGGCCGAGAGGCCGGCCAGCCGGGCCGGGGCGGCCGCCATCCACCGGGCCACGTCATCCAGCGTCCGCCCGCGTCGCCGGGCCACCGTCCAGACCGCGGACAGACCCAGCTGGAGCGACGCGATGCCGCCCCACGCCGCGCCGAAGTCACCGGGGGCCTTCAGCTCCGGCGGGCAGGGCGAGTGATCGGACACCACGCAGTCGATGACGCCGGCCTCCAGCCCGCGCCACAGCGCCTCCCGGTTGGCCGCGTCCCTGATCGGCGGGCAGCACTTGAACTCAGTGGCGCCGTCGGGCACCTGCTCGGCCGCGAAGTACAGGTAGTGCGGGCAGGTCTCGGCGGTCAGCCGGATGCCCGCCCCCTGGGCTCCCGCGATCATGGCCACGCACTCGGCCGCGGACAGGTGCACGATATGCGCACGGGCTCCGGTGGCGGCCGCGGCTCTGATCACCTTCTCGATCGCCCGCCGCTCCGCGACCGGCGGCCGGGACGCCACGAACGAGCCGTAGTCACCGCCGGACGGGGACCCCATGGCCTTGACCTCCGCCGCGTCCTCCGCGTGCACGATCAGCAGCGCGTCCATGGCCGCCAGCGAGCCCAGCACGGACCGCAGGTCCGCCGCCTCGAGTGGCGGGAACTCCGGAACCCCGGAATCGATCAGGAAGCACTTGAACCCGGTCACCCCAGCCTGGTGCAGCGGCCGCAGCGCGTTGGCGTTCCCCGGAACCGCGCCGCCCCAGAAGGCCACGTCGACCCGGCACTTCCCGGCCGCCGCCGCGCGCTTGCCCGCCAGCGCCGCGACCGACACGGTCGGCGGCAGCGAGTTGAGCGGCATGTCGCAGATCGTGGTCACCCCGCCGGCCGCGGCCGCGCGGGTGGCGGTCGCAAATCCTTCCCATTCGGTCCGGCCCGGCTCGTTGACGTGCACGTGGGTGTCGACCAGGCCCGGTAGCAGCGCGAGGTCGCCGAGATCGACCTCACTGGCCCCCTCCAGGGACCCGGCGTAATCGGCGATGGCCGCGATGGTCGGCCCACTGACCGCGACCGCCGCCGGGCGCGTCCCCTCGGGCAGCACCGTCCGCCGGGACCGGACGACCAGGTCATACCTCATCGGACCCGATCACGACCCGGCGCGGGCGTCAGCCGCTCCAGCAGCGCAGTGAACAAGATGGAACAGTTGACGCCAAACCGCAGGTCGCACATGTGCACATCGGCAGTCTCTCATCCCCGGCGGCGGACGCCCCGCGCCGCGCCGTCCCAGATGCCCACCGATGAGCGTGTCGCCTGGTTACAGACGTCGAAATGCAAGATCATTGTCTCGTTCATTCATCTATGCGCCATCCCACCGCCAGTTGTACGTTACAGAGGCCCGCTAGAACTAACGACATCGCACAAGAGGGGTCGATGACGATGCATGTGCTTGACAGGCCTGGTATCGCCCGGCGCGCCGCCAGGACGTGCGCCGCTATCGGCGCCGTGGCCGCGGTTCTGGTCGGCATGACCGCCCTTGCTCTCCCGGCGGGCGCGGAGACACACGCGAAGCCACATCAGCCCACGCCCACATACACGGTGCGCACGATCCTGTCCGGTAAGAGCCTCCATCACTGGTACATCAAGGCTGGATCCAAGGTGCGGCACTCCGAGCCGCTGGCCGATCCGGATGACCTCACGCGGATCGGCAATGACCTGTTCACCGCGTTCCAGAACGGCGTGGGCCCGCAGGGCCAGGCCAGCCCGGACGGGAACCGGGACAGCACGGTGGTCGAGTTCACCTTGTCCGGCGGGTTCGTAGCCCAGTGGGACATCCTGGGCAAGTGCGACGGGCTGACCGCCAATACGTCCGCCGGGCTGGTCGTCGCCACGGTCAACGAGGACGCGAACTCCAGCCTGTACACCATCGACCCGTCCAGCGGCCATGTCGTGCACTATTCGTACAACCGGCCGCTGCCCCACAAGGGCGGCACCGACGCCATCTCCTTCTACAACGGCCTGATGCTGATCAGCGCTTCGGCGCCGGGCACCACCGGGGCGGCCGCACCGAAGCCGTACTACCCGGCGGTGTACGTGGTGACCCTGAACCAGGCCAAGCACCAGGCGTACTTCAGGGCGCTGTTCTACGACGAATCGCGCGCGTCCGCGGCCAACGGACCGCACATCGGCAGCCCGGTCAGGCTGGGCCTGACCGACCCGGACTCCAACGAGGTGGTGCCGAGCTTCGAGCCCCGCTTCGCGGGCGACTTCATGCTGACCAGCCAGGGGGACAAGGAGCAGATCTACGTACACGTCACGCGTACCGGGCATGGGCGCCTGTGGGTCCTTGACCTGTCCCAGTCGGTCGATGACACGGCCTGGTCGACGAGTTGGCACGGCGCGTACTACGCCGCCAGCACCGGCGACGACACGGTCGTCGAGATCGAGGGCTCGTTCTGGCCGGGCACCGCGTTCGCGGCCGTGACCCCGTGCGGCGCCAACAACGCGCCCGCCACCTGCCCGGCGCGCGGCTTCCCCGCCAATTACCTGGGTCACCTGGACATGTACACCGGCCACATCGACCGTGTGTTGGTACGCGGCGCGGCGTTGCACCCGCAGGGCCTGATCTTCGTCGCCTTCTGAGGTAACCGGGGTTAGGTCCTCACGATGTGCTCGGGCCGGACGGGGACGCGGGTCAGGTCCCGGCCGGTGGCCGCGCGGATGGCGGCCACCACCGCGGGCGTGGACGAGATCGTCGGCGGCTCGCCCACCCCGCGCAGGCCGTACGGGGCGTGCGGGTCGGCGAGTTCGAGCACGTCGAGCCGGACCGGCGGCATGTCCAGGATGGTGGGAATCAGGTAGTCGGTGAAGGACGGGTTCCTGACCACCCCGCCGGATACCTGGATCTCCTCCATAACGGCCAGGCCGAGGCCCTGGGCGATGCCGCCGTGGATCTGGCCCTCCACCGCCTGCGGGTTTATCGCCTTGCCGACATCCTGCGCGGTGGCGATCTCCACCACCTTGACCAGGCCGAGCTCGGTGTCCACGTCGACGACCGCGCGGTGGGCGGCGAACGCGTACTGCACGTGGGCCCGGCCCTGGCCGGTCTCGGGATCCAGCGGGTGGGTGGGCCGGTGCCGCCAGGTCACCGTCGCCTCGGCTGGCTCGCCGAGCAGCCCGGCCAGGCCCGGGCTGGCCCGGCGGTCCAGCTGCTCACGTACCGCCTGGCAGGCGGCCCGCACCGCGCCGCCGGTCACGTAGGTCTGCCGGGACGCCGACGAGGATCCCGCGCTGCCGACGGAGGTGTCGGCGGGCAGGATCACCACCCGCTCCACGCCCAGCTCGGTCCTGGCGATCTGGGTCAGCACCGTGACCAGGCCCTGGCCGACCTCCGCCGCGGCGGTCTGGACCTGCGCGGTCGGCTCGCCGCCGATCAGCTCGAGGCGCACCCGGGCCGTGGAGTAGTCATCGAAGCCCTCGGAGAAGCAGACGTTCTTGATGCCGACCGCGTACCCGACGCCGCGCACGACCCCTTCGCCGTGCGTGGTGTTCGATACTCCTCCGGGCAGGGCGCGCAGGTCGCGGTCCGCGGCCGGCGCGGGCGGCAGAGGGCGGGATCTGACCAGGTTCAGGATCTCGGCCACCGGGGCGGCAGAGTCCACTACCTGCCCGGTCGGCATCACCGACCCCTCCCGCATCGCGTTCTTGATCCGGAGCTCCACCGGATCCATGCGCAGGGCGGCGGCGAGCTTGTCCATCTGCGCCTCGTAGGCGAAGCAGGCCTGGACCGCGCCGAACCCGCGCATCGCGCCGCACGGCGGGTTGTTGGTGTAGACGGCGTAGCAGTCCATCGCGACGTGAGGCACCTCGTAGGGGCCGGTGCCCAGGGTCGCCGCGTTGGCCGCCACGGCGGGCGAGCTCGACGCGTACGCGCCGCCGTCGAGCACGATGTCCGCCTTGACGTAGACCAGTCCGCCGTCCGCGGTGCTGCCGTGCTCGTAGCGGAGCGAGGCCGGGTGCCGGTGCACGTGGCCGAAGAAGGACTCTTCCCGGGAGTACACCATCTTGACGGGCTTGCCGGTGCGCAGCGCGAGCAGGCAGGCGTGGATCTGCATGGACAGGTCTTCGCGGGCGCCGAACGCCCCGCCGACGCCGGACAGCGTGATGCGCACCTGGTCTTCGGGCAGGCCGAGGCTCGCCGCGATCTGACCCCGGTCCACATGCAGCCACTGGGTCGCCACGAACAGGTCGACTCCGCCGTCCTCGGCCGGCATGGCCAGGCCTGATTCGGGGCCGAGGAACGCCTGGTCCTGCATGCCGACGTGGTACTCGCCGCGGACCACGACGTCAGCGGGAGTGCCCGGGTGACCCTTGCGGATCCGTACGTGCCGGACCAGGTTGCCGCCCTCGTGCAGGGCCGGGGCGTCGGGGGTCAGGGCCGCGCGGGCGTCGGTCACCGGCGGCAGCACCTCGTAGCAGGCGGTGATCCTGGCCACCGCCCGGCGGGCCGTTTCCGGATGGTCGGCCGCGACCAGCGCGACGGGTTCTCCCTGGTACCTGACCTGGCCGCACGCGAGCACCGGCTGGTCCTGGTGCTCCAGGCCGTACGTCTTGCTGCCGGGCACGTCGTCGTGGGTGAGCACCGCGAAGACCCCGGGCAGGGCCAGGGCCCTGGTGATGTCGAGCCCGGTGAGCCGGGCCCGGGGATGCGGGCTGCGCAGGGTGGCGCCCCACAGCATGCCGTCCAGCCACAGGTCGGAGGAGTAGGCGAACTCCCCGGTCACCTTCTGCCTGCCGTCCGGTCGGGCCGGGCTGTCACCCACTCCGCCCCGCAGCCCGGATCGGGTCCGCGTGCTGGTCGCCGAGCCGACCGCGGTGCTCATCGGCCCGCCTCCAGCCGGAGCCGCGCGGCCCGGACGTCGCGGGCCGCGGCGGTCATGTCGGCGGTGCGCAGCTCGCCGCGTTCCACCACGGGCGTGCCGCCGACCAGGAGGAGCTCCAGCGGTGCTGGCGGCCCGAAGACAAGCGCCGCCACCGGGTCACCGCCGGGCCCGTGGGCGATGGCGTCGTGCGCGAGCGTGTCAACCCGCCACAGCGCGATATCGGCCAGCATCCCCGGCCGCAGCGCGCCGATCTCGTCGGCCCGGCCCAGGCAGGTCGCGCCGCCGCGGGTGCCGATCCACAGGGCCTGCCGGGCGGTCAGCGCGCCGGGTCCGTGCTCGTCCCTGACCCTCGCCGCGAGCAGGGCCTGGTGCAGCTCGCCGGCCAGGGCGGTGCCCTCGCTCGACGCGGCTCCGTCGACGCCGAGGCCGACCGCTGCGCCGGCCCGCAGCAGCTGGCGTACGGGGGCGATGCCGGCGCCCAGCCTGGCGTTCGAGGTGGGGCAGTGCGCGACCGATGTGCCGGTCGCCGCGAACCGCTTCACGGCCGGCTCGTCCAGGTGCACGCAGTGCGCCAGCCAGACGTCCTCCCCGAGCCAGCCGAGCTCGTCGGCGTACTCGGCGGGGGTCCGGCCGAGCGTCTGCCTGCAGTACATATCCTCCTCGCGGGTCTCCGCCAGGTGCGTGTGCATCCGGATGCCCAACCCACGGGCCAGCTCGGCCGTCTCGCGCATGAGCCTGGAGCTGACCGAGAACGGGGAGCAGGGCGCCACCGCCAACCGCACCATGGCACCGGGGGAGGGATCGTGGAACCGGCGGACCGCCTCGGCCGTCGCGGCGAGCGCGTCGTCGGTATCCTCGACGATCTCATCGGGCGGCAGCCCTCCGGCCGACCGGCCGAGGTCCATCGAACCGCGGCAGGGATGGAAGCGCAGCCCGACGGCCGTGGCGGCGGCGATCTCCGCCTCGAGTGCGCCCTGCTTCCCGGGCGGGAAGATGTAGTGGTGGTCGGTGCTGGTGCTGCACCCGGACAGGGCGAGCCACCCCAGTCCCGCCGTGGCCGCCGCGTGAACCTGCGCGGGGTCGATCCGGGCCCAGACCGGGTACAGCTCGGTCAGCCAGTCGAACAACACGGACCCCTGCGCCCGGCCCTGGGTGAGCCACTGATACAGGTGATGGTGCGTGTTGATCAGGCCCGGCGTGGCCAGGCAGCCGGTGCCGTCGACCCGGCGTGCTCCGTCTCTCGCGCTGCCAGGCGCGGGGCCCTCACCTACCGCGGTGATCTGGCCGTCACTCACCACGATGTGGCCGCTGCGATGCTCGGCGCCGCTGTCGTCGTGCTGCCGGCCGTCCATGGTCGCGATCGCGCAGTTCTCGATCACCACCGGCCCTGGGGCCCGGCGCCGGGCCGTCACCCGGTGTTCCCGGCGATTCGGGTGGCGGCCAGCCGGACAGCGTCCAGGATCTTCTCATACCCGGTGCAGCGGCACAGGTTCCCGGCCAGCGCTTCGCGGATGTCCGGGTCGGCCGGCACCCCCTCGGTGCGCCTCAGCAAATCATGGGTCTGCATGATCAGCCCAGGAGTGCAGAAGCCGCACTGCACCGCGCCGGCGTCGAGAAACGCCTGCTGCACCGGGTGGAGCCCGTCCGCAGGCCCGGCCAGGCCCTCGACCGTGAGCACGTCGCGGCCTGACGCCTGCCCGGCCGCGACCAGACACGCGCATACCGGCACGTCGTCGAGGAGAACCGTGCATGATCCGCACTCGCCCTGCTCACACGCATTCTTCGAGCCGGGCAGGGCGAGCCGCTCGCGCAGCACGAACAGCAGGCTCTCGCCCTCCCACACGTCGTCGGCGGTGGCCGGTCCGCCGTTGACCGTCATCGTCACCCGCATCCTGGCGCTCCACCTTCCGCTCGATACGAATCCCAGGCCCAGGTCAGCGTGCGCCCGGCCAGCACCGACAGGGCATGCCGGCGGTAGGCCGCGGTCCCGCGCACATCGTCGATGGGCCGTGCCGCCTCCGCGACCAGCTCGCCGAACCGCTGGATGACCTGAGCCGGCAGGCGGCCCGCCGACTCCCACAGGCCCGCCCCGGCCAGCGCGCTGGCCAGGTATTCCTCGGCCGCCTCCGCGCGCAGCGGTGTCGGGCCCGCGGATCCGATGCCGGTGCCCACGGTGCCTGCCGAAACCGGATAGTCCGAAACCGGATTATCCGCGGTCGTCGCCCGGGGCGGACGCAGCTCTAGCGCGAAGGCGCAGACGGCGATGACCATCGCGTTCCTCGTGCCGATCTTGGCGAACTGCTGCGGTCCCGCGGCGACCGGGATCAGCGCCGCGGTGATCAGTTCGTCGGCCGCCAGGGCGTTGCGCTTGGGCCCGGTGAAGAACTCGGCGGCCGGGATCAGCCGCGGGCCCCGGGCCGACGTCGCCTCCACGGTCGCGCCGGCGGCCAGCAGCACCGGGTGGCAGTCCCCGGCGGGCGAGGCGGCGCCCAGGTTGCCGCCGACCGTGCCTCGGTTGCGGATCTGCGGAGATCCGACCGTCCGCGCGGCGATGGCCAGGCCCGGCAGCAGATCGCCCAGCTCGTCGATGAGCCGGGTGTAGGTCACCCCAGCCCCGAGGCGGACCTGGCCGTTGCTTCGCTGCCACGAGGTGAGCTCGCGGACCCGGTTCAGGTCGAGCAGCGCCTCCGGCCGCCGCGCGTCGAAGTTGATCTCGACCATGACGTCGGTCCCGCCCGCGATCGGCACCGCGGCGGGATGCTCGGCCTTGGCCGCGATCGCCTCGGCCAGCGACCTGGGCTGCAGGAATTCCATTCGGTTAACAGGCCCAGCAACTTCGTCAGCCGGAGCTGGGTGATCTTCAGCAGCTCCTCGCGCACCACGGCCCGTTCGGTTTCCGGGTCGTGGCCCAGCCTGGCTTGCAGCTGGTCCAGCATGTCCTGGCCGGACAGGCCGCTGGCACAGATCAGGAATACGTGGCCGAACCGCTGCTCGTAGGCGAGGTTCCCGCGCGCCAGCGCCTGCCGCACCGCTTCTCCGGCCGCTGCCGCGCCCGACTGCTCGGCCGCCGACCACCCGCCGCCCGGCACCCGGGCCCCGATCCGGGGATGCGCCTTCATGCTCTCGACGATATCGTCCCAGTTCAACGCCGTGAAGGCCGCATTCACCGCGTCCCGCAGGGCGGCCGGGTCCGGATAGGGGCGGCCGTCGGCGATCATCGTCGCGAACGGCGCCGACGCGCAGCATGCGAGCACGCCCCGCTCGGCGGCCTCAGGCGGGGCCGCGTTGAACGCCGCCAGCGTGGAGACCTGCGGATCAGTGCTCACCACGCGAACATCCAATCAGCCGGTCCCGCGCACGTGATAGCCGCTTATCGAATCAATCACTGCTCACCTGGCTCCGGCCGTTTTGTAGCTTTCGCTAAACGAGGACGGTTAGGGTGCGCGAGAAGGGTTCGTCGCTAGGAGGTGATCCCTTGCGAGTGCGGGATTTGCTTGACGTGCCCGGTCTGGGCCTGCGGTTGCTGACGGACATCGCCGGTGTGGATCGCGTGATCCGGCACGTCTACACCACGGACCTGCCCGATCCGAGCCGCTACCTGACACCGGGTGACCTGGTGCTGACCGGCATGATCTGGTGCCGGGAGCCGGAGGACGCCGACCGGTTCGTCAGGGCCCTGGCCCGGGCGGGAGCCGCGGTGCTCGGCGCCGGGGAGGCGCTCGGCGAGGTGAAGCCCGAGCTGATCCAGGCCTGCGGGAGGCACGGGATCACCCTGCTGGCGGTGCCGGCCGAGACCTCGTTCGCCGCCGTCACCGAGGAGGTCGGGCGCCGCCTGAACGGCGACCGGGCCACGGCCATGACCAGGGTGCTCGGCCGGCGCAGGCTGCTGCTGTCCGCGGTGGCCGAGGGGGCCGGCCTGGAGGCGATGTTCCGGCTGATGGGCCGCGAGATCGGCGCCGAATGCTGGCTGCTCACCGCGAGCGGCCGGCTCGTCGGCGGAACCAGGCCGTCCCCGCCCGTGCCTCTCGCGCTGCGGCTGGCCGGGAAATACCTCAGGGCGGACCGGCTGCCGGCCACGGTGCGGGTCAGCGAGCCGCAGATCCCCGCGGCCGGGGACGGGAAGTACTCGCTGTTCGCCGTGGGCGGGGAGCCGAGGATCACCAGCTGGTTCCTGGCCTGCGCCGGACACGATCACGAATGGGCTCATGAGCTGCGCGAATCGGTCGCCGAGCTGGCCGCGGACGCGGCCCTGGAGCGGGCGCGGCTGGATGCCGGGCGGGCCGGTGACCGCAGGCTGGCGGAGGCGATCATCACCATGCTCGCCTCCGAGGGTGGCGAGGGAACCGCCCCGGCCGAGGTCGCCTCGCTGATGCGCGCGGCCGGGCTGCCGCCCGAAGGCCGTTACCTGGTCGCCGCGATGAGCGCGGAAGCCGACCGGATGACCGGCCCGAACGCCGATCGCTGGCGCTGTGACCTGGCCGAGGAGCTAGCCGTGCCCCACGCCGACGGGACGGTCGTCGCCCCGCTCGGCGAGCAGATGGTAGCGCTCGTCCCGCTGCCGGCCGGTACTGACCCTGACCCGCAGGCCGCGCACGCGTTCGCGGCCCGGCTGCGCGCCGCCCAGCCGGTGCTGGAGTCCGACCGGTCCCGCGTCAGGCTGACCGTGGGCGTCAGCACGCCGGCCGAGGGCGTGACCGCCCTGGACGGAGCGCTGCACGAGGCGCAGAGCGCCCTCCGGCTCGCCGCGATGCGGGCGGCCGCCATAGGCCCGGCACCCGCCGTCTCGGTGGTGACCAGCGACGAGGTGGCCTCGCACGAGCTCTTGCTGGCCAGCGTGCCCGGCAGCGTGCTGCGTTCCTTCCGGGCGCGGCTGCTCGGCCCGCTGCTGGCCTACGACGAGCGGCACCGGGCCGAGCTGCTGCCCACCCTGCGAGAGTTCCTGGCCTGCTCGGGCTCGTGGAACGCGTGTGCGGCCGCGATGTACGTGCACGTCAATACGGTGCGGTACCGGATCAGGCGCATCGAGGAGCTGACCGGACGCGACCTTTCCCGCCTGGACGATCAGGTGGATTTCTTCCTCGCCCTGCGGCTTCGCTAGTTTGTCTGGGTGGTGGTGATCCGATCCGCCTCGGCGGCGGATGCGGCGCAGATCGCGGCCGTGATGCGGGATAGCTGGTTCGCCGCCTACGCCGGCATCATCGCGCCCGCGCTCATCGACCAGGCCACGGCGCCCGATGGAGGTGCCCTGATCCGCCAGTCGTTCCGGACGCGGCCCTGGCAGCGCATGATCGCGGCGGTCACCAGCGAGACGCAGCCCGCGGCAAGCGCGGGAGACGCGGGAGACACCGTACCGGAGGGCATCGTCGGCTACGCGTCCTTCGGGCCGGAACGGGACGTGCTGGGCATGCCCTGGCCCCATCCGCTGACCCCGGCGGGCTCGGACGGCCGGGTCGCCGAACTCTACGCGCTGTACGTTCACCCGGCCTGGTGGTCGACCGGCACCGGGCGGGCGCTCATGGACCGGGTCCTGGCCAGGGTCCGCGCGGCCGGGTACGCGTGCATCACGCTGTGGGTGCTGGAGGCCAACGCCCGCGCGCGCCGCTTCTACCAGCGGGCCGGTTTCGCCCCCGACGGCGCCCGTCACGTGCTCGATGATCTCGGCGGGGTCACCGAGATCCGCTACCGGCGCACTTTGCGCTCACACCCGGCAGGCTGGAACCATGACTGACCACGACAACGCGGCCCAGGCGGCCGCCGCTTACTTCGACGCCTGGCTGGCGAGAGACTTCGCCCGGCTGCGCTCGGTGCTCGCCGACGACGTGGAATTCGTCGGGCCGTTCGGACAGGTCAGCGGCGGCGACGACTGCCTGCGCGGTCTCGAAGGGCTGTCCAAGATCATGACCGGCATCCAGATCCAGAAGGTCTTCACGGCCGGATCTGACGTGCTGACCTGGTACGACATGGCCACCACGGTCGCCGACCCGGTACCGGTGGCGAACTGGATGCAGGTCGAGGACGGCAAGATCACCCGGATCAGGGTGGCCTTCGACCCCAGGGGCATCGCGGGCGGATCATGAGCCCGTCACGCGCTGGCCCGAGACCAGCTAGGACCGCGAGCGGAGCGTGGCCACGCCGTCGCCGGTGAGGTCGTCGATCGGTTCCTGGCGTCCGGTCATGGCCATGACCAAGGACAGGATCGGACCCGAGACCCTGGGGCCGCTGCCATGCGACCAAGTGGCGTCGGTCGCGCGGAGCGCCAGGCCGGCGATCCGGCGCTTGCTCCCGATGAGCAGGTTCGAGCCCTGGTAGAAGTCGGCCACCCGCACCACGGCCTCGGTCGGGTAGTGGTGCTCGATCCCGAGCGGCCGCCGGATGTCCTCGGCGTGCACGATCGTCTCGCCCAGCCAGGTATCCGCCGGGCCCGGCGGGTGCTTGACCGAGGTCACCACCGCCTCGAAGTTACTCATCGTTTCGGCGGGGGAGGAGCCGCGGTACGCGGCGACGCCGCGTCCCTGAGATGTTCACCAGCCGCGGGCGCGCCACTCGTCCAGATGGGGCCGTTCGGCCCCGAGCGTGGTGTCGTTGCCGTGCCCCGGGTACACCCAGGTCGCGTCCGGGAGCCGGCCGAACAGGCGCTCGGTGACGTCGGTGATCAGCGAGGTGAAGTCCGCGGGGGAATTGGTCTTGCCCACGCCGCCGGGGAACAGCGAGTCCCCGGTGAACACGTGCGGCGCGTCGGCCAGCCTGCCGCCGGCGTCGTAGAGCACGGCCAGGCTGCCCGGCGTGTGCCCGCGCAGGTGAATGAGCGACACCGCGCAATCGCCGAAGGTGAGGACCTCGCCGTGCTCCGCGCGGCGGCCAACCTGGACCGGAAGCTCGTCCGCGTCGGCCGGGTGCGCGACCACCACCGCGCCGGTACGGCTCTGCACCTCGGGCAGCGCCTGCCAGTGGTCCGCGTGCCGGTGCGTGGTGACGATGATGCCCACCGGCGTGTCGCCGATCAGCTCGATCAGCCGGCCCGCCTCATTGGCCGCGTCGATCAGCAGCCCCTGGCCCGTGCCGGCGCAGCGCAGCAGGTAGGCGTTGTTGTCCATCGGGCCCACCGCTATCTTGGTCACGGTCAGGCCGTCGATCTCACGAGTGCCGGGCGGGCCGCCGACATGAACCTCTCCCGAGTAAGCCATCTTCAAAACTTATACCGAACGCACCTGGCTACCACCATCCGCGCCGGCCGTTTGCCTGCCGGCGCGTTCGCCCAACTCAGCTGGAGCGCCGCGTGAAGATACTTGTGCTGGCTGGTCACCACGTGCACGAGCTGCTCGGATACCGCGAGTGCGCGGACGTGATGCGCCAGGCCCTGACGGACCTGGCCCGCGGCCGGATCGAGCAGCCGCTGCGCACGGTCGTCCGGCCGCGTGACGCGGCGGGCTTCATGGGCCTGATGCCCGCCTACTCTCCCGGCGGCTACGGGCTGAAGGCGATCTGCGTCACGCCGGGCAACCCGGCTATCGGCAAGGACGCGCACCAGGGCGGGGTGCTGCTGTTCGCCGCGGACACGGGGGAGCCGCTGGCGCTGGTGAACGCGTCGGCGGTAACCGAGATCCGAACCGCCGCGGTCTCCGCCGTCGCCACCGGCCTGCTGGCCCGGCCGGGCGCGGCCGAGCTGGCCATCGTCGGCACCGGCGTCCAGGGCCGGGCGCACGCGCACGCCCTGGCCGCGACCAGGCCGCTGTCCGGGATCCGGGTCACGGGACGTGACCTGGCCCGGGCGCGTGAGGTGGCTGCGGAGCTGGCCGGGGCCCTTGGCCTGCCGGTGACCGCCGCCGGTTCCGTGCCCGAGGCGGTGCAGGGGGCGGACATCGTGGTCACCGCCACCAGTTCGGCCCAGCCGGTGCTGCGCCGCGAGTGGCTCGCCGCGGGCAGTCACGTCAACGCGGTCGGCGCGTGCCTGCCCCAGGCCCGGGAGATCGACACCGCGACCATGGCCGAGGCGGCCGTGTTCGCCGACAGCCGCGAGTCGGTTCGCCACGAGGCCGGCGACTACCTGCTGGCCGCCCGGGAAGGCGCCGACAACCCGGTCCGGGCCGAGCTCGGCGAGCTGCTCACCGGGACCGCGCCGGGCCGCGCCGATGACGATGAGATCACGGTGTTCGAGTCGCTCGGCCTGGCGGCCGAGGACCTGGCCGCCGCTAGCTACCTGTATGAGAAGGCCACCCGCCTGGGCGCCGGCACCAGCGCCGATTTCTAGCCGGCGTCCCGCCCAGCCGTCGCCTCACGCGCCCCAAAAACAACTCGCGCCCCGCCCGGGCCGCGGTCATCCCGGCAGGCCGGGCACTCGCCGCGCCGGACCGGTCAGTTCCCGGCCTGGTTCGCTCATCTCCGCCACACCAGCAACATTTATCGCACAACAGTGCTACCCTGGAACGATTAACGCGGAGGATATGGCTTATACGGAGGATTGTGGCAACTATAGCTGCCTTGGGATCCTCCGCGAAAGCCGGATCTTCCGCGCTATTGGGAGACGAGCGCATTAGCGGGGACAGCGGGACGACGGGCCCCGCAATCCGCGGTCAGGGGATTCGTTCGAGATGTCTCTTCCCGGTACGGTGCCACTCTCACTGGTTCAGGGCCCGGCGGGACTGGGCGTGCTTCGCTATCGTGGAGGGGAGCGGGGAGGGCATAACGGCGGTCGATTTTATGCTTGATATTGAGAACGGGGTTGAGCCCGGGCGCGGCGACCAAAATGTCAGACCCCCCGGCTACCATCGCCAAGCGATCCGTCTACTCGTTCCCAGGACCCCAAGAGAGCAGAGGCGCAGTGGCTGACCGGCTTGTCGTTCGCGGCGCCCGCGAGCACAACCTGAAGGACGTCTCGCTTGACCTGCCGCGGGACGCCATGATCGTGTTCACCGGGCTGTCCGGTTCGGGCAAGTCCAGCCTGGCCTTCGACACAATCTTCGCCGAGGGCCAGCGACGGTACGTCGAGTCGCTGTCCGCATACGCCCGGCAGTTCCTCGGCCAGATGGACAAGCCCGACGTCGACTTCATCGACGGGCTGTCGCCCGCGGTCTCGATCGACCAGAAGTCCGCGAGCCGGAACCCGCGTTCCACGGTGGGAACGATCACCGAGGTCTATGACTACCTGCGGCTGCTGTACGCCAGGATCGGCAAGCCGCACTGCCCGATCTGTGGCCGGCCGATCGCCCGGCAGACCCCGCAGCAGATCGTGGACCGGGTGATGGAGCTGGAGGAGGGGACCAGGTTCCAGGTCCTCGCGCCGGTGGTCCGCGGGCGCAAGGGCGAGTACGGCGAACTGCTGCGGGAGCTGCAGACCAAGGGCTACTCCCGGGCACGGGTGGACGGCACCATTGTCCGGCTGGACGAGGCGATGGCCGGCCAGCTGCCGGCCCTGAAGAAATACGAGAAGCACGACATCGAGGCGATCGTCGACCGGCTGGCGGTCAAGGACACGGCGCGGCGCAGGCTGACCGACTCGGTGGAGACCGCGCTCGGCCTGTCCGGCGGGGTGGTGATCCTCGACTTCATCGACCTGCCGGAGACCGACCAGCACCGCGAGCGGATGTACTCCGAGCACCTGGCCTGCCTGTATGACGATCTGTCCTTCGACGAGCTCGAGCCGCGCTCGTTCTCGTTCAACTCGCCGTGGGGCGCCTGCCCGGAGTGCACCGGGCTGGGCACCAGGCTCGAGGTCGATCCGGAACTGATCGTCCCGGACGTGAGCAAGTCGCTGGCCGACGGCGCGCTCGCACCGTGGAGCAGCGGGCAGCTCAGCGACTACTTCGTCCGGCTGATCGAGGCCCTGGGCCAGACGATCGGGTTCCGGATGGACACGCCGTGGACGAGGCTGCCCGCCGCCGCCCGCCAGGCCCTGCTGCGCGGGTACGACGGGCAGGTGCACGTCCGGTACCGGAACAGGTACGGCCGGGAGCGCTCGTACTACACGACGTTCGAGGGCGTGATCCCGTGGGTCGAGCGGCGGCACGCCGAGGCGGAGTCGGACTCGAGCCGGGAGAAGTTCGCCGGCTACATGCGCGAGGTCCCGTGCCCGTCCTGCGGCGGCGCCCGGCTGAAGCCAGTGTCGCTGGCGGTGACCGTGGACGGCCGGTCGATCGCCGAGCTGTGCGCGCTGCCCGTCGGCGAGCTGGCCAAGCTGCTGCTCACGCTGGAGCTGTCCGACCGGGACCGGCAGATCGCCCAGCGGATCGTGAAGGAAGTCAACGCCCGGATGGGCTTCCTGCTGGACGTCGGGCTGGACTACCTGACCCTGGACCGCGCGTCGGCCACGCTGGCCGGGGGCGAGGCCCAGCGGATCAGGCTGGCCACCCAGATCGGCTCGGGGCTGGTCGGGGTGCTGTACGTGCTCGACGAGCCGTCCATCGGGCTGCACCAGCGGGACAACCACCGACTGCTGGAGACGCTGCTGCGGCTGCGCGACCTGGGCAACACGCTGATCGTGGTCGAGCACGACGAGGACACGATCAGGGCGGCGGACTGGGTGGTGGACATCGGCCCGCGGGCGGGGGAGCACGGCGGCAACATCGTGGTCTCCGGGACGGTCGCCGACCTGCTGGCCAGCCCGGACTCGCTGACCGGGGCTTACCTGGCGGGTCGGCAGGCCATCCCGGTGCCCGCGACCCGCAGGCCGCGGAAGGCGAACCGTGAGGTCGCGGTCAAGGGCGCGGCCGAGCACAACCTGCGCGGCGTGGACGTGGCGTTCCCGCTCGGCTGCCTGGTGGCGGTCACCGGGGTGTCGGGCTCGGGCAAGTCGACCCTGGTCAACGACATCCTGTACAAGGCACTGGCCCGGGAGCTGAACGGGGCCCGCACGGTGCCCGGCAAGCACGTCCGGGTGACCGGGGTCCAGCACCTGGACAAGGTGGTCCACGTTGATCAAGGTCCGATCGGACGTACGCCACGGTCCAACCCGGCCACCTACACCGGCGTGTTCGACCACGTGCGGAAGCTGTTCGCGGCCACCACGGAGGCCAAGATCCGCGGCTATCAGCCGGGCCGGTTCTCGTTCAACGTCAAGGGCGGCCGGTGCGAGGCGTGCTCCGGCGACGGCACGATCAAGATCGAGATGCAGTTCTTGCCCGACGTCTACGTGCCGTGTGAGGTCTGCCATGGGGCCCGGTACAACACCGACACCTTGCAGGTGCACTACAAGGGCAAGACGATCGCCGAGGTCCTGGACATGCCGATCGAGGAGGCGGCCGAGTTCTTCGAGGCGGTGCCGGCCATTCACCGGCACCTGAAGACGCTGGTCGACGTGGGCCTCGGCTACGTCCGCCTCGGCCAGCCCGCTCCCACCCTGTCCGGCGGCGAGGCGCAGCGGGTCAAGCTGGCCTCGGAATTGCAGCGCCGGGCCACCGGCCGCACCATCTACGTGCTCGACGAGCCCACCACCGGGCTGCACTTCGAGGACATCCGCAAGCTGCTCGGGGTGCTGAACCGGCTGGTCGAGACCGGTAACACGGTGATCGTGATCGAGCACAACCTGGACGTGATCAAGACCGCCGACTGGGTGATCGACCTCGGGCCCGAGGGCGGCGCGGGTGGCGGCCTGGTGGTGGCGGCCGGGACGCCGGAGCAGATCGCCGCCGCCGAGGAGAGCTACACCGGCCAGTTCCTCAAGAAGATCCTCGATGTCTGACCCCGGCTTGTTCCGCGACCGGCGGCGTCGGAGCTGAGGTAGGACCGGGCGGCAGCCGGCGCGTGAGGGCCAGTGCGGCCAGGCCCACCGCCGCGGCGGCGGTGAACGCGACGGTGATGCCCAGGCGAAGGTCGTGGCCAGCGGCGGCCGCCACCGCCGCGCCGCCCACCCCGATGCCGATCGCGGTACCGAGGACGTCGGCCAGGTTCAGCGACGCCGAGGCGCGTCCTTCCTGCCCGGGCGGGGCCTTCTTCAGCATCATCAGCGAGAGCGGCGCGTAGGCCAGGCCCATCCCGAGGCCGGCCACGGTCCAGGCCGCCAGGCCCTCGGCCACCGGCACGCTGGGCTGAAGGACCAGGACCATCCCGGCGATGCCAGCCAGTACGATCACCAGCCCGCTGCGGACCAGGCGGCGTCCTTCCCAGCTCTCGCTCAGCCGGGCCTGCACCCAGGCGCCGATGGTCCAGGACACCGTGGCGCCGGTGACGGCGATGCCTGCCACCACCGGGGTGCGGTGGCGCACCGCGGTCACGGCGAGGGTCACATAGGCGTCGGCGCCGAAGAACGTGAACGTCAGCAGGCCCCGGCTGAGGATGGTGGCGGGCAGCCCGGCGCGCGCGGTCAGGGTGCCGGGCGGGACCAGCCGACGCAGGGCGGGGAGCCCGGTGGCCAGGCCCGCCGCGATCAGCCCCAGGCCGCCCGAGACAGCGGCGATACGACCCGGGCCGGCGCCGGAGCCAGCCGAGAGCGTCAGGCCGGCCAGGAGCATCGTGGCGCCGGCCGCGGTGCCGAAGCCGTCGATCATCCGGTGCTCTTCCGCCCCGGCCGAAGTGGGCGGCCCGAGCCGGACCAGCGCGGGTACCGCGATCGCCCCGGCCACCGCGACGATCGGCAGCAGGCCCAGGAACACCCACCGCCACCCGAACAGGCGCGCCACCTCGGCGCTGACCGCCGGGCCGGCCAGCCCGGGCGCCACCCACGCGGTGGACAGCACGGCCATCATGCGTGCCCGCAGCTCCCCCGGCAGGCTCCGGCCGATCGTGGCGTAGGCCACCGAGGGCACGGCTCCGGCACCCACGCCCTGCAGCACCCGGCCCGCGACCAGCACGCCCATCGAGGGTGCCAGGCCCGCCACGGCCAGGCCCGAGCCGAACAGCACTACCCCAGCCACGAACGGCACCGCGGGTCCGCGCCGGTCCGCCTCCCGGCCCGCGGCCACGATGCCGATCACGCTGCCCAGCATGAACCCGCTGAACACCCAGCCGTACAGGCGCAGGCCGCCGAGATCCCGGGCGACGACCGGCATCACGGTCACCACGGCCAGCGCCTCTGACGCCACGAAGGTGATGGTCAGGACCAGGCCGACGGTCAGCGCTCGCCGCTGCGGGGCCATCAGCCCCCCGCCCTCGCCTCCGCCCTGACCCTCGTCCATCGGCCTCTCCGTCTCGCCCGTGCCCCTTGAGCCTAAGCGGGCGACGTGATCGGCGGTGCGGGTCAGCCTGACCCCTCGTCGAGCCGGAAGCCGACCTTCACGGTGACCTGGTAGTGACAGCGCCCGTCGTCTTCGATGCGGCCCCGCATCCCGGTGACCTCGAACCAGTCCAGGTTGTGCAGGGTTTTCGAGGCGCGGCTGACGGCTCCCTTGATCGCGTCATCGATGCCTTCGGTGGAGGAGCCGACGATCTCGCTGATCGAATACACGTGGTCTGCCATCGGTGATCCTTTCTGTGGTCTTCCTTCCGCTTACCCCCAACCCTGGGTCATGTCACTCACCGGCCGGCAGCCAAGATGGTGCGGTGGAGATCATCACTGGCAGCGGGGTCGCCCGGGCCGAGTTGGACGGGGCTGGCCCCGAGGAGCCGAACGGCCCCGCGGAGCACGGCGCGATCCGGTTCCTGCTGGTTCTCACGCACGGTGCGGGTGGCAGCGCGGGTTCGCCCGACCTGCTGGCCGTGCGCGACGCGGCGCTCGGGCTCGGAGGGCTGGTGGCCCGCGTGACCCAGCCGTACCGGGTCAGGGGCGCCCGGGCGCCGGGCCCGGCGGTGCGCCAGGACGCTGCCTGGGTGGAGATCGTGGCCGCGCTGGCCGCACTCGCCCCCGGGGTCCCGCTCGTCCAGGGCGGCCGGAGCAACGGAGCGCGGGTGGCGTGCCGCACGGCGGCCGCCGTCCGGGCCCGGGCGGTGATAGCGCTGGCGTTTCCGCTACGGCCGCCGGGCCCCGCGGGACAAAGCCGGGTGGCGGAGCTGCGGGCCGCGGGGACGGGCGGGGCCGCGGTACTGGTGGTGAACGGGGAGCGTGACCCGTTCGGGATCCCCGGGCCCGGCGACGCGGACCGGGTCGTGGTGGTGCCGGGAGAAACGCATTCGCTGAAGGGCCACCGCGCGGTCATCGCCGGGGCCGTAGCCGACTGGCTGCCTGGCGTGCTGCGCTGAAGGGATCCCGGCTGGGGGTGCAGGAAAAGAGCCGCCAGATCAGGCATCCCGGAAAAAGGCCTGCCAGATCAGGCACCCCGTTTGGTGCTGCCGGTGGCGGATAACGCCGCGGGCGCCTGCCCGCCATGGTGCGGTACGGACCGGGCCGGGCGATCCCAGGCCAGATCCGTGGGACGGTGCGGCGCGATGGACGCGCCATCAGGCAGGAGTTCCCCCGTATCTTCGAAGATCACGATGCCGTTGCAGAGCAGACTCCAGCCCTGCTCCGGGTGGCTGACGATGGTATGCGCCGCTTCGCGGTCCGGGGCTGACGGCTCCGGACAGGGCGGCGAGTGTGGGCACATGTGCGTGCCTCCTGGTTGGTTTATCGGGCGTGCTCTTGATTAGTTGCTAGTGTGCCGCCAGCCCCGGCGATCGTTATATGGCTCAGGCGAATCGTTTTCGCGGTGGCCATGTGTAGCGTTCCGCTAGTTTCTGTCTGGCACAGATTGACTACCTGTTGTAACTACCTTGTTCTGCTGTCTACTCTACGGTGCTCCTGTGCTGTTCTGGGTCCTGCCCGACCAAATGGCCTAGACCATTTTACCGTTCAGTTGACGGAGTGGCCTAGACCAACTTTGCTCCCTCCCACCTGGCCGCGCAAGCGACACGCCGAAATGGGACAATCGATTGCTATGTATACAATCCACCCAACCGCCTGACCGTGGCCAGGCTGATCCCTACCTCTGGAGACGTCGCAACGCCCCGGTAGGTTCACGCCGGCCGGGGCCGGGTTTGAAACGCCCGGCCGGCCGCGGCGGGCCCCGGGAACCCCGAGAACCCCAGACGGCGGGCTCAGGCCTTGGTGATGGGGGCCATCAGCGGGCTCGGCTCGAACGTCACGGCCGGGATTTCGTTGAGGCGGTGGGTTTCGCGCAGGGTGAGCAGGCGCTCGGCCTCGGCGGTGAGGGCGTGGACGCGGGGCTTGGCCCTGGCCTTGCGCCGGTAGATGCGATCGTCGTAGCCGCGCGGGCCCATCTCCGCGCGCTGTGCCGCGAAGGCGGCGTGCATGGCGGCGGTCAGCGCGGAGTCCAGCTCGAGGGCGAGGCGGCGCAGTTCGGCGTCGGGAGCGCGCTTGGCCTGGGCCTCACGGAACCTGCTCTCGGCCTCGCCGGCAGCTCCGAGAAGTTCTGCCCGCCGGTCCGCAAGCGCCACGTCCGCCTCGTATTTCTGCTCCGCCTCGCTGCTGGGCTTATACCGGCGGCCCATGACCCCAGGTCTCATGCCCATAGGTTAGCGTGCGCTCAGGAATAGTCGCGGAAGGCGGGCCAGGCCTGCGCCCAGGAGGAGCGAAGGCCGGTCGATAGCGCCCGCCTCGCCGTAGTTCCCGGTCAGGATCGCGGTCCGCTGCCGCGCGCGGCGGGCAGCGAGTCATACTCCTGCGCGACCAGGGCCACCAGCTTCGGCCAGGCGATCGTCTCGGCCAGGTCGTAGTTGATCTTCTGCAGCGGCACCGTGTGCAGCGCCCGGGCGGGCAGCACCGACAGCGCGACCGGGGCGGCCAGCAGCGCGCCCGCCAGCATGGCCGCGGCGCGCGCCACCGCGGGCTTGACCGTGCGGGCCAGCGCCGCTGCTTTGATCCGGCGGGCCGCCAGCCGGCGCTCGAGCGGGACCGTCCCGGCCGCGAGCAGGAACGTGTACGCCGCGCCCGGGTAGCGCGGTCCGCGCGGCCGCGGCGGGCGACGCCATGCTCGCCCCGTCGGTCACCCGCTGCCTCATCGAGGCGTTCGCGCGCCGGCCGCCGGAGACCGCCCCCGCGCCGTCGCGGCTCGCCTCGCTGACGGCACGGGAGCGGGAGGTGCTGGTGCTCCTGGCCCGGGGCGGCAGCAACACCGAGATCGCGGCCGCGCTGTTCGTCAGCGAGGCGACGGTCAAGACGCACGTGGGCAACCTGCTGGCCAAGCTCGGGCTTCGCGACCGGGTACAGGCCGTGATCCTGGCCTACGAGACCGGCATCGTCATCCCCGGCCAGCCACCGGGCTGAGCACGTTCCGGCCGCGCCGGGCGAGCCATCGTGGCGCCTACACCTCCGTGACCGGCTGCTGGCCGGCCTGGCCGAGCACCACCTGGACGGTGCGCTCCTCGGTACCGCGCAGGATGGTCATCTCGAGGCTGCCGCCGGGCGCCGCGGTCCGCAGCACGCCGAACAGGTCCTCAGCGCTACGGGTGGGCTGACCCGCGACCGTCACGATCAGGTCGCCGCGGGCCAGGCCGGCCCGGCCGGCGGGGCTGTCCTCCTCGACCTCGCGGATGAGCAGGCCCTCGGCGTCGGGGAGGCCCACCGCTCGGCGCAGCCGCCTGGCCACGTGGCCGGGGGCGATCGCGACACCCAGGTGCTGGGGCCGGACGGATTCTCCGCGGGCGAGCGCGTCGACCCGGCCCCGCAGCGCCTCGTCGGCGGGTATGGCCAGGTAGAAGCCTTCGCCCAGGCGGTTCGTGTTGATCCCGAGCAGCTGTCCGGCGGCATTCACGACCGGGCCGCCCGAGGAGCCGGGCAGCAGCGGGGCCGTGTGCTCGAGGCTGCCGGTGATGCGCAGGCCGCGGGGGCCACGGAAGGATCGGTCGATCCCGGAGATGAATCCGAACGTCACGCGCAGCCCGCGTCCGCCCGGGTTGGCGAGCGCGAAGACGGGGGTCCCGAGGGCGGGCGCGTCGGTAGCCCAGGGCAGGGCGGCCGCCTGGCCGGTATCCACCTCGACGGCGGCGAGGTCGCCGTCGAGGTCGTGCCCGGCTACGTTCCCTTCGGCCGTGCGCCCGTCGGCGAAGGTAACCGTCACGTGGCTGCCGCGGACGTTGTGCGCGTTGGTCAGCACCTGGCCCTGGCCGAGCACGATGCCCGACCCGACGCCCCACCGCTGCCCGACGCCCACCACCGAGGCGCCAGCGCTCTCCGCGAGCCGGGCGATGCCGGCGCCGATCTCATCGAGGACTGTCATCTTCTTCCCATCTCTTCGAGCTAGTAGTAACTTGCAAATTACTATTTACTCGGGGTGTGTCAATGCGGAGGACTACGATTTCGCTCATGGCTCAGCGGGAAACTGCCTCCTCACCGCTCGCGGAGGCGCTGGTCAGGGTCGGCGACCGGTGGACCCTGCTGGTGGTGGAGGCGTTGCTGGCCGGGCCCCAGCGGTTCAACGACCTGCTCGACCTGCTCCCGGGCATCGCGGCGAACATCTTGTCCGAGCGCCTCAAGCGGCTCGAGCGGGAGGGGCTGCTGGTGGCCCGGCCCTACTCCGACCGCCCGCCGCGTTCCGCCTACCAGCTCACCGCCGAGGGGGGCGAGCTGGCGGGAGCGCTCCGCTTGCTGGCGGCCTGGGGGGCGGGGTACGCCGCCGCGGCCCAGGCGCCGGTGCACCCCGCGTGCGGGACCCCCGTCGAGGCCCGCTGGTACTGCCCGACCTGTGACCACCTCGTCGACGAGGAGCCGCAGGACGGCGATATCCGCTACGTGTAACGGGGCTTTACGGGATCAGGCCAGGCTGGCCGCCCAGCTCGAGTGCAGCGCGGCGTACTCCCCGTCTCCGGCCATCAGCTCACCTGGCGGGCCGTCCTCGGTGATCCGGCCGTGGTCCAGGACCAGCACCCGGTCGGCGATCGCCACGGTAGACAGCCGGTGGGCGATGATGACGGCCGTCCGGTCGGCCAGCACAGTACGCAGCGCGGCCTGCACCAGCCGCTCGCTCGGGATGTCGAGCAGCGACGTGGCCTCGTCCAGGACGAGCACGCCCGGGGCGGCCAGGAACGCCCGCGCGAACGAGATGAGCTGGCGCTGCCCCGCCGACAGCCGTCCACCGCGCTTGCCGACCGGGGTGTCGTACCCCTCGGGCAGTGCGTCGATGAAGTCGTGCGCGCCGATCATCCTGGCCGCCCGGTGCACGTCGGCGTCTGACGCGTCCGGACGGCCGAGCCTGATGTTGTCCGCGACCGACCCCTCGAACAGGAAATTCTCCTGGGTGATCACGATTACCTCGGTGCGGAGCACCGAATCGGGCAGCTGCCGCAGGTCGGTCCCGTCCAGCGTGATCCGGCCCGAGCGCGGATCGTAGAACCGGCCGAGCAGGCGCGCGATCGTGGTCTTGCCCGCGCCGGTCTCACCGACCAGCGCGACCGTCTGCCCGGCCGGTATGTCCAGCTCCAGGCCCGGCAGCACGAGGTTGTCCCGGTAGCCGAAGGTGACCGCCTCGAACCGCACCCGCCGCCCTCCGGCGACAGAGGCTCCCTCGCGCTGGGGCAGCGGGACAGGCCAGACGGGTTCCGGTACCGCGGGCTCCTGCTCCAGCACGCCGGAGATCTTCTCCAAGCCGGAGGCCGCCGACTGGAACGTGTTGTAGAACTGGGACACGTCCTGCAGCGGGTCGAAGAAGCGCTGCAGGTAGAGCAGGAAGGTGGCGAGCACGCCCACCTTGATGTCGCCGTCGATGACCAGCAATCCGCCGTAGCCGAGGATCACGCCGGTGATGATGTTGCCCACCAGCGAGATGCTCGGCCCGTAGACCGCGTAGAGCCGGGAGGCGTGCCTGCTCGCCTCGGCGTAATCCTGGCCCAGCCCGGAGAAGATCCCCGAGTTCCGCGGCTCCCGGCGGAACGCCTGCACCGCCCGTATCCCGCCGAACGTCTCGACGAACTGCACGATGACCAGCGCGATGGCTTCCCGGGTCCGGCGGTACGCGCTGGCCGACTCGCGCCGGAACCAGGCCGTCATCCAGGTCAGCGGGATGAAGCCGGCCAGCACGACCAGGCCGAGCTGCCAGTCCAGCAGCAGCATGCCGGTGCCGACCAGCAGCAGGGTCAAGGTCGCGGCGATCAGCGAATCGAGCCCCTCCTCGAACAGGTCGGAGATCGAGTCCATGTCCGAGGTCTGCCGGGAGATGACCCGCCCCGAGGTGTAGCTCTCGTGGAACGCGACGTCCAGGACCTGGCAGTGCGCGAACAGGCGGTTGCGCAGCTCGAGCACCACCTTCTGGCCCACGCGCCCGGTCATGGTGACGAACATGCGGGTGGTGACGGCCTGGACCACGACCGCGCAGCCGAGGGCGGCGGCGATGCCGAGCAGCGGCGCCGCGTCGTGGGCGTGCAGCAGCGGCGGCAGGCCGTTGTCGATGGCCAGGCCGACCAGCCACGGGCCGGCCAGGGCGGCCAGGCTCTCGACCACGATCAGCGAGATGGTGGCGATCACCGAGCGCCGGTGCGGCCGCAGCAGGTCCCCGAGCAGCCGTCGGCTGCGCTCGCGCAGCAGCGCGGCCAGGCCGGCGGTGACCTCATCGGCCTTCTCCGCGGCGACCCCCCGCCAGGTGTCCGCGGTCACGCGCTCTCCTCTAGGTCCTGGATATCCATAAGGTCCGCATACTCCGCACTGGTAGCGAGCAGGTGCCGGTGGGTGCCGGTGGCTGCGATCACGCCGCCGGACAGCAGCGCCACCGTGTCGGCCAGCGCCACCGTGGACGGCCGGTGCGCCACGACCAGGGCGGTCGCGCCGGCCAGGATCTCGTGCAGGGCCCGGGTCACCCGCTCTTCGGTGTGCACGTCGAGCGCGGACAGCGGGTCGTCCAGGATCAGCACGTCCGGGCCGGCCAGGATGGCCCGGGCCAGCGCGATCCGCTGCCGCTGGCCGCCGGACAGCGCCATGCCCTGCTCGCCGATCCTGGTGTCCAGGCCCCACGGCAGGTCGTACGCGAACCGGGCCTGCGCGGCGGTCAGCGCGGCTTCGACCGCGGCCTCGTCCGCGTCCGGATTGCCGAACATGACGTTCTCCCGCACGCTGGCGGAGAACAACGTAGCGTCCTCGAACGCGCACCCGACCGCGGCGCGGAGCCGGGCCAGCGGGATATCGCGGATGTCGGTCCCGTCCAGCCGGACCGATCCCGCCGTGGCGTCGGCCAGCCGCGGCACGAGCTGCAACAGGGTGGACTTGCCCGAGCCGGTCGCCCCGGTGAGCACCACCGTCTGGCCCGGCGGCAGGTCGAGCACGATGTCCCGCAGCACCGGCTCCGCCGCTCCCGGGTACCTGAAGGCCACGTGGTCGAACACGAGGTGACCCCGGGAACGCTTCCGGCCGGCCGGGCGGAGGGCACGCACCACGATCCGTTCGGCCTCAATGTCCTGGGTTTGGTCGGTGATCTCCGGTTGGGCGTCGAAGATCTCCAGGACCCGCTGCGCGGCGGTGGCCGCCTCCTGGCCGGACGCGATGATGTAGCCGAGCGCCTCGACCGGCCAGACCAGCTGCAGCGCGAGTGTGATGAAGGCCACCAGACCGCCGAGGGTCAGCGATCCCCGGCTGACCGCGAACGCGCCGAGCACGATGACGAGGCCGATGACGGCGTTCGGGATCAGGTCCAGGATGGCCCAGAAGGAGCCGAGCAGGCCCGCCTTCTCGACCTGCGTGCGGTAGACCTCCGTCGCCTGGGCGTCGTGCCGCGCGCCTGCCAGCCTGCCCCGGCCGAGCGCCTTCAGCACGCGGATGCCCGTTGCCGCCTCCTCGATCAGCGTGGCCAGGTCACCCTGCTGGTCCTGGACCCGGCGGGAGAGCACCCGGTAGCGTTTCTCGAACCTGAAGCAGACCGGCAGGACGGGCGCGAACACCGCGCCGGTGATCAGGCCGAGCCACCAGTTCAGGTGGATCAGCAGCGCGACCACCGCCGCGAAGGTCATCACGTTGGTGACCAGGAAGATCAGGCCGAATCCGGCGAACCTCCGGATCGCCGACAGGTCGGTCGTGGCCCGCGACAGGAGCTGACCCGACTGCCAGTTGTCGTGGAACGACGCCTGCAGCCGCTGCAGGTGAGCGTACATGTCGTCCCTGATGGTCTTCTCCATCGACGCGACCGCGTCGGCCTGGATCCAGCGGCGGATCAGGTTCAGCAGCGCCTCGGCCACGCCGAGTCCGATGGCGGCCAGGGCCAGCGGGATGAGCAGCCGCCGGGCGCCGTGCGCGATGGCGCCGTCCACGACGGCCTTGGTGAGCAGCGGGATCATGATTTCGGCGGTGACCGCGCCGAACGCCGCGGCGAACATGACGGCCATCTGGACGCGGAACGGCTTCAGGTAGCCTCGCAGCCGCCACAGTGCCCCGACCGGCCGTACCCTGGCGGAGGCGTGCGTGACCGGCGAAGGGGTTACAGGGGGCATTGCCGTGAGGTTAACCGCGCGGGCCAGAGATTGTCATCTGATTTTTCTTGCGGCGTACGCCTTGTCGGCGGGCCCCAACTCTGGCACGCTTGCTCCCCCAGGCTTCGCGAACCGGTTGCCGGGACCGACCGGCAGGGAGAGGGACCCGTGAAGCGCAGCAGTGGCCCAGCGGGGTATGGGGCAATACTGCACGCCTACCGCGACGGCGTGACCGTCATCTGTGAACTCGCCGCGCAGTTCACGGACGCGATGTGGCTAGCGGCCACGCCGTGTTCGGAATGGCGGGCGGTGGACCTGGCCGGTCACCTTCGGTGCGTCGCTGACGACTACCACGAGTACCTCGACGACGCCCCGGCCAGCAGGCTCGCCCGGCTGCTGGCCACCGACGCGCCCGCGGACTCCCTCGCCCGCAAGCTGGCCAGGCAGAACGCCGCCGAGCTTGCCGCGCTGCCGGATGCCCCCGGCCCCGAGCACGTCGCGGCGTTCGCCGAGTCCGCCCGGGCCTACGGCCGGCGGCTCCCGCTGTCCTGGGACCTGCCACACCACAGGTACCGCGGCGCGGACGTCACGGTGGGCGCGATGGCGGGCGCGGCCTGCGCCGAGTGGCACCTGCACGCGTGGGATCTGGCCAGGTCGCTGGGGAAGGACTACCGTCCCGCCGATCCCGAGCTCGTGCTGGCCGCGTGGCGAGACGGCACGCCCCAGTTCTGGCCCGCGCCCACCGCCGAGCCGGGCAGCGACGATCCGTGGTATTCCCTGCTGCTCGCGTCGGGGCGTGATCCGGACTGGGCCTAGCTGTTAGAGTGGTGCGCCGTCATGCGGAATGTGATTGACCCACTACGAAGGGTGTTCCATGGGCGGTACGGGGTCCTCGGCGTTCCCACCTATAGGGCGGTACCTGTCCGGGCTCTGCGTGGCCGCGCTGGGCTTGTGCGCGGCCGGCTGGCTGGCGCTGACCCCGCTGGCGTTCGGTTACCGGGGCCGCGGGTGGCATGACGCGGCGCTGACCGACCTGACTACGGGCGGCGGCCTGGCCGCGGTCTGCCTGATCACCCTGCGGGCGCGCCGTGGACGGGCGCGGCCCGGATGGATGTGGCCGTCGGCGCGATTGTGGCCGCCGTCGGCTTCGCCGGTTTCTTCGTCGCCCTGGCGGGCCGGGTGCGGGCGCTGTACGCCGGGGCGGACCGCGGCCTCCAGGCGGGGCCGTACGGGCCGCAGTAGAGTCTCTGATTTGTGACCTTCGATGTAAGTCGCGTGCGAGCGGCGTACCCAGCTCTGAGCGATGGCCATGCCTACCTGGACGGTGCAGGCGGCACCCAGGTACCCACGGCGGTCATCGAGGCGATCGCGGGAGCCTACCGGTCCGGGATCGGCAACGCGGCCGGCGCGTTCCCTGCCAGTGGGCGCGCGGACAGCATCGTGGCCGGGTGCCGTCGCGCGATCGCCGACCTGACCGGTGCCGAACCTGATGGCGTGATCCTCGGGCCGAACATGACCACGCTCACCTACCGGCTCGCGGACACAGTGTCCCGGCAGTGGGGCCCGGGGGATGAGGTCGTCGTGTCCCGGCTCGATCACGACGCCAACGTCAGGCCATGGGTGCAGGCCGCCGCGCGGAGCGGCGCGACGGTGCGGTGGGCCGAAGTCGGCTTCTCGACAGCAGAACTCCCGGTCGGCCAGTTCGGCGAGCTGCTATCCGAGCGCACCCGGCTGGTCGCGGTCACCGCGGCGAGCAACATCGTCGGCACCAGGCCGGACGTGCCCGCCATCGCCGCCGCCGCGCACGCGGTCGGCGCGCTGTGCTACGTGGACGGCGTGCACGCCACCCCTCACGTTCCGGTGGACGTGCGGGTGCTCGGCGCCGACTTCTACGCCACCAGCGCCTACAAGTGGTCCGGGCCGCACGTCGGGACCGTGGTGGCCGACCCGGCGCTGCTGGAGACGCTGCACCCGGACAAGCTCGCGCCCGCCCCGTCCGGCGTGCCCGGCCGGTTCGAGCGGGGCACCGCCGCGTTCGCCGACCTGGCCGGGGTGGCCGCGGCGGTCGACCACCTCGCCGCGCTGGACCCCTCCGCCGCCGGAAGCCGCAGGGAGCGGATGCTGGCGTCCATGGCCGCCGTGGAGCGCTACGAGGGACAGCTATTCACCCACCTGCTCGACGGCCTGGCCGCGATGCGGCACGTGACGCTGTACGGCCAGGCCGCGCGGCGCACGCCGACGGCGTTCTTCACCGTGGCCGGGTACTCGCCGCGCGAGGTCGCGGCCAGGCTCGCGGACCGCAAGATCAACGTGTGGAACGGCGACAATTACGCATGGGAGCTGGCCGGCGTGTTCGGCCTGCGGGATTCCGGCGGCGGCGTCCGCGCCGGGCTCGTCCACTACAACGACGCGGCCGAGGTCGACCGGCTGCTGGCCGCGGTCGCGGACTTGGCGTCCGGCAGCGTACGCTGAAGGTAGTTCCGTCCGGCGGGACGCGGGAGTTGGACGCGTCGCGGAGGTTTTAGGGGCGTTTAGGGACGATGGCAATGACGGCGCTCGGCAACCTGCTGGCCATCCTGGCCGGACTGCTGCGCGACCTCATCCCTTCGCCCCAGCTCGCGGCGAGCCCCTCGGGCCTGATCGGACCGACACTGACCGCACTGGCCGCGACCGTCCTGGCCGCGGCCATGCTCGCGGCCGTGCTGGCCCTGCTCACCTCGGTGCGCGGCATTTCCCGTACCACGGCCGCCCTCCCGCTGGCCCGCCGCGCCCGCGCGCTGCGGGAGAAGTCCTGGCGGGCGGCGTTCTTGCGCCAACGCGATCCTGATGCGGCGGGCCGGACCAGACCCAGAGCGCCGTCGGCGGCCCAGGCGGCCGCCATTTCCCGCTGACCCTACCGCCGAAGGCTCGGGGGGTTCGGCCCCCCGGAGGTACGCGGATACCGCGGCCGCTTCCAGCACCCATCCGTCCTCGCTGGAAGGCCGTTTTCTCATGACCAGTATCCTTGGCGTCCCGGTGGACGCCGCCTACCATCTCGTCTCCGGATTCACCAGTTTCCTGACCCCCGCTCTCGGCGGCGTGGCCGCGGTGGCCGCGATCGTCTTGTTCACCGTGGCCGTCCGGCTCATCCTGATGCCACTCAGCCTGCGCGGCCTGCGTGGCCAGGCCGCCGCGGCCCGCCTGGCGCCGCAGTTGCAGGCACTGCGCAAGCGGTACGCCAAAGAGCCGGAGCGGCTGCAGCGCGAGATGACCGCGCTGTACAAGCGGGAAGGCACGAGCATGTTCGCCGGCTTGACGCCGATCCTGCTCCAGTGGCCGCTGGTGTCGGTCGTATACCTGCTGTTCCGCTCGGCCCAGGTCGGCGGGAAGCCGAACGTGCTCCTTACCCGCGGTCTGTTCGGCGTGCCGCTCGGCAGTCACTGGCTGGCTGGCGCCGGACCCGTCAGCCTGCACGGCCTGGTGTTCCTCGGTGTCTTCGCGTTGCTGGCCGGCCTGTGCTGGCTGTCGGTCCGCCTAGGCCAGCTGATGACGGCGCGGCAGGTCGGCGCCGACCAGGCTAACGCGCCGGGTGGTGCCCTCATCCGGGTCCTGCCGTACCTCACCGTGGTGATCGCCGCGTTCGTTCCGCTCGCCGCCGGGATCTACCTGATCGTCTCCACCGGCTGGGCGCTGGCCGAGCGGAGCTTCTTCTGGCGGACCGGCCGCATCCCCGGAGCCTCGCCGAGCCCGCCCACGAAGGCGGTAGCCGTGCGTCACTGAAAGCGGCCGCACCGGTCACGGCGTGATCAGGGTGCGCAGCAGCCGGGCTGGAGGTGAGCCGTGCGCCAGGATGCGATCGTGCACCTCCCGGTCAGCAAGACCGGGATGTGCCGCCCTCAGATCGCCGGCCAGATCGGAGACCTCGGTATAGCCGACATAGTAGGTGGACAGCTGAGCGGAGGTCAGCAGGGCCCGGCGCCACTTGCCCGCCGCCTCGCCCTCCTCCTGATGACCGCGCTCCATCATCAGCGCCATCGCCTCGGCCTCGGTCATGCCGTGGCCGTGGATGCGGGCGTCCAGGATGGCGTTGATGATCATGCGCAGCTGCATCTTGAGCTGCTGCATCCGGACGGCCCGGGGATCACCGTCGCCAGGGTAGCCCTGTTCGGCCATGATGCGCTCGGCGTAGACTGCCCAACCCTCGACGAACGACCCTGACCTCAGCGCGGCCCGGATCGCGGTCCGCGAGCCGGCGAAACGCCGGGAATGCTGCAGCTGCAGGTAGTGACCGGGCATCGCCTCGTGCACCATCAGGTTGTGCACCATGTGCCGGTTGTACTCGCGGTAGAACGAGGCGACCCGCTGCGGCGTCCAGTTGGCCGGCGTCGGCGAGACGGCGATGAACGTGGGCAGCGGCGCGGGCTCGAGCGGGCCCGGCGAGTCGCAGTAGGCCACGGCGACGCCGCGGTCGATCTCCGGCATCGGGATCACCTCCACCGGATCGTGGTAGACCGAGACCAGGCGGCGGTCGGCCACGAATCCGAGCTGGGCGGCGAGGGCGCCCCGGCAGAAACTGAGAATGGTGGCGTCGCTGGGCACGTCCTCGGCCAGCCGGTCCAGCACCTGCCGGACGACCTCCGGGCCAGACCCGGCCTCCCCGGCCATCGACCCGGCGAGCGACGCGATCTGCTCGCTCATCTGGTCCAGGTCGCCCTGCGCCCGGGCCAGGATCGCGTCCGCGTCGGCGGCCGCGCTCAGGGTGAGCGAAAGCTTGCGGGCGAACAGCTCGGGCCCGATCCGCGGGTCCCGGTCGCCGTCGGGCCCCGGCGCCGCCGAAGCCAGCCGCGAAGACAGCCAGGCCCGGTGCTCGGCCAGGGCCTCCAGCGCGGCCGGGCGCACCTCGGCTAGCCGGCGGCCGCAGGATGGCTCGGCCGAGAGCGCGGCGTCGACCTCCTTGCCGACCAGTGCGATCGTGCCGTCGAACTGCCCGATGGCGGTTTCCAGGTGCACCCTGGGCATGGCGCCGAGCTGCCGCCGGGCCTCGGCCAGCGCGCCGGGAACCTCGGCCAGCCGGCCGGCCACCGAGGCGAGCCGGTCGGGAAGCGGTGCGAAATCCCGCGCCAGCAGCATGTAGATGGCCCGCCCCGGGTTGGCCAGCAGCGGATTCCACGCATGCTCGGCCAGCTCGTCGATCTCGAACACCCGCCGCGCCACGCTGTCGGCCATCATCGCGGCGTCGACCCGGTGCTCGGCTGATAGCCCGTCGAGATCCAGTGTGTCCAGCCGGGCACCCCAGCCGTCCAGAGCGCGCCGCTCGTCGGCCCGGGCAGCGGCGGACGGATCGGCCAGGCGGTCGTCGAACCGGTGGTCGCCCAGGCTGGTGGCCAGCTCCGGATGCCGTTCCGCCCGGTCGTCGAGATACTCGCCCGCCAGCGTCGCGAACTCCAGATCGGGCCCTGATTCCTCGCTGTCCATCGAGCCTCCGTTCATCGCGCCAGACACTTGCCTAACGGTAACGAACGGTTTGAAGGTATTTCGGCCGAACGGATCTTGGTCCCAGCTCCCGGCCCCGGGCCCGCGTCTCGTGGCGGGCTCCGCACGGTCAGGGGCTGCGCACGGAGACGGACGCGGATGGGTAGCCGCTGGCCCCGTTCGGCGGCGGCTGGGCCACCACGGCCGTCTGGGTGTAGCCGGTCGCGTCCGTGGCCCGGGCCTCGAGCAGGTGATTGCCCGGCGTGGCGTCCCACTCCCACACCCACTGCCGCCACGTGTCGATGTCCGGGACCGCGGCCAGCCGAGCCTCCTGCCACGGACCGCGGTCCACCCGGACCTCGACCGCGGCGATGCCCTTGTGCTGCGCCCAGGCCACGCCGGCCACCTGGGCCCGCCCCGGTGAAATGGCGGCGTTGCCGGCGGGCACGTCGATCCTGGACTCGGTCTTGATCGGCCCCTGCTGCGACCAGCCGCGCGTGGCCCAGTACGCGTAGGCGGATGCGAACGTGGTCACGTTGATGTCGGTGACCCACTTGCACGCGGACACGTAGCCGTACAGGCCGGGCACGACCATCCGCGCGGGGAACCCGTGCTCGACGGGCAGCGCCTGGCCGTTCATCGCCACCGTGAGCAGCGCGTCGCGGCCGTCGAGCACGACCTGCAGCGGGGTGCCCGAGGTGAACCCGTCGACCGAGGTACACAGCAGCTGGTCGGCGCCCGCGAGCGGGCGGGCCTGCCGGATCAGGTCGGCCAGGCTCGCGCCGAGCCACCGGGCGTTGCCGACGTAGGGCCCGCCGACCGGGTTGGACACGCAGGTGAGCGTGATGTAGTCCTCGATGAGCGGGTGCCGCAGCAGTTCGTCGAAGGTCAGGGTCACCTCGCGCTGTACCATCCCGTGGATCCGCAGCTGCCAGGTTGCCGGGTCCACCTCGGGCAGGAGCAGGGCGGTGTCGACGCGGTAGAAGCTCCCATCCGGGGTGATGAAGGAGCTCAGGCCGGGGATGTTCAGGTTGCTGCCGGGCGGGAGCGGGGGAGCGGCGACGGCCGGCCGGGGGAAACGCAAGGCGGCCCGCGCCGCGCTGACGTTGTGCCGGGTAATCAGCTCGCGCCCGACCAGCGATCCTGCCGCCGCGGTGGCCAGGACGAGCCCGCTGGCGGTGAGGAACCGCCGCCGCGCGGGCCACCGGGCCGGCCCGGCGTCGTCCGGGTTGGGCAGGAAGGTGAAGGAGGACGCGGGCTCGGCCTCATCGGACGCGGGCAGGTCGGGTGGCTCGAGCTTGGCCGCGGTACCGCCGGAGACCGGGCCGCCCGCCGGGGCACGGAGCCCGCCCGCCGGGGCACCGAGCCCGCCCGCCGCGTGGACCAGGCGGCTCATCGCGAAGGCACCGGCTGCGGCGCCGACCAGGGTGGGGATCACGTATTCCGCCGTCGCGTTCGGCCGGGTCAGCGCGGCCGCCAGGCCGATGCAGGCGAACACCCCGAGACCCAGCAGGCCGAGGGCGAGCCGCCGCACGGCCAGGATCCCGATCACCGCCGCGAACGCGGCCAGGATGACCAGGATGCCGACCAGCAGCGCGTTCTTGTCGTCCGCGCCGAACGTCGAGATGGCGAAGTCCTTGACCGGCAGCGGCGTGAGATCGATGGCGGCCTGGCCGACCGCGAGCACCGGCGAGCTCTGCGCGACAGTAAGGCCGGCGACGAGCTGGGCGATGCCCATCGCCACCGCGGCGGTGAGCACCCCGACGGCGGCCCCGGCGAGCGCGCTGGGATGCGCGGGCTGGTCGCGGTCGGCAGCGGGCGGTCGTGTCATGGCGGGACTCGCAGGTAGGCGCTGCCTCTACGCTACCCGCCGGACAGCCTTCGTCAGCCGCGCAATTGTTGCGTCCTGCTTACCGTTACTCCTCGAAGATCCAGCGTGTGGGCGAGCCGGTGAAGTCGCCGGCCCGCAGGCTGAACACCCGGCGCGGCCGCACCCCCACGGTCGCGTTGATACCCGGATCGAGGAAATCCACCCCGAAGTCCGTCCGGTACTTGGCGTTCATCAGGCCGATCACCCGCTGCAGCACGGCCGGCTCGGTCGCGATGCGCGCCACCCCCTCGATGACCACCGGATCGGAGGCGTCCTCCGTGGTGACGCAACAGCGCGGGTCGTCGGTCAGGTTACGGATCTTGCGTGAGCCCACGGCGCTGGTGAACCACAGCGTGCTGTCGTCCCACATGCCCCAGACCGGCATCATGTGCGGCCGCCCGTCCGGCCAGACGGTGGCCACCCAGTAGTTCCGCGCCGCGGTCAGCCGCTCCGCGGCCCAGGACCAGTGCAGGAGCCCGCTTCCTTCCGCTGGCCCGGAGATGCCGTACCCAGGCATATAGGGCCGGCTAACCCGAGGGATCTCCATGGCGCAGTCCTACCATGCGCACACAGGTCCGCGGGGGGACTAACGTTGGGAGCTGTGAAGGCATCACCGCAGAGCCAGCTCCGGCTGCTCGAACTGGCCGACCTGGACGCCGAGCTCGCCCGCCTCGATCATCGCCGGCGCGGCCTGCCTGAAGTAGCCGAGCTCGCCCGCCTGGAGACCCGGGCCAGCGAACTCAAGGACGAGATCGTGGTGACCGAGACCGAGCTCAGCGACCTGGCCCGCGAGCAGGGCCGGGCCGAGCGCGACGTGGAGCAGGTCCGCACCAGGATCGACCGGGACCGCGCCCGGCTCGACGCCGGGCAGGTGTCCGCCGCCCGGGAACTGGCCACCTTGCAGTCCGAGATCGAGTCGCTGCGCCGCAGGCAAGGCGATCTCGAGGAGATCGTGCTCGAGCTGATGGAACGCCGGGAGGGCCTGGTCAGCAGGCGAGACGAGCTCACCACCGAGCGCGACAGCCTGGGCACCCAGATGACCGAGGTGGCCGCCCGGCGCGACGCGGCGCTGACGGAGATCAGCGAGCAGGCGGGCAAGGCCTCCGAGCAGCGCAATGGCATCGTCGCCGAGGTGCCCGCCGACCTGCTCAAGCTCTACGAGCAGATCCGCGACTCACGTGGCGTCGGCGCGGCCGCACTGCGCGCCGGCCGCTGCGAGGGATGCCACCTGACGCTCAACACGGTGGACCTGAACCAGATCAGGGCGTCCGCTCCCGACGAGGTGCTCCGGTGCGAGGAGTGCCGCAGGATCCTGGTCCGCACCCCCGAGTCTGGCCTTTAGGTGCGGCCCAGGACCTACTGGAGGCCCGCCGAGGGCGAGCCCACGGTCACCGTGCTGCTGCGGCACGG
>Ga0310037_10000218_pt1 | contig 43072 bp, 39 predicted proteins | sample Sb_taG_11_FD_200239 | JGI IMG/M metagenome (GOLD analysis project Ga0310037, IMG submission 200239) | Peat soil microbial communities from Weissenstadt, Germany - Sb_50d_3_AS metaG (v2) (version 2) | ecosystem: Environmental > Terrestrial > Soil > Wetlands > Peat | place: Germany: Weissenstadt... | reverse complement strand
TCCCAGGCCCAGGTACCCTGGCAGACCTCCCTGGCGGCCTTCGCGTTCGTCCGGCTGCTGACGGTGCTGCCCGTTACCCCCGGCGGTCTCGGAATCACCGAACTCGGACTGATCGCCGCGCTGGCCGCCGGCGCCGGCCACCGGAATGGTGCGCAGGTGACAGCCGCCGTGCTGTTGTACCGGGCCGTCACCTACCTGCCTCCCATCCCCCTCGGGGCGATCGCCTGCCTCACCTGGCGGCACGCGCCAGCGCTTATTCACGCCAAGGTCGCCGACGCCGATCAGCCGGGCGGGAATGAGCCCGCCGGGCCTGGGCCTGGCGGGTGAGGACACACCACACCGATGAGTCTGCTGCCGGCCGGGCTGGCCTGCCTCGCCCTCCACCTCGCCGGGGCACGGACCAGTTCGTGCCCACGCCCAGGCGGATTCAGGCCGGCCGGCCTCGGGCGGCTCTAGCGAGGAGACGAGCACCACGCGCGCAGGATGACCGCACCACCCTGGCCGGGCTACGCTTGCCCTATACGGCATTCATGCGGGGGAGTGACTGTGAGCACATGCAATGCCGTGGAGAGGAAGGCGCGCATGTTCGAGGCAGGCGATATCCGGGAGTGGCGGGGCCACGACGTTGTTGACTCCGACGGTCACAAGATCGGGGAGCTGGAGGCCGTCTACGTCGACACGAGCACGGACCTGCCAGCGTTCGGCACCGTCAAGGTCGGGATGCCCACCCGGCACCGGCTGGTGTTCGTTCCCCTGGCCCAGGCGACCGTGGGTCCCGGATACCTCAAGGTCGCTTACGACAGGAAGCAAGTGAAGGATTCTCCCTCGATCAGCACCGACGGCGAGCTGCCATCGGCCGACGAAGAGGCCATCTTCAAGCACTACGGCCTGACATATCAGGCAGGCACCGGCGGTGAACGGCAACTGGCCCGCCGCTGACCAGTACGACTGAGTGGAGCATCAGATGCTTGCCTTCTTCCTCTTCCTCGTGATCGTGGCGATTGTGCTCGGCATCGTGGGTGTCGTCGTCAAGGGCCTGGTGTATTTGCTGATCATCGGCATTGTCGTGTTTCTCGGTGCCCTGCTCCTGGGTGCCCTGCGAATGCGGCGGCGGCCCGGGAAGCCTCCAGCGCGGTAATCCTTCGCCAAAGCCGGATCGCTGAGCGTGCTGTTCCTCCTCGAAGAACGCGGTGCCCTTGTTCGTCAGCGGATCCTCTAGCACCCGCACACCGTGACCCTGATCGGTCCGGGTCACATCAGTTCTCCTTTTGAGATAAGGAGCGGTGCGGGTCAGCGGCGGGTGGTCCACCGGGGCCCGGTCAGGGACCACGCGGACTCCCACGCCGCCAGCCGCCGCCAGTCGAGCACGAGCCGGCACAGCCCATAGCAGACGAGCACTGTCATCCCGGCCCCCCCGGCCACCGCGGCGCTCGCGGCCAGCGCGTTAACGATCATGGCGACCTGGCCGCCGGGAGGCGCGACCGGCTGACCCGAGCGATCCAGCCAGACCGGTATCCGGGCGCCGGCCGCCGCACCGACGATGCCGGGCGCGGTCGCGGTGGTCAGCACGCCGGATTGCTCGCTGCCCTCCGGGTCGCGCCAGCGCGCCTCAGCCTGCCCGAGTCGGGGCAGGCTGCCGTAAAACAACGGCCCAGCCTGACTCAGCACGCCCACAACCGGGCGCAGGCCGGCCGAAGCCGCGCGCTGCGACTGATACGTGTGCCCGCCAATGACGCATGCCACAGCCATGGCCACGAGGAAGGCGATGGTCAACGCCACTAGGACCGCCCCCTCGATCCTGTCAACCGGCCGCCTGAGCGTGTTCCGCCTGGCCAGCCATCGCACCAGCCGGGACATCCGGCCAGGGCGGCCCCGGACCGGTTCTGATTCGGAGGATTGCACTGCAGGACTCCTGGAAGGCACATCGCGGCCGGGCTAGTCGATGTGCCGCCGGGGTCCCGAGCGGCCGATGCAGGGCAGGAGCCGCGTCGTGAATCGCGCCAGGAGCCCAGACTGTTCACTACCAAGATAACCCCGCAAGCCGCTGATAGCGGCCTGCGCCTGCCTGGGACTTGACATCGGATGTCAGGACTGCGCGGCCGGATCCCCAGCCGGCTGGCCGACCGCGGAGCGCGTCATGACGGCAGGCTGACCGTGGCCGTTACCGGCAGCCTTGGCAGCCAGGACAGTCAGACGAGGGTGATCTGCTAGCAGGGGGCCAGTACACAAACTTGTCCGTGCGGCAGTAGATGCACAGCTCGGACCGGACCGTGTCGGGTCGTTGCTCAGGGCGCGCCGCGTTCTCGCAGGACCGCCTGAGAGCCGGATCCATCCTGAGCCTCGCCGCCTTCAACGCCGAAACCACTAGCGGCGAGGGAGCACATGGTCCGGACAGATCCAGGCGCGCTAAGTGAAACTACTGTCGCACGAATCGACGGAGGGGGCAATCCGCCCCGATCGCTGGTGATTCCCTGGACCAATCAAGATAGCGGCTGGGCGCCCGTCACATCAGCGTGCTGACAGGTCGAGAACCAGCAGCCTCATGCCGGGATGAAGCAGGCCGATCAGGCGTTCCCCGGTTCGCTGGCCGCGGGACACCGCCGAGGTCGGCCCCCGCTGTCCTGGAGGACCGGCCCTGGAGCTGACCCTGATCGCGGCGGCGGGAGTCCAGGCGGGCAGCGGCAGGCCAGTGCACGCTGGTCGCCCAGCCGAAGTGCTCGAAGATGCGAATGACGCTGGCGGAAATATCGATCTGCCGGGGATCGGCGCCATGCCTAGCGCAGGTGGGATCGGAATGGTGCATGTTGTGCCAGCTTTCGCCGAGGGAAAGCAGGGCGAGAGGCCACAAGTTGGTGGCGCGGTCGTAGCGGCGAGTAGTGAAGGGGCGGGCGCCGATCACGTGGCATAGCGAGTTGACGCTCCAGGTGACGTGCTGCAGCAAGGAGACGCGGACCAGTCCGGCCCACAGCAGGGCGGCCAGTGCGGCGTGCCAGCTACCCCCGATGGCCCAGCCCACGGCGAATGGCAGCCCGAGCGACACGACGCACAGGGCAGGGAACGCTGCTGAGATCGCCCGCAGGGCCGGGTCGGCTACCAGGTCCGGGGCATAGCGCGCGGCCGGGGTGGGGTCGTCGCGTAGCAGCCAGCCCACGTGCGCATGGGCGAGCCCGCGGAGTTGCCCGGGCAGGCTAGTTCCGTACCGGTAAGGCGAGTGCGGGTCGCCGGGCCTGTCGGCAAACGCGTGATGACGGCGGTGGATCGCGACCCAGCCGATGACGTCGCCCTCGAAGCTCATCGACCCCGCGATGGCCAGCACGACCCGCAGCACCGGCGCCGCAGTGAAGCTGCGGTGAGTAAGCAGCCGGTGGAAGCCGATGGTCACCCCGAGCCCCGTCACCAGATAGAAAGCCGCCGCGAGCAGGATGTTCGCGAGATTCAGGCCGTGGCCCCAGGCGAGCCATACCGCCAGCACCAGCCCGCCGAACGGCACGAGGACGATTGCCGCGGTCACCGCTACCCGTACCCCGCCTTCGACGGTGCGCGGCGGCGTGTCACCGTCCGGGAACGGCTCCGTACCTTCGTAGCCGGCAGTGAGCTCGTCAGTCATCGCGATCATTCTCTTTCTGGACGCGGCCGGAGCTGCCGGGAACGATGCAGCGGCCAAGCCCAGAAAATGCACGCGCAATGCGAGTATCTGCCGCGGGGTTCAGCCTTTCGCTGGCGAAACACCACGCTGGTGCCCGGGAATGAAAAACTCCGGATCCCGCCGGCAGCCCGCTATTTCTCGGGAGTACCGCTGCCGGGGTCCGGAGCAACATTTTGGATACTACCCTGCTTTTACCCCCACACCTAGCGATCTTAGCGATCGAGGCTTAATTCTGACCCGTATTTCGCGATGGCCAAGAGCCCGGGCGCGCGGGCCCTCAGCTGCGCCGTCCCCGCCCGCCACGGCCCCGGAAGCTTCCCGACGCGGCCGCGGCGCCGCGGCCGGTGGCCGAGGCGCCGTCCGCGGCCGGGACCCTGGCGAGCTTGGTCACTGGAGCGATGCGCCCGACCGGGGGACCCGCGATCGAGCGCAGCACCGGCGAACCTGGACCGGCGGTTGCGGCCTGCGGCATCACGCCCGCCTTACGCATCAGGATGCGGACCTCGGCCGCCTGCGCCGCGGTCTGCACCGTGACCACCGCACCGTCGGCGCCGTTGCGGGCCGTCCGGCCAGATCGGTGCACGTAGGCCTTGTACTCGGCCGGAGGGTCGGCGTGAATCACCAGGTCGATACCGTCCACATGGATACCGCGGGCAGCGATGTCGGTCGCCACTATGACGCGCACCTCGCCGGATCCGAACGCCGCCAGGTTACGGCTGCGAGCACCCTGGGCCAGGTTCCCATGGAGTTCTGCCGCGGGCGTCCCCGCCATGTTCAGCTGACGGGCCAGCTTCTGCGCTCCGTGTTTGGTCCTGGTGAAGATCAGCACGCGGTTGTCACCGCTGGCCAGGGTCGCGACAACCTCCACCCGGTCGGCCGGCGTAACGGTAAGCAGATGATGGATGATCTGGGCCGGCGGGGAGGCATCGTCGACGGAGTGCCGCGCCGGCTGGGTCAGGAAACGCCGGGCGAGGACGTCCACGGCGCTATCGAGGGTCGCCGAGAACAGCAGCCGCTGGCCTTCGGGCGGAGTTGCCTCAAGCAGCCGTCGCACGGCCGGCAGGAACCCCAGGTCGGCCATATGATCCGCTTCGTCGAGCACGGTGACCTCTACATCACCGAGGTGGCAGTGGTCCTGCCCGATGAGATCGGCCAGCCGCCCCGGGCAGGCCACGACTATATCGGCACGGTTACGCAGGGCGGCCACCTGCGGATTCTGCGGGGTGCCACCGAAGATGGCGGCGACGCTTAGTCCCATGGCGTCCGCCAGCGGCGCGAGGACCGCCTGGACCTGGGTGGCCAGCTCGCGGGTCGGCACCAGCACCAGGCCGCGCGGGCGGCACGCCATCGTGTAACCCCCGGCCAGCCTGGCCACGAGCGGGATGCAGAACCCGAGCGTCTTCCCGGAGCCGGTCTGGGCCCGCCCGAGAATGTCGAAGCCGGCCAGGGCGTCGGGCAGCGTAGCGGCCTGGACGGGGAACGGCACGGTGATGCCGTCCGCGCCAAGGGCGGCCACCAGGGGTGCCGGGACACCCAGATCAGCGAAGGTAACGACAGGAGCCGGAATCCGCGTGGGGCGCTGTTCGCGCCGCCGCCGGGCCGTTCGCGGCTGGCCGATAGGCCTAAGTACGGATTTTTCTGCAGGCAGAGCAGTCAAAAAAATAGTCTCCAGGACTTGAGTGGCCGCGTTGTCGAAGGCGCCACATCCGTGGAAACCAGTTCGCTCACCGGGCGACAGACGACCGGCGCGCCCCGATGGCGACGCCTGAGTGCTTGCTGGCTAGCATAGCGCACGCCATCGTGGGCGAGAGCGGTGCCCGGCCCCGTGCACCAGGGCCCGTTCGGCCTCCTGACTTTGGCCGCCACTACAGCGGCTCACTGACCCACTGCCAGCCGCGGGTCTCGTGGTATACCGCCCGCACCAGGAAGGGCCCTGCCGCGTCCGACAGCTCGGCGATGACACGGACCATCTGGCGGTGAAAGTCGTCAGGTCTGTGCTGCTGATGCGTCCTGTGGCCGGCGACCGTCACAACGGCACCGTCTCCGCCGGCCAGCCGCACCGTGACGTTGCCGTCGTAGTCCAGGCTGGCGCCCGCGATGTCGCGCGCACGGACGATTTCGGTACCTTCATCGTTCGCGACCCACACGTCTGTCACATCCATACATGCCTCCTAACGGTCTGCGGCCGCAAGCGGTCCTCACCTGAGGGTTGCCTCGTCTAGCCCGAGCAGGCGCGGCCGGAGGTAGCCGACCGCACAGCGCGGACTCCCCGGTCACGGCGGCGACGGCCCTCGGGCCGGCGGCTGGTCCTGGTAGACGCTCCGCTGCCGGGCGAGCGGCGGCGCCCCGGAGCCGTAGCCGCCCGAGTGGTTATGGCGACGGCTTAGCGGACCCCAGACCAGCAGCGACAGCAGCAGGGCGATGACGCCGGCCAGCATCACGATCACGCCCACGACGCGCAGATCAAGGCCGTGGATGAACGTTGGGGAGACGGCAAAACACAAGATCGCCCCGGCCGTGACCAAAGCGATGCCGAGGCCGGTGCTCATCACCGACCTGCAGCCCACGGGCTGGACGAGGCTGGGTCTGTTTACCGAAACCGACTCCTCAGTCAGTGATGAATTGACGTGCGGATAGCCGGTCCTGCGCGACAAATAGCATAAGGAAGAGGTGTCTCGCGAGGGTAACCGCCGTTTCTGGCCGGTACGCCTTTCCCAGTACTGGCCGGAAAGCAAAAAACTCCGGTTCCCGCACCTGCTCCCGCCATATTCGCGGGGCAAACTGCCGGGGTCCGGAGCAACATTTTTCACGATACATCTTGGCGACATCCAATGTCAACAGACCAGATCAGCCGGGCGCAAGGCCAGACGGGCAAACCGCGCACACGGCATTAAAATGAATCTGGCTCTGTCCAGCGTGCGCCCAATGCACGGAACGCGGAGCATGGTCCGGAATCCAGGGAGTCCCCCGGATTATACTCCTTTATCTGAGGCTAGTTAGCTGCCCATCTGGTGCCAGGTGAACATCGTCTGCAGCCAGTACTCGGCTGATATGAGCCGTAGGGCTTCCCGCTGACATGCTCGCGCGCCGGCTGCGGGCGGTCCTGGAGACCTATTCCGGCATCGCCGCCCTGCTCAAGGTCCGTGACCCCATCAGACAGCTCAGCGCTCATCCGGAGTCAGCCGGCCGAGATGAGTCCGTCAGGTCTGGACCCGGCGCGTTGAGGATGGGGCCTGGTCAAGCGGCAGTGCAGCGTGATGGCGGCGCTGGAAACGGCCGCCCAGCCGCACCACACCGAGGCGAACCCGGAGATGGTGAGCCGGGCGATGACGATGACGGCAACGAGGTTGACGACGCCGAAAAGGGCGACGTTGCGGTAGCCCGACACCAGCAGCGGCCCGCATACGGCCACGACATACAGCGCGATGATCAGCAAGCCGTCAGAGACCCGCAGGCCATAGGACAGGTGGTACGGGGCCAGCTTTACCCCAACCGGACCGCGGGCCATCGCGGCGAGCAGCGTCACGGCGATCACGGCCCCAACCACCGCAAAGGGCGCCATCATCTGCTTGCGCCCCCTCGTCGGCTCTACCGCGATGACAGCCAGGGGGATGAATACGGGCAGCACGACGAAGGCGATCAGCAGGTAGGCCCACAGCGCGACATGGCCGATCCCGCGCGGCACATGGCCCTGCAGCCACAGCCAGACGAGCGCCTCGATGAGCTGGTGAGCACCGAGGAGCACGGGGATCCACGCCAGCGCGATGAACTCGCGGCGCTGGCGGATATGGCGGACGGCATCGACGCCAATCGCGCAGATCAGCACGCCGCCGCCCACGTCGGCCTGAGGCGAGAAGCACACGCGGGTCTACGACCTGGGCCGCGAGTCCGGCCGGGGCTGCCGCGTCTCGCTCGCGGCCGGGCCGGTGAGAGCTTCCGTGCCGTCAACGAAGGCCCAGGCCAGGTCAGACAGGCGGCGGTTGCTGACCCTGGCGCGGTCACGCAGCAGGGCAAATGCCTGGTCCATGTCCACCCCGAGGCGCTCGGCGAGCTTGCCCTTGGCCTGCTCGATGATCACCCGGCTGTTCAGCGCGGTCTGCAGCTGCTCGTTCAGGGTGTCGCTGTGCCGCATGCTGCGCTCGTGGAGCAAGCTGATGGTGGCCACGTCGGCCAGCGCCTGGCCAACGCGGACGTCCGGGGGGGCCAGGGCGCCCGCATCGGCGCGGAACAGGTTCAGCGCGCCGATGACCTGCTCGCGCAGCCGCATCGGCAGGGCCTGCACGGCGGCGAACCCGGCGCGGCGGGCGGCTGGCGCGAACCGCGGCCAGCGCTGCGCCGCGGCAGCCAGGTCCGCGGCGGCGACGGGCCGGCCGGTCCGGAAGCAATCCAGGCAGGGACCCTGATCGTTCTGCAGCTGGAACAGCTCAAGCAGCCTGGCGGCTTCGCTGGAGGCGGCCACCACGCGCAGCTCACCGCGCGGGTCAGCCAGCAGCAGCCCGGCGGCCGAGACGTCTAGCAGCTGCACGCTGCGGTCGGTCAGCACGTGCAGGAAGTCGATCACGTCGAAGCCGGCCACCAGCGTGTCAGTCAGCTCAACGAACGTCTCCGACAGCAACTGATCGTCCATCCCCGGCTCACCCTCTCCGGAACAGGCAGCAAGATCGGCCGGTGCGCATCAGCATGCGCTGTCTCACGCCTGGCCGTCCTGGCGTGGGTCTGGGTCAGGAAGCAGCCGCAGGCGGCGCTCGACGATGTCGCGGGCCAGGTCGGACAGCCTCCGGTCATGAGCATACGCGTAGGCGCGCAGCCGGATAAATGCCTCCGCGATGCCGACGCCGAGCTGCTCGGTAAGCATCCCGGTGGCCTGATCGATCTCCGCCCGGTGCAGGGCCAGGTCCGTGGGCTGCCCGCCCGGCCCGGACCTGGCCGCGGCCTCGCCCGCCGCCTGGTCCTGGGCGTCGAGCAGCAACAAGGTCGCGGTATCGGCGAAGACCAGCGCATCACCCAGATAAGAACCGTTCAGCGGGCCGGGCCGCTCCCGGTACAGGCCCATTACCCCGGCCCTGATCACCCCTATCCGCAGCGGGAACACGAAGATCGCCGCTGCCCCGGCCTGGCGGGCCGCCGGGGTGAACACCGGCCACCGGCGGGCAGCTTCCCCCTCGCCCAGATCAGAAGCCAGCACCGGCCCCCCCGACGCAACAGCGTCCGGGCCCGGGCCCTCCCCCAGGGTCATCTGGAGCTCAGCGAGCAGCCCGCTAACCTCATCAGTCACCCGCATGAGGTGACCTGCCTCCGCCCCGCTCGCCGCGATCAGCCAGGCACCGGTGACCTCAACCGCGGCCACAGCCGCCGCGCACGCATCCGCCGCCGCTACCCGGCCGCCGCGAACAGCCGCCTGCCCCGCCACCAGGGCCCAGATCCTGGCAGGGCGGCTCCCCGTCACCCCCGCAACCCCGCCCAGCAGCCACTCACGCGCACCACTCGGCCAGGATCATGTCACCGCGACACAGGCGGGACTCCCAGCCACCTGTACAGCCCCCCGGGTGGCGCGCCCGCTTCCGCCCGATCACGCCCGGGCCTGTCTTAGGCTGTTCGCGGCTTCTTCCACGCTGGGATACACCGCGAAGACATCGATCAGGCCAGTGGCTTCCAGAATCCGGCGCACCGGCTGTTGCGGGGCTGCCAGAGGCAGGTCACCGCCGCTTCGCCGGGTCCATTTCCGCACGCGCAGCAGCACCGACAGACCGCCGTAGCCGATGCCCTCCAGGCCTGCCAGGTCCGCGATGACCGACGGCCCGCAGGCCGCCACGGCCGCGATCAGATGGGACGCGACACTGGGGGTGTCGGCCAGGTCAAACTCCCCGCGCAGGGCGACGACGGCCTGACCGTCGAAGTCCCCGATGCTGAGATCCACGCTAAGCATGGGCTTCCCTCACGATCCGGCAGCCGGGCGGGAGTCCGGGCCCGGCAGCTAACTCGCTCAAACCAGATGTCGATGGTCATCAGGCTTCCCGGATGGCTGATGGCGAATAAGCCGCCGAAGCCCAGTCACGGGCCGGTCGTAGCCGTCCGCGTCCCGGTTACCGGGTGCGCTGGCCGCGGCCGAAGTACGAGGCGGGTTTACCTGGCGTCCGCATCACTTTTCCTCCTGCTCTTCAGCGGGTCCGCGACAGCGGCCCGCGGCAACGGCGGCCGGTGAGGATGCCAGCATGCGCCTTACCGCGTGCGAGAGGGCCGCCATGTCACGCGGATAGTTAGCCACCGCTCCGGCGGCCAGCTGCTGACAGCGGCGGAGGACCGACTCTGTCAGGTGATGACGTACATCGTCTTCGCCACGCTCCGCGATTCGGGCCAGCGCGGCCTCATTGACGATGACGTCACAGAGGATATGCTCGGCCAGCACCTGGTCGCCGCGAGTCAGCAGCGCCTGCCGGTACAGCCCAGCGGCGTAACGGCGGTAAAGGTCAGCGTCCCGGCTGCGGGCTGAGCTGGTCGTCACAAAGGCATGAACAGCGCCGGTCTTACCCGATCCCAGCATCGAAAGCTCCGAGCGTCTCGGCGGCGTTGCAGTCAGCAAGCGCCATCAGCCACCGAGGTCCGGAGCGGTAACCCGACACTACCACGGGCGAGATCACGAACGCGATCGTCGCGGAGGGGCCCGGTGCTGGTCAGCACGGTAGCTTGCCCACCGCCGGCGGCTGACTCTCCGTGCCTGCTCCTCACCGTATCCAGGAAGCAAGAAACTTGCAATATATTTCTAGAATTATGATAGCATAAGGGCTGGTGGGAATGGAGCTTGTTGACTGAATACCCGCAGCGCGCATATCACCCGTGCCATCGCCCGTGTGCATCCGCACTACCACGATCAGCACCGCCGCCGACACCACACCAACTGAGTCCGGAGGCATCTCCGCATGACGGCAATCGCGCACCCCGAGCTTGAGGGGCTGGAGCGTTACAAGTTCGGCTGGGCCGACTCGGACGTGGCGGGCGAGTCCGCGCGCCGGGGTCTGTCCGAGGAGGTCGTCCGGGACATCTCGGCGCTGAAGGACGAGCCGGAGTGGATGCTGGACCTGCGGCTGAAGGGCCTGAAGCTGTTCCGCCGAAAGCCGATGCCCGGCTGGGGCGCGGATCTGACTGGCATCGATTTCGAGAACATCAAGTACTTCGTCCGCTCGACCGAGAAGCAGGCCGCCAGCTGGGACGACCTGCCTGCGGACATCAAGAGCACCTACGACCGGCTCGGCATCCCCGAAGCAGAGAAGCAGCGGCTCATCGCCGGCGTCGCCGCGCAGTACGAAAGCGAGGTCGTCTACCACACGATCCGCGAGGACCTGGAGGACAAGGGTGTCATCTTCCTGGACACCGACACCGCGCTCAAGGAGCACCCGGACCTTTTCCAGGAGTACTTCGCCACGGTCATCCCGGTGGGCGACAACAAGTTCGCCGCGCTGAACACCGCGGTCTGGTCCGGCGGCAGCTTCATCTACGTGCCGAAGGGCGTGCATGTGGACATCCCGCTGCAGGCCTACTTCCGGATCAACACCGAGAACATGGGCCAGTTCGAACGGACCCTGATCATCGTCGACGAGGGCGCCAGCGTGCACTACGTCGAGGGCTGCACCGCGCCGATCTACTCCTCCGACTCGCTGCACTCCGCGGTCGTCGAGATCATCGTCAAGGCCGGCGGTCACTGCCGCTACACCACGATCCAGAACTGGTCGAACAACGTCTACAACCTGGTCACCAAGCGGGCCGTAGCACAGGCCGGCGCGAGCATGGAGTGGATCGACGGGAACATCGGCTCCAAGGTGACGATGAAGTACCCGGCCGTCTACCTGATGGGCGAGCACGCCAGGGGAGAGACCCTGTCCGTCGCGTTCGCCGGCCAGGGCCAGCACCAGGACGCCGGCGCCAAGATGGTGCACTGCGCGCCGAACACCTCCTCCCAGATCATCTCCAAGTCCGTGGCCAGAGCCGGCGGCCGCACGTCCTACCGGGGCCTGGTCCAGGTGCAGGAGGGCGCGGCGCATTCCAAGTCCACGGTCAAGTGCGACGCGCTGCTGGTGGACACGATCAGCCGGTCCGACACCTATCCCTACGTGGACATCCGCGAGGACGACGTCGAGATGGGTCACGAGGCCAGCGTCTCCAAGATCTCCGAGGACCAGCTGTTCTACCTGATGAGCCGCGGCATGACCGAGGACGAGGCCGCGGCCACCGTCGTGCGCGGCTTCGTCGAGCCGATCGCGCGCGAACTGCCGATGGAATACGCGCTCGAGCTGAACCGGCTGATCGAGCTGCAGATGGAAGGGGCGGTCGGCTGATGACGGACCTCCAAGGGGCCCCTCGAGCCCGGCGCCCTCCTGTCCAGGCTGCACGAGCGGCAGTCCTGCGACCCCGCGGACTTCCCGGGTACAAGGTCACCGCCGGCGCAACCGGTGGCGAGCGACCCGCATACTGGAAGTGATAATGAAGCCAGCCCGCGCCGCGTCCCGGCGCTTCTTGCCCACTAGTCCCTTCGGCCCCCCATCCGCCGCTCCGCCTGCGGAGCAGTTCGCCTTGCGGGATCAGGTCACCCACGATACGTACGGCCTCGGCCGGGTCATCGGCGTCGAGCTTGACACCGCCCTACTGGTGAATTTCGGTTCGTGCCGTGTGCGGATCGTGACGCCGTGCGCCAAGCTGACCAAACTTTGATACCGCAGCGACACCCGGCGGACGCCCAACGGAGCAGCCCAGGCCGTATAACGGCTGGCCCGCGCGTACCTGCGAGGTACCGGAATCCGGTACAGGCCAGGCTGTCGCACGTCAGCCGGGGATTGCCTACTGCCGGTGGCCGTGATCTTGCCCCGTTAATGCTGTCGACTGGCTGGTGCGGGTGCAACCCCCGATGAGGAGCAAAGATGACCGCCCCGGCAGCTGAGCCCGGTTCGGCACCGACCGCCGCGCAGGGGCCGGGCGGCACGGGCGCGGCGGACGTGGCAGGCAGGCTGAGTTTCCCTGACGTGCCGCGGCTGGAACTGGATCAGCTGCTGGTACAGCTGAGGGACCGCGCTGATGATGTGCTGGCCACCCAGGGGCGCCTGCGCGCGCTGCTGCGCGCGAATGCCCTGGTGGCCGGCGAGCTGAGCGTGCCGGTGGTGCTGCGGCAGATCGTGGAGGCGGCCCGGGACCTGGTCGGCGCCCGGTATGCGGCGCTGGGCGTGCTTGGCCGCGACGGGGGGCTGGAGCAATTCGTGCACGCCAGCATGGACGACGAGCTGGTCACGAGGATCGGCGGCCTGCCTAAGGGCCGGGGGATCTTGGGCCTGCAGATCAGCGAGCCGGTCCCGATCCGGCTTGGTGACCTGTCGGCGCATCCGGCGTCGGCGGGTTTCCCGCTCGGGCATCCGCCGATGGCCGGCTTCCTCGGTGTCCCGATCCGCATCGGGGAGGAGGTCTTCGGCAACCTTTACCTCACCGAGCGCTCCGGGGGCGGCGAGTTCACCGCAGAAGATGAGGAGCTGGTGATCGCGCTCGCCGCGGCGGCCGGCGCGGCGATCGCCAACGCACGGCGGTTCGCCGAATCCGAGCAGCGCCGCCGCTGGCTGGACGCCTCCGGCGACCTGGTCCCGCTGCTGCTGCTGTCTGGCAAAGCGGGACAGCACGCGCTGATCACTCAGCACGCCGCGGCCGCCGCGGCGGCGGACTTCGCCGCGCTGGCCGTGCCCTTCGGCGCGGACGAGGTCATCGTCACAGGCGTCGCCGGTGCGCTCGTCGCGGGCATGATGAGCCGGACGGCGCCGCTGGCCGGCTCGCTGGCCGGGCAGGCGATCAGCACCGGCAAGCCCCACCTGGTCACCGGCGAGCGCGGTAAAGCGGCCGCCGCGGAGCTGGGTGCCGATACCGGCCCGCTGATCGTCGTGCCGCTGGCAACAGGCGAGCAGGTCCGCGGCGCGCTGCTGCTGGGCAGGCTAGCCATACGCCCCGGATTCACTGACACAGACCTGGACATGGCCGCCTCCTTCGCCGGCCACGCCGCGGTGGCCATGGAACTCGCCCGGACCCGCGCCGACCAGATCACCCTGGCCCAGGCAGAAGACCACGACCGGATCGCGGGCGACCTGCACGACCATGTCATCCAGGAGCTGTTCGCCCTCGGCATGAGGCTGCAGGGCCGCGCGGGCCGCAGCGACCCCGCCACCGCGGAGCGGGTCAACGGCTACGTCGATACTCTTGACGAGGTCATCAAGAAGATCCGCAGCAGCATCTTCGGGCTCCACCAGCCCCCCCGGGCCCCCGCCAGCCTGCCCGCGCGCCTGATGGAGATCATCGAGGAGCACACCGCGCAGCTCGGCTTCACCGCCAGCGTCAGCTTCGCCGGCCTGCTGGACCCCGGCCCGGGCGAGACACTAGCGCACGACATCCTGGCGGTCACCCGCGAAGCCCTGTCCAACTGCGCCCGCCACGCCCACGCCACCGCCATCAGCATCTCCCTGGTGCTGCAGCACGAGCTGATTACCCTCGACATCACCGACAACGGCCGCGGCCTGGGCACACCCACCAGGTCCAGCGGCCTTTCCAGCATGCGCCGCCGCGCCGGATGCAACGGCGGTACCTTCCAGCTCACCACCCCCGCCGGCGGTGGCACCCGCCTGACCTGGACCGCCCGCACCGCTGCTTAAGGCCTGGCAATTGCCGCACGTCCGCGCGGCCCACGTCCTCGATGATCTGAGCCAGGGTCCGCGACGAGCCGCCGCCTGGTCTACGGTGGTTACATGTCCCGTCCTTCCGGTTTGGCGGGGGGATGGGACCTAGGCCCCGCCGGACGCTCTCACGCCTCGGCGGGGCCGCTGTCGTAACGGGGCAGGTCCGGCGTGCGGGCATGCGAGATGGGGCGACCAGGGTCCGTGCGTGGGCGGGTGGTTTGCCGCAGGGCGATGGCAACGATGAACGGCCAGCAGGTCTCGGTCGATAGGAACAGGCGCTCAGCTAGGCCCAGGCCGCTGCCGCCCTGGGTTTCGATGACGAGCCAGCCGAGCAGGGCAATGAAAACGGCAGTCACGACGGCACAGCCGTAACTGCTCAGGATCAGCGGCCGCGGCGCGCGCCGGGCCACGAAGGCAGGCCAGACCGCGAGTGCGACCGCGCCGAGCGAAGTCCAGGCGAGGTGCTGCGGAGTCGAGCCACGAGCGGGTTCGGGAGATACGGCGATGCCGATGCTGGACAGGCCCGCGACGGCGAGCAGGATGCGGGCGGGCGCCCGGACGCTGGCCAGGCCCGCGGCAGTCACGAGCTGACACCCGCCCACCAGGAACAAGGCCCCCGTCATGATCCACCGATCGGTTCCGGCGTGGCCAGCCAGTACGCTGACCGTCTTCCGGATAGGGCTGTAGGAGGCCGGCTGGACCGCGTCGGCGACCAGCCAGCCCACGGTCGCCAAGACGGGCGACAGGGCGGCCGAGACCACCGTCCACCCCGGAACCGGATGGCGCGGGCGCCTCGGCCACGTCGCCGAACTCGCCAGCCGGCGCACATGCCGCTGGGCGCCCCCCGCCAGCGGAAGCTCCGCGAGCCTGCCCGGCCAGTCTCGGGTGCCGATGTTGAGGGCCAGGGTGCCGACCGCGCGCCGGGCCGGGCGGAAAGTACCCGAAGGGGCCGGGCCAGGGCGGACATGGTCGTTCCGGGATGGGGTGCGCGCGGGGTCTGGGCGCGCGGGCTGGGTCATGGTACCTCCAGCAGTCACGGTCCGCTGCCAGGCGCGCTGCTAGCCCACGGCCAGAATAACCGTTACGGGACTGGGGCGGACAAGCTGGGGTCCTGTGACTGCCGCCTCCTGGAGGCAGCAGGCCATGGGCATCCTCGTCGCCCAGCAGCACTGCACCCCCGGGCAGGCCTTCGAAATGCTCACCCGGCTCTCCCAGACCACCCACCGGAAGCTCCGCGACTGTGCCGCCGCCCTCGTCACCCGCACAGCCGACGACCGCGCCCGCTGACCCTCTCGCACACAATAATCAGTCAGGGCGGCGGCTGGCGGCTGCTCCAGCGTCGCTAAGGTGATGGACGATCTGGCGGAATGACTCGACGAAGCTAACTTCGCAGTAACCGAGATCGGTCGCTATGCAGAAGTCCCTGACGAGGCCCTGGACGCGTCGCAGATTGGGCCGGGGCATCGACTCGAATAGGTGATGCTCGATCTGGTAGTTAAGGCCGCCGAGCATGAAGGTGGTAAGCCGGCCGCCCCTGATATTTCGGGCAGTGACCACCTGGCGGCGGGCGAAGCCGGCCGCCGTTGCGGATTCGATGATCGGCATCCCCTTGTGGTTGGGCGCGAAACTGATGCCCAAGTACAGCGAGAAGACCGCCTGCTGTACGGCGACGAAAGCGAGTGCCTTGAGCGGGGAGAGCACCCACAGCACCACCGTCAGGTACAGCGCGGCATGCAGCATGATGAGAGAGGCTTCTACCGCCGAGGCACGGTCTCGTCGCTGCAGAAGCCGCTTGATCCCGAGTACGTGCATGCCGACGCTCCGCAGCAGCATGAGGGGGAAGAAGAGCGGCGCCTGCCAGCGTGCCAGCCACGATGCGAGAGGGCCGCGCACGTTTCCAGGCGAGGGCAGGGCGACTCCTTCGCCCATATCGGGGTCGCGGCCCATCTCGTTGGGATGCGCATGGTGTGCGTTGTGCTTGGGAACCCACCAGCCAAAGCTCAGCCCGATGAGCGCGTTCCCCACGATGAGGCCGAGCAGGCGATTGCGCCGGCGCGCGCCGAAAACCTGGTTGTGCCCCGCATCATGGCCGATGAAGCCCAGCTGGGTGAACGTCATCCCCACCAACGGGGCGACCGCGAGGGCCATCCACGAGTTACCGACAATGACGAACAGGGCCCATCCAGCGAAGAAGGCGAAGATCGTCAGGGTGATCTTCACCCGGTAGTAGCCCGGCCTGCGGTCGAGCAGACCCATCGCCCGCACCTGCAGCGCCAGTGCACGAAAGCTAGCCGTCGAAGGATCGAGGGCAGCAGGCAGCCAGTCTGCAGCTGAGGCGCGGCCGGACGCCAGGGCAGGAAAGCCGGGTGCAGTTCTGTTCGTCGCTCTGTCCTCCTGGGCGTCTCCCGAGCACACCGCTCGGGCTTACGTCGCCAGGGTCCGGAGCAACGAGGCCGCGGCCAGGGCCTTCCCGCCGCTACCGCGCCTGCTCTACGGTACCTCCACCAGACGGCCCCGCAAGGCCGACGCATGGCGCGACTGCCCGGCAAGAACCGCGGTGAGCTGAGCCCGGCCAGGAGACAGCGCGTGCCTGCGGGGCCGCGCGCCGCCAGATTGGCGGCGCGTTTTACCGTCCCCCGCAGTTCAGCAGCGGCGGAACTGCTTGAGGGGTGATCGTGTCGCCCGAGCCGGAGGGGTCGGTATACGGGACACCCCCGTTGCTAATCCGGCTCTCGATGTGGCCCTTGATCACGTGCACGTTGCCCGGCGTGTATACCTGGGCACGGTACTCCCCGCCGAAGGCCGGGTGGCCGGGCGAATTGGCGGACTTGGACACCACCAGGGCCACGATGCCGTAGGAGAGGAGACGAACAGACACGAACCGCGATCATGCCTCAACCCGCCCATCCCGCCAAATCGCAGGTCACGGGCTATATATCGAGTTCTGAAGCGGACAGCTGCCCAAGTCATCGCAAGCCGGGCCGTCCACGGCTGTCATCTGATGACGCCCATGTGGTGAAGTACGTTGCGCGTGAGCGCCTGGATTCCGGGGTCCACGGCGAGTGCCCCCGTATAGTTGGTCACGCCCCCGTTGAAGACGCGGCCGCCGGCGGGCCGGTCCCAGTAGATCAGGTCAGCTCCGTAGCCGACGTCAGCGCCCCAGTGCGCCACGAACCGCGGCCCGTGATCGGCGTGCGCGAGCACCGTCAGGCCTTCGGCATCCAGAGCAGGCATGCCCTGCGCTTGTGGCAGTCCGTCCATCTCGTAGCCGCTAATGGCCGGGCCGTCGTGGGACCGTGTCCCGATGAGATTCCCGTTCTGTAGCGGGACAGGCTCAGGATGCTGCATGAGGAAGTGGCTGGGCGCGCGCACCCTGAACGGGGCGAACGCGGTCTTGTCCCCGCTATCGATCCATCCCAGCGTCTCCAGGCCCAAGATCTCGCTCGGCGCCTGGCCGAGGTAGGACCACTTGCCGCCGGGAAGACCGTCCGTGTGCCACCGTTCGCCCCATTCGTCGGGCGGCAGCCACCCCACGCCGACGCCTTCGCCAGGGTGAGTCGTCTTGCGTGTTTCGATCAGCTTCAGTTCCGGGTCGTAGCTGACCCGCCAGAAGGCGGTGTTGCCGCTCAGGCTCAGGACGCCGCCGCCGCCGCGCAGATACGCGTCGACCCCGTCACGCATCTGCTGGGTCCAGTATTCGTTGTGCCCCACGATCATCAGCGCCGAGAAGCGCTCCAGCAGCCCAGGATCGGCGTCCAGGTCGGCGTCCGTAATGCATTCGTAGGCGTAGCCCTCGTGTGCCAGCCATGCTTCGGCGAGGCGCTCGGGCCGGACCAGATGCTGGTGCATCGTCGCATCGCGCAGGTGGGTGCGATGGAGGTACGGCACGGCCCGCGGCAACGGCATCCGCATGCCCAGGTTGAAGTAAAGCCTGCCGCTCGCGTTGCGCGTGTACGCGGACGACATGAGCCCTGGAATGCTGACCCCGTCGGCCGAGCGGCGCGCATACGCCGTCCAGGTGAACGTCGCGTACAGCAAGGCGACCGCGCCCCGGCGACGAGGCACCGGGCGGACCACGACGAACGGGATTTCCAGCGGCTCGGCCCTCGCTCCGGCGAGCGTGACGCGAACGTAGTAGGTTCCGCTCACTGCGTCATGGGGAATCGTGACTTCGGCCGCGGCCGGCCAACCACAGTCGATCAGGTCGTCAGAGGCGAACCGGATCGAACCTCCGCGCGTCGGATCGCCGTCCGGATCGTAGCCTGGCCGGCCGATCGCCCGGGAAGCCGAGGGCCCGGGGATGCTGAGTGCGGGAGTGTTCACGAGCACACAGTCGCGACCGTTTCCGCTAACATCGGCCGCGCGCGAACCGCTCCTCTCGCGCAGAGGCCAGCGGGCGAAGAGTGACGCGCGAGCTACTGGCATGGCAGCGGACATCGCACGATCTTCCGTCAGCGCCACGACCTCGTGACGGCTCAGCCGACGTGAGAACAGCGCCACGTCACTGACGTCACCGTCGAGGAAGTGATCGGCTAGCCCGCTCTCCGCAGCAGCGCCGATACGGACCGAGCCCGCCCCAGGTCGCGGCGTCGCGGTACCGGCATCCGCCGCGACGCCTTCGCCCGCCATGTCGCCGTCGACCCACAACTGGACCCTGGTGCCGTCCACCGTGAACGCGATGTGGACCCACTCGCCCAGCCGGCTGAGCAGCGATGAACTGGCGAAGCACCACCAGACGCGGTCATGCTGCCCGCCATCGCCCAGGTAGCAGCCCGGGTGCCCGTCCGCGTCTATGCCGAGCGCCCAGTTGCAGCGGTCTGGGTAGTCCATGTCGCTGACGATGCCAGCCCAGCTCGAGGTCTCGACCGTCGCCGGGAGACGCCAGACCCGAACCCATGCGGAGACCGTGCACGGGCGGCCGATGGCCTCGTCGTCTACCCGGGCGTACGAGCCTGGGTAGACGTCGTGCCGACACGCTGTCGCCGACTCCAGCCTGGCCAGCCACTCGGCCTCCGCGCGATCCGCCTCGTCGTCGGGTTCTGGTCCCAGCAGCACGGAACGGCCCAGCCGTGCGACGGCGATCTCGTAAGCCGCCGGCGCAGTGAGATGCACCCGGAGCACCTCGCCGGGCTTGACGCCGACAGGGTCGACGTATCCCATCAGGCCGGCGACCCGGACGGGCCGGTGCGCTGGTTTGCGGCTACCCGCTGCCGCTGGCGACCGCAGCTCCCAGGCCTGGGCTGGAACCGACTGGGCTGGAACCGACTGGGCTGGTGTACCTATCGGCACTGCTCACCTGTCCAAACTGTGAGTTGGCCATAATCTCGCCAAGGCTACGGACCGGGCAATGGCGCGTGTGGCTTTGGGCCAGTCGGTCCGCGCTGTTACCGGCGGGGCAGGTATAGGTCGGTGATCGTGCCCTCGAACGCCTCGGCCGCCATGGCGACGGTCTCCGACAGCGTCGGGTGCGGGTGAATGGTCAGGCCGATATCGGCTGCGTCGGCGCCCATCTCGATGGCCAGCGCCGCCTCGGTGATGAGCTCGCCCGCGTTGGACCCGACGATGCCGCAGCCGACGACGCGCCCCGTCACGTCGTCGAACAGCAGCTTGGTCATTCCCTCGCTGCGGCCGAGCGTCAGCGAGCGGCCGCTGGCTGCCCACGGAAAGACGCCCTTGCCGTACGATACGCCCGCGGCCTTGGCCTCGTTCTCGGTCAGCCCGGCCCAGGCCACCTCGGGATCGGTGTAGGCGACCGAAGGGATGACCCGCGCGTCGAAGAAGCTGTTCTTGCCTGCCGCCACCGCCGCAGCGACCTTCCCCTCGTGCGTGGCCTTGTGGGCCAGCATGGGCTGGCCCACGATGTCGCCGATGGCGAAGATGTGCGGCACGTTGGTCCGCATCTGTTTGTCGACCGGGATGAAGCCGCGGTCGTCGACGCTCAAGCCGGCGTTCTCGGCGCCGATGAGGTCGCCGCCCGGGCGGCGGCCCACGGCGACCAGGATACGGTCGAAGGTGTCAGTGGCCGGCGCCTTCGGGCCGGCGAAGGACACGGCCAGGCCGTCGGCCTGCGCCTGGACACCGGTCACCTTCGTCTTCAGGTAGACGTTCTCGTACTGGCCGGCCACCCGCTTGGCGAGCGGATTGACCAGGTCCTTGTCCGCACCCGGAATGAGCTGGTCCATCAGCTCGACGATGGTGACCCGCGCGCCGAGCTGGTGGTAGACGGTCGCCATCTCCATCCCGATGATGCCGCCGCCCACGACGAGCAGCCGCCCCGGTACCTCGTCGATCCGCAGCGCGCCGGTCGAGTCCATGACCCGCTCGTCGCCGACGGGCATAAACGGCAGCGTGAGCGGCTCCGAGCCGACCGCGATGATCGCCTGCTCGAAGTCCACCGTGGTGGTCCCGCCCTCGGCCGTCCCGACCTGCAGCAGATGCGGCCCGGCCAGCCGGCCGTAGCCGCGGATCACGGTCACCTTGCGCTGCCTGGCCAGCCCGGCCAGGCCGCTGGTGAGCCGGGCGACCACGCCGTCCTTCCACGCCCGGATCTTGCCTAGATCGATCTCCGGGGCACCGAATACCAGGCCGTGCTCGCTCATCTCCCTGGTCTCGGCGATGACCTTGGCGGCGTGCAGCAGCGCCTTGGACGGGATGCAGCCGACGTTGAGGCAGACCCCGCCGAGCGTCGCCCCGCGGTCCACGAGCACGACGTTCTTGCCCAGGTCGGCGGCCCGGAATGCGGCCGAGTAGCCGCCTGGCCCGCCCCCGAGGACGAGCACCTCGGCCGAGACATCGCCCCGTGCGCCGGCGGCCGCGGGCGCGGTGGCCGGGGCGCGCACCGGCTGGAGCACCGTCTCCGGCTGCGCCTCCGGCTGGAGCACCTCGCCAGTGCGCAGGTCGGCGATGGGATGGCCGGCCGAGATCCGGTCGCCAACCGCCACCCGGACGCCGGTGATCGTGCCGGCCACGGGCGCGGGGATGTCCATCGTCGCCTTGTCGGATTCCAGGGTGATCAGCGGGTCCTCGGCGGCCACGGTGTCCCCGACGCCCACGTGCACCTCGATCACCGGCACGTCCGCGAAGTCGCCGATGTCAGGGACCGCGACCTCGATCGTCTCGTACAGTCCGCTGGGTGAGCCGTAGCCGGGCGGCTCGGTGGGCGCGGGGGCGGCATCGCTGGTGACCCGTTCCCGCACCGCAGCGGCCGCCCCGGCGCTGGTGTCCGCCTCCCCGAGCTGCATGATGAGGTCACCCTCGCTGAGCAGGTCGCCGACGTTGACGGTGACCTCGCCGACGGTGCCGGCCGCCGGCGCGGGGATGTCCATGGTGGCCTTTTCCGACTCGAGTGTGATGATCGGATCCTCGGCGGCCACGACGTCGCCGGGTGACACGTGCACCTCGATGACTGGCACGGCCTGGAAGTCGCCGATGTCCGGGACTCGGATTTCCACGTTTGACTCCAGGGATTAAGGGCTGCTCGGCGCGCAGGTCGGCGGGGTCACAATACGAGCCGCCTGATGTCCTCCAGCAGGTCGCACACATACCGGACGAAACGGGCGGCCAGCGCACCGTCGATGACACGGTGGTCGTATGAGAGCGACAGGGGCAGCACTAGCCGCGGCACGAACGCCGTCCCGTCCCATACCGGGGCGGTCCTGGACCGGACCACGCCGAGGATCGCCACCTCGGGGGCGTTCACGATGGGCGTGAAGGCGGTGCCGCCGATGCCGCCGAGGCTGGTGATCGTGAAGCATGCGCCTCGCATCTCGTCCAGGCCCAGCTTGCCCTCCCTGGCCCTGGCCGAGACAGCGCCGAGTTCCCGGCTCAGCTCCTTGACGCCCTTGCGGTCGACGTCCCTGATCACGGGGACTACCAAGCCGTCGGCGGTGTCCACCGCGACGCCGATGTGGTAGTAGCCCTTGTAGACCAGGGCATCGTTCTCCGGGGTCAGCGAGCTGTTGAACCGGGGGAACTCGCGGAGCGCCGAGGCCGACACCTTCATCAGGAAGGCCAGCAGCGTCACACGGTAGCCCTCGGCCCGGGCCACGGTGTCAAGTTCCCTGCGGAGGGCATCGAGTTCGGTGATGTCCGCCTCGTCGTTGTGCGTGACGTGCGGGACGTTCAGCCATGACCGGTGCATGTGCGCCCCGGAGATCCGCTGGATCCGCGACAGCGGCCGGACCTCGACCGGGCCGAACTTCGAGAAGTCCTGCGCGGGGATTTCCGGTATCCCGGCGGCAGCCGGAACGGCCGGCCTCGGCACGCCCGGCCCGGTGCCGGGCCCGCGGACGATCGCGAGCAGGTCCTGCTTGGTGATGCGGCCCTTCGGCCCGGTCCCGGTCACCGTGGCCAAGTCCACGCCGAGCTCGCGGGCCAGCCTGCGCACCCCGGGTCCGGCGTGCGCGGCGCCGAAGTCGGCGGGCGGCGCAGCGGCCGGGGGCACTGGAGCCGACGGCGCCGGGGCCAGCTGGGCGGTCTCGGCGGAACGGCGGGCCGGTTCCTGCCTGCCGGCGACCGGCTCGGGGGCGTCCTGGCCCGGCGGCTCCTGCTGATCGGCCAGCGACGGCGGCTCGGTGAGCGCGCCCTCGGTGTCGAGAAGCAGGACGGGAGACCCCGCGCTGAGCAGGTCACCGAGCTTGACCCTCAGCTCGTCGACCCTTCCGGCGGCGGGTGAGGGGACGTCCATGGTCGCCTTGTCCGATTCCAGCGTGATCAGCGGATCCTCCTCGTTGACCACGTCACCGGCCTTGACGTGTATCTCGATGACCGGCACGTCGGCGAAGTCACCGAGATCCGGAACCTTGACTTCGGTCACCTTCGGCATGGCTCCTCCTCGACGACGATGCCGGTCACGGCGCTCCTTCCCCCTCTTCTCACGGCCCGTCTCCTCATGACCTGGCCGGGTCCGGCCGGCCGGCGTCGATACCGTATCGCGAGATCGCGTCGGCGACGGTAGCCGACGGGACCGTGCCCTCCTCGGCCAGCGACTTCAACGCGGCTACGGCGACGTAGTGCCGGTCGACTTCGAAGAAGCGGCGCAGGTTCCGGCGGTAGTCCGACCGCCCGTAGCCGTCGGTGCCCAGCACCCGGTAGCGCCGCGGCACGAAGGGGCGGATCTGGTCGGCGAAGGACCTGACGTAGTCGGTGGCGGCAATCACCGGGCCGGGCCGCCCGGACAGGCATTGCTCGACGTAGCTTCGCCGCGGCGGCTCGGCAGGATTCAGCATGTTCCACCGCTCGGCCGCCAGCCCGTCGCGGCGCAGTTCGGTGAAGCTCGTGGCGCTCCACACGTCCGCCGCGACGCCGTAGTCGGCGGCCAGCAGGTCGGCGCCGGCCAGCACCTCCTGCAAGATGGTGCCGCTGCCCAGCAGCTGGACCGCGGGTCCCTCAGCCGGCGTAGAGGCCTCGCGCAGCACGTACATCCCCTTGACGATCCCGGCCTCCGCACCCTCGGGCATCGCCGGGTGCTCGTAGTTCTCGTTCATCAAGGTGATGTAGAAGTACACGTCCTCCTGTTCGGCCAGCATCCGGCGCAGGCCGTCATGGACGATGACGGCGACCTCGTAGCCGAACGCCGGGTCATAGGCCACGCAGCTGGGGATCACCGAGGCCAGCACGTGGCTGTGCCCGTCCTCGTGCTGCAGTCCCTCGCCGTTGAGCGTGGTCCGGCCGGATGTCGCGCCGAGCAGGAAGCCGCGGGCCCGCGCGTCGCCCGCGGCCCAGGCCAGGTCCATGAACCGCTGGAAGCCGAACATCGAGTAGAAGATGTAGAACGGGATCATCGGGGTGTCGCTGGTGCTGTAGCCGGTCGCGGCGGCGATCCACGAGGCCATCCCGCCCTCCTCGGTGATGCCCTCCTGGAGCATCTGCCCGTCGGGCGCTTCGCGATAGTACATGAGCTGGTTGGCGTCCTCGGGCTGGTAGAGCTGCCCGACCTGGCTGAAGATGCCGAACTGGCGGAACATGCCCTCCATCCCGAACGTCCGTGACTCGTCGGGCACGATCGGGACCACGTGCCGGCCGATCTTCTTGTCCCGCAGCAGCGTGTTCAGTATCCGCACGAACGCCATCGTGGTGGAGATCTGACGGCCCGGCGTGCCGCCCAGCTGGGCGCCGAAGGCGCTGAGCTCGGGCACCGGCAGCGACTGGCTCGACCGCTGCCGACGGGCGGGCAGGGAGCCGCCCAGGGCGGCTCGCCGCTCCCGCAGGTAGGCCATTTCCTCGCTGTCTTCAGCGAGGCGCAGGAACGGCAGCTCCGCCAGCTGCTCGTCGGTGACCGGCACGTCGAAGCGGTCGCGGAACTGCCGCAGAGCGACGTCGGCCATGTGTTTCTGCTGGTGGGTGATGTTCTGGCCCTCGCCGGACTCGCCCATGCCGTAACCCTTGATGGTCTTGGCCAGGATGACAGTGGGCTGGCCGACGGTCCGTACCGCAGCCGAGTAGGCGGCGTAGACCTTGCCCGGGTCGTGGCCGCCGCGGTTGAGCGCCCAGATCTCATCGTCGGTCATGCCCGCGACCATCTCGGCCAGTTCGGGGTACTTGCCGAAGAACTTCTCCCGCACGTACGCGCCGTTCTTGGACTTGAAGTCCTGGTACTCGCCGTCGACGCACTCTTCCATGCGCTGGAGCAGCAGGCCGGAGGAGTCACCGGCGATCAGCGGGTCCCAGCCGCTGCCCCAGATCACCTTGATCACATTCCAGCCCGCGCCCCGGAAGATGCCCTCCAGCTCCTGGATGATCTTGCCGTTCCCGCGGACCGGGCCGTCCAGCCGCTGCAGGTTGCAGTTGATCACGAAGATGAGGTTGTCGAGCCTCTCCCGGCTGGCCAGCGCGATCGCGCCCAGCGATTCCGGCTCGTCGGTCTCCCCGTCGCCCAGGAACGCCCACACCTTCCGGTCCGCGCTGTCCGTCAGGCCGCGGCAGGCCAGGTACTTCAGGAAGCGCGCCTGGTAGATAGCCATGATCGGGCCAAGTCCCATCGACACCGTCGGCATCTGCCAGTAGTCCGGCATCAGCCACGGATGCGGATAGGACGACAAGCCTCCGCCGCCGGTCTCCATCCGGAACTTCGTCAGCTGGTCCTCGGTGAGCCGTCCCTCCACGAACGACCTGGCGTAGATGCCGGGCGACGAGTGTCCCTGAAAGAACACCAGGTCACCACCGTGGTGGTCGGTCGGGGCGTGGAAGAAATGCTGGAAGCCGACCTCGTAGAGCGTGGCCATGGACTGGAAGCTGGCGATATGCCCGCCGAGCTCGGTGGATTCCGCGTTGGCCCGCAGCACGATCGCCATGGCGTTCCACCGGATGAGCGACCGGATGCGACGGTCCAGCGCCAGCTCTCGCGGGCCGAGCCGATCCTCCTTGCTGGGCGGAATGGTGTTGAGGTACGGGGTGGTGACACCGTAGGCGACCGGCGCCCCCTTCCGGCGCGCTTCCGAGATCACCTCGTCGAGCAGGAAGGACGCGCGGTCCGCGCCCTCGAACGTCAGCACGGAGTCAAGCGCGTCCACCCATTCGCGGGTCTCGGCCGGGTCAACGTCTTCCCGCATGAGGATCCCTTCGTCGAAGGCGCCAGCCACCCCGCAAGAGGCCCACGGCCACGGCCACGGAAACGGCGCCGCCAGCAGCACCGATACCCATCCAACGATAGAGCTGCTCCATGCCCGGCCGGCGGCCAGGTCAGACGATGACCGTGATCGGCCTTGTACACTCAAGGCCGAACTGAGGCAGGAGGCTATGGAAGGCCCGCTGGACCAGGTCGCGGCCTGGCCGGCCCGGACGGCCGCGGTGGCGGTCACATCGGCGGCCGGCCTGGTCGCTTCGCACGGCCCGCTCGACCTGCCGTTCGCCTGGGCCTCGGTCACCAAGCTGCTCACCACGCTGGCCGCCCTCGATACCGTCCAGCGCGGTCTGCTCGACCTCGGCGAGCCGGCCGGGCCGCCGGGAGCGACCGTCCGGCACCTGCTGGCGCACGCGTCGGGGCTCGCGCCGAACAGCGACGCGATACTCAGCAAGCCAGAACGGCAGCGGATCTACTCCAACCGCGGCATCGAGATCGCCGCCCAGATCACGGCCGCGCGCGCCGCCAAGCCCTTCGAGGTACTGCTGGCCGAGGAGGTCTGCCTGCCGCTCGGCCTGCGGCACACCCGCCTGCAAGGCTCGCCGAGCCGGGGCGCCGCAGGTCCGCTGAGCGACCTCGTGGCCCTGGCCAGGGAGCTGCTCAGCCCGTCGCTGGTCGACTCGGAGCTGCTGGCGGAGGCCACCACGACCGCCTTCCCCGGCCTGCCAGGCGTGGTGCCCGGCTTCGGCCGCCAGTCCCGCTGCGACTGGGGACTCGGCTTCGAGATACGCGACCGCAAGGCGCCGCACTGGACCGGGCAGCGCAACTCGCCGTCGACCTTCGGTCATTTCGGACGTTCCGGCAGCTTCCTGTGGGTGGATCGCGAGGCGGGCATCGCCTGCGCGTGCCTGACGGACCGGGACTTCGGCCCCTGGGCGGCCCGGGCCTGGCCGCGACTGTCGGACGACGTGCTCGAGGCGTACGGGAGGCGAGCCGCGGCCGCGGGCCCACACCGCGGAGGGCAGGACTGATCACGCCGCGGCCAGGGCGTGCCGCGCCTGCGACTGCAGGGCCTGCAGGCTCTGCTCCCATTGCCCGGCCCGCGGTGTGGCGAACGCGAGTCTGCGCAACAGCCCGGCCAGCGACCGCTCAACCTCGCGATCGGCCGCCGCCCGTGAGCGCTGCGACTCATGCGACGCCGAATCGACCCAGACCGCCGGGCGCCAGATGCACACTCCGATGCACGGCTGCGGGGCGTCGAGGCCGCCGCACTCCTGGCAGCGCCAGACGACTACGGGAGCCGCGGGCGAAAGCGGGTCATCCCGGCCGACGGGCGGGGCCTTGAAGTGCCGCAGAGCCGAACGCGCGGACTGCTGGAGCGCCTCGTACGCGGCCCGGGACCCGCCGGGTCCAGGCTCGGCCCGGGCCAGTTCCCCGGCCACCGCACGCCGCCTGCTGGAACCGCGCGCGCACAGCCCGGTGCTCCGTGTGCGTCCATGGCTTGCCACCGTAGGCACCGGACACACACACGACGACGAGTTCAGCCTTTTCACCATAGACGCCCTGAAGGAGCAGGTCTGCGTCCGGACCGGCAATCCAATACGTATACCAGTCATCTAGAACACAGTTGATCGGCCGAGGATGGCCTCGACCTCCAGTGCGACCGGCAGCACGAGTTGCCTCTGCTCTCCAGCGAGCGAGAACGCCACGGCAAATCGAGCGGGTACCTCACGAACAAGTACGGTCACATGCCACATGCTACATGCGCATGTTCGTGGGGTGTCAGCCGCTGACGACCTCATTCTTGCCGGTTAACTGCCCAAAGCTTGTAACGAGACATTCGATCCCAAGTCGGTAGTCCATGAGCAGGTCACACAGCCTGTCGCCGTCGATCCGCTCAACGTGAGGGGCACCGTCCCGAATCGCCTCTGCCTGGGCGTCGCGAGTGAACGATCCCGTGATCAGCAGTCAGTCCTTTCTCCCCCGGCCAGCCATCGCGCCGCGGAAGTCTCTCACGGTGGCAGACGCGACAGTCCCCTTGTATCGCTTGCACTGGAAATATTCCGGGAACGACACCAGCCACAAGCGGTAGGTGCCCATGCCATCGATACCACCGTCACCGCTCTTGCCCATCACGGCGACGTTCACGAAACCCGCCTCGCGGAGAATCCGCTGGGCCAGGCGTTCGAAGCCGTCCGGCGGCAGTTCTAGCAATCGAGCGATGAGCTGGTCCTTCCAGCCGCCCTCCGCCTCGCCCTCTTCGCCGCCCTCGGCACTATCTGCCGCCTGGCTGTGGCGCCGCTCCAAGCGTCCTTTCCGCAGGGACTCGCGCCACGCCTTGTTCGCTGCCCGCATCTCCTGTTCGCTCATCGAGCGACCGCGATCGGTTACCGCCCAGACACCTCGTACGGAGTTCTCCAGAGCGCCAATCCCTTTGAGGTGCGATCGCGCCCAGTGAAGCCGATACTCCACCTCGCTCCTACGGCCATCCTTGTGCGGAACGGCCTGCTGCTCTTCGGCGACGCCCGCAGACTTCATTGAGGGGACTCTCACTATGGAATAGCTCCCATTGCCCCTCATGTGAACGCCAAAGAAAAGCTGACACTCAGCGAGGTCCGCAAGACCCAACATGCCCGTGCCGTCCTCGATGCGATCTCCGTAACGCAGGATGGCCAGGCCGCTAGCGCGACGACGATCGCGCGTAAACGATCCGTCTTCGCGGACATCCCGTCGCCTCCACCGCCATCAGCGACGTCTGGGCCGCGGCTCGGAACCTTGCCCTGACACCCGCGCAGGTTGCCTCCAGCGTGGCCGGGCGCCCCTATGACCTCCGCCACGCGGCTGTATCGCTGTGGCTAAGCGCGGGGGTGCCCCCGCCTCGGGTCGCCGAGCGCGCCGGGCACAGCGTCGAAGTGCTGCTCCGGGTCTACGCCAAGTGCCTCGACGACGGTGACGACATCGCCAACACCCGCATAGACGCGGCTCTGCGTGGCGCATGACTTCGCTGGCCTCTAAGCAGCACCTTCGGCAAATCCGCTACCCGCACGCTGGCTCCGCCCAGCTGCCGCTGAGGCATTGCTGGAAGCATCTGGGGACCGGACCCCTGTGTCAGCAAGCCTTTGCCACTGGATCCCGCAGTTGCCGTGGTTGTCGTCTTGCGTGGCCTGGCGGAGATGTGGCCGGGCAATCCTGACTGCGCTTGCAGGCCCAGGTTCAGCGGCGCGGTGGGAGCACGTTGCTCGGGTAGATCGTGCTCGTTTCGGCGGCCAGATCGGCGAGATCCATCCCACGTATATCCCGCGACCAGCAGCATACGGTCGCTTCTTTCGGCATCTGGCTGCATGGGCCTGGAGGTGGCAAGGACAGCCCCCAACCACATAACTAGAGGTCGGGGGCAGTTCTCGCTGGTGTGGCAGGTGTTGGGTTCGAACCAACGTAGGCTGAGCCGACGGTTTTACAGACCGCTGCTCCCTAAACCATCGCGTAGTCCCTGAACTGCGCAAATGACCCTTAATAGCATCCGCTGCCGCGACGCTGTCCGCCATATGTCCGTGAACGCAGGCGCCCGGGCCGCCCATCGCACGGACAGCCACGGACAGCGTCCGCTGAACGCGCCGGACCTGCAGGAACTGCAAAGTCGGCCCATCCAGCCGCGGTCTCCAGCCGACGGCCATGCCGCCTGAGGGCCGCCACGCGAACATGTGGTAGCCGACATGACCTGGCACGTGCCGTTGCAGCCTGTCAGCGCCGCCGATCACGGCGCTGCAGCGCTCAGCCACGCCGCGCTTGTCATGCGTATCGGACGTGCCGCATCTAATGTGCCTAACATGGGGTACTAACAGACTCCCCCACTGATGACACTCTCGCGGGTCTCGCCCGGCCGACGTATGTGGCGGCCTGCGGTCGAGACAGGCCCGGAAGGAGCGCCAGCGATGTCCAGCGGTGCCGAGCATGCGCCAGTTTCGAACGCGGCGCCTCACGTGCCGGCCGAAGAGCAGGTACGCCGGCAAGGTATTCAGCCGATTGCCTCAGTCGATGACCTGGCCTTCCCGGGCGTGTGGGAATCGGATGAGGAGCTGGATGAATTCCTCGCCGACCTTTACGCCTCTCGCCGCGCCAGCATGCGGTGAGCCTGATCGACCTGGACACCGACGTCGCATCCGCCAGCTTGCGCAACCGCCTGCCCGATCCGCTGCGGGCAGCGCTGGCAGGCCACACGATGTGTATCACCTTCGTCACGGTCGGGGAGCTGATGAAGTGGCGGGTGCTGCGGTCCTGGGGACCTAGCCGCACCGCGGATTTGGCCAGATGGCGTCAGCGTGTCGGTGCCCTGGAATACGACGAAGCGGTGGCGGAGAGGTGGGGACAGCTCCAGGCCCGTGCGCAACGGCGCGGACGTCCCCGGCCGCACAACGACACCTGGATAGCCGCCTGCTGCCTGGTCGATGAGCTCCCGCTTGCGACACTCAACACCAAGGACTTCGCTGACTTCGCCGAACACGAAGGGCTGATACTTATCGGAGGTCAGCAATTCTGACGGCGGCAGAGCCTGCAGCAGCTGATTCCCGCTCCGAGCCGCCGCGGGCGGAACAGGTTGGCCACCTTGGCCGTAAAACGCCAGGAGCACTATCCCGAGGCGGCCTGATGTGTGCTGACACCTGAGCACGTTCGAGCGCCGTCGAGCATACGTGCCACTGCGTAATAGAGTCGTTTGTTTCGCCCGCTCGTCGCTCGAGTTACGTCACGTAGGATGACGCTTTGATCACATTATGTCCCTGGGATGGGAGCACCGTGGGGTTCCTGGACCTGCCGGACCAGCCGGACGAACCTGGGCGCCCGGAGCGCGCCAGCATGAGCGGCGCGGACCGGCCGGCACTCAAGCCACGGGAGTTGCCCGACCCGGACGAACGCGGCCGGGTCTGCGACGCAATGCGCGCACATACTTCCGCGGAAACGGCCGGAGAGTCATCAGACGCGGCCGGAGAATCGCAGCACGACCAGCAGACCGACGCGGCCGGGCGGCGAGACTACCGGGGCGAGGTGCCACGCTTCACGGCGATGTGGGCAGACCACGAGACACGCTGGCCGGCCGACCGGCGGACCACAGCGGATCCGTCCGCGGACGCACCAGCATCGCACCACGGGGACGGCGAATTCCGGCAGCGCTCAGAACGGCAGGCGGATGCGGCCGAGGCGATCGGCTGGGTCCGTGGGGCCGAGCCCGGACTCTCGGCGGACGCGCAAGCCATCGAGCAGGAGAATAAGGACACGTACGGCGGCTGGCTGGAGGGCTTCGAGCACCGGCTCAAGGGCGAGGACCGCCTCAAAGAGAAGATTGCCGAAAGGCTGGAGGGTGAGCCAGACAAGTCATCGACCGAGATCCTCCGCAAAATCCCGGACGCTATTCGCTATACGTTCTGCTTCCAGCCGGAGAACTACACCAGGGGCTACTGCGATATAAAGGACCGGTTCGAAAACTGCGGCCATCAGATGCACTACTCGAAGAACTGGTGGACCAATCCCGAGTACAAGGGAATCAACACCCGCTGGGCGACCCCGGAGGGGCAGCGGTTCGAGGTGCAGTTCCATACGCCGGACAGCTTCCACGCCAAGGAGTATGTGACGCACCTCGCCTACGAGCGGATCCGCGACCCGACGACGAGCAGGGCCGAACTCCGTGAGCTGCACGCGTTCCAGCGCCAGGTGTCCTCGTGGATCCAGATTCCGGACGGTGCCGCCGACATTCCCGACTACAAGAAGGAAGGGTTCTAGGTGTCGGACTCGATTACATACTTCGCGATCGTTGGCGATGACCGGACGATCGACAACCCATATGGGCTCGTCCGCCGACTCGAGCACGACGACGGCCCGTCCGACGAGGCTCTGCGGAAGGATTTCAGCTGGAAATTTACGCCGTTGATCGCCGAATGGGAGCGGGGCGACTTCGAGGACGAACTGGTCGAGGTCAGCCACGAGCAGGCGAGCAAGATCATCGAGTACTTCCGGCAGAAGTGGGGTCCGCGCGGGCAGCCGCTTGACTCCTGAGCCAGGTCCCGCAGCAGCGTCATGGCCAGGTCGCAGTCACGCGGCCTGGTTGACGAACCTCGTCACGGTTATCTCCGCGCAGGCGGATAGCGACCGCAGCTCGGCTCGTTGTTTCCCGGTCAGCGACCGGTCCAGCGCAAGGAACTCGTAGTACTGGTACTCGCTCATGCCGCCACCTCTTATCCTGCCCAGCGGCGGTAGGCGGCGATCCATTCGACGCCCTGGGGAGGCGGGTCCGGCAGCGGCAGGTCGAGGATCGGGATGGCCTGCCGGTGCTTCCCTTGGACGCAGATCGCGACGACGCCAGATTCGGTCTGGCTTATTTTTCTCACCGTTACCGTGAGACCGAGGACTGTCGTCTCGAACGGCACGGCCAGGTTGTCCTCGATCATGACGGCGAACCCGGCCAGCTCCTCGTCTTCGTTGTAACAATCCACCGTGGCCTGGGCGATCAGCGCGTCCAGTTCCGCCTCGCTCAGCTCGCTCACGACCGCAAGCGTAGGGGCAAGCCGCCTGGCCGCGGACAAAGGAGTCCCAAATCGACTCACCCCCGATGCTTTCCAGCTGCGCGACACCGCGTAGCCGCCCCCACCAGCTGGAAGCTTGGTCCAAGAGGGCTCAGCGGCCGCAGCCAGTACGTTGGGTCGAGCCCGGGACGTCTTGCGGCCGCTGACGGCGCCGCTGGTGCGCGGTGGACGTGCCTGCACTCAACGGCTCCCGCGGTTATGCGGCACCTGGCGGCTGGTGATCCCGTGAGTTGCTTTTGATTCCGGCACCGGGGGGTCAGCGTGAACGCATTCGATGTCCGCATCTACACGATCCGCCGCAGGAAGGGCCGACGCCGCCCGTTCCAGGTGCGCTGGCAGGCAGCAGGCCAGACCAGATCGAAGTCATTTCCCACCCGCGGCCTGGCCGACAGCTACCGCGCCGAACTGGTTCGCGCCGCCCGCCAGGGCCTGGAGTTCGACCCGCATTCTTCGGCTGCCTGTATTACGCCGCGCTACGCCCCGAGGAAGCCGTGGCACTGCGCCGTGCCAATCTCATCCTGCCTGCGCACCGGCGCGGCAAGCTGATCCTAAGGCCTGCCCGCGCACCGGCTCAGCATGGACCAGCACCGGCACGCCATACGAACCGCGTGGCCTCAAGCACCGTCCCGACGGGGCTGTCCGGGAAGTGCCTATCCCGCCGGTCCTGGCCGATCTGCTCCGGCAGCACCTGCGCGAGTCCGGGACCGTGCCGGACGGGCGGCTGTTCCGCGGCGCCCGCGGCGGCATCCTCAGCGAGAGCACCTACGGCCGCGTCTGGCGCTCCGCCCTCCAGATCGCACTCGGCCCGCAGCTGGCCGCCACGCCGCTGGCCCGCCGCCCGTACGACCTGCGGCATGGCGCCTTGTCCTTGTGGCTGAACGCCACCAGATCGCTCGCCGAGGTCGCCCGTGACCCGCTCTCGCATCCGAAAGCAGACGCAACGGCGGCACCACAACCGCTCCGCCCGCACGCCGTGACCGCCGGTGAAACGCGACACCGATCGCCCGGATACGGTGAGTGCGGACGAAAGCGCAGCACCTCGGGCCCCTGCCGGGACAGCCGCCCGGGCGGGCCCTTGCGGTCCGAAGACCAGACGGTGACGTCCAGCCCGGCGAACCGGACCGCCTTGCGGGAGGAGGAGAACGGGCCGGCGCCGCCCAGCCAGCAGGTCATCGCCAGCCCGGTGACCGGGCCGACCCCGTACAGCCGCTCCGCGAGCACCCTGGCGCCGGACAGGCTCCGGGCAGCAGCCGGCAGCCGGCGCCGCAGCACGTCCAGGCGCGCCTCCAGCCCGGCAAGCATGTCCAAGGCGGTAGCCACCTGCAGATGCCCGGCCGGTGACAGGTGCGCGGCGGCGGACGCACGCAGCGCCTGCAGGTCGCGGTCGGTGCGCAGCGCGCCCTCACCCAGCGCGGGCGCACCCTGGTGGAAGAACACCGCGTGGATGCGCTGCACCCATTCCCCAGCCGGTGTGCTCGGCCCGCAAATCGTGATAGGTCTCCAGCACCGCCCGGCACTCCAGCCCGCCTACGATGGGCATCGGGACCTCCTCAAGCTCCAGCGGGGCATCAGCACCCCGCGCGAATGCCTACGCGGTCAATCGTGACGCGTCTGAGCTGAGGAGGTCTCCCGCGCAGAAGGCACCGGCCTCAGCTCAGCCCGGCCCGATGCATGTCATCTATATGTCCGTGCCGGGGCACGTTCCGCGGGGCGCGGCCACGGACGGGCACGGACAGCGTCCACAGGTGGCCATTTCGACCTGCAAAGCCGCAGGCAGCTGGTAATGTCCACCTCCGATATCCCTCGCGCGGGGCACTCGCAACGCTGCTTCTGTCAGTAAGTCGAAGCGACTTGTGCATGGCGCGCAACACGAGCTTGGCAACCGCCATCTACCTGCCGTATACCTCGGTTATACCTGTCGTGCACCTCTCGTAGACCTCCCCCGAATCGGGTTTCAGGGTGCCCGCGGCCAAACTGGTCACGATCCGGCCGTCTTCCGAACAGGCTGTGCTGCGCGTACCGTGACCGTGCCTCGCGCCCGGCGCTGGCTGATGACGGCCAATCCCCGGCCGGGGCGGTCGCGAGCGGCGTACGTTAAAGCGATGTGGACCGAGCCGGACGATGACGACAGTGCCCTTGAGGAACTGGCCGCAGCCGGGGATGCCGACGAGCTGTGCCGGCTGCTGCTGCGCTCGCCGCGGGGATGGGGGTGGAGCACCCGCCACGGCGAGGCGGTCGACCTGCTGCGGCGAACCGGCGGCAGTGGCACACTTCCCGGCTCGTTCGCCGCTCTGCTGCTGTGCACCTGCCACCGGTGGGATAGGGTCACCGCCAAGCTGATCGCCGCGATCGCCGACAGCGGCACGCTGACCAGCGCGGAACTCGACGAACTCGCCGAGTCGCTGCTCAGCGACGAGGTCGTCGTCGAGTTCCCGCTCGCGTGGGTGTCCGAACGGTGGATCGAAACTAACCCCGCCGACGGCACGACGCGGACAGTGACGGCCGGCCAGACGATGACACAAGACCGGCGCCGCCTGGAACCCCCGCTGCGCCGCTGGGCAGCGGAGCGGACGCTGAGCGCCGATCCCGCCCGTCTCACCGGCATGCTCCGCCACGCGGATGCCCTGCCGCCCCGCCACCGTGACGCGGTGCTCCACGGCATGCTCGACGCCGCCGCCCAGCTCGAAGAAAGCGACCGCCGCCAGCTGGTGCACCGGGCACTGCGCAGCGGTATAGCCCGCGTCCGCAAAGCGGCACTGGACCGGCTCTGCGAGCTTGACGGCCCGCAGGCAGCATTGCGCCGCGCGCGCCGCGACGCCGACCAGACGGTGCGAGCCTGGCGACCGCCCCGCAGGCCGACAGATATCCAGCCGGAGCTGCCAGGAACGGGACCGTCCCTGTAGGGTTCGGGACGGTCCGGGGCGCTCGCCGGGACGGCTCCGGCACGGGCTGGGAATCGCGAGCGGCGGTCTCGCCAGCCGGGTAGCTTTGGGCTGTGAGCAGCGTGCTAACCCTCCCCGCGATCATCCCGGTGCGGAACGCGGCCGACGAGCAGCTCGCCGTCGCGGCGCGGGCATCTGTGCCGCTGCAGGCGGCGCGCCGGCTGGCGGACTGGTTCGGCGACCAGCCCGTCGATGCCGAGCTCGGCTGGCGCTCGGCCAGCGCGCAGCGAGATGCGGCCATGGCCGTTGGCCTGGTCACGGCCGACGAGCCCGTCACCGGCGAGACCATCCGCCTGCTGCACTGGCTTTTCGCGGTTGCCTTCCACGCGGGCTACGTGCACCTGAGCGACGATCACGATCAGATCTACCGGTGCGGCGAGCTCGCTGATGGCACCGTGCGCAGTGATCAGGAGATCATCGCCGACTGGACACGAGCCCTCGACGCGCTCTATGGCCACGGCCTCGAGCACGTGCTGCCCGAGGGGGTCAGCCCGGCGCCGCTAGATTTCGAGGGGATCGGTAACTATCCGATCTTCAAGCTGGTCGAGCAGCATGGCAGCGCGAGCATCGCGGCCGTCTCCGCCATGATCGCGGAGCGGGCGGCCGAAGGGATGACGCCGTCCGCCGGGCGCGCGAAGTGGCGGACATGGACCGCTGAGCATGGTGACCCGACCGGACCGTTCCTGCGGCTCGCCGCAGAGTTCGGGGTCGTCGCCATCGACGGGTCAACCGTCGCGATCACTCCGCTCGCTGCCAGCGCGGTGATCCGGGAAGCGGGTGCCAAGACCGAGATGATGCCGCCGTCCGCGGAGATGACAGCGCGTCAGCTCATCATCTGCAAGCTCGGCCTGTCAGCAGGGGCGTACGCGGAAGAACGTCAAGCGTGGCTCGCCACGCGGGACCCAGCGGAGGCGGTGAGCAGCCTGCTCGCCGTAGCGTCGGATGCGGCCGCGGACGGAAACTTCGCCTACCTGACCGCCGCCGTCGAGATCGCGGCAGGCATCCAGGGCGACACCGAGGCCGCCTGGCGCTCCGCGACGGGCCTACCGGGAATCCGGCCCTACGCCGTAGCCGAACTGAACCGGCGAGCCGGGCGTAACCCGCAGCGCAACCCGCTGCCCGGCCTGGAGCCTGGCCCCTGCGACGCCGTGACCATCGCGTCGGATGCCGTCCTGGCCTGCTATGCGGCATGGTCTGGCGCGGATACTGCGGCGGAACTTGCCCGCGTTGTCCGGCAGGCGGCTGCACCAGCCTCGGAGGCCGCCCTTTTCGAACAGATGTGGCGCTCCCGCCATGCCGCATCGGTGCGGGCGCTGAAGGTGATCGGCCAGGCGCACCCCGACAAGAAGATCGCGAAAGCCGCGCGGGCAGCGGTGGTGAAGGCGACGTCGGCGGCCGCGCTGTTAAGGAGTGTCCACTGGCGACAATGCCCGGACGCCCGCCGGGCGAGCGTGACCGCATCGCGGTCCGCGTCCGGGGCGGCGCCGTTGTTCCAGGTTTCGGTGAGCTGGTCGAAAATCGTCTCATGGGAAGACCGGCTTCTTCGGGGGCGTGGCCTGCTTGCTCCCGCCGCCGATGCCAGGCGCCGGCCTGCCCGATGGTCTCCAGCAGCGTCTGCCGGGGCACCGGGTTGATCGTGCGTTTAGTGCAGCAGGGCGCTCCACTCGGGCATGAGGTCAAGGAGTTCGGCGGCGGGTAGCTCTATGCCGAGCTTCGCGCAGTCGCTCACCACAGCGGATGCGCGCTCGGCCGCATAGTCGGGCGAGTACTCCAGCAGCGTCTCGGAGTTGCCGTGGCGGCAGTTGTACAGGCCGAGCAGGATGCCCACTGCGAGTTCGACGGCCGCGGATCCAACGCCAAGGTCGGCCCGGCGCTGAAGGTCGTCGAGGAAGGGTTGCAGGGTCTCGTCCAGGATCTCGTCGGCGGCCTCGGCCGGATGGACATAACCCCGGCCCGGCCGATGGCCGGCCCAGGTATTCAGCTCCTCGATGTCCAGACCCTGCAGTGCGTCCTCGACATCGTCGGCGACGGCCGACCGGTCGGTGTCCGTCATGACCTGGACGGCGTAGGCTTCGGCCGGTTCACGCAGGTCCGGCCGGGCAGCGAGCAACTCATCGAGCACGGCGGCTTTCCCCGCCGCGGACAGGGTGTTAAACGCTGAACTCTTATCGCTCACATGTGCTCCCTTCGGGCCGCTTGCTCCTGAATTTCGTCGTGCTGCCGTTCAGTCTCACCGAAGTCAACCGTAAACTCGCCGGGCTCGGCCGGTGAATCCGGTACCCGCTGGCTCAACGAAGCCACCGATCTCGTGTCGCTCATGAGGCCAGCGCTGGCTTAACGATCTGCCTCCCGGCCGCTCACTCTCCGAGGCCGGAGCTGAGCTTGGATCGCCGCTCCTCGAGCGCAGCCAGCTCAGCCCGGAGGCGCTTGAGCTCGCGGTTGACCCGTGCCAGATCGGCCCTGGCCTGCCGTTCTGCAACGGTCGCCGTGGGATGTCCTGGCGAGGGCCTCGACCTCGCGGCGGAGCAGTCTCAGCCATGGGTTCCCGTGCGTCGCGGCTTGACGGTAGTGCAGCGTGCCCGCGTCGATCGCGTCGTAGATCTCATCCTGAGTCAGCCCGAACTCCTGGCGGGCGGGGTTGTCGCTCAGCGTTGCGCCCGTGCACTGCCATTCGTCGTTCTGATAGTCATGGCCGATTCTTGTAGCTGCCGCCGCGGAGCCCGCCCGGCAGAACTGTAATCGTCCGGCCATAGTAGTCCGCTGCCTGGCTGTTCACGGGCAGCTGGCACCAAAGGCAGCTGGCACCAAAGAGGGCCGTCCGGCAAGGTGGCTGGCACCTCCGCCGGATACGCCGGCCGGCGGCTGCGCCTGATACGCCATGCGGTCCGGGTGTGCCGCCGCTAGAGTCGGGCGCGTGGAAGAAGCCGGAATCCGTGACGCTGCCCGGCTGGCGCGGGACTGCGTTGTCATGACCCAGGCGGTCGCGCTGGGCCGGTGGATCAGCACTGCCGGGCCGCGCCCGGTCACCCCGCGACGGGTGCTCCGCAAGCCCGATCTGCCGGCCGCCGCCGCGGTGATCGGCGTGCCGCTGCCCGCGCGCCTGCGCACCGCGGCCGACGTCCCGGCGATTCACCGCCCCTGGTGCCTCGCGCTGGCCGCGGGTCTGCTGCGGGTTGAGGACGGGGCCGTGAGCGCCGGGCCGGCGCTCACCCGCTGGCCGCCCGCCGACGCCGATGTCCTGTCCGCCTGGCTTTCCGGCCTGACCGCGTGCTCGGCCGTCGAGGCCGGCCTCGATCCGCACGAGCAGGACGAGGCCGCCGGCGATGTGCTCGTGCTGCTCCGCGTGCTCCAGGACGAGCACGTGCCCGCGGGCCAGGCGCTCGTGCACGCGCTGCGGGTGCGGGCGCGGGACCTGTATGACGAGTTCGGCCTGGACGGGTCGTTCGGCTGGCGGGCGGACGAGGGCCCGCTGACCCGGGCGGCCGCGCGCCTCGCGTCGTTCGGCGCGGTCAGCGGGAACGACATGCTGACCGGCGGGTCCGTCATCACCCCGCTGGGCCGGTGGGCGGCGGGGCGGCTGCGAACCATGCTGGCCGGACCCGGGGAGGATCTCTCCGCCGCGGAACTGATCGCCTACCTGGCTGAGTGCGCCGAGGACGACCGGTTCGAGCACGCGTGGGACTGGCTGGACGCGCAGCCCGGCCCGGAAGACGCCGCGCGGCGGCTCCTGGTGGCCGGCGCGTCGATGGAGCCCCGGCTGCGCTGGATCGCCACCTATGCGGTCGAACTGCTGGGCGAGGACGCCCTGCCCGTGTGGCGGGATATGGTGCAGGTCCCCGGCATCGGGCCGCACGCGAGGTTCGCGCTGTATGAAATGGAAGCCGGCCCGGAGCCGAGCGAGGCGGAGTGGCTGTGGCTCGCGGTCGAGTCAGCCGCCAGGGCGCTCGCCGAGAGCGGGCCGGACGAAGCGATCACCGTACTCTGGGACTGCCTTCCCGCGCAGCAGCTGACCGCCGACGACCTGGACCACCGCGTGACCATGGCCCGCGCAAGCGATCATCCGTCGGCGGGATCGCTCGCGCAGACGATTACCGATCACGTCGCCTCGGCCGGGCTCGGGTCGCTCAGCGTGCACCTGTGCCTGCAGCTGAAAGTCACGCTCAAACACTGGCGCCCGCCAATATGGCGGACGGTACTGATGCCGGCCACCGCCACCTTGCCTGCGCTGCACCGGGTGATCCAGATCCTGTATGGATGGGACGGCGACCACCTCCATGCGTTCCGGGTACGGCGCGCGACTTACAGCGACCCGTCCTTCAAACTGGAAGAGGCCGGCGACGAGACCCCGGTGCGCGTACGGGATGCCCTCGCTGCCGGAGGCGGGAAGATCGTCTACGAGTACGATTTCGGCGCGGGCTGGGCGCACGAGGTCGCCCTGCAGAGGAAGCTGCCGCGCGATCCCGTCGCCGTCTATCCGGTGTGCACGAAGTTCAGCGGCGACTCTCCCGTCGAGTATCCGGAAGAGGAGACCTGGTACTCCGATGACGCCGGTGAATCCAGCCTGGCGGAGCCCGGCCGGGCCGGACCCGGATCCTTTGATCTGGCGACGGTGAACGGCAAGCTCGCTGCCCTGGACGGCAGGTAGCCACGTCCGCGGTCAGACCACGGCCGTAACCTTGGACGGATGTCTGAGGAGGAGCAGATGGAAAAAGCAGCCCGCGAACGCCTGGCTAGGTTGCTCGCAGGCGAGGAAGCCGGTGCGTTCAGCGCGCAGCTGTCCGTGCCCTCGGACGCGCTGCGCCTTGAGGTGGATGGTATCGGGCAGGTCCGGTTGCCTGTCCGGCCGGCGCAGGCCAAGAAGCTGTGCGGGGTGGCCCGGCCTGCTCACTTTGGGCACCGTGAGGAGACCATCCTCGATCCGGCGGTGCGGGACACCTGGGAGATCTCCCCGGATCTGGTGAGCCTGGGCGGGCCATCATGGGCACTGGCCCTGGAGGGGGCGCTGACAGAACTGGCGGACGAACTCGGGGTCCCCGCGGGGAACCGGCTGGAGGCCGAGCTGCACGCACTGCTGGTATACGGACCCGGGCAGTTCTTCGTCCCGCACACCGACACTGAGAAGAACGACGCGATGGTAGGCACGCTGGCCGTGACATTGCCGTCCTCGCACACCGGCGGCGAGTTCATCGTCGAGCACGGCGGGCAGAGCGTCACGTACCGCTCTTCGCGGGACTCGCTGTCGCTGGTCGCTTTCTACGCGGACTGCCTGCACCAGGTCACGCCGGTGCGGACCGGCTACCGGGTCGTGCTCACGTTCAACCTGCTCATGCGGGGCACGCCCGCGGCCGACTCAGCCGACGGGCCGGTTCCTGAGCTGGCGGGGTGCCTCGCGGAGCACTTCCGTTCGCCAGAGCAGGTGCGGTACGGGTCTTCCGAGCCGCCGAAACGGCTCGTCTACCTGCTCGACCACTCCTACACCGAACGCGGCCTGCGCTGGGACAAGCTCAAGGGCGCCGACGCCGAGCGGGCGACGCTGCTGCGGGCCGCGGCGGACAAGGCGGACTGCGAGGCTGTGCTCGCGCTCGCGGAGATCAAGGAGACCTGGGACACCGAGGCGCGGAAGATCACCTACCTGATCGATTCCTCGCTGACCCTCGACTGGTGGACGAGCCCGTCGGGCGGTGAGGCGATCTCCCTGCCCATCCGCGACGCCGAGATATGCGCCAGCACCCCGACCGCAGAAATGAAGCCGTACCAGTCGGAGTACACCGGCTACATGGGCAACTGGGGCGGGACGAAAGACCGCTGGTACCGGCGGGCCGCCATCGTGATGTGGACACGGGAGCGGTCCTTCGCCGCCCAGGCCGAGGCGTCGGGATTGTGGGCGCTCGGCGAGCTGCGACGGCTGGCCGATGCCGGGGACCTGGCGGCGGCTCAAGCCGCGGCATCATCGGTGGAGTCGTTCTGGGTGGCTTCCGTGTCGGCGCAGCCGCGGGCCCTCGAGCAGACCCTGAATGTCGCCGTGGTCCTGGACGCGCCGGAGACGGCCACGATGCTGCTCCGGCCCTTCCGCGTGGAGATGCTGACCCCAGGTCACGCGGGGGCTCTCCTGGCCCTTGCCGGTCACTACGGGCCGGAATGGATGGGTGGAATGCTCGCGGTGTGGTTCGGCGAGCGCTCGCGGGCCTATCACGACGCGGAGTTGCAGCGACCGGAATGGCTCGCCTCGCTGCCCGGGCTGTGCGAGGCGCTGGGCGGCGAGGACGGCGTGACCCGCGGGCTGCTGACCGGGTCGTGGCGCTGGCTCATCGGCCAGATCCGGTCCTGGCTCGGCTACCCGGCTGTCAGCACCCGGGAGGAGTATCTCGGCAAACTGGGCAAGCCGCTGGCGGGCCTGCTGGAAGCCACCGCCGTGGCCGGCGAGACCGGCCTGCGGGATGAGATCCTCGGTTTCCTGCACGAGCGCGGCGACGAATTGCGGGCGCTCCTGGTTTCGGCGCTGCGAAGCGCGACGGAGCTGTCGCCAGCCGACCGGCCGGTGTCGGGCCTGGACACGCTCGCGAGCCTGTGCGCGTCGCGCCTCGGCGAGCTCATCGCACGGCCGGTGCGCGCCGAGGACGACTGGGCGATCACGTGGCGCGATACCTGCGGCTGTGAACTGTGCGTCACGTTCGGCGAGTTCCTCGGCGATGGCTCCCGCCGCACACTCGAATGGCCGCTCGCCGAGGCACGCCGCAAGCACATCCGGCAGTCGATCCGCGCGGCGGAGTTGCCTGTCCGGCATCAGACCTTGCGCGCGGGCAGCCCGTACACCCTGATCCTGACCAAGACCGACGCGCTCTTCGACCACGAGCGGAAGGCGCGACAGCGGGCCATCACCGACCTGGCCTGGCTCACCGAGAACTGGCCAGCCGCCGGCTAACCCACATCAAAGCAGTTCGAAGCCGACGTGGCCCGGTCACCCCGGCTGACGCGCCGGACAGGCGAGCTTGCGTGAGGCTGGGCCAGTATCTGCGGCCGCACGTTGATAGCGGCCCCATCGGTAGATGCTCCCCACCTGCCTTAACCCGCAGGTTATAATCAGTGGGTGAGCTGGGAAATCATCCTGGTCCCGGAGGTCCACGACTGGTTCATGACGCTGGACGAGATCAGCGCCAGCCTGGTCCGCGACTCGGTCGAACTGCTCGCCGACCGTGGCCCCGCGCTCGGCCATCCCGCAGTTGACCGGATCACCAGTTCCCCGTTGCACTCCTCAAGGAACTACGCCCCGGTTCTGCGGGGAAGACCGAGATCCGGAACCTGTTTATCTTCGACCCGCAGCGCCGGGCCGTCTTGCTGGGTGGCGGGCGATAAAGCTGGCAACTGGACCCGGTGGTACCGGGACGCCATCAAGCTGGCCGAAGACCGCTACGCCCGTTATCTCGCCACCCCGCCCGAAGAGATCCGATTACCACGCGCTACCGGTGGGAGACCACCCTGGACAAGCGCCGCCGGGCCGACCCAGGCATCGATGACCCGGCCCGCCGCGCTGCGGCCCGCGACGTCCGCAACGCCCGCGATATCGGCTACCACCTGGCCCAGATGCGCAAGCAGCGCGGCCTGACCCAGGCCGAGGTCGCCCGCGCGATGGGCGTCAGCCAGGCCCGCGTATCGCGGAT
>Ga0310037_10000216_pt1 | contig 43189 bp, 39 predicted proteins | sample Sb_taG_11_FD_200239 | JGI IMG/M metagenome (GOLD analysis project Ga0310037, IMG submission 200239) | Peat soil microbial communities from Weissenstadt, Germany - Sb_50d_3_AS metaG (v2) (version 2) | ecosystem: Environmental > Terrestrial > Soil > Wetlands > Peat | place: Germany: Weissenstadt... | reverse complement strand
AGGGAGAACCGCCATCCGGATCATCTCCCACCGCGTCGCCCCCAGCGCGAGCGCCGCCTCCTTGTTCTCGGAGGGCACCGTCGCGATCACCTCGCGCGAGATCGCCGAGACGATCGGCAGGATCATGATCGCCAGGATCAGCCCGGCGATGAAGTAGTTGCCCGGCGTGATCGATGAGCCGCCGCCACCGAGGAACGGAATGAACGAGAACGTGTTCGCGAACCACCGCTCGACCGGAATCAGCTTCGGCCCGAGCACGAACACGCCCCACAACCCGTACACGACCGACGGCACCGCGGCGAGCAGATCGACGAGTATCGAGAGTGGCGTCCGTGCCCGCCGAGGGCACAGCTCGATCAGGAAGAGCGCCGTCGCCACCGCCACCGGAACCCCGATGAGGAGCGCGATCGCCGACGTGATCAGCGTCCCCACGACCAGCGCCGCGCCATGGTAAATGTTGCGCGAAACGTCCCAGTCGTTGCCGAAGACGAAGCTGAAGCCGAACTTGCTGAGGGCCAGGTGCGACTGGCCGATCAGCCGGATGAAGAAGTAGACGAGCAGCGCCAGGATCAGTACCGCCAGCGCCGTCAGCCCCCACCGCAGCACGCGATCCGGAAGCCGGTGGAGCGGCGACCGCTGGAGGGCCGAGCGGTCGCCGCTAACCGTGGCGCTGCTTGCTTCCATTTCGCTTACGCGTCGCTACCTGCCGTCCCCGATTACAGGGCCGATCCGTTGCAGGTCATCTTCGCGAGCTGCGCGTTGTCCTTCGCCGCCAGCGAGGACGGCAGCGGCGCGTATGGGAGCTGGCTCGAGCCCGAGCCGAGCGTCTGCTGACCCGGCCCGAAGGCATAGGTCAGGAACTTCTTCAGACCGGCTGCGACCGACGAGCTGGCACCCTCCTTGCACGGATCCTGGTAGGTGACCAGAAACGTCTGCGAGACGATCGGGTAGGCCTGCGGGTTCGCCGAGTTGATCGTCGAGATCCCGAGATCGGCCGGAACCTTGACTCCGTCGGCCGCCGCCGAGGTGTTGGAGATCGTCGGCAGCACGTACGTGCCGGCCGAGTTCTTGACCGCTGCGTAGGTGAAGCCGTTCTCCAGCGCGTAGGCCTGCTCGACGTAGCCGACGGCGCCCGTGGTCTGCTTGACCGCCGCGGCGACGCCCGAGTTCTTCGCCGCGCCGGTGCCGGTCGGCCATTTCACGTCCTTGCCCGACCCGATCGACGACGCCCACGTGGGGCTGACGTCGGAGAGGTACGTGGTGAAGCCGTTGGTAGTACCGGAGGAGTCCGAGCGGTGCACGACCGTAATAGCCGTGCTCGGGAGGCTCAGCCCCGGATTGAGCGACTTGATCGCCGAGTCGTTCCAGGTCTTGATCTTCCCCGAGAAGATGTCCGCCAGAACCGGGCCGTCAAGCTTCAGCCCGCTCTTTACCCCCGGCAGGTTGTAGGACACCGTGATCGCGCCGAAGGCGACCGGGAACTGGAACGCCGGGCCCTTCATCCCCTTCGTGTCCGTCGGCTTCAGCGCGGGGTCGCTGCCGGCGAACGTGACGGTCGCGGTCTGGAGGTCGGCAATACCCGTACCCGAACCGACGGGGTTGTAGTTGATCGTCAGGCCCTGGGACTTGAGGTTGGAGCCCCACTGCTGATAGATCGGAGCGGCGAGCGTCGACCCGGCGCCGTCCAGCGTGGCCGAGCCGCTACTCGAACTGCTCGTGGTCGACGTGCCCGACGAGCTCGTTGTCGAGGTCGAGCTAGAGCTCGAACCGCACGCGGCTACCCCGAGCGACGCGGCGATCGCGAGCGTCAGCGCGGTAATACGACTTCTAGTCAACGTCTTCTCCTTCGCTTGGATGTGCATCAGAGTCTCGGCGTAAGCGGACCGTCAGGTGTTAATCAGTTGTGAACCCGTGGTTCACGTCGCGCTGGCGCTCCGCGGACAACCGGTAGCCGAAACCGAAATGCGTGTGGATGAATCTCCACCCCGGCAGCGCGACCTCGAGCTTGACGCGCAGCTTGCGGACGTAGACGTCGACCGACCTATCCCCCCGCCGCATCTCCCGCCCCCACACGAGTGCGAACAGTTCCTCGCGGGCCATGATCCGGTCGGCTCGCCTGGCAAGCTCTGTCAGCAAGCGAAGCTCTCTGATCGAAAGCATCAGCGCCCTTCCCCCAGCCCGCGCCAGATGCTCCTCGGGGAGGATCTCCAGCGGGCCTACCTCAAGCACTTCACGGCGCGCACGAGCAGTGGCCGACATCCACTTGGATGCTGCTCATGCGCACGTCATCGGGAGTTAACGACTCGTGATGCAAATGTAAAGAGGATGTAACCGGAAGCGACGAGCGCCGACGAGCCGACGCCCGAGCGCCGACTACGCGACCAGCGTCTGCTCGAGGTCGCCGCCGGCCTCGAGCGGCCGCTCGGCGAGCTCGCTGGGGTCCAGGCCCTGCCCGTCGCGCTCGGCGGTGAACCTGTAGCCGACCCCGAAGTGGGTGTGGATATAGCTCCACTCCGGGGACGCGGCACGGAGCTTCTGGCGGAGCTTTCGCACGAACACGTCGACCGACCGATCGCCGTGCGCCATCGCGTAGCCCCACACGCGCTCGTAGATCTCCTCGCGCCGGAGCACGCGATCTGACTGCGCCAGCAGCTGCAGGATCTCGAATTCCCGGGCCGTGAGCTCGAGGCTGGCCTCGTTTGCGTATGCCTGGTAGAGGTCCGGACGGATCGTGATCTCACCGACGATGCTCGACGCATCGAGCTCCGGCATCTCGTTGCGCCGGTGCCTGCGGATCGCCGCCTCGATAACGCAGATCAGCTCCTCGGCGTGGCAGGGCTTCGTGACCCAGGCGTCGAGCCCGAGCCGCAGCCCACGCACCCGCTGAGCCACCGACGACGGGCCCGTGCAGACGACCACCGCGAGCCCCGGGAGCCTCGAGCACACGCGCTCCAGGTACTCCCAGCTCCCCGGCCCGATCACCCCGACGTCGATCACGAGCGCGTTGAGCCGCATCGCGACGAGGGCATCGGCCGTCACGGCGCTCGACACGCCGTGGTACTCCCATCCCAGCCCGTCGAGCCGGTTGGACAGAACCTGCATAAACCCGGGGTCGCGGTCAATAACCGCCAGCCGGATCCGGTTGTGCGAGCGCTGTGGCGTTCCCTGGTTCGTCACGAGCGCGTCGCTCCTCTCGGGCGACATGCGCTCACTCTAATGCACAGCCCACACGCAACGTGATCGGTATCCCCGCCGTCACAGGATCTTTACATGCAAACAGCGGCAGATCGACCGATGTACCCTGGAATTCGGTGCGGGCCCCCGCCGCATTGCCGAGAGCCTACCCACGCCGCCGCGCCAGCGGCACTCGCCGGCGGAGCCTGGCGGGCGGATCTGGCCCGGCCATCACTCGATCTGGCCCGGCCGCGACTCGACCTGGCCCGGCCACCAATCTAAGGATTCATTGAGACTTAACACCCGGGTGGGGGTGCGCTAAATCCTCGTCGTCACAATCGAGTTTGGATTCCCCACGGCCACGGCGGTCCGCTCGAGACCGGTCGTCGGAGCTGAGCCCACAGGAGGAACATGAAACCGAGAATCCCCACCAGCGCCACACTGCTCGCCGCCGCGTCGATCGCCTTCGCGCTGGCCGGATGCGGGTCCTCGAGCTCGAGCTCGTCGTCGACGACGACCTCCTCGGCGAATTCGCCGGCGACCACCAGCACGACGACGTCGACGGCTAGCACTGCGGCGATCCCGCCGGCGGTCAACGAGCTTCCGGCGGCCGAGAACCCGCGTATGAGCCAGTTCCCCGCCGCCCACGGCCGCACGCTGGCGCAGCTAGGCGCGCTGGTCAAGTCGAGCGGCAACCTTGGCGCTGCCACGGGGACGTTCACGCCGGGAACGCGACGCTTCGCCTTCGCGCTGACCTCGCGCTCCGGGGGTTTCATCTACGCGCCGACGGCGCTCTACATCGCCGCGAGCCCCACGAGCCGCGCGGTCGGCCCGATCCTCGCCGCGGCCGATCCGATGGGCGTGGCGCCCCAGTACCGCAGCAAGCAGAACACCGGCCCGGGGGGGATTCGGGCGATCTACACGACCCAGGTCCCCCTGCCCCAGGCGGGGACGTACACGATCCTCTCCCTCACGCGGACCTCGCACGGCCTGATCGGCGCGCCCGGCGAGATCGCCGTGGCGGCCTCCTCGCCGATTCCGGATGTCGGTGACCGCCCGCCCGACATCGCCACCGACACCCTCGCCACGACGCACGGCAGCGTGGCGCTGCTGACCACGCGCATTCCGCCCGAGAGCATGCACGCGGTGTCGTTCAACCAGGTGCTCGGCAAGAAGCCGATCGCGCTCCTGTTCTCGACCCCGCAGCTCTGCATCTCAAGGGTGTGCGGACCGGTCACTGACGTCGCCGTCGAGCTCCAGCACCAGTTCGGCAACCGGATCACGTTTATCCACGAGGAGGTCTACGTGGACAACGACCCGGCCAAGGGCCTGCGGCCGCAGCTGGAGGCGTTCAACCTCCGGACCGAGCCATGGCTGTTCACGATCAACCGCCAGGGCGTGATCGCCGCCCGCCTCGAGGGCGCGTTCGGGGTCCACGCCGCCACCCAGGCGCTGCAGGCGGCGCTCCAGTGAGGCTCCGGCTATCCCCGGCGCTCGCGCCCTTCGCGATTGCGATCACCCTCGCCCTCGCCGGCTGCGGCAGCAGCTCCGACACCGCCCTGAAGATCCCGACGATCGCCCCGGCCAAGCAGTTCGCGCTGGCCAACTTCCAGCCGGCGGGCACGATCGTCCCGGGTCACCCCACGACCGTGGCGTTCTCGATCAGGCTGCCCAGCGGGCAGACGCTGACCCACTACAGGACGGGGCCGGGCCCCCACACGGGGGTGCACCTGATCATCGTTCGCGACGACCTCGCGTACATCATCCACCAGCATCCGCCGGTGCATCCGAGCGGCCAGTTCAAGCAGACGGTCACCTTCCCGGCCCCCGGGCCCTACAAGGTGCTGGTCGACGTCTACCCGGACATCCCCGGCGGGCAGCCGAACTTCCAGCTGTTCCGCGCCGTCACCGTCAAGGGCGCCTATCACCCGCAGGCGCTGCCGCCGTTCAAGCCAGACCTGGTGATCAACGGCTACCACATCGACATGCAGCCCCATGCCGCGATCCATGCGATCCAGGCCGAGTTCCTGCACGTGAACGTGACCGACCCGCACGGACAAAACGTCGTTTTCACGCCGTGGTTCGGCGCGCTCGCCCACGCGATCTTCTTCCGCAAGGGCACGCTCGACTACTTCCACACGCACATCTGCGCCCCGAACGCGCCCAACTGCGGAAGCCTGCCGGGCGTTCCGGCGACCCGCATCACCGGGAGCTCGTCGGCGCCCGGGAAACTCACGGTCGGCGTCCTGCTGGCCGTTCCCGGAACGTGGCGGCTGTTCCTGCAGATGAAGCTCGGCGGCCGCATCATCACCGCCCCGTACACACTGCACGTGGCCTAGTGCCCCGAGTCATAAATTGGGCGGCATTCGAGCGGCCCCCGGCGGGCTCGCTAGCCCGGAGGTGGTTCAATAACGGCCATGCGCTCCCGCCGCGCCGCTGCGTGGTTGCTGTCGCTCCCGCTGATGATCGCGGGCACGCAGGTCGCGCACGTGCTCGCCTACCAGTGGGTCTATCCCAACGCCCGCATCCGGCTGAGCCAACTGCTCGCCACCGGGCACAGCTACATGGTCGCCGCGCACGGATACCTGCCGATCGTGCTCGGGATCGTCGGCGCGCTCGACCTGGTCGCCGCCGGGTGGGTGTTCGCCGGGAGCTTCCGTCGCAACATGCAGCGGCCTGTCCCCGCCTGGGGGTTTGCGCTGATGCCGCTGCTGTGCTTCACCTTGCAGGAGTTCCTCGAACGCTGGCTGGCGGGCGCGCCGTTCCCGTGGTGGATGGTGCTCCAGCCGACGTTCCGGATCGGCTTGGCGCTTCAGCTCCCGTTCGCCGTGCTCGCGTACCTCGCCGCCAGGCTGCTGTTGCGCGCCGCCGACAGCGCCGGGCGCAGGGTCCGCCGGCCGCTGGCGCCGCGCCCCGTCCTCTTCGGCTTCTCGATCGGTTGGGTGGTCGTCCGGCTAACGCCACTGGGCCGGCTCGCTCCCGCGAGTACGCACGCCGGACGCGGCCCACCGGCCGCCCCGCAGCAGCGGTCAGTTCCTAGGTTCCAGTAGCCCTCCCGTAGCGCTCGGCGCAGCCGCGCGCGATTCGGCGCTCGCTCCTGAGGCCGCCGCTGCTCGTCGGACCAAGCTGCCACCAACCGAGAAGGGACCAGTCGAATTCAAATGACCAGACAGTTGCTGGCGCGCCGGCCGCTCGCGCTGCCGATCGCGGCGCTCGCGGCGCTCGCTTTCGCGCCGTCCGCGTCGGCCCACGCGCGCGTGAGCCCGCCCGTGTCGCTGGCCGGCAAGCTTCAGCTGTACAGCCTTGCGGTGCCCACCGAGAAGGCCGGCGCGACGACGACCAAGATCGTCGTGACGGTGCCGAGCGGGTTTTCGATCGACTCGTTCGTGCCGCCGCCGCCAGGATGGCACCAGGTCGTGCAGCAGACAGGCTCGGGCGACGGCGCCGTGATCACGAAGGTGACCTGGACGGGCGGCCACGTCCCCACCGGAGAGGATTCGCTGTTCCAGTTCCTGGCGCAGCCGGCCTCGGCGGCGACCTACACCTTCCAGGTCCAGCAGACCTACTCCGACGGTTCGATCGTCAACTGGTCGGGCTCGGAGTCCGATCCCTACCCCGCCCCGACGATCGAGGCCAAGACCTCGCTCGGTGGCGGCGGCGTCTCGATCGTGACGATCATCGCCCTGATCTTCGGCGTCGTCGGACTGATGGCGGGCCTGTTCGCGCTGCTCATCAGCGGAAGCCGCGCCGGCGACAGAGAACTCGTATGAGACCCCCGAGGTGGAGCGTGCTCGGTCTGATCGCGTTCGCGATCTGGCTGACCCTGCCGGGTTCCGCCTCGGCCCACGCCTACCTGATCAAGACCGTGCCCGCCGCCAGCGGCGTGCTCGACACTCCGCCGCGAACGGTCCAGCTGACATACGACGAGGCGGTCGAGCCGAGGTTCGCGATCATCTCCGTCACCAACGCGAACGGCAAGCAGGAGACGACCGCGCCGGTCAGCCGGGACCCGTCGGATCCCGACACGCTGGTCGTGCCGCTGCGGCCGAACCTCGCGGAGGGGTGGTACCTGATCTACTGGCGCGCGATCTCGGTCGATGGCCACCCGGTGCAGGGGGCGTTCACGTACGCGGTCGGACCGAACCCCGGCCCGGCGCCACAGTTCCCGGTGCCCAGCATCGATGAGACCGCGACCTCGCCCAATGTGCTGGTCGCGCGCTGGGTGATGTTCCTGTCGGTGATGGTGGCGATCGGGCTGTTCGCGCTCAGGATGTTCATCGCGCGTCCGTTGATGAACCGCGTCCCCGAGACGAACCTGCGGCCGTTGTCGGTCGCATTCGTGATCTCCTCGGTGATCGGGCTGATCGCGATCCCCGTCTACCTCGATTTCTCGACGGCGATCGACTCGTTACGGTCGGTGTTCGACGTCGGGGCGCTCGTACCGCTGTTCCGGGTCACGGCGTTCGGCCGTGCCTATGTCGACATGATCGTGTGCTTCGGGCTGTTCTGCATCGCTTCGTGGATCACGCTGTGGCTCGACCGCCCCGAACGTCGCCGCCGGCCGATCGTCGCGTTGGTGTCCGTCACCGGCGCGGTCCTCAGCGCCGCCGCGGTGCTGGCCATCCCCGGAGCGGCCGGCCACGCCGGGCAGACGTCACCGCGTGGGCTGTCGTTGTTCTTCGACTGGCTCCATCTGGCTTCTGGATCGGTCTGGATCGGGGGCCTGATCGGACTGCTGGTGCTGTGGTTCACGCTCTCGCCCGCGCGGCGGGTCGCTGGCCTCTCGGTGTGCGTGCCCCGCTTCTCGAACGTCGCCCTCCCGAGCGTGTTCGCCCTGCTCGCCACCGGCATCGGCGCGACGATCATCCACATGCCGACGGTCGACGCCCTGTGGAAGACCGGCTACGGCCAGGCGATCATCGTCAAGATCGGAATACTGACCGCGGCGATCGGGCTCGCCTCGATCAACCGCCTCCGGTCCAAGCCGCGTTTGATCGCGGCGCGCGGAGACCCGGAGCAGGGCACGCCCGCGGCCCGGCTCCTGCGGCGGACGCTGGCGGGCGAGGCGTTCCTCGTCGCCGGCGCGGTGTTCGCCGCCGCCGTCCTCTCGAGTCTCGCGCCGCCGCCACCGGCGTTCGCCGAACAGGACGCCGCGATCGCCTCCGTCGGCCCGGGCGTCGTCGCCCGGACAGTCAATCGCGCCGGCTACAAGCTCGAGGTGCTCGTCACTCCCAACAAGGCGGCGGCGCCCGACTCGTTCGGGGTCAAGATCACGAAAAACGGGCAACCGCTGCGCGGTGCCGACGTGACGCTGACGTTCAATCACACGGAGATGGAGATGCCCCAGCAGGAGTACCAGTTGAACGAAACCAGTCCCGGCGTCTATTCACGCGCCGCGCCGGCGCTTGTCATGGTGGGCAAGTGGGCACTCGCTTTCAACGTGACCCCCAAGACCGGGCCGCCGTTCACGGCCCTGATCCTCGACCAGGCCGACGGATGAGATAAGAACCGATGAAGAGTGAGATTAGGCTTAGGTTGTTCGCGTCATTGGTGGCCATCTGTTGCGGTATGGGTGCGCTGCTCGTCGCTATCCTGCTTGTCAAGGGCGTCCTCGGATAGGCGCCCGTTTTAAGGCAAGCAACTCTCGCAATGGCTTCGCGGACCAAGCAAAAGGAAGAAGCACGCGCTCGGCGCCTCGCCGAGGAACGCGCCCGGCAAGAGCGTCAGCGCCGGCAGCGGCGGCTGCGGCTCGTTTCCGGCGTCGTCATCGCCGCGGTCGCCGTGGTCGCGGTCGCGGTCGCGATCTCGAGCGGCAGCGGAAACGCAAGCTCGGGCATTCAGACCGGGGCCAAGGCGAACGCGACGGTCTCCGGCGTCGAGACGCTGCTGGCGGGCATCTCGCAGAACGGCAACACGCTCGGCAACCCCAACGCGAAGGTGACCGTCACCGAGTTCGGAGACCTGGAGTGCCCGATCTGCCGCGACTTCGCGCTCGGCGCCGAGAACACGCTGATCGCCAAGGACGTCCGCGCGGGCAAGGTCAAGCTCGTGTATCGCTCGCTTGAGACCGCCACCGGCAACGGCCCCGACCCCGGCGTGTTCCCGAGCCAGCAGGCGGCCGCGCTGGCCGCCGGCCTCCAGAAGCGGGAGTGGGACTACGTCGAGCTGTTCTACCACGAGCAGGGCACCGAGGACACGAACTACGTCAACGACGCTTATCTGGACGGGCTGGCCCGGCAGATCTCGGGCCTGAACTTCGCCAAGTGGAATTCGGACCGCGGATCCTCGACCCTGACCTCGCAGGTCACCGCGGACGAACAGGCCGCGGCGTCGAAGGGCTACAGGTACACCCCCACAATCATCGTGACCGGTCCGAAGGGCCAGGCCCAGGCGATCGTCGGAGATACGGACTACGGCACGCTCCAGCGGGCGATCCAGTCGGTATCTTGAGGGCAGGGTGCTCGTCCTTAGACGCGTGATGATCGGGCTGGCCGTCGTCGGGCTGGCCGTGGCCGCATATCTGACCTATGTCCACTACGCCGGGATCAAGCCGGCGTGCACCGCAGGAACGTCGTGCATCAAGGTCCAGACCTCGCAGTGGTCGAAGCTCGACGGTGTGCCGGTGGCGCTGCTCGGCCTGATCGGCTACATCGGGATCCTGACCAGCCTGCTGCTCCCCGATCGCGAGGAGACACGGCTCGCGACGCTTGGTCTGACCCTGATCGGCTGCGGCTTCAGCGGCTACCTGACATATCGCGAGCTGTTCTCGATCCACGCCGTCTGCGAGTGGTGCGCTTCGAGCGCCGTGATCCTGACGATCCTGTTCGTCTGCGCCGTGATCCGCTACGTCCTCGTCTCGGACACGGCGATCCAAGAGCCGGTCGAACTGCCGCCGCGGATTCGCAAGCCGAAGCCCGTCGCGCAGAAGCGCTAACCCGCGGCGGTTCTAACCCCAACGTGCCGGGCCCGTCGTCGACTCGTCCGCCGCGCAGCGCATGATGCAGCCGTGAGCTGGCGATCGACCCGCGCGTCAGGCCATGTCGAGCACGGAAATCGGCAGGTTGCCGTGATCGATCTCGGGTCGAACTCGTGGCGGCTCGTCGTCTTCACCTACTCCCCGGGCAGCTGGTGGAAGCGAACCGACGAGCTCTACGAGACGGTACGCATCGGAGCGGGCCTGTCGGCCACCGGCCACCTCAGCGAGGAGGCGATCGAGCGCGGACTGGAGACGCTGAGCGTGTTCGGTCGCTTCTGCCAAGCCAACGGACTGTCTTCCGCCGACATCCATCCGGTCGCCACCAGTGCGATCCGAGACGCCTCGAATCGCGACGAGTTCGTGCAACGGGGCCAGGACGCGACTGGGCTCGACATAGTTGTGCTCTCGGCCGAGGACGAAGCCCGCTACGGCTACGTCGCGGCCGTCAACACGACCACGCTCACCGACGGGATGGTCGTCGAGCTCGGCGGCGGCAGCATGCAGCTCGTCGAGGTCTGGGATCGCCGGGCGCACGAGCTGAACTCGTTTCCGCTCGGAGCCGTCCGCCTCACCGAGGAGCTGCTGCCCGGCTCCGCCCCGGTGAAGAAGAAGGATCTGAACCGGGTCCGCGCTCGCGTGCGCGAGACGCTCGAGGACGTCGACTGGTTCTGGGACGCCGGCGAGCGGCTCGTCGGGATGGGCGGCGCCGCGCGTAACCTCGCCGCCGCCGCGCAGCGGGCGGCCGGCGAGCTCGACCTTGGGGTCCAGGGATTCCTGCTCACGCCCGAGATGATGTCCGAGCTCGTGCAGATGCTGGCGTCGATGCCGAGCTCGGAGCGGGGCGCGGTGCCCGGGATCAAGCCCGGCCGCGGGGACATCATCCTGGCTGCCGCCGTGGCGCTCGAGACCGTCCTCGAGGAGGGGGAGTTCGAGGGGATCGAGGTGACCGAGGCGGGATTGCGGGAGGGAGTGTTCCTCGCCGACACGCTGCTGGCCGGCGGCGAGCCGCTGTTCGACGACGTCCGCGAGGCCGCGGTGCGCAACCTCGCGATTCAGTACGAGGCCGACATGACCCACTCCGAGCACGTCGCACGCCTCGCCCTGCAGATGCACGACTCGCTCGTCGCCGATGGCCTGTTCGAGCCCGAGCCCGGCGAGCACGAGCTCCTGTGGGCCGCCTCGATGCTGCACGACGTCGGCATGACGATCTCCTACGACGACCACCACAAGCACTCTCACTACCTGATCGTCAGCGCTGAGCTGCCCGGGTTCAGTCCGCGCGAGCGCGCGCTGATCGCCCAGATCAGCCGCTATCACCGCAAGGGCGCCCCGAAGCTCGGCGAGATGGCCGCGATCGCCCACGACGGCGACGAGGAGCTGCTCGACCGCTGCTCGGTGATCCTCAGGCTCGCCGAGCACCTCGAGCGGGGCCGCGACCAAGCGGTCAGCGAAGCCCGCCTGCGCCCCAACGGCCACGGAGTCGACCTCCACCTCGAGGCGGCGGGCGACCTGACGCTGCCGCGTTGGAGCGTCGAGCGCTACGGCGACGACGAGGTGTTCCAGCGCGTCTTCGGGCGCCGGCTGCTGATCGGCTGAGCTCCCGAGCGGCGCACGCCGCCTCGGTCCGCCCCGCCATCCCCGATTCTCCGTTAAACAAAGCATTCACGAACCGCCAACGCGGGCGGTCTAGTTTGGCCCCGTGGGCACTGGCCGAGGCGCACCGGCGTAGAGTTATCCCGTGCTCTGGTTGCTCCGACACGCCGAAGCCGCGGATGGCTTGCCCGATGACGAGCGGCCGCTGACGGACCGCGGCATCCGCCAGGCCGAGTCCGCCGGGCTGGCGCTTGCCCGCCTGGGAGCGCAGATCGACGCGTGCCTGACGAGCCCGAAGCGGCGCGCGGTTCAGACCGCGCAGCTGGCCTGCGATCCGTTCGGGCTGACCGCCACGATCGAACCGGCGCTCGCCGGCGAGCCATTCGACGTCCACGAGCTGATCCTGGGCCGCGGGGAGAACGTCCTGCTCGTCGGCCACGACCCTTCGTTCTCGCTCACCGTGCACGATCTCACCGGTGCCCAGTCACGGCTACGCAAGGGTGGGATCGCCGGGATCGCCAAGGGCGAGCTGGTCGTGCTGCTGCGTCCGGCCGAGCTAACCGCAATCGCGACCGCCGAGGAGCGTGTGGCATGAGTGAGTCTTCCCTGGAAACCACCTCCGCCTCGCCGGTCAACGAGAACGAGCAGGTCGCAGAGCGCGCCCAGCCGCGCGACCTCGACGATCCGGAGCTCTACTTCAACCGCGAGCTGTCGTGGCTGGACTTCAACGATCGCGTGCTCCAGCTCGTCGAGGACGAGTCGATGCCGCTGATCGAGCGGCTGAAGTTCCTGGCGATCTTCGTCACGAACCTCGATGAGTTCTTCATGGTCCGCGTCGCCGGCGTCCACGACCAGCTCGAAGCCCACGTCGATGCCCGCGGCCCCGATGGCCTCTCCCCTTCGCAGGTCCTCGAGCAGATGGCGGACAAGATTCGCGAGCTCGATCGCCGGCACTCCCATCAGTTCAGCGACGTCGTCAGCCCGATGCTGGCCCAGCATGGGATCAGGATCGTGACCTCCGCCGAGTCCGGCGCATCCGACGAGGTCCTCGAGCGTCACTTCCGCGAGCAGATCTTCCCCGTGCTCACGCCCCTGGCGGTCGGCCCCGGCCGTCCCTTCCCCTACATCTCGAACCTGTCGCTGAGCCTGCTCGTGAAGCTCCACGACCCCGACGTCGAGCACGACGTCTACGCCCGCGTCAAGGTGCCCAAGGAGGTCCTGCCGCGGTTCGTCGAGATCTCGAAGAACACGTTCATCCCGCTCGAGGACATCGTCGCCCACCACCTCGGCGCATTGTTCCCGGGGATGCAGATCCTCAGCTACGACCTGTTCCGGGTCACGCGCGATGCCGACTTCGAGGTCTCCGACGAGGCCGACGACCTCCTCCAGGCGGTCGAGGACGAGCTCCGCCGCCGACGGTTCGGCGAGGTCGTCCGCCTGGAGGTCGGCGCGACCATGGACCCGGCGCTCCGGGCCAGGCTGATCGATTGGCTGGACGTCGAAGAGGTGCAGGTCTACGACGTCTATGGCCTGCTCGACCTCGGCGACCTCTGGGAGATCGCCGGCATCGACAACTTCCCGGAGCTCCGGCAGACGCCGTGGACGCCGGTCCCCCACCCCGCCTTCGGCCCCGTTCCCGGGAGCCGAGACGAGGCGCCGGATGTGCTCACCGCGATGCGGCGCGGGGAGGTACTCGTCCACTACCCCTACAACTCGTTCTCGGCGAGCGTCGAACGGTTCGTCAAGCAGGCCGTCGACGATCCCAATGTGCTCGCGATCAAGATGACCGTGTACCGGACCTCGGACGACTCCGCCCTGGTCCCGTCGCTGATCGAGGCCGCCGAGAAGGGCAAGCAGGCGGTCTGCATGGTGGAGCTCAAGGCCCGCTTCGACGAGCGCCAGAACATCGAGTGGTCCCGCGCCCTGGAAGAAGTCGGCGCCCACGTCGTCCACGGGATCCCTGGCCTGAAGACCCACGCCAAGGCGATCCTCGTCGTGCGGCGCGAGCGCGGCGGCGTCCGCCACTACGTGATGATCGGGACCGGAAACTTCCACGCCAAGAACGCGCGCCTGTACGAGGACTGGGGGTACTTCACGACCGACCCCGAGATCGGCGAGGAGGTCGCGAACCTGTTCAACAGCCTCACCGGCTACGGCCACCCGGATCGCCTGCGCAAGGTGCTCGTGGCGCCCGACTCGATGCGCGTGCCGCTGCTCGAGCAGATTGAGGCGACGGTCGAGGCCTTCGGCGCCGGCCAGGACGCCCGCATCGTGATGAAGATGAACTCGCTCGTCGACCAGGCGTGCATCGAGGCGCTGTACCGCGCCTCGCAGGCCGGTGTCCCGATCGCCCTCAACGTGCGCGGAATCTGCTGCCTGCGTCCGGGCGTCCCCGGTGTCTCGGAGACGATCAAGGTCATCTCGGTCGTGGGTCGCTTCCTCGAGCACTCGCGCATCTACGCGTTCCATCGCGGGACCGAGAGCAGCTACTACATCGGGTCGGCCGATCTGATGCCCCGTAACCTCGACAAACGGGTGGAGCTGCTGGCCCCGATCGACAACCCCGAGCTCCGCGCCGAGCTCGACGACACGCTCGAGCGGTGCCTGGCCGACAACAGCTTCTCATGGACGCTCGAGTCCGACGGCAGCTGGCAGCGGCGCCAGGGCGGCACGCGCTCCGTCCATCAGGAGCTGATGGATCGGGCGCTGGCGCAGGTGGCGCTGGCGGCGAGCTAGTTACAGGGGGCTCTACCCCGCGGGCCGAGAGCAGCCGGCGCTATGTATCGCCGCTACCCGCCGTTCGGCGCCGTCTGCGGTCGGAGCCCGAGGGTTACGCCGATTTGCTTGGTCTGCCCGCCGCGCTTGACCGTCAGTGTCACGTGCTGGCCGGGGCTGTAGCCGTCGATCATCGCGATGAACTGCTCGGTCGAGGCGACCGCCTTGCCGTTGATCGCCGTGACCACGTCGCTCGGCTTGAGGCCCGCGCTGCTCGCCGGGGTGCCCGGCTGAACCTCGCTGATCTGCGCGCCACCGGTGAAGCTACTGGTCAGCGAGACGCCGACGTAGGCGTGCTTGATCGGGTGTCCGCCAATGATCAGGCCGGCGATCCGCGCCACCGTGTTCGACGGCACCGCGAAGCCGACGCCGGCGCTCGAACCCGAGTTGGTCTGGATCTGGTCGTTCAGGCCGAGCACGTGTCCGTCGGCGTCGAGCAGCGGGCCGCCTGAGTTGCCGGGGTTGATCGCCGCGTCCGTCTGGATCGCGTTCGTGATCGTGTAGTTGTTCGGCGCCGTGATGGGGCGGCCAACCTGGCTGACGATCCCCTGGGTGGTCGTCTCGGGCAGGCTGAACGGGCTGCCGATCGCCACGACCGGGTCGCCGACCTGGGCCGCCGCCGAGTCCGCGAAGGCGATCGGGTGAAGCTGTGAGGCGGGCACGTCGACGTGGATCACCCCCACGTCGGTCGAAGGATCGGTTCCGAGCACCTTCGCCGGGACCTTCTGGCCGTCCTGGAACGTGACCGTGACGCTCTGCGCGCCGGCCACCACGTGCTCGTCGGTGAGGATGTCGCCCTTGGTGTCGTAGACGACGCCGGCGCCCTCGCCTACCTGCTCCTGGCCGCTGCTGCCGCCGAAGGGGCCAAAGCCGCCACCGCTTGCCTGCGACGTGACCTGGATGTCAACGACACCGGGGCTGGCGGCGCGGTAGATCTGGTTGATCGTCAGCCCGCGGTTCGCGCTCAGCGACGTCGGGATTCCGCGGGTGGACTGGTAGACGGTAGTCGTGATGTTGTGAGTGGTCGTGCTGCCGCTGGCGAGCACCAACGCAACCGCCGCACCGGCGATCGCGCCACCGACGACCCCCAGCACGCCGCCTTTACTGCTCATGTTCGATTCTCCTGACGAAAGTGAGACCCATGTCTGTCCAGTACAGCAGGCGCGGGTGAGAAACTCTTCAGAACGCCGTGAGAGGTTGGTAAGAGCCCAGCTCTCAGGCGGGCGGACCGACCGATGGCGCGGGCACCAGGCTCGCTGGCCCCGGCGGGTATCCGTTCGGCGTTGATCGCCATGGGATTCCCCTACCCGGACGCACGCGACCAAATCCGTGGACGGCCCCATTTATCAAGTTGCCGATGTTGCGTGAGAAGGCGCCGAGGATTCGCTGCTCCTGGGCACTCGTGAGCATCTTCGACGCCACAGCCTTGTCCAGCTTGGACTTGATTGAGGCGATCATCGCCGCCTTCAGGCCGGCCGTCGACTTGCCGCGTGCCTTGGCGATCTGCGCCAGCGATTTGCCGCTGCTCAGGTCCTTGAAGAGCTGGGCCTGGGTGAGTCCGAGATAGGCCACGGGGGCCAACATCGGCCCGCCCACCGGCGCGAGCAGGCCCGGCGCGGCCGGGAACGGCACCGGCGCCCCCGGAGGTCGCGCGGGGAGCGGGAACGGCCGCGGTGCGAAGCTGCCGCGGAGCTTGGCGCCCGGCCCGAACGGAGGTAGGAAGCGTGGTCCGGCCCGGAAGAGCCCCAGAGCGCCGAGCAGCACGTGGCCCTGCTGGATCCGCTGCTTGAGCGCATCCGCCTGCGCCTGTGTCAACTTGCCCGACGCGACCGCCGCGTTCAGCTGATCCAGCTCGGAGCCCTCAAGCGCGGACGTCAGCTGCGCCGGCGTGACATGCAGCCGCTTGGCGACGTCGTTCAGGAACGCCTGGCGGGTGTTGGCGTTCGAGTCCTTGGTCGCGGCGTACGCACCGCCCGCGAACGCGGTGGCCGCCACGGCAACCACGCCAATCGCCAGTCTGCGCTTGAGGTTTGAGTGCACGGATGACTCCTGCAGTTGGCCGGGCGCCCCGGGGTACCAGCGCGCCCGTGATCACAATCAAATCGGAGGAGTTTGAGAAGAGCATAAGAGTTGGGGAAGAGACCTGGCCGGCGCTTAGCGGCGGTTCTCGAGAATCGCCAGCAGCCGTTTGGCTTCGCGTCGCGGTCGCTTCGTCATCCGCTCCCACGTGATCCGCACGGTGGCGTGGCCGGTCACGAGCGTGTCCGCATCCCGATCGCGGTCGGTTTCGAACGAGTCACGATCGCCGTGGAAGTTGTAGCCGTCGAGCTCGACGATCACCCGTTCGGCGTCGAACACAGCGTCCACCAGGTGCCCGGCGATCCGCACGTTCGTGCGCGGGCGCGGGAGGCCGTGGTCGTCGCAGAAGGCAAGGAACCCGTCCTCGAACTCCGACCGCGTCGGCCTCTTCGGCGCCTCGACGAACGGTTTGAGTCGGGCTGCGCCGGGGTGGCGCGGAAACCTGGCGACCACGTCTGCGAGCTCGGATGTCCCCATATACCGCGACAGCCGTGCCTCCCGGACGACCCTTCTGAGCGCGGGATCGTTCAGCCGCGGCGCCACGTCGAGCACCGTCCTGGCGGGACTGGTCACCCGGACCCCGAGGTGAGTCCGCACGTCCCGGCGGCCGAGGGCGGCGCAGCGGTGGACGCGGATCCCGGGCCGGACATGATTCGATGGCGCCGTGACCTCGAAGGGCACATCCCACGGCTTGTGCCAGCCCCAGAGGCACAGCGCCGAGACATGGCTGAGAGCGGCGCCGGCGCCACAGGCGAGGACGGCCGCAGCGGCGCGGGCGACCGGGACGGTGGGCACGGCGCCGACGGCGTACACGCCGGCGTAGACGCGATGTAGGCGTCCGACACGCTGGCGGTAGGCAATCGCGGCTGGGCCCAACCCGATGCCGAGGAGCTGCTGGCGCGTGACGTAGCCGTACTGCCGAACGGCGACCGCAGCTATCGCGGCATCGAGGGCGCCACCTTCCTCACCCATCCTGAGGATCCCCGAAAAGTGGCCATGGTCGCCACTTTTTGATCATCCTCCATAGTTTGAGAGCCGCCCGCCCGCGATTCCCGAAGCGTCACACAGTTTTTACGCCTCCCGGGCTAACGCCACAAAATAATCCAGGGCCGTGGGGTTCGCCAATGATTCGCGGCTGGCGGCCTCCCCCGCCGGCGTCCCCATCAGAATCCGCTTGACGGGGACCTCGAGCACCTTGCCCGACAGCGTCCGCGGCACCTCGGCGATCTGGGTGATCTCATCTGGCACGTGGCGCGGCGAGCAGTCCTCCCGGATCCGCGCCCGGATCCGCCCGCGAAGCTCGTCGTCCAACGTGGCGCCATCGCGCAGCACGACGAACAGTGGCATCCAGCCGTCGGTCCCCTGGCGCGGCAGATCGACCACGAGCGCATCGACGATCTCGGGGATCTCAAGCGTGGCGCGGTAGATCTCGCTGGTCCCCATCCGCACGCCACCGCGGTTGATCGTCGAGTCCGAGCGGCCGTAGATGATCGCCGTGCCGCGGTCCGTGATCTTGATCCAGTCGCCGTGGCGCCACACGCCCGGCCACATGGAGAAGTAGCTGTCCCGGTAGCGCTCGCCGGACGGATCGCCCCAGAAGAACACGGGCATCGACGGCATCGGCTTGGTGATGACGAGTTCGCCTACCTCGTTCACCAGCGGCCTCCCGTCCTCTCCCCACGCCTCGACTGACGCCCCCAGCGCGCGCGCCTGCAGCTCCCCGAGGTACACCGGCAGCGTCGGCACGCCACCGACGAACGCCGTGCACATGTCGGTTCCGCCGGAGGTCGAGAACAGCCACGTATCCGAGCCCAGCTGGTCATAGACCCACCGAAAGCCCTCCGGCGACAGTGGCGAACCGGTCGAGCCGACGGCCCGCAACGACCCCAGATCGCGCCCCTCACCCGGCGCCACCGAAGCTTTCATGCACGACGAGATGAACGCCGCGCTCGTCCCGAAGCACGTCATCCGCGTCTGCTCGGCCAGGTCCCACAGCGTCCCCAGATCCGGATACCCCGGGTTGCCGTCGAACAACACGATCGAGGCGTCGCTCAGCAGCACTCCGAGCAGGAAGTTCCACATCATCCAGCCGGTCGTCGAGAACCAGAAGAACCGGTCGCCCACCTGCGCGTCGAGGTGGAGATAGGCCTTCTTCAGGTGCTCGATCAGGATTCCGCCCTGCCCGTGCACGATCGGCTTCGGCAGCCCCGTCGTGCCCGAGCTGTAGAGCACCCACAGCGGATGGTCGAACGGGAGCTGCGCAAACGAGAGCGGCTCCTCGCCCAGGAATCCGTCTTGCCATCCCGAACCGTCCAGATAGCCCAGCGTGACGACGCGCTCGAGCGACGGGAGCTCCGAGGAGATCCGCGCCACCACCTCGCGCCGGTCGAAGTCCTTGCCGCCGTAGCGGTAGCCGTCGATCGTCAGCAGAACCTTCGGCTCGATCTGGGCGAAGCGATCGATCACGCTGCGCGACCCGAACTCCGGCGCCGCCGAGGACCACACGGCACCGATCGAGGCGCACGCAAAGAAGGCCGCCACCGTCTCCGGGATGTTCGGCATGTAGGCCGCGACGCGGTCGCCCTCGGACACGCCTAGCCGGCGCAGGCCGGACGCGATCGCCGCCGTCTGCTGGCGCAACGAGCCCCACGTCCACTCGTCCAGTGGCCGGAGCTCAGAGGCATGCAGCAGAGCCGTGTCGGAATCCCGCTTGCCGCGGAAGATGTGCTCGACGTAGCTCAGCCGGGACCCCGGGAACCACTGGGTCCGGGGCATCTCCGACCCGCTGAGCACCCGCTCGCCGGGCACCGAGAACTGCACGTCGAGGAACGTGACGAGCGAGCTCCAGAATCCCTCGACGTCATCCACCGACCATCGCCAGAGCTCGCTGTAGCCGTCGAAGCGCAGGCCCCGGGTCTCCTGCAGCCACCGCGCATAGCGGGTGAGCGTGGCGCGCTCGATCCGCTCGGGCGACGGAGTCCAGAGGATCTCGGGCTCGGCCATCGTCGGGAGTATGTCCCGTGCGGGCTTCTCGCAGCCCTCGCAGGCGCCGCGACCGGAGACGGTCCCGAGCACCGGCGGACAGCTCAGGGCGGGAGTCGGGGCCCAGAGCGCCGCCGGTGCACAGGTGCGCGGGAAAATTGCTCCCGCCGGCGACGAGGCGCACGTTCGTCGCAGAAAGGCAGCCTATGAAGCGATCCGTCAGATCACCGTAAAACCGAGTTCAGCTTTAAGGGAACTGCCCGCCTTGGCCGGAACCCGGCGAACCCTGACCGGGGTACTGCCCGCCCTGCCCGGGGAACTGGCCGCCCTGCCCGGGGAACTGCGAGCTCTGTCCCGGGAGCTCGTAGCCCACCCCCGGGTAGTACTGGTAGACCGCCGGCGTCCGCGCCGCCGGGACGCTCTCCCACCCGGGAACCGCCGCCGCAAACAGGCGCGAGAGGATCAGCGCCAGGACGGCCGTTCCCGCCAGCAACCACAGGACGACGACGGCAGGCTGGAGCCACATCGGACCGGACGCCTTTCTCGGGGGCCGGTACGCCGCCGGCGCGATCGGCGCGACGGCCCTCACCGGGGCGGGTGCCGCCGGTCGCACAGGAGCTCCCCCCACCGCCCGCACCCGCGGCGCCGGCCCCGGATAAAGCTCGCCCAGGCCCCCGCCGGCGAGCGCCTGTCGCAGCGCGAGCTGCCACTCACCTGTCGCGGGACGGTTCAACGCATCCTCGTCGAGCGCCCGCACGAGCAGCGGTCGCAGCACCGACGGCAGCTGGCGCAGGTGGGGCTCGACCGCACGGGCATCGTGGGAGCGCGCGAACAGGCGCAGCACGATCAGCCCCAACTTGTACGCATCGGAAGCGCGAGTACTCGGAGGCTCGGAGAACGACGCCGGCATGTTCCAATCGCCGGTTTCGACCGGGGCGAGCGCCCGGCGGCCGCGGAACACCATCGAGTCGCAATCGATGAAGCAGACGGAGGGCCCGCCGGCGCCGAACGCGACGAACAGATTGCTCGGGGCGATGTCGCTGACGACGATCCCGTGGCGGTGCAGTTGGCCGAGCGCCTCGCAGATCCGTTCGGCAACGCGCGCCCTCATCACGGTGTCGAGCCTCACGCCGAGGCCGCGCAGCTCCAGATACGTGTCCTCGCCGAGCAGGTGCTCGAGCGCGAGCAGCACCCGCTCCCGGCGGCCGCTCGGCATCACGAACGGCACCGAGAACTGCCCCGTCAAATCCGCGAGCGCGATCCCGACCGGCACCAGCCCGGAGGAGACGACCATCAGCGGCCACGCCGCCAGCCGGTGCAACCGCACAAACTCGTCGGCAGCGAGCGAGCGACTCCACGCGACCATCTCGCCGAGCACAGCCGCCGCAAGAGCAGAGGGTGGCCGTCGGTAGACCTTCACGACCACCGGACCGGGCGGGAGCTCCGCCGGGACGGCCGCGGGCCGGTAGACCCGACCCTGGCCGCCCGGCCGGCTCACCGCCTCCAGCTCACCGAACGCCTCGAGCTGGACGGCGTGGCGCTCGAGCGGACTGACCGCGGCGAGGGTGCTCATGGCCATATGGCTACCAGGCTCCGGTCGTCGTCGTAAGTGCTGCGACTGAAATCGAGCAGCCGTGCGAAGTCGATGATGTCCGGCGGCGTGGCCAGTTCGCGCGCGAGCGTCCGGCCGACCTCACCGGCGCCGCCCGCCAGCGGCAGCGCAAGCCCGTCGGTACACATCAGCAAGATAGTGCGTGGTTCGAGCGTGCACTCAGCTTCACACACACCGCGTACGAACCGCGGGAGCGCCTCGACGCCCGCCCCGAGCAGGCCGTCACCCGGCGTACCGAGAACCGTGGAAAACGCACCCCCGCTCAGGACGAGCGCCGGCGAGTCGCCGACGGCCGCAAGCTGTACTCGGGCGCCGGCCGTCCCGTCGTCAGGGGCGCGGACAGCCGCGACGACGAGCGTCGTCGCCAGCGACTCACAGGTCTCCTCGACCCCGGCCTCCGGCTTGCCCGCGAACCGGCGATGCTCCTCGACGAGCGCCCATGCCGCCTGATCGAAGACATCGCGCCAGTCGAGCTCGCCGGCGCCACCATCGAGCTGGCGAGCGACGGCGGCCGTCGCGTGGCGCACCGCCAGCGCCGCGCCGAGCGCTGATCGCGGGGCCCCCGAGACGCCGTCGGCGACGGCCGCGATCACCATTCGGGACGCGTCGTGAACGCGCAGGCAGACATCGTCCTGGCGCGGTCCGCCGGCAAAGCGCTTCGACAGGCCGCGCACCGACGCCGCCCTGACCACCAGCCCAAACGCGGTCCCCCCGTCGGCAATCGCGTCCGGCCGGTACGGCTCGGCGCCGGACAGCCGAACATCGATGTCGGGAGCCGGCTCGCCAATCGTCAGTGGGCCCCGCGCCAGCCGCACACGCCGTCGCGCCGCCGGGTGGCGTCCGTCAGATGGAGGCGGTCGTTGTGCGCTGCGCTGCCCCTCGGACGACGCCATCGCTCACTGTCTACACGAGCGGGGCGTCGAGCTGCACGAACCCCTCCGGTTTCTCGAACTCGATCGTCTGCTCGCCGCGGTCGAGGCGCTCGGCGGAGGACACCATCGAGTTGAGCATCGAGGCGGCGAACTCCGCGATCGCGCCGGCGGTCGAGGAGCCCTCGGTCATCATGAATGCGTAGCGTGGCGCGCTGGCGACCTGCTGGATCACCGTGGCGTCAGCGTCTCCGACCCCGAACGCGAGGATGTTCGGCCGCTCCTTGAAGCCCGGGTCCTTGAGCTCGTCCAGGCGGGAGCGCCACTTGTCCTCCTTCTCGGTCGGCTGGCCGTCGCTGAGGAAGAACACCGACGGCCGGTGGACCTGGTAACCGCTGCCTTTGAGCAGCGCCACGTCGCCGGGGATCGTCTGGCGCAGCGCATCGAGCGCACTCGAATAGCTCGTGCCGCGGCCCCGCGGAGCCAGCGTCGGCAGGATCAGGTCCTCGTTCAGCTCGGAGAGCTCAAGCCGCGTCTGGGCCGTGTCCGCGAACGTGATGATCCCGAACCGGACCTTCTTGCCGATCAGCGGATGCTTGGCGACCTCGTCGCGGAGGTCGATCAATCCCTGGTTGACCGCCCCGATCGCGTCGCCGGCCATCGAGTGGGATTCGTCGCCGACGAAGTACATCGGCAGGACCTGGCCGACAACTGCCGCCACCGGCGCCGGAGGATCGCCCGCCGCAGCGGGAGCGGCAACCGGAGGCGAGACCGCGGCCGGATCTAAGGCGGTCCCGCGATCCGACCACAGCCGACCACCGGAGCCGCCGGGATCCGCCGACAGCCGGCCACCAGATGCCGAGGCGGATGCGCCCTTCCTCGCCAGCCCGATGGACGGCAGTTTCGGCTTCATGCCCCTCAGCTACTCGTTGTCGACGTCCCGCTCGAGGCCCCAGGCGCGCCCGGCGGCCGCAGCGCGCTCGCGCACGCCCGGCTCGCCGCCTCGAACTTGGCGTTGGTCCTGATGTCCGAGGGGAACACCGAGCCCTTGCCCGAGAAGTTCGGGGCCGGCAGGTTGTAGCCGTGCTTGCGCACGCACGCGACGAAGTTGTTGATCGCGGTGTGCGAGATCCTGAAGCGGCCGCCCGCTCCGGGCCGGAACCGGCCGCCACCGAAGTCCGTGCCGCACGCCTTGAACGCCGCCGCGGCCTTGGGGTTATTGCGGAAGAAGCCGCCGCCACCGCCGGCGCCCGCGTTCGGGCCGCCCGGGTTGGCAGGGCCACCGCCAGCGCCACTGCCGCCGCCGAAGAAGCCGCCGCCACCTCCGCCACCGGAACCCCCACCGTTGGGGAGCGTCACGCCGTGCTGCTTGAGGCACGCGACGAGCTTGGCCCGCCGCGCGGCAGGGCTGGTGCTCGAGGACGAAGCCGAGGTGCCCGAACTGGCCGTTGTGGTCGTCGTCGAGCCACTCGAACTGCTGCCGCACGCGACGAGCGCGCAACTGGCAGCCAGTATCCCTAACGCGAGCACGGCCCGCCTAGAGACGATGTTGATGGTTTTCACCTGGATCCCTTTCCTTTGCTTTGTCGTCAGCCGCCGGCCCCGCGCCGAGCGCCGGCGGATCATTTGCCGCCGCCGCCCCCGAACAGGGAGCTGACGGCGGAGCTTGCGCTGCCCGAGGACCCGCTGGAGCTTGATCCCGAGCCTGCGCCCGAACCAGTTGTGCTGGCGCCGGTGTCGCTGACCGAGGTCGCGGCGATCTTGCCGGTGGACCCCTTGACGCCTGAGACGACAACGGTGTCGCCGGGCCGGATCGCTGACTTCCCAACGCCCACGTTCTTGGTGATCTTGGTCGCGCTCGACAGCGTGACCTTGACGACGTTCCCAGTGCCGGCCTGCGTCACGTAGATGGTCTTGCCGTTGACGCTGGAGACCGTTCCAAACGAGCTGTTGCCGCCACCGAAAGCCCCAGCAAATGCGCCCGCGCCGCGGGCGCCCGCCGCGCCCGCAGCGCCGGAACCGGCGGCCCCGCTCCGAGCTGCGGCGGCCGCGCCCGGGAACGCGCTGGCGCTCGACGACGAGTTGCTCACCTGGCCCTTCTCGACGCGCACGCCGACGTAGAAGCCGATCCCGCCGACGGCCAGCGCCAGAAGTACCGCGGTTCCCCAGTTCAGGAACCGCCGTCGCGGTCGGCCCGGAAGCTGAAGCTCCTCATCTTCCCGATAGCTGTCCCAGCCCTCCTCCTGGCTCTCGTAGGGCAGTGCACTCATCTCAATTCCTTTGTCGCTTTCCATGGGGGTCACTCGAAGCGCAATGCCTCGATCGGTCGCATCGCCGCTGCGCGGCCGGCGGGGTAGGTGCCGAAGAACAGGCCGATCAGCACCGCCGCGCCGAACGCGAGGCCGATCGAGTAGGGCGCGATCACCGGTTGGACGCCGGCGATCTTGAACTGGCTGCCGATGACGCCGGCGATCACCCCTGCCAGGCCGCCGAAGAACGACACGAGCACGGCCTCGACGAGGAACTGGACCAGGATGTCGGTGTGGCGGGCGCCGACGGCTTTCCGAATCCCGATCTCACGAGTTCGCTCGGTGACCGACACGAGCATGATGTTCATCACGCCGATGCCGCCGACCAGCAGCGAGATCGCCGCGACCTCGCCGAGCAGCGTCGTGAACACCTTGCTGCTGGCCGTGGAGGTCTGGATGATCGAGCTCTGGTTGATCACGTCGAAGTTGCTGCCTGTGATCGAGGCGGCCGTGGGTGGGTCGAGCTGGTTGAGGATGTCGGTGACCTCGGTCTGCGCCGGATTTAGCTGATCGCGGGACTTGGCCTGGACGATTATCTGGTTGATGCTTCCGTAGCCGGTCAGCGTGTCCTGGGCGGCGGTGAGCGGGGCGATCGCGACGTCATCCTCGTCCGTCGACCCGTTCGAGCCCTTCGGTGCGGTCACGCCGATGATCTGGAAGTTGGTCCCGTTTGCCTGCACCGTCTGGCCGACCGGGTCCTGACCCCCGAACAGCTCGCTGACGACGGTCGGCCCGACGACGAGCACGCGGCTGTGGTTCTTCTCCTGCGACTGGGTGAACCATGACCCTTCGGCCATCGTGTAGTCGCGGGCCTGCTGGTAGCTCGGGGTCGTGCCGACGAACGACGACGGCGAGTAGGTCGTCTCGCCCGAGGCGAGCGTGACACTGTTGGCGTTGACCACCGGCGAGGAGCTCTCGACATCGGGCGCCTCGAAGCGGTTGTCGAGCGCGTTGGCGTCCGCGACCGTCAGCGACGTGCCCGCCCCGCCGGCGCCCAGGCCCCCGAGCGTCGGCGTGCCCGTCACCAACAGGACGTTGCTGCCAAGCGCGTCGATCTGCTTCTCGACGGCGTTGGAGGAGCCGGTGCCGACCGCGATCAGCACGATCACCGAGCCGACACCGATCATCAGCCCGAGGATCGTCAGCCCTGAGCGCAGCTTGTTCGCCGCGAGGCCGCCGAGCGCGACGTGCACGGTCTCGATCACGCCACCGGCTCCCTGGCCTCCGGCCGCCCGTCGGAGATGATCGCTCCGTCCCTGATCCGGATCACCCGGCGCGCATGGGTGGCGACCTCATCCTCGTGCGTGATCAGCACGATCGTTCGTCCCTGCTCGCCGAGCCGCTCGAACAGCGAGAGCACCTCTGCGCCAGAGGCCGAGTCGAGGTTCCCGGTCGGCTCATCGGCGAGGATCAGCGCCGGGTTGCTGACCAGCGCGCGGGCGATGGCGACGCGCTGCTGCTGGCCGCCCGAGAGCTCCGAGGGCAGGTGGTGGACCCGGTCCTCGAGCCCGACCTCGCGGAGCGCCGCCAGCGCCCGGTCGTGGCGCGCGCTCCGCGTCAGGCCCGCGTAGGACAAAGGAAGCTCGACATTGGCGAGCGCCCGCGTGCGCGGGATCAAGTTGTAGCTCTGGAAGACGAAGCCGATGTGGCGGTTGCGGACGTCGGCGAGGTCGTCCTCTTCGATGCCGCGAACGTCGAGTCCGTTCAGCCGGAAGATGCCGCTCGTCGGCGCGTCCAGGCAGCCCATGATGTTCATCAGCGTCGTTTTCCCGCTGCCCGAAGCCCCCATGATCGCCACGTACTCGCCGCGGGTGATCCGCAGGCTGACCCCCCGCAGCGCGTGCACGGCGATGTCGCCGACGCTGTAGGTCTTGTGGACGTCGCGGAGGTCGATCACCGGCGGGTGCTCACGGCGGACCCGGCGACCCGCGGCGGCGCTCGCCACCTGGCCCGACTCCGGCTGCTTCGCCTTTGGCGAGCGCCGCGCGCGGAGCGCCCGCTGCGCCCGGGCAACGCTCGGGCGCTCGCGACGAGGCATCAGCCGCCCCCTCCAGCAGCGCGACGCAAGAAGAAGCCGCCGCCACCGCCGCCGGGGAATCCGCCGCCGCCGAGCCCCGCGCCGGCGCCGCCCAACGTACCGCTGCCCGAGCCGCCGGTTGGGCTGCTCGTCGCCGAGCTGACCGCCGGCAGCGTGATCGTGATGACCAGCTGCTGACCTGCGCGCAGACCGCTGATGATCTGCGTGCGGCTGTCACCTCGGACGCCGACGACCACCTGCTGCGTGCTCGTCTTGCCCTTGTTCATCACGTTCACCGTGCCCAGCGAACCCGTGCCGGTAACGGCCGCGTTCGGGACCGTGACTCCCTGCGCCTGGCTGATGATCACCTGAGCCGACGCGCTCATCCCCGGCCTGACCTGGGAGTCGTGCTGATCGAGCGTGATCGTCGCGTTGTAGCTCACGACGCCGCTGCTGGAGGTCCCGACGTTCGAGATCCGGGTCACATGCGCGCCGAGCTCGACGCTGGGGAGCGCGTCGAACGTGACGGTGGCGGCCTGGCCTGTCTTGATCTTGCTGATGTCCGACTCGCTGAACGCGACGGTCATCGTCAGCGTGCCGGTGTTGACGATCTCCGCGAACGGGGAGCTCGACCCGCTACCGGAGGACGAGCTCGACCCGAGGCTCCCCGCCGTGGACGAGCCGCCGGCCAGGCCACCGCCACCGGACGACGAGCTCGACGACGAGCTGCTGCTCGACGCGCTGGAGCTCGAGCCCGCCGACACCGAATCACCGGGCAGCAGGCTCGCCATCGAGGCGATCGTGCCGCTCGCCGGCGCGAACAGCTTGGTGTCGTTGAGCGCGGCCTGGGCGCTGTTCAGGTTGGCCTGGGCGCTGAACACGGACGCTTCGGCGGAGGCGATGCTCGACGGCGAGGGAGTCGTCGTCGTCTGCGTGGTCGTGCTCGAGGTGCCGCCCCGCGACGAGCCACCAGAGCCCTCCCGAGACGAACCGGACGAACCGGTCGAACCGTTCCCGGTCTCGCCGGACGATCCCTTGGAGGACTTGCTCTTGGACCCACCGGACGACCCGCTCTTACCACTGGACCCGGAGCTCGGCTTCTTCGTCTTCCCCGGAACCGAACCCTTCGGGTACTTCCCGCTCGGGGGCGTATACGACACGAACTCGGGGCTGGTCGAGACGTCGTTCAGGCTGGCCGTCGTCGACGAACCGCCCGTGGTCCCGGAGCCGCCGGAGCCCGAGCCCGTTGCCGTTCCGTTTTCGACCGCCGTGAGCTGATCCTGCGCCGAAGTGAGCTGTTCCTCCGCCTGGTCGACGCCGAGCTGGGCCGAGGTCGGATCGAGCGTCGCGAGCAGCTGGCCATCGGTGACGTGCTGCCCCTGGGAGACGTACACGTGCTGCAGCGTCCCGCTGGTCTTGAAGTTGACATCGAGGTCGGTGCCGGCTGCGACGTTGCCGGTGCCGGTGACGGTCGATTGGACGACGCCGTTCTCGGCGGTCACGATCTCTTTCGACGTGCGCGCCGAGCTCGTCGGCGGCCCGATCTCGAGGATCGCGACCACGACGATGGCGATCGCCACGACCGCCAGAAGATACATATGCCAGGGCAGGCGCCTCTTGTCCCGCCTCACGCGGACACCTCACTGCTGTAGGAAGAATGCATATTCAGGACTCGGTTCGATCCATGGGAACTGGACCTGACATAGGTCCAGTCACTGGGTATTTAGCGCCGCTGATGTCATTTCCGTGTAAGCGCGCGCGATTCTTCCGCAACCTTTAACTTGGGCTTTCCCGCGGTCGCGGGCAGCTCGACGCGCACTTCGAGCCCTCCGGCCTCCGGCGCCCTGATCGTCACCGTGCCGCTGTGCGCTCGCACCACCGAGTTCACGATCGAAAGGCCGAGCCCGAGCCCGTTCGTCCCGCGCTCGAGGCGCCGGAACGGCTCGGTCAGTTTGGGCGCCACCTCGGGGTCGATCACGGGCCCGCCGTTGGTGACGATCACCAGCACCCGGCCGGCGACGCTCGAGGTCGACACCGACAGGTGGCCCCTGTGCTCGTTGTGGCGGATCCCGTTCTCGATCAGGTTCGCGATCATCCGCTCGAGCAGCGCCTGATCGCCCCGCGTCCATGCGGCCGCCAGATGTACCTCGACGGTGACCTCCGCCTCTTCGGCGCGGGCCCGGAGGTCGGTGATGCAGTCCGCCGCCAGCGCGCCCAGCTCGACAGCCTCCTCGCGGCCCGCGGACGCCTCGCTGCGCGCCAGCATCAGCAGCGCCTCGATCAGCCGCTCGCAGCGGTCGATCGTCTCGCGTACCGCCTCCCCCATCGCCCGCAGCTCGGACACCTCGGGATCGGGCTCGGCCAGCGCCACGTCGACCTCGGTGCGCATGATCGCCAGCGGCGTGCGCAGCTCGTGCGAGGCGTTGGCGACGAAGTGGCGCTGGCTCGCGAACGCCGCGTCGAGCCGCTCGAGCATCCCGTCGAACGTGTCCGCCAGCTCGCGCAGCTCATCGGCCGGCCCGACGAGCCCGATCCGCTCGCCCAGGTTCTCGCCCGACACCCGGCGCGCGGTCGCCGTGATGTCCCGCAGCGGCCGCAACGCCCGCCCGGCCAGCATCCAGCCCGCGAGCACCGAGATCATCGTCATCACGCCCAGCGCGAGCACGTATTCGACGACGAGCTTGTGCAGCGCGTCGTTGCGGAGCTCGGCCCGCACGGCATTGGCGACGCTGGCCTCGGGAGAGCCGGGGGCGAACCCGAGGAGTCGCCCGGGGATCCCCGCCAGAGCCGGGATGCCGAGCTTGCGGAGCTCGGCGCGGAGGTTCGGACGTGCGTCGAGGTTGTGGCGCACGAGGAGGTAGCCGATCGTCAGCAGCACGGCGCCTGTGACGAGGAACACGAGCCCGTAGATCACGGTCAGGCGCAGGCGAATCGTCGGCGCCGGCCAACCGATGCGTGGGCGTTCGCCCCGCAGCCGCATCAGGCCATCCTGTACCCGACGCCGATCACCGTCTCCACCACCGGCGGATCGCCGAGCTTTCGGCGCAGCGTCATGATCGTCATCCGCACGACGTTCGTGAACGGATCGATCTGTTCATCCCACACGCGCTCCAGCAGTTGCTCCGCGGACACCGTGGTCCCCTCCGCGCCCATCAGCGTCTCGAGCACCGCGAATTCCTTGCGCGCGAGCTCGACCTGCTTGCCGCCCCGCGTCAGCTGTCGCCGCGCCGGATCGAGCTCGAGATCAGCGTGGCGCAACACGGGGGGACGGCTCGGGGATGAGCGGCGCGCCAGGGCGTGGATCCGCGCCACCAGCTCGGCGAAGCGGAACGGCTTGGCCAGATAGTCGTCGGCGCCGAGCGAGAGCCCCTCGACCACGTCGCGCAGCGCGGCGGCAGCGGTCAGCATCAGGATCCCGGTCTCGGGCTTCTCGTCGCGAACCGTGCGGCACACATCGTCGCCGTGGACGAGCGGGAGATCGCGGTCGAGCACGATCACGTCGTAGCGCACCAGCCGCGCCTTTGCCAGCGCGTCCGAGCCGTCCGGCGCCAGATCGACGGCCATCCCTTCACGCCGCAGACCCCGCGCGATCGCGTCGGCCAGACGACGCTCATCCTCGGCGATTAACACCCGCATGCTGGGAGGATGACGCCCCGGCCGTAAGAAAGACATAAGAGGGTAAATTGCCGCAGATACACGGTTTCGTTCACGATTACATGAAACGATGTCACACTAAATAGTGATACGCTCCTGGCCACCCGATGTCTTCGCAGCAGAACCTCGCTGAACGCAGCATGGCGATGGGATTGCGGGCGCTCGGCAGGCTCGCGTCCTCCGATCTCGTCGACCGGCTCGGCCTTCGTCAGCCGACCGAGCGATTCCTGCACGGCGCCTCGAAGACGACGATGCGGACCGCCGCCCGCGCCGGGCGCACGTTCGCAGCCGCCCAGAAGCTCTCACGCCCGGCTCGCCAGCCTCGGGCGAAGCGAACCGACCTCTTCGATTTGACTCCCACCGACGAGCAGCAGATGCTCCGCGAGTCCGTGCGCGACTTCGGCCTCGAAAAGCTTCGGCCGGCCGCCGAGGAGGCCGACGCACGGTCGGCCTCGCCGACCGAGCTGCTGGCGCAGTCGGGCGAGCTCGGGTTGACGATGGTCGGCGTGCCCGAGGAGCTCGGCGGCGCCGTCGAGGAGCGCTCCGCCGTGACCTCGGTGCTGCTGAGCGAGGCGCTCGCGCTCGGTGACATGGGGATCGCGGTCGCCTGTCTGGCCCCTGCCGGCGTCTCGACCGCGCTCGGCCTGTGGGGTGACGCCGACCAGCAGGCCACCTACCTCCCCGCGTTTGTCGGCGAGGACGTGCCCGCCGCGGCCCTGGCCATGCTCGAGCCCCGCGCCCTGTTCGACCCGTTCGACCTCCACACACACGCACGCGAGTCGGGCGGCGGCTATGTGCTCAACGGCGTCAAGTCGCTGCTGCCGCGCGCGCTCGACGGCGAGCTGTTCATCGTCGCGGCGGAGCTCGAGGGCCACGGTCCGGCGCTGTTCATCGTCGAGTCGGGGACGTCGGGCGTCAGCGTCGAGCCCGAGCCCGGCATGGGTATCCGCGCCGCGGCGACCGGCCGACTGACCTTCGAGGACGTCAAGCTGCCGGCCTCCGCGCTGCTCGGCGAGGCCTCTCCCGATGTCTACCGCGACTGCGTCCAGCTCGGGCGGCTCGGCTGGTGCGCGGTCGCCGTCGGCGCCGGGCAGGCCGTGCTCGACTACGTGATCCCTTACGTCAAGGACCGCATCGCGTTCGGCGAGCCGATCTCGAACCGCCAGGCCGTCGCCTTCGCCGTCGCCAACATCGCGATCGAGCTCGAGGGCATGCGGCTCGCCACCTACCGCGCCGCCAGCCGCGTCGACCAGGGCCTGCCGTTCTCCCGCGACGTCGCGCTCGCGCGACGCCTGTGCTCCGAGCGCGGGATCGCGATCGGCTCCGACGGCGTCCAGCTGCTGGGCGGCCACGGGTACGTCAAGGAGCACCCGGTCGAGCGGTGGTACCGCGACCTGCGAGCCGCCGGCGTCATGGAGGGCGCCCTCCTGGTCTGATGCCCATCAACCTCGAGATCCCCAAGAAGTTCGAGCAGCTCGTCTCCCAGTCGCACACAGTGGCGACCGAGGTGTTCCGCCCGATCTCCCGCAAGTACGATACCGCCGAGCATTCCTACCCGAAGGAGCTGGACATGCTCGCGGCCGTCATCGACGGGATGAACGAGTCGGGGGCCCTCGGCGGCGCCGGCGCCGGCGGCGTCGGCGGCAGCAACGGCGCCTCGCCGGCCAAGCCGGACGGCAACCGCAACGGCAGCAACATCGCGAGCCTGCTCGGTCTGATCGAGCTGTGCTGGGGCGACGTCGGCCTGCTGCTGACGATGCCCCGCCAGGGGCTCGGCCAGGCCGCGATCGCGGCCGTCGCCGACGAGGAGCAGCTCCAGCGGTTCGGCGGCAAGTGGGCGGCGATGGCGATCACCGAGCCCGAGGCCGGTTCGGACTCCGCGGCGATCCGCACGACCGCCCGCTACGACGAAGAGAACGACGAATACGTTCTCAACGGCGAGAAGATCTTCGTCACCTCCGGTGACCGCGCCGACCTGATCGTGGTCTGGGCGACGCTCGACCGCGACAAGGGCCGCGGCGCGATCAAGTCGTTCGTCGTCGAGCGCGACAACCCGGGCCTGAAGCTCGACCGCCTCGAGCACAAGCTCGGGATCCGCGCCTCCGACACCGCCAACTTCGTGCTCGACGACTGCCGGGTCCCGAAGGAGAACCTGCTCGGCAGCCCCGAGATCGAGACCGGGCGCGGGTTCGCCGGCGTGATGCAGACGTTCGACAACACCCGCCCGCTGGTCGCCGGGATGGCGATCGGCGTCGCCCGCGCGTGCCTCGACCGCACTCGCGAGCTCCTTACCGACGCGGGCATCGAGATCAGCTATGACATCCCAGCGCACAGCCAGACGGCAGCGGCCTCGGAGTTCATCGCGATGGAGTCCGACTGGGAGGCGGCGCGGTTGCTGACGATGCAGGCGGCGTGGATGGCCGACAACCGCAAGCCGAACTCGCTACAGGCCTCGATGGCGAAGGCCAAGGCCGGCCGCACCGGGACCGACATCGCGCTGCGCTGCGTGGCGCTCGCGGGTTCGATCGGCTACGGCGAGGGCGAGCTGCTCGAGAAGTGGGCGCGCGACGTCAAGATCCTCGACATCTTCGAGGGCACACAGCAGATCCAGCTGCTGGTCGTGGCGCGGCTGCTGCTGGGGAAGACGTCAGCCGAGCTTAAGTAGTTCGGGTCGGCGCATGCGCCGACCCGCCGACCGGTGCATGCACCGGTCGGGGCCGGGCCCTCCAGCGCCGCCGCTCGGCCTCCAGCCTCGCCGAGCAGGGGCCGCGCTGGAGTCATCCGGCTGCGGCCCGGCCTACATATCCCTCAGGGCGATGATCCCGTCGAGCGTGCCGAGGTACTCGGTGCCGCGCCGGCCGAGCGCGATCCCGGCGTAGTTGTTGTTGTAGCCAGTGCCCGTCCCGGCGAGCTGCTTGTAGACGGTGCGCCCGGTGCGGAAGCTGATCGCGGTCCAATACCAGGGGTCCGAGGCGCCCGGATCCTTGGTGTAGGTGTAGATCAGCCCGTTGGCGAGCGACAGCTTCGAGACGACGGTCGGGGCGCGGTCGGTGGTGTTCGTCCAGACGACGTGGCAGCCCTTGCCGTTGCGGTTGATGTCGATCCGCTCGAAGCCGGGGGCCGTCAGCCCGCCACCCTCAGTGACCGTGGGGCCGGTGTAGCCGTAGTTGTTCTCGACGATCATCGAGCGGCCGGCGACGATCAGCGAGTTCTCGTCGGCGCTCGCGCCCTTGGCGAACACGGGCACCTTGCACACCATTCGCGGCAGCCGCACCCGGCGCCAGTGGTGGTTGCGCCGCACGCGGTGGGTGAGCTTGACCGCGGTGCGGTAGACAACGACGTCCATCGGGTCGGCGTTGTCGGTGATGTTGACGTAGCCGCCCTGCATCACGGTCGGCGTCGTGCCGGTTCCGTCGTCCACCTGGCCGGGCTTGGACTCGTAACTGTTCGGATACCGGACCTGCCAGGTGATCTTCGGGATGCCGTGCCGCGCCACGAATCGGTAGAGCTTTCGGTTCGTCGCGATGTACACGCCACCGGATTGATCGACGGCGAACGAGTTCTCGATCTCCCCGTCGGCGCCGTGGCCGAGCCGGACCACGTGGATCGCGCCGGTGGCGAAGTTGAGCGTCCCGACCACGCCGTCGCTGCGGGCCACGAACCACAGCAGCCCGTTCGAGTCGGGCAGCGCCGAGGTGATCTTCTCGGTCGGGGTCAGCACGTGGCTGAGGTCGTAGTCGCCGACCTGCGTGAAGCCGTCGCCGTCGGGCGTCTCGGCGATCACGTAGATGTGGCGGGTGGTCGTTGACGTCACCACCCGGCCCTTGTTGTCGAGATAGAAGTAACCACCGCCGGTGAAGTCCTGGAAGATCGACCCGGACGTGATCCCCTGGCGCGGCGGCAGCGAGAACGTCGCCACCGTCGCCAGCGTGTTCGGGTCGAACATGTACAGCTCGGGCCCGGCCACGCCGACGCACACCGACAGCACTCGGCCGCGGGCGTCGAACGTGATCGACCCGCAGTCGCGCTGGATCATCGACGACAGGGTCATCGGCGAGCGCCCGAGTGGACCGCCCCACGAGATCGCGTCGGTCTGCCACCCGTCGTCGTGGATCTCGGAGGTCCCGTTCGGGGCCATGAACCGGTTGCGCGGCGTGGCCGGGATCCCCTTGATCGGGTGCGCGGTCGCCGGCGCGCCCACGTAGGTCGGCTCGGTCGGGGTCGACGGGATCGGGATCGGGGGGATCGAGGCGCGCGCCGCGGGCGCGAGCGCCCCGGCGAGGAGCGCGATGCAGAGGAGGCGGAGCTTCACAGGTCTCTCGCTTCCCGCCTCAGCACTTCCCAAGCGAGCCGCACGTCGGCCTCGGTCGTGCTCACCTGACCGATCGCCAGCCGCAGCACGTACTGCCCGTTCAGCACCGCCTGGGAGATGAACATCTCGCCGCTGGCGTTGACGCGCTCGAGCACTGCACGATTGCGATCGTCGTCGCCTGCGAGCCGGAAGCAGACGACCGAGAAGTCTCGCGGCGCGCACACCTCCCACCCGGGCTCGGCGGCGACCCACTGCTCGAACCTCGCCGCCAGCTCAACCCCGCTGCGGACGTGCGCCTGTAGCCCACTGCGCCCACGGCAGCGGAGCACCGCCCACAGCTTCAGCGCCCGGAACCGACGGCCCAGCACCGGTCCGTATTCGCTGAGGCTGAGCGCGTCCTCCGCGTCGGGCGTGCGCAGGAACTCGGGGATCACGCTGAACGCCCGGCGGAACTCCTCGGGCCGCCGGGTCCACAGCAGCGAGCAGTCCATCGGCGTGAGCATCCACTTGTGGGCGTTGACCACCACCGAGTCGGCGCGGTCGACGCCGGCGAACGCCCACCGGAACTCGGGGCACACCATCGCCGTGCCCGCGTACGCGGCGTCGACGTGCAGCCACGTCCCGCTCCGCTCGCACGCCTCGGCGATCGCCGGCACGGGATCGACGGCCGTCGACGCGGTCGTACCGACAGTAGCCACGATGACGGCGGCATCGGACAGATCGCCGAGTGCGTCCGGGTCGAGCCGGAACTGATCATCGGTCGGCACCTTGCGCAGCCGCATCCCCAGCATCCGGGCCGCCTTGTCGGCGGCCGAGTGGGCCTGCTCGGAGCAGACGATCAGATCGCGGCCGGTGGCCTCGCGGGCGGCGATGATCGCGGCCAGCGTCGAGGTCGAGGCCGTGTCCTCGATGTGGCCGTGCCACCCGCTCGGCAGCCCCAGCAGCTCCGCGACCCAGTCGAGCACCACGTACTCGAGCTCGGTCGCCGCCGGCGCCGTGCGCCACAGGAACGCCACCGAGTTGAGCGTCGCCGCCAGCAGCTCGGCGAGGATCCCCTCCTCGACCGCGCTGGTCGCGAAGTACGCGAAGTACCGCGGGTGCTGCCAGTGGGTGACGCCCGGGAGCAGGATCTCGTCGAGGTCGCGCAGGACGTCCTGAAACGGCTCGCCGTCGTCGGGCGCCGTGACTGGGAGGCGCGAGCGGATTTCCCCGGGAGCGACCTGAGCCAGCACGGGCAGCTCCCCCACACGCTCCAGATAGCCGGCGGCCCACTCGAGCGCGGCCGCCCCGTCTGTCCGCAGATCCGTCAAACCGGCGCCGGCGTCGATTCGAACTCGTAGCGGACGCCCGTCAGCTCCTCGGAGACTTCCCACAGCCGTCGCCACGCCTGCTCGTCGTAGGCCTTGCCAGCGGCGGTCACGATGTGCGGGTGTCCGCGGCCCTCCATGAATCCGTCGGGGCCGACGAACGAGCCACCGGGGAGGTCGGGGTAGGTCGCCGCGTACAGGGTCGGCAGGGCGCCCATCTCGGCGCTCTGGGCGATGACGTTGTTGCTGAGCGTCATGACAGCGCGCTCGTACCAGGCCGCAGGGCCGGCAAACTGAAGGTTGGTCGCGGCGTAGCCGGGATGCGCGGCGAGGCTCAGCAGCTTGGCGTCGGCCGCCCTCGCGCGCCGCTGGAGCTCAAAGCAGAACATCAGGTTCGCGAGCTTCGACTGCCCGTACGAGCGCCAGTTGTTGTATCCGTGCTCGCCCTGGAGGTCGTCGAACTTGATCGTGCCGATCCGATGAAGGCCGGCTGAGACCGTTACGACTCGGGGTGCCGGGGCGGCCAGCAGCGGCGCGAGCAACAACCCAGTCAGCGCAAAGTGGCCGAGGTGGTTGGTGCCGAACTGGCTCTCGAAGCCGTCCTTCGTCAGCCGCCGGGGCGGAGCCATCACGCCGGCGTTGTTGATCAGCACATCGAGGCGCCCGTGTTCGCCCGCGAACCTCTGCGCGAAAGCACGAACCGAGCCCAGGTCAGCGAGGTCGAGCTCACGGACCTCCACCTCCCCCGGCATCCCGGACGCCATGCCCTCGCCCTTCGCGACGTTGCGACAGGCGATCACGACGGACGCGCCGGCGCGAGCCAGCTCACGCGCCGTGGCCGAGCCCAGGCCGCTGTTCGCGCCGGTGACCACGACCCGCCGACCGCTCTGGTCGGGTATATCGGCCGCTGTCCACTTCGATGTCATCGGCTGCTGGTTCGGTGCTCCACCGAGCCGGAGTACGCCTCCGGCCGGAACTGCAGCACGGGATCGTCGGACAGCTCGATCCCGTCGACGACCCGGCTCGGATCGAACACGAGGATGTCGCCGCCGGTCTCGCGCTCGGTGTCGAGGCCGGTCAGCTCGATCGTCCCCGCGGCCACGCGCTGGCGGTCCTTCGGCCACTGGACGTACGGGTCGTCGACCTCGTCGCCGGGGAGCGCGAGCTGCAGCTCGAGCGTGAACCGGACCGGCCCGTCGGCGACGCGCCGGCGGATGTCCTCCTGCAGGTAGTCGCGGCCGAGCTTGCGCGCCGCCCATGGCGTCAGATGTGACTCGGGCAGCTGCGGCAGGAGCGTGTAGCGGACGTAGCGCGAGCCTCCGTCGGCGTCGAGGAATCGATAGGCGTGGACGGCGTAGTACGGAATCGTCGCGTAGCTGTCCGGGGGACGGAGCGCCGGGATGTTCGCGGGGAGGGTACGGAGCGCCTCGGGGTGGCGCGCGAGCACCGCCGGCATCTTCACCAGGAGATCCACGCCGGGCCGCTGGACGCGGAGCAGCTCGATGAACGGCTCCGGCCGGTGGAACGGGAACCGGGGCGCGCTCTGGGCGACGATGTCGGTCCGCGAGCCGTCGGGCAGGTACATCTTGACCGCCAGCCCGCGCACGTCGGGCGCGTAGTCGGGGACCTCGGGATTGCCGCCGCCGTTGGACACCCGCGCCGTGATCGGGACGGCCTCGCCCTGCATGTGTGCGGCGCGGGTCAGCCGCGCCGCCTGGGGCGTGGCCGTGAACGTCCCCTTGAGCAGCGTTCCCTTCGCGTGCAGGGCGCGGTAGCCGGGATGGCTACCGAAGGCGGCGTGCGCGGCATCGATGGCGTCCTGCGAGGTGAGGGTCATCCGTCTTGCACCACCTTGAACTCGATTCCGGCGTTGCGCAGCCGCTCGGTCAGCTTGTCGCCCATCGCCACGGCCGGAGTCAGCTGGCCGGAGAGCCTGGGCAGTTCGTCGGTGGCAAGGCACAGGGCCGACTCGGCGAGCATCTTCGAGGTCTCGCCGTAGCCGGGATCGCCGCCTGAGACCTCGGTGCGCAGCCGAGTGCCGTTGGCGCGCGCAGCGAAGCGGACGCTGAAGCGCGAATTCGCGCGCTGATCCTCCGAGGGCCCCTCGCCCGGGTCCTTGAGCTTCAGCAGCAGGTTGCGCGTCGGCGGCAGCTGCGCCAGCGCGATCGCGGCGGCCGCTCCCGCGGTCATCGCCACCAGCACCGGCAGCTGCTTCTGGACCAGGTAGTGGCTGTAGGAGAAATCGGGGCCGTAGCGGTCGAGCGCCCGGGCCGAGCGCAGCACGGTCTGCGGGTCGATCGTCGGGAACGGAATCGCCCACCCGCCGCCGAAGTCGCTGTGGTGGGGCTTGCCCGGGGCACCTCGGACCTTGCGGCTTGATGGGCGCGGCTCCTTCTCGCGGCGCTCGCGCGCGACCTGCCTGCCCTCGCGCAGACGGCTCATGACCCCGATCGCCGAGTGGTAGGTGCCGCCGGAGAAGCTGCCCCCCATGCGGACGTACCCCTCGAGCGCGATCGGCGTTTGCTCGGGCAGCTGGTTGACGGTGTAGAGCGCCCCGAGGTCGTACGGGATCGAGTCAAAGCCGCACGAGTGAACGATCCGGGCGCCGCTGGCCTCGGCCTGCTCGTGATAGCGCAGCCACATCAGGTCGACGAACTCGGGCTCGCCGGTGAGGTCGACGTAGTCGGTGCCGGCGGCCGCGCACGCGGCGACGAGCGGCTCGCCGTACTGGATGTAGGGGCCGACGGTCGTGATCACGACCTTGGTCGACTCGGCGATCCTGCGCAACGACTCCGGGTCGGTGGCGTCGGCCTGCAACAGCTCGAGCTCCGCGCACGCAGGGTTGATCTCCGCCAGGCGGCCGCGCACCTGCTCGAGCTTGTTGGCGTTGCGCCCCGCCAGCGCCCACCGGGTGCTCGGTGGCGCGTGGGCCGCCAGGTACTCGGCCGTGAGCCCGCCCGTGAACCCGGTGGCGCCGAACACGACCACGTCGTGGCCGCCGTCAGTCATCCCCCGGCACCTCGCGCGCGAGCCTCATCGCCTCGTCGAGATCGACGCCCGCCTTCGCCGCCAGCCAGCAGGCCACGGGCGCCGCGACCCGCTCGGAGGAGTGCGCGGCCTCGCTGGCGAGGTCGAGCACGGCCTTGAACTCGTCGGTGGTCGGCGGGTCGACGCCGAGCCTGTGCGCGTAAGCGGCAAGCCACTCCTTGGCGTTCATGATCGGACTCCCACGAAGCTCGACTCTACCCGTCCAAGCTCGGTCACCGGCTCCTCGCCGAAGATCACCTCGCGCCCGATCCTGTACCAGTTGTTGGTCGCCTCGAGCTGGCCGAGGATCCCGAACACGAGGCCGAACGCGCGCAGCGTCACGATCTGATTGGACGGCAGCCGCAGATCGCCGAAGCCGCCCTTGCGCATGTCGCCGTGCTCGAGCATCACCTTGGTCACGTCCTTCGGAGTAAGCCGCACCTCGCGGTCCTCCAGGAACCACCACGTCGCGGCGCGGTACTTCTCCATCAGCGGCCCAACCATGTCGCGCCGGGTCTTGGAGATGATCCCCTGCTCCACCGTCAGCTCGAACAGCCGCTCGGCGTCCTGGGCGTAGCACGCCTTCAGGATCTCGAGCTGGTCGGCGACGTCCTCGGGCGTCTGGCGCTTGAAGAATCCGAAGTCGATGAACGCCACATTGCGGTCGGCCATGAACAGTGAGTTGCCCGGATGGGGGTCGCCGTTCAGCAGCAGGTGGCGGTACGGACCGTTGACGTAGAAGCGGAACAGGATCTCGCCCCAGCGAGACTTGTCCTCGTCGGTGTCGGTGCGGATGTCGGCGAACTTCCGGCCGTCGATGAACTCGGTGACGATCACCCGCTCGCGGCACAGCTCGGTGATCACCGGCGGGACGACGATGAACGGGTGGCCTCGATACTCCCGCGCCAGGGCGCGGTGGTTCATCGCCTCGAGCTCGTAGTCGAGCTCCTCGGTGATGCGCTCGGTGATCTCCTCGGCGATCTCCTTGGTGTCGAGCCCCGGCGCGAACCGGGCGGCGAGCCGCAGCAGCATGCCGAGGTTCTTGAGATCGGCGCGGACGACGTCCTTGATCCCGGGGTACTGGACCTTGACCGCCACCGGGCGGCCGTCGTGGAGGGTGGCGCGGTAGACCTGGCCGATCGAGGCGGCCGCGATGGCCTCCTCATCGAAGTCGGCAAACACGGCCTTCAGCGGCTCGCCCAGATCCTGCTCGATGACCTTGCGCATGTCCTTGAACGAGACGGTCGGCGCCATCGTCTGCAGCTGCGCCAGCTTCGCCTGGAACTCGTCGCGGTACGGGCCGGGAACCATTCCCGGGTCGAGCACCGACAGCGTCTGGCCGACCTTCATCGCGGCGCCCTTCATCCCGCCGAGCACCTTGACGATCCGGTCCGCGGTCTCGAGCGCCTGGCGGCCGAGTGCCTCCTGCGCCTCCTCCTCGGAGCGCATCGTGTTGGCGGCGCGGGTGCCTAGCTGGCGCGCGGCGGCCCCGGCGGCCATCCCGCCGAGGCGGCCCGCCCGGCCCAGGCGGGATTTGTTCAGTCGGTTGTCAGGCACGTTCAGTCCGCTGTTGGCAGAATGCCAACATACCCAACGAAAGGCATGTACATGACAGTCCTTGACGGCAAGGTCGCAATCGTCACGGGATCCGCGCGCGGCATCGGCCGCGCCACCGCGGAGCTGCTCTCCGAGCAGGGCGCCAAGGTGCTGATCAACGACCTCGACGGCGATGTCGCGGAGCAGACCGCCACCGAGATCCCGGGCGATACGCTCGTCTTCGCCGGCGACCTGACCAAACCGGGGGTCCCCGACGAGCTCGTGCAGAAGGTGATCGACGAGTGGGGCCAGGTCGACATCCTCGTCAACAACGCCGGCTACACGCTCGACGGCCCGATCCACAAGATGAGCGACGAGGGGTTCCAGCGGATGCTCGATATCCACTCGGTCGTCCCGTTCCGCATGTGCCGCGCCGTCGCCCCCCACATGCGCGAGCCCGCCAAGGCAGAGCGCGACGAGGGCCGCGAGGTGTTCCGTAAGATCGTCAACGTCTCTTCGATCTCCGGGACGATGGGCAACGCCGGCCAGGTGAACTACTCGTCGGGCAAGGCCGCAGTCGTCGGCCTGACCAAGACGCTGGCGAAGGAGTGGGGCCAGTTCAAGATCAACGTCAACGCGGTTGCGTTCGGCTACATCGAGACCCGGCTCACCGCCTCCAAGGAGGAGTCGAACACGATGCAGATCGACGGCGAAACAATCCAGCTCGGGATTCCCGATCAGCTCCGTGGGATGGCGCCGATGTTGATCCCGCTTGGGCGGCCGGGCAGCCCGCAGGAAGCCGCCGGCGGCGTGTTCTTCCTGTGCTCGCCGTGGTCGAACTTCGTGCAAGGCCAGGTGCTGAACATCACCGGCGGTCAGTTCACTGGAATGACGTCGTAGCGGCGCTCGGCGCCCGCGCCGGCGGGGTCGCCACGAGCGCCGAAGCTATGCCGGGCGCAGCTCGTACTCGGCGGGGTTGAAGCGCCGCGTCCGGAGCCACAGGCCCGCCATGAACCCCGGCCACCACACGCCGTTGCGACCGTTGGCGTCCAGGTACCAGCTCTGGCAGCCGCCCTCGTTCCACACGCTGTTCGCGAGGCGGCGGTCGGTCTCGCGCGCCCAGCGGTCGTACACCGAGCGCCGGACCTCGGCCACGCGCGCGCCCCGCTTGGCCATCGTCCGCAGCGCCGCGATCGCGTAGTTCACATGCGACTCGGTCGTGAAGATGATCGAGTTGAAGCCGCCGGCGCTGTTCGGGCCGACGAGCAGGAACAGGTTGGGGAAGCCGGAGATCGTGGTGCCCAGATATGCCCTCGGGCTGCCGCCCCACGCCTCCCTGAGTGTCTTCCCGTCGCGGCCGCGCACGCGTGAGAACGCCGGGTTGTCGTGCACCTTGAACCCGGTCCCGAGGATGATCGTGTCGAGCTCGTGCTCGACGCCGTCGGCGGTCAGGACGCCCCCGGGCGTGACCCGCTCGATCGACTCCGTGATGACCTCGACATTCGGCGCCGACATCGCCGGGTAGTAGGTGTTCGAGAGCGTGATCCGCTTGCAACCGAGCGTGTACTTGGGGGTGAGCTTGGCGCGCAGCACCGGATCGGGGACCTGCTCCTCGAGGTGGCGGCGCGCGACTCGCTCGAGCAGCGACGACAGGCGCTTGTTGACGATCGTCGTCACCACGGTCGCCTCGAAGAATCCGTAGAGCACGGAGCGCAGCAGCCGCTGGGTGATCGGCAGCCGCCGCCACAGCGTGCGCTCGAGCTCGGTCACGGGCCGGTCGGGGTCGGGCATCACCCACGACGGCGTCCGCTGGAAGACGGTCATGTGGCCGACCTGCGGCTGAACCATCGGGATGAACTGCACGGCCGAGGCGCCGGTGCCGATCACGCCGACGCGGTCGCCGGCGAGATCGTGGTCCCAATCCCAGTGCGAGGAGTGGAACAGCGTTCCCTCGAACTGATCGAGCCCCTCGATCGTGGGCACGGAAGGATTGCTCAGCCCGCCCATGCCGCCGACGAGCACGTCCGCGGTGATCTCCCCTCCCGAAGTCTGCAGGCGCCACCGGTGCCTGTCCTCATCCCACTCCGCCTCGTTCACCTCGTGACCGAAGCGGATGTACGGCATCACGCCGAACCGCTGGGCGCACTCGCGCAGGTACTCGCGGATCTCCTCCTGCAATGGATAGAACCGCGACCAGTTCGGGTTCGGGGCGAACGAGAACGAGTACAGCGCGGACGGGATGTCGCACTGACACCCCGGATACGTGTTGTCGCGCCACGTGCCCCCGACCTCATCGGCCCGCTCGACCACGACGAAGTCCCTGATCCCCTCCTCGAGCAGGCGGATCGACATGCACAGGCCTGAGAAGCCCGCACCGACGATCGCGACGCGGAAGTGGGTGCGCGTGGCGGTGGCGGCCATAGGCGCACGATACACGCGCGTACCACGGATCTGGGAGGCTTCGGGCGAGCGCCGGCGCCGCAGCGGTGCACGGCGGGACGCAGCGGCTCGCCCGAGACCGCTGAGCCTACTCAAAAAGGGTTGTATATCGACACTTATCGGGGAGCCTCGCGGTCGCGCCTCGCAAAGACGCGACTGGGCGCCTCACCCCGCCACCGCCTAATTGGCACTCTGCCAACTTCTGGTAGCCTGGAACCTAATGGCTGCGCCCCCGGCCCGCTCGGAACGTGGTGGCCCCAACGAGGCGGCCGCCAGAGCTGCGCCGGCGCCCACCCAGCCCGCCGCAGCCCCAGCGACCACGCAGCCCGCAGCCCCGGCGCCCACCCAGCCCGCCGCAGCCCCGGCGCCCACCCAGCCCGCAGCCCCGGCGCCACGTTGGCAGCGCCTCGACCACGACGAGCGCCGGCGCCAGATCCTCGCCTGCGCCAAGCGCCTGTTCAGCGAGCGCAACTACGCCTCGGTCTCGACGTCGGAGATCGCAGCAGAAGCGGGCGTCGCCCGCGGCCT
>Ga0310037_10000213_pt1 | contig 43681 bp, 87 predicted proteins | sample Sb_taG_11_FD_200239 | JGI IMG/M metagenome (GOLD analysis project Ga0310037, IMG submission 200239) | Peat soil microbial communities from Weissenstadt, Germany - Sb_50d_3_AS metaG (v2) (version 2) | ecosystem: Environmental > Terrestrial > Soil > Wetlands > Peat | place: Germany: Weissenstadt... | reverse complement strand
GAAAAGTGACGCGACAATCGAAGACCTTGATAGGTTGGTTCGGTTTATGCGAAGCGAGGAGGTTGACCCACTGTCATGAGCATTCAACCGCCGGTGCCACGAGTGCGACCATGCGCAGCGAGCCACGGCGCAGAACTGGCATCCGGTTCAAGTGGCAACAGCGAACATAGGAGGCTGCACATGAAGATGTATTGGATCGATTTAGAAACTTCAGGGCTCGTGCCCGAGAGCAACGATCTGCTCGAGATAGCCATCGCCGAGGCCGACCTCGAGCGTCCGTTCGACATCGGCCCCATTCGCAACTCTGTGTTTCGGTTCGTCGACACCTCTCGGCTTAGCACCGACTTCGCGCGACGGTCCCACCGGGAGAGCGGACTGCTCGACGAGTGCGCTCGGTCCACGACGACCGTGGCCGAGATCGAAGAGCATCTGCTGACGATCGTGCCCGAGCCAGAGGTCGCAAGCGGCGAGGACAAGCCGACACTTGCCGGGTCGACCGTGCACTTTGACCACGGGTTCTTGCGTGTCCACATGCCCCGGCTCGCTGCGCGGCTCTCGTACCGCCACTACGATGTCTCGGCGGTGAAGCTTTTCTGCCGGTCGCTCGGGATGACGAAGGTCATGAAGGCGGAAGCGCACCGGGCTCGCGCCGACATCCTGGAGTCCATCGAGCACGCGAAGCTGTGCGCGGAGTGGCTGCGAACGAAGCAGCCGTGGGAGCGGCAACCGTGGGAATCGAAAGGAGATCGGTGATGGCGAGCTCTCCGTGCAAGGCGTGCGACGGCCACGGCTTCGTCATGGTCAACGCGCACGGGCCCCAGGAACTGAAGTGCGAGGACTGCGGCGGCACCGGCGAGATTGAAGTCGAACCGGACGCTCACTGCATAACCACGGAGGACGGTGGCTGCGTCTCTCAGGATCCACGCTGCATGCACCAACCGAAGGATCGAGGATGAGCGCGAGATCGCTGTCCGCCGGCGAGCGCACCAAACTCGCTGAGATTCTAGGCGTCACCAACCCTCTTCCGATGGAAGCGATCCGAGAGGTGGGCGTCATGGCGGCATTTCTGGGTCCGGAGGAGCAGTGGAGCGACCTCGATCCGAACGCCCAGGTCGGGCTGCTGGTGGAGTGGTTTGTCTCGCGTGCAGCGGCCACGTACGGCCCGAGCGCAGCCATCGAACAGTTGACTAAGGAGATCGATTTTCTCCGGAAGGGAGTGATGTAAAAATGCCCAGCTTCAACATCAAGGTCTCGAACAACGACGAGGGAGAAAACCTCGGCGTGTACGAGTCCGATTACCTGCCGCGCGTCGGCGATCCGTTCGTGCTCTGGCATCCGCGCGTTTGCCAGAGGAAGGACGAACCGTTCTGCGCCATCGTGTCCGGAGTGACGCACGAGACAGTCAGCAAGGAACATCCGTACGGAAAGACCAATCCGGTCAACGCCAACGTGGTCGAGACGGTCGTGTGGTTGATGGAAGAGTATGCGGCCCCGGTCCTCTTCTGCGACTGCACCGAGGAGGAGCGGGTGAAGTACGAAGTGATCGACGGCACGTGCGAGAACTGCAATCACCCGAGGCACTCGTCGTGACGACGACACCCGTCGCGTCGTGTCGGGCGTGCATCGTTGCGAACGACAAGGCCCCGCAGAAGAACGACGAGGTGTACGTCTTCTGCCTGGCGGAGTGCTTGACCCGGTCACTCAAGGACGTGCTGGAGAATCTCTGCATGCTCCACCGCGTCAAGCTCGGGGTTATGAAGGTGGTTGCCGAGCGCAGCAAAGGGAATCCCCAATGACCACGACCGCTACTCACCTCCCGGTCTTCCGCAACGAGCATCTTAGCGTTTCACGTCTCCGCCGTTACGAGGAGTGTCCGCTCGCGTTCTACTACCAGTACGTCGACAAGCCGGAGCCGGCGCTCGACGCCGCCCGCGGCGAGCCCGCCGAGTTCGGAACGGTGCTGCACGACGCGCTGGAGCGCACCTACCAGTGGATCATGGACGAGGAGCACGAGGGGGTCTTCCCCGAGGCGGAGCTCCTCGAGTTCTTCCGGCTCGCGTGGATCGACAGCGGCCTTGTTGGAGTGGGTCTCTACCAGGAGGGGCGGGAAATCCTTCGTCGGTACGCGACCGACGTGGGGCGAGTCGACCACATGCGGACGCTCTCCGTCGAACGGGAGTTCAACCTGCTCGTGGGTCCGCCCGCGCATGGGTTCAAGGGGTGCCGACTGATCGACGCAAGCGAGAAGGCGCGGTGGGCTGAGGACGCCGACCACTTCGTTATCAACGGGTTCATGGATCGGGTCGACAAGCCCGAGCCGGGCATCGTCGAGATCATCGACTACAAGAGCGGGCGCTTACTTTTCTCCAAGGAGGAGCTCGCGGACGACCTCCAGATGTCCGTCTACGCGCTCGTCGCGCAGTGCCTCTACCCGTGGGCGACCGAGATCCGGATGTCCTTTCACATGCTCCGGCATGGGCTCCGGCAGATGACGGTGCGTACGGCCGAGGACTTGGAGAGCGCTCGCCAGTACGTGCTCGCGCTCGGGACCCGCACCGAGAAGGGACCCTACAAGCCGAAGCTCAACACGCACTGCGGGACCTGTGACCATCGCGCACGCTGCGAGGTCTACAAGCTCGCCGTCGAGCGGAAGCTCGAGGTGGTGGCGGTGAGCGCAAACGACCTCGAGACCCTCGCGATGGAGCGCGAGCGTGTCGCCAAGATCGCCAAGGCGGCCTACGCCCGGAAGGAGCACCTGGACGGCATCCTGAAGAACGCCATCGGCGAGAAGGAGAGTCTCGAGCTCGGGGGCGTCGTCTACCGGCTCGCGCAGTACTTCAACGCGAGCTACCCGATGCCCGAACTGCTCGCGCTCTTCCGGGAAGTCGGTGTGGACCTCACCCCCGCGCTGACAGTCGACAACACGGCGCTCGATGCGATAATGGGTAAGGTAGAGAACGACGAACGCATTCCACACAAGGTCCGCGATTTTTTGCGCGTGCGCGTGGCCGCCAAGTCCATCCAGACCCCGCAGAAACCTCGACTCGACGCCCGTCAGAAGAAGAAGGCATGAAACTCTCGACGCTCGTTCGGACCGCCCGCTCCAAGCTGGGCCTGAACCTGCGCGACCTCGCGGAGGACGTCGGGGTGTCGGCGTCGTTTCTCTCGCGCATCGAGCGCGGCGAGCACGTCCGCATCAGCGCCCGGCGCCTCCTGCGGCTGGCGGAATCGCTCAAGCTCTCGGTCGATGAGGTCTTTCGGTGCGCCCGGCGACTGCCGCCCGACGTCGAGAAGTACGTGCTCGACAACCTGCACCGGGTCCGCCGGTCGATGGAGCGGGCAGCCTAGCGCGCGCGATTCACTTGGGTACGTTGACCAAGCGACTCATCCTCGACCCGTGCCCCCGGTGCGGAGTGACCCACTACCGGGCCGCGTGCGTGCTCGGTCGGTGCGAGGATTTGCTAGGATATGGTGCGGAGGGGAGGGGAGCTGCCCGCCGCGTGGCGCCGGCACCGCCCCGACCCGACCGTCCGCTCAACAGGAGTGAGATCGGTCGCCTCGGCGGTCGTGCGGCGCACGAGAGCGGGTCGGCCCACGAGTGGACGCCCGAGGAGGCGCGGGTGGCGGGCCGGAAAGGTGGGCTCGCGACGAGTTCTCGGAGCGTCCTCTCCGTCATCCGTCAGCTCGTCCAACGCGAGACTGAATCGCTGGCCGTGCGGGCACTGATGGCGCGAAAACAGGGGACCTGCGCCTGATCGTGTACGATTCCCGTTGTGCTCGCTCGCTGGACGCTCGCACTCTGCTTGCCGATTCTCCTCGGCTGCGGAGCTACGTTCACCGCCTGGGGTCACGAGGCGGCGGTCGGTGCCATCGACGCGCTGACGAGTCCCGACGCGGGGGCGGCGCTCGCCACGGTGGGTGCCGAAGCGGCAAAGGCGGCAGCAAGCGCGGCGCGCGACGAGGCGCTGGGCCCGGCGACCGACGCGGACGTCCAGCGCATCCTCGCGGGAGCCGGCGCGACCGCCCGCGAGCAGGCGGATGACCTCGTGACGCTGGATCTCAGGCCGAGGCTCTTGCAAACGGTTCGGTTGGTGATCGACGAAGCGCTCGACGAAGTGACGCTGCGGGAGATTTCGGCTCTGCGTGAGCAGATCGCGGGGCAGCCACTCCAGCAAGACCTCAACGCGCTGATCGATGCAGCGGCGCCTCACCTGACCAAGGCCGTTCAGCAATCCATTGCCGGTGCGCTGGTGCCGATTCAGGTCGACGTGAACCAGGCCAAGGCGGCGGCGGACGCGGAGGCGGCGAAGTGGAAGCCTATCGCGATCGGGCTCGCGGTGGGAGCGGCGCTCTTGCTCGCCTGCCTCGCGCTCGCGGTTCGCATCATCGGGCACCACGCGCGAACGATTGCGGCGATGGCGCGATCGGTCGCTCCGCCCCGAGGCTAGAAAAGCTTGCTACGCTACCCAGTGGCGGAGGTGACACATGGCGACAATGGTCTGGCCGTTGCTCGTGGCGATCGTGGGCGGTGCAATCTGGGGCTTCTCGAAGCCAGGGAAGGTGATGGAGGTCGGGAAGATCACGTTCACCATCGGTCTCTTCTGGCTCGTGCACCTCTTGAGCGGTCGGGCGCTGCACATCTAGGACGGCTCCGGCATCTCGATCGGTTCGTCGGTCTCGATGCTGTCGGCGGTGTCGTGGACGGCCTGCGCGATGGTCTCCCAGCTCATGCCGCAGTCCTTCTCCAGGTACGCCGAGTGGTGCGCGTTCCAGCCCTTGCCGTCCTCTGTCGGTCGCAGCGAGACGATGACGACCGCCTCGGCGCCGAACTCTCGGGCGATTTCGCGAGCCTTGATCGAGATGGGGTCGGGAACAGGCATAATCTTTACTCCTTGGTGGATTGGGATTTCATCGCTCGTGAGAGTGTCGACCTAGTCACTTTGAGTTCGGCTGCGATGCGGTGGACAGACATTCCGTCGCGGCGCATCGCAGTGGCACGCTTCAATAGATCCGCTCCGACGGTGCTTGGCCGTCCCCATCGCCGCCCCTGCCGTTCGAGTCTTTCTCGCCACGGCAGGTGCTTGAGCCGATTGTACGCGTCGAGCACGCGCAAGACGATCTTCCGTTCGACCTCGGCATCGGCTGCCACCATGTTGATGACGTCGCGATGATTCATGACAACGGTTCGACGCCGAGTGCGGCACCGAGCAGGCGCGGGAGCAAGTGATCGCGCAGTTTGGTGGGTTTCCAGTCGAGCATTCGCGCGAACGCCTCGGTCAGGAGGCCCGGCATCTCCAGCGTCTCGATCGTCGGCACCTCGGCGCGGTTCGCGCAGCCGTTCGCGTCGGGGGCGACTACGTAGTGCGCGCGGCAGGACATCGGGCGAAGATCGTAGGTCAGGCAGCGGTTATCTTCGAGCAGCGGGCACGCGAGGTGGGCTCGGTGGTAGGTGCGCAGGTCCGGCCAGGTGTCGTCGGGGTCCAGACCCGCTGCCCGCATCCCGGCGAGCCACTGCCGGGTGCGCTCCAAGACCCGTGCTCGCTTGGCGGTCGGCATGCTCCGCACGCGCTCGGCGATTTCGTCGACCTCGGGCTTGACCGCCCATGCGACATCGAAACAGCATGCGCTGCACCCGTCGGCGCACGGGATACTGACCTCGGTGCGCGCGTGCCGGACGAGGCGAGCGACCGCGACATCGAACTCGCGGTAGGCGGCGCGGACGGGAGGGTTCATCGGCAGCGGCTCTTGTATCGGTTCCACGCCTCGACGGCTTGGAGCCACTCGAGTCGGGAACGGCGGTATCGCCGAACAAACCAGGCCGAGGCCATAACGGAAACCAGGATGGGAATGGCGAGAGCGGATGACGCAGGCGCCAGGTCAGGGCAGGGCACGGGGGTGTTGCAGCCGACGATGAGCGCAAGAAGAGCCGTCAAGCCAGTGCGAGCCCAGAATAGGCGCAAGCGATCGGCGCGACCCGCGCGCCCGTGCTCATGGAACCGTGGCGCGTCCGGCGACAGCTCGGAGCACTCTACGCACAGGTAGTGTCCGTCGGAGTGGCAGGTCCCTCGGCCGGTGTACCCCTTGCCATCGAAGGATTCGCACACTCCGTCGGGGTCCCGAATGCCGGGCGTACCGATGAGACCCGACTCCCCGTTCACGCTCCGACGCAGGGTCTCCCAAGCCGTCGGCAAACCGCTCATGGCTTCCCCGACAGCGGCTTGTCTGCGAGGTGGAGCTCCACCATCCGGTCGCACTCCTCGAATCGACCCTCGTACTCATCGCCGAATCGGAAACGCATTTGCTCGTAGGCGGCGATGAATCGGTGGAGGTCGGCCCGGTACGACTTTGTGTGGTTGTTGACGATGGCGGGGATGGCACTCGTCGTCCCGTCCAGCCGAGCCTTGGTGACGCGCTCCTCGGCGCGGAGCTTGGCCTGCTCCACGAGCAGCCAGTTGACGAGCGCAACCAGCCCGCTCTTGCTGTGCCGGTGCTGAACCATCTGCATCGCGGTGATGTACTCGTTATGCGATCCGCTTCGGGTCGGGAACGCCTCCTTGATGGCGTCAGTCCACTCGTCGGCGGCGTCCTCCCAGAGGCTGCGCGCGCGGAGCTCGTCCAGGACGGACCGCGTGCCGCGCGGCATCCCGAGGAGATCCACGATGGCATCGAGCTGCCGCATGTGTCCGCAGTTCTCGAGCGTGCAGGGGGATCGCTCAGGGGTCTTGACTGGAGCAATCGCCGGAGCGACTGCCACGAGGGCGCTAGCAGCGTAGCTGTCCTCGGACCCGAACGTCGACCAGCCCGAATCGCCTTCGGAGGTTTGCCAGAAGTAAGCTAGCTGCACGTCGGCATCGGAATCATCCTTGGGTCGCACCCAGTATGCGCCAGGCGTGATGTTCGTCATTTTTTCTCTCCTGTCCGCTCGATCAACACCATCCCCACCTCTTCCAGCAATCCGTCTCCTTTGCGCAGATTGCAACGCATGCACGCGATGACGAGGTTCTCCAGGGTCGTCTGGCCGCCGCGCGATCGGGGGACGACGTGTTCGATCGTTCGGGTGTTGTCTGGCCACGGACCGGTCTTCATGTACGGAGCCAGCACTGGCGCGTCAACGCAGACAATCCCGCAGTACTGGCAGCGGTAGCCATCGCGTGCGAAGACTGCCGCCCGGACGGTGACACCGAGTCGGACCTTGGCTCTTTTTCGCAGATCGAGGGCATCGCCGGCGGGCCAGTCCACCCACACGTCTTCGTTTGCGCGCTTCAAGTCCACCCTTCCTCCGGGTACCACGGCCACTCGCCGTTGCGCTGATATCCCCACTCCTCGGCCGTCACCGGCCGCCACGTCTTGATCGACGGCAGCACTTCGCGGGAGCCAGGCCAGTCTCCCGGCCCGTCGTCCACCCACCCGAGGTCGCAGACGTAGACGCCGTCCCCGTTCGGGGCGGGGCCCATGTCGTAGCCGTTCTTCTCCGGGTCAAATCCGTCTTTGTCGGCACCATGCCCCGCCATGACCTCGGCGAGATGCTTCCCCGCCTGCCACGCGAGCACGTACGGCTTGCCGTGCGCCACGACGACGAGCGCCTTGCCGGTGCGGGCAACCTCTCGCGTTTCCTTTTGCGCCGCCTCCAGCCTTCTTTTTGTTTCGCTCATGGGATGGCCACCTTGTTCCGCTCGCCCCACGCGCGCAGGTTCTGCCGGAGCGTGACCCCTAGCCGGCGGATCTCCACCTGCCCGCTCGTCACGAGCCGCGCGAGCTGCTTGAGGGGCAGCACGGCGAGGACGTCGACCGGTCGAACGGGACGCGGTCGTGCTTCTCGTGCAGGAACGCAAGTGTGCGGCGCAGTTGCTTGCGTTGGCGCATGTGGCGCCGTCTGGACCATCTCATGGGGATCTCCTTACTGTGGTGGCTCTCGTCGGGTGGTGCGTTTCGGAGCGCGTCGGGTCCGCGCGAAGTTCATGGTGGAGCGCAGTTCATTAGCCGTCTCCGGATCGCGTTTGGCGGCCCAGGCCACCGCAGCGTCAAGCTGCTGCGCCGGCAGGCTCTCGGCAGCTTGCTCGATCGCGGCGACGTCTTTCGGTCGGTCGGCCTTCGTCTTGACGAGCAGGATGCCGCCGAGCGGAGCGATCGGGACCTGGACGCCGTAGTGGGTCTGCATGTGCGACAGCTCGATCATCTCCTGCTCGATCGGGTGCTGTGCTGCGAGAAGGTCCACACCGAGACCGAGCGGGCTGCGCAGTGGGATCATGGACCGCTCCTCGTGGATGTCGAAGAGCACCCCGTCGTCCATGTAGTGGACCGTCGCCCTGTCGGTCGGCACGTAGTCGTCTGTGCCTGCGTCGTAGAGCAGGGGCGTGTAGCCGAACGTCTCGACGAGCACGTCCGCGAAGTCTTCGAGGTTGGCCGTCGGCACGAGCGCGTCGGCGTCCTCGGTGTGTTTCGGTACGCCGTAGGCGATGAGGGCCTGACCACCGATGAGCGCCCACGGGACGCGCGCGTTGGTGGCGGCGCGCCGGATGTCGAGCAGAGCGTTCGTGACTGCGGGGTCGGAGGGGGGGATGTTGCTCACCGGGATCTCCTCTTCACGGGGGGTGGATTCGCGAGCAGTTTCTGGACAGCGTCCGTTGCCTGGATCAGGTCCGTGGCCAGCGTCTCGACGATGACGGCGTTGCCGTTCGTCAGGTACACCTCGGTCGGTTCGGCCGCCTGCTCGACGACGATGACCTCGAGCGCACCGAATCGGAAGTGCGTGCGGCGGCGAGCGGCTGGTCGATGCCGGTTGCCGGTGAGGCGGTCGCCGAACGCGAGCATGCGGTCGACGGCGGTGATGGGGCGGACAGCTTGCCTGGACCGGTCCAGCGCGGCGCACGCGTTTGCGAGAGTGCCTCCGGCTGGCGCCGTGGGTCCGATCGTCTTCGACCGAACCGTCCACCAGCGCATCGCTTGCGCGATCACTTCATTCTCTTCGGGTGTCATGGGGCACTCATTCGTAGAAGGATCCAGCAGGAATGGGGACGTACGGGATTGTGCTGTCTCCCGGGAACCACTGGTAGTTCGAGGGAGACAGCCCGACGAAGACGGCGGCTTCCTGGTCGGGGCGGCCGTTGGTCACCCACTGGCTGTACCGGTGATTGCCCTCCAGCAGGAGGGGTGCCCGCACCGTGTGGCCCCAGAAGATCAACCCGTCGAGCGACACCGCATCGCTGGGCTTCATCGTGGACTCGAAGCCCCACTCGCGGACGATGCGCTGGCTGCTGGAAAAGAGGGCGCGACCCCGGTACCAGATCGTGTCCGGTGGGATCTCAACCCAGAGCCACCGCCGCATCCCGCAGAGGGCGCGTAGGCGCTTGCGGTTCTGCTCTCGGTCGTGGAGATCGGGCGCGTCGAGCGAGAGGCGGAGGCTCAGGCCGGTCACCGAGCGGACCGGTTTGCCAACCAGCTCGCGAAGCACTCGACCGAGTCGCCCGATCAGGCTCGGTTGTCTGTGGCTCTGACGCTCAAGAATCGGAACTTCGGCCGTCAGCCACGCGCAGACGACTTCGTGGACGCTGCAGGGGACCAAGTCGGAGAAGCCGTTGATCATGGGATAACCCTCGGTACGCGGCCGGTTCCGGCGCACGTCGGGCAGGTGGTCTCTTCGAGCCGATCGCGCATCTTGCGATCAACGACCAGGTGGATCGGGCTCGCGCTGCCTGGAGCTCGCGCGTGCTGCGCCTCGTTCTCCGCGAGCGCGGCGGTGATGTCCTCCGCAGTCGTGCCCGGCCGGAAAGCCCACCGCTCGTCGCGGGGGCCGTCGGGCGCGAAGTGCGGGCAGCCTGCGAATGCGCAGAGATTTGGTAGCGCACCGTGGACGCACGGAACGGGATCGCTCACGGGACCGGGGTCGCTCCTTTTCGGAGACGGAGGGTCATTGTGGCGCTTGGCGATCATGGTGCGTTGCCGGCGCCTCATCGGGGGATCCATGTGCGCTTCGTGATGAGTCGAATGCACCGCTCGCAGGTCACCCGATCGCGCGAATCGGTGCGTGAGCTGCGGGCGCCGCACCACGGCTCGCCGACGCACTCTCCCGCCACCTGGCCGTTCTTGATCCAGGGCTTGCGCGCGTGCATGACTCTTTTCATGATCCCTCCGGGGGTGGCGGTTCAAAAGCCGCGAGCTTCGCGACGAGTTCTGCCAAGCGGAGCCGCGCGGCATCCGGATCGCCGGCGCGACTAGAAGCGATGGACCGTACGTGCGTGAGGGCCGCGCTTGCGACCGCGCGAGCATCGTCGAACGTACGCCCAGCCACACCACACCGAGCGATGTAGCTGTCGAAGTAGGCTGCCAAGTTCTCGGCCACTTCGATTGGTACTGAAAAGTTGGTCACCATCACCCGACCTCCGCCAGCTTGTTCAGCTTCGCGCACTCGGGGCAGAGTCCGCCGCCCTGTGCGAGGAACTTCTTGAGCCACTTCTCGCCCTCGGCGTTCAGCCGGACGAATCCGCCGGTCGTCGCGCCGCAGAGTCGGGTGACGGAGCGACCCCTCGGGAGGAGGTGGATGTTCTGCGGGAGGGCGTGGTGGCGTGTCATTGCGATGTGCCTTCCGCGAGTTTCGCCATTGCATCCTCGTATGCGTGTTCAAAGGCATAACCGACAGAGGACCCATCTCCGCTACCCTCAAATCCGTTGACCTCTACACTGATCCACCACCACGTCAGTGTGCTGTTGCCGTCGGCGTGTCCCTTTTTCACCTTCGTCAGGAGAGAGAATTTTGTCATGGGCACCTCGTGGCGGTGTCGGGCTTCAGTGGGGCCCCGAGCGGCAAGTGGCCGACGTCCCAGCCGGCCGCTCGGAGTTGGGTTTCGCGGGCCTCGATGAGCTCGACCGGGACCCGTTCGCGGATCATGCCGTGCTTGCGGTGGCAGTAGGCGAACATGAGGACGGTGGTCATGGGGAGCTTCTCTCTGGCAGCACGGTCACCGCCCAGCCGGCCTTGCGGTAGACGCGGGTGGCGGCAGCGGCCGCCTGCGGGGAGGCGCACTCGTGGCGGTGGACGATGCCGGGCTTGGCGACCATCACGAGGTACTTCCGGGTTGCGGGAACCGTGTGGATCTGGATCGCGTTCATGGTTTCGGCTCCTTCAACCTTAGAGGTAGTCGATCAGAGCACCGCAACCGACGCAGCGATCGACCTCGTCGAACTCCTTGTGCTCGCACGTCTCTTCGATGGTCCGGTACTCGGCCTTCAAGACATTGAGCTGTCGACGAAGCTGGTTCATCTTCTTCTTGATCTCTCTCAACCGATTGGGTTGCCAGCTCATGGGATTTTTCTCAGGCCGCCAGGTGGGCGAGCCCCTCCTTGATGAGTGCCTCGATCGGTTCGCGGCCGACGCGGTCGCCGAGGCCGTCCACGAACCGGCGGACGGCCGGTACCTTGAAGCCCATACCCACGAGCGCGGAGACGAGTCGCCCGGTCTCCAGGTCGACGTTCCGGGCGGGCGGGGGGACGACCCGGAGGTTCGGGCGTCCGGGCGCCGGGGCGGCTTGGGGGCGCGGCCGGACCACGGTAGCAGCTCGCAGGGCCAGGGCCGTGACGAGGCGCACCAAGGCGGCGCCCAGCTCGAGGACGGCGGAGATCAGAGATACCAGGGCGACGTACAAGCGGACGGTGGCGATTTTCACGATGGACCTCCTTCGGAGGCGGCCGGAGGCCCACCGGTCGCACGGCAGTCCCTGCAAGCCACACGCTCACCGTCCATCCGGCAGCGCTCGCCGTGCGGGCAGTTGTGCGAGTGCAGTCGCTCGGTCCCACGCGCCGAGTGCGTGGCAGTGGCCGGCAGGCCACAGCGAGGGCAGGACGTCTTCATCGGACGCGCCCGAAGAGTAGGGGGTACTTCTTGCCCAGATCGCTGGACGGCCCGTCCCAGAAGTGGGACTCCGCCCGGATGGTCGCCGAAGCGGGAATGGGGAGCTGCTCGATGAGGATCGCTGCCGCCAGGCGGCACTTCTCGACCTCGGCGTGCAGCTTGTCGAGCTTGTCCTTGAGCGATTCCTCGGCCTCTACGCGCTCCGCGTAGTCGCGCGAGTCGGCGATCTCGAGGGCCTCGGCCATGCCCTCGGCCCACGGCTTGGAACCGTTCCAGCAGAGGGACACTCCGTTGTCGTAGGGAAGGCCGTTGCCCCAGATCCGGATGGTCCGGAGGCCGTAGTGATCGGGCTCCACGCTGACCGTGGTGCCGGGCAGTTCGGCCACGATGAAGGGCTTCACGCGGCGGGTGAATTGCGCGTGGTGGCGGAACTTCTCGAAGGCGCGGCGCAGGCCAAGGACGACGGCGATTTGCTGCTGGAGGAGTGGCTGATTCATGGGCGTTTCAATGAGTATAGCCATTCGGTGGATAAACGCAACCTTTTTTATTGACAATGACCACCCGTGTGTTACGTTCAGTTCATCCCCCAGGGAGGTCCCCAATGTTCACACCGAGCCCATTTCAAGTTGCCATCTTCGAAGACATCGCCAGCGGTACCGGCCACACGGCTGTCAATGCGGTCGCCGGCAGCGGCAAGACCACGACGCTGGTCACCGGCCTGGGCCACGTGCCGGCCGGCTGCTCGACCCTCTTCATGGCTTTCAACACGAAGATCATCGAGGAGCTGAAGCGTCGGGCGCCGAGGGGTGTCGAGGTTCGCGGGTTGCACTCCTATGGAGTCAACGCGGTCAACCGCGCGCTCGGCAACTTGCCGCTCAACAAGTTCCGGGTGGACGACTTGGCCTGCAAGTTCAGCGTGGACATCGCCAAGAACCCGGAGCTGCGCAAGGACATCACCGATTGCGTGTCGATGGCGAAGGCCAAGCTCGCGAGCGACGAGGCGGGTATCGACGCGATCATCGACGAGTTCGGCTACAACGGCGCGCAGAACGGCTCGCGCGACGGCTTCATCGCCAACGTGCTCCAGCTCCTCATGCAGTGTACGGGCACGGAGGACGGCTGCATCGACTACGACGACATGATCTGGTTGCCCATCGTGCGCAACCTCCGGCAACGCCAGTTCGATCGCGTCTTCATCGACGAGACACAGGACCTGAATGCCGCGCAAATCGAGCTGACCCTGCGCGCCATCAAGCCGAACGGCCGCATCGTCGCGGTCGGCGACCCACGGCAGGCGATCTATCGGTTCCGTGGTGCCGACGAGCATGCGTTCGAGAACGTTGTCTCCAAGCTCAACGCCAAGGTGCTGCCGTTGTCGGTCTGCTACCGCTGCGCGAAGAGCATCGTGCAGGTGGCGCAGGCGATCGTGCCTGGCATCCAGGCCGCTCCGGACGCCGAAGTGGGGGAGGTCAAGTCGGTCCTCTACGAGGAGATGCGCAAGGCGGTGCAGCCGGGAGACTTCGTGCTTTCCCGCACGAACGCGCCGCTGGTCTCGCTCTGCCTGGGTCTGATCGCCGAAGGGCGGTCGGCGATGATCCAGGGCCGCGATGTCGGCCAGCAGCTCGCTGGGCTCGTCAAGAAGGCGAAGGCCACGAACGTGGAGGGGTTGCGGGATTACATCGAGGCGTGGGGCAAGAAGGAATGCGCCCGGCTTGCGGCGAAGCGACGCGACATCCAGCCGGTCGAGGACAAGGCGGCCTGCATTCTGGCCATCAGCGAGGGTGCGGCTTCCGTCAAGGACGTCCTCGACCGCATCGGGGCGCTGTTCGCCGATACCAACGAGAGCGGCCGGATCGTCCTCAGTTCGACGCACCGCGCGAAGGGTCTCGAGCGCGATCGGGTGTGGCTGCTCGAGGACACGTACCGCCGCCGACCGGGCGTGGAAGAGGACAACCTGTGGTATGTAGCCTGCACTCGCGCCCGCAAGTCGCTCATGCTGGTCGAGGGGCTCAAGTGAGCCGGGGCTTCGTCCCCGTCCCCGCCTCCGCCATCCGGGAACGGTTGGCGGCGGCGAGGTTCCGCCTGATCTCCGCGCCACACGGCGAGGAGGTCTACGAGCGGCCGCACGACAAGGATGCTCGGTACACCGTCAAGGTCTACAGCTCGATCCAGCGCGGAGCTGATGAGGTCCGCGAGTGCGGGGAGGACGCGATCCGGGTCGTGGCCATCTTCCTCGACGGTCGGTTCCACTACCCGGCGCGCGAGGTCCCCATCTTCAAGGCGACCAGGGTGCACCGGACGGGGAGCGTCGAGGCCGTGCTCGATCGGATGATCGAGAGGGCGCGGGAGGCGTATGCCGCATGCAACGGTCACCGAAACGGAGGTACCTAAATGAATACTGAAACAGTTGTCGATCGGCCGGAACCGTTCAAGCACACATTCTCGCTCACCGTCGCGGTCGACGGGTTCTGGGTCGAGTACCTCACGCGGTGGCCGGACATCTTCGGACGGCAGTACGCCGGCACCTGGCTGCGCGGCGTCGAGCGGGACCGCACCGGGTGGCTCTGCTGGGAGGACGACGAGCGGCACCGGCGCGGCGAGGAGCCCGACCGCGAGGAGGCCCTGCGAGCGTGGCGTGACAACTTGCCGCTCCCGAAGGGCTGGTACCGGCTGGACCGCGCGGCCGCTCTCCGCGCCTGGGAGGAGGGCGTCAAGCGCTGGGGCGTCGACTGGTACGAAGAGACGGACGCCAACCGCGAGGACGTCGTGGTGCAGCTCGCGCTGCTCGGGGAGATTCGATATGGCTGACACGTATCTGCCAGGGGTCGATGAACTGCGCGCGTTTGTCCGCGCGACGGAGGCGTTGATGCTCGGGTTCAGTGCCGAGGAGGTAGGACATCTCGCCGACTACGTGGGCGAGCACGGGACCGACGGGAACGGCGGTGTGCGCGAGGACGCCGCGGTCGTCGAGTGCTTGCGCGTCATCGTCGATGCGATGGGGAGGAAGTAGTCATGGCGGATCGTGTCCCAGCCGTCACCGTCACCGGTGCGGGTGGTTCGCCGGGAACGGCGGACGGGGACGGGGCCAACGGGTGGATACGCATCGAGTGGGAGGAGCTAGTCATGCAGGGGAATACGGTTATTGAGTTGAGCTTGAAGCAGATTGCCAGCCGCGCCTGGCGTGATCGGACGTTAGCAAACGTCTACAAGACGGCGAGGAGACTGACTGGCAAGCAGGCGACCGTTCTGCTGAAGGTGCAGGCCATTGTGGACATGGTCCGCAAAAACGCCAGGGGTGTCGATCCGACGGTTCAGGAGTCTTTTCTGCATGTGGACTCGATTCTTCGAGCCGGTCCGGTTGACGCTGATGACGCGGTGCTAGCCGCAGCGACGCTGTGTCTGTCCGTGGGAATCCGGTGCCGGATCGTTGGCGCACGGCGCGGACAGAGCTGGACTTGCTGGCTCGAATATCAGGATGGCTATCAGTGGGTCACCGTTGATGTGCTTGGCGGTGTACCTGTCGGTGCAGACGAGCAGCTCGTCGTCGAGTGTCAAGGAGGAGAGATGGTCAAGGAGCGAGAGTACGCGGAGATCGAGCAGTACGACGTCGGACGCAGCACGTTCCACGCGTTCGGTCGTCACTGGCCGGTGAGTGATTTCATCGGCACGATCACAGACGTGGACGTCGGCAAGCGTGTCTACCGAGTGAGCGAGCACGCCGTCGGCGTGGAGAACGCCGAGCAGTTCAAGGCGCGGCGAGAGACGGAGGTACGGAGCCATACCCATGACAATGTCGCTTGGCTCGCAAACCTCATCTACAAGGCGCTGAATGCCCATCGGGCAGAGTTCGGTGCTCCAGACCTTGTGCGGCCACCGAATCCGAAGCAAGGCTACGCCATCGCGGTGCTCTTTGCGGACGGCAAGGACGTGGTCATTCGGTTCGAAGAGAGCGGAGGCAAGTGATGGTCTCCGTGGGCGCGTGTCCGTACTGCAAACTGAAAGTCCGATACGACAACGAGGCTCGGACCCTCGAGCACGAGGTCCCGGTATGCGTCAAGTTCGAGGCGCGTATCGCGAAGGACTTCCCGAGAGCGCACGCGGCCTGGGTTGCCGAACAAGCGGGAGGCAAGTGATGGCGTCCGACCGAGTCATGTACAAGGGCGGTTTGATCCGACTGATAGGCACGGTTCGGGGGTGCGAGCCGGCAGTCATGAAGGCGTTTGGCTGGCCGTGGCCGTGGCCGTTCGAGGTCCGTGACGGCGCGCGGCAGGTCATCGCCGTCTGCCTCGATCACGATACGGCCAACCAGGCGCTGCGCGATTTGCGCAAGAGCGAACAAGGAGGTGCGTGATGGCTGTCGAAGCGCGCAGGGGCTGTGGTTTTCGGAAAATAAATGGCCTCTACCTCGTGGGCGGTGGCCTCTCCGCCCCCTGCGATCGGATGCCGTACCGGCTCGACCGCTGCCCGACGTGCGGCGAGGGAGTGAAGTTCACCCGCGGGCACTCGTGGCTTCAGCCGGACTTCTTTCCGGTGCTCGTCTGCACGAACTTCGGAGAGAACCAGTGGGTGGTCACACCCAAGGGGCGCCGAGCGCTCAAGGAATGGAGCCGATCATGAGCCGGGGTCAGTTCTACAGGCGCACATCAACCAACATCCGCGCGGTGGACAATGTCGAGCGCGAGTCGGCGGTCCGGGCTTATTGCGAGCAGATGGGCACCACCTGGGCGCTCCAGGTGCGCGGACCGATGAAGCTGCGCGGCGGTCGAGAGGGAAAGGACTTCGTCGTCGCGATAGCCCATCTCGATCGCGCCGAGTTGCAGGCGCTCCGCGACTCGATTGACCACTTCCTCGCGGGCGAAGACCTACCGAACGAGGCGGACGAGACGAAGGTGTCGCCATGAGGGACCGCAAACCGATCGCGGTCGACAAGGTCCAGGCCGGCGGAGCCGAGGTCGAGGTCTTCTACGACTTCCGCGAGCACGACTTCTTCTTCGAGGAGCCCGGCACGCGTAGTCGTGTACACGCTGAGACCTTCGTCGAGGTCTGGCGGCGACTGCACGAGGTCTACGAGAAGGCGGCGCCGCTCTGCTGGACGCCGGTGATCCTGGTCACGCTGCATGCCGCCTACGACGAGCAGGACCACTCGGTCCGCACCAAGCCAGTTGAGGGAGCGTCTGTCAGCTTCACGTTCCGCCGCTGCGAGCTGTCGCCGCTCCCTGACCGCGCGGAGGTCGTCGAGCGCATCGTCCGCGAGCGCGAGCGCAATGGAGGCCGGACGGGTCGTGGCGGCTGGGGGAGCGATCAGGGGGGACCGATCGAGCGCGAGGGCTGCATCGAGCGCGAGCACGCGCTCGACTTCGAGGCGCGGGGCCCGAGCGAGTACGACCGGGAGGTGAGGGACAAGACGCTCGACCGGCCGCAGACCTACTCGAACGACGCCGACGTGGTGGAGCTGCCCTACGACGAGGACACCTGGCGCGGCCTGCTCGCGATGAAGGTCGCGGTCGACGAGCTGCACGCGAAGGTCAAGGCGCTGATCGGTCAGGCCGATTTCCGAGATCGGTTGAGACGATTCGCGCTAGGCACATCCGTTCCGCTACTGGGTGATGGCTCGGACGAGGCGAAGGTGTCGTCGTGATCGTTTTCCGCCATACGATGGATGCGCACTCGTTCGACGTCGTGCGCGAACACGGTTCGTACGGCAGCATCAACCGTCTCGGTCGATCACCGCAAGGTCTTGTTGCCATGCTCCAGTGGCACCCGGGCTCTCCGCCACGGGTGGTGGTGGTGCACGACTACTCCAGCTTCACACTGGACGAGCTGGTCGAGATGATGGCGAAACTCAAGGAGATGTCGCGTGGCTGACATCGCTCCGCTCGTCACGATCGAGAATTTGACAACGATACACAATCGGTGTACACTGTATGGACAAGGAAAGGCGACCGAGCATGACTACGAAGGTCAAAAAGAACTCCAAGCTCCTCAAGGAGAACGTCATCAACGTGCGGTGCACCGATCAGCAGAAAGCTGCGATCGAGGATGCCGCAGGTCGCGACGGTCTCGGCGCAAGCACCTGGCTGCTCCTGCTCGGCCTCCGCGCATCACGTGCGGCGGAGTCGACTGGGAAGGAGACAAGGTGAGCGTCTACTTCGCCCAACGACGACGAGGCGGTCTAATCAAGATCGGCTGGAGTCGCAGCGTACGTGGCCGGTTGACGGCGGTGAAAGCGAAAATGATCGGAGCGATTGCTGGAGATCGGGAGATTGAGAAAAAGCTCCATAAGCGTTTCGCTCATCTGCGAGTTCGAGGAGAGTGGTTCAAGCCTGGCGACGAGCTTTTGACGTTCATTCGAGTGGCGGCGCAAGAACATGAGCCAGACACGTCCGACGCGTTTCAGACTGCTTTCCGGATTCCTAATTTGTTGCTGAGTCGGGTTGATAAGATAGCTAATCAAATGAGTACACCTGGCAAGCGCATCAATCGTTCTGAGGCGATCCGTATGGCGCTCTATCGGGGCGTCGACCAACTCGAATCAGAGGGCAAGAAGCGATGAGCCGCCGCCGCGCCGCCTTGCCCGAGGTCTCTCACCACCACCTACGCAAGCTCGAAATCCTCAACGAGACCGGCTACGACGGCCGGGCGATCCGATCGCTCGTCGTCCGCTGCCTGCGGTTTTACGGGATGCACGTTCGCGGCGCCGTGCGCGTCGTCTACTCGTCGGTGAGCAGGCACCACGGCTGCGCGGCGCTCGGGAGCAGCCCGGCGCTGTCGGGGCTCAACATGGCGCTCTCCCTGCCGCGCGACCCGGCCGAGCTCGACGTCGGGCAGTTCGCCCGCGTCGTGCGGCACGAGGTCTTGCACTGGCGCGGGGCGCAGCACGCCGACATGACGCCGGACATTCTTTATTGCCAGGGTCCGGCTCCGAGCTGGTCGGCCGGCGTCGTTCTCGAGCACGCCGAGGAGGAGGCCGTCGATCCGTTCGCCGTCCGCACCCAGAAGCTCGCGCACGCGCGCTCGATGCTCAAGCGGGCCGAGACGCGCGTGCGGCGGGCGGAAACGATCGCCAAGCGGTGGAAGCGGCGCGTGCAGGCGGCCGAGCGGGCGGCTGCGCGGGCGTTCGAAACGGCGGCTCCGTCGGTCGATGTGGCCGCCGACAAGGGGGAGTCGTGAGACGAGCACTCGCTCGATTCCGCGTGGACCCGTCCCGGGTGCGGGTAGCCATCCGCGCGGACGGCTCCGAGTGGCTCGCCACAGTCACCTCGAGAGAGACCGGTCGACGGGTCGAGGCGCGAGGCAGGCATCCGCGGAACGTCATCATGAAGGCGCTGCGCACAGCCGAGGCGGTAATGCTCGGCGGGGTCGACCTGGGGATGGAGTGGTCTTACGTGCACCCGTACGGAAGAGGTACGCGGTGTGGAGAGGGCTTGCACTGATGAAGAAGTCAGAGAACATCGACGCGAAGACCGTGGAATCGTTCGGTCGCTTCGCGGCGTCGGGGTACAAGCGGACGCTCTTCACGAAGGAGCTCTACCGTGATCTCTCTCGGACGTTCGAGTTCATCGCACACTTCGACATCGACGGGTTCTACAACGTGCGATTCAGCGGTCCAGCGGAACGGGTGGACACGTTCGCGATCATGGTCGACGAGGAGCAGCAACGACGGACACTGACTGATTTGGAGCAGCAGCTTCGGTCGGTGGTGGTCACTATGGGTCTGTATGGAGCCGCTGCAAATCAGCTCGCGGACGAGACAGAGCGAACGGAACGCGCGGAGCTCGCCAGGCTGAAGGCGAAGTACGAAATGGATGAGAGGTTATCGTGAGCACATCCAACGAAACCAACATTCAGCTCCAAGCCATTCTCGATGCTGCAAAGGCGATCGTGCAGTGCAAGCACGACGGCAACGGCCTATGCGATGGTGGCTATAGCCTATGCGGGTCTTGCGGAGCGGTCTCCAAATTCGGAGATCCCTGGGAGCTCTCTCCATCCGTCAAGCGGCTCGTCGATGCTCTTGAGGTGCTGCCGCCAATGCGAGACGTCCTGCCGGACACCATCGTCTCGTTCGATGACGTGAAGGCGTTCACGACCGCAGTGTCCAAGCTCGCGTCGACCCGTGGCCTCGATTGCTTGGTCGCCGTGAGCGCACCACGGATCGGGTGGTACGTGCAGGGGGTGCCTGGCTTCGCCGCCCTCGGTCTCGCCCACCAAGCCGTGTGCTCCATGCAGAAATTCGTCGATGGGACCGGCAGCGGTCCCGAGTTGGTTCGCGTCCCAGTGTCGCCTGAGGAGACTCCTCTGCAATGAGCACGCACAAGCAGGATCTGCTGGAAGTCGTCGCGATGGCGCGCGAGTCGCTCGGGTCACACATGCCAGACGAGGCGAGCGAACTTGACCTGTGGCTCGACCGAGTGAAGAGGCAGATCGAGAGCGGGAGCGTGCACGATCGGCTGCGCCGGCAGGTGAGCGGTTTTCGCGCCGCGATCGGTCTCGTCCGGGCGACCGCGGCCTCGCTCAAGACCTCACTCGGGATCATCCGCGCGTCCATCCTCACCATCGAAACGACGCTCGACGCGCTCGACGAGAAGCTGTCGGAGTCGGACGCGCGGCAGGTGGCGATCAACGAGGGGGACGGGGCGAGCGAGAATCCGACTTCAGAGAACGAAGACGAACCGCCGGAGTCTGACCCCCGTGCAGAGTACGAAGCCATCGAACATGCAGGCGAGAGGGACCCAAGATCATCATGAAGACGGTCACGATCGGCGACGTTCTCACGAACGAACAGCTCGAACTCTGCCGCGCGCTCTATCCCGACCATCAACGCATTCGCGACGAGGTCATCAAGCCGAACATGGAGGCCATCAACCGCAATCTCGGCCAGGAGAACGACGCCGGCTACCTGGCATACGCGATCATCTACGCCATCGAGAGCGCTGGGAGCGCACCATCATGACCCCCAACGAGCTCTACGCGCGCGACCCGGTGGAGGTCGTGCGGGACAACTTGGACCCGCTCAAGGGCTACAACTACGACCACCTCCCCGAAGTGGATGCGAACGTGGCCGACCTGGCCCCTATTGTCGAAGGTCTCCTGAAGGGTCGGTTCGAGCTCCGGTTCTACGGCCGGCGCAGTTCCGACGAGCGCCGGATCTGGTGGCTGTACGCGCTCTGGCTCGATGGCGCCCCCGTCATGATTCTCCAGAACGCGGGGCGGGAAGGTGATGATCACTCCCGGCGCATCGTGACCCACATGGGGCGACTGGCTCGCGTGGTGTCATTGCTCCGGGCTTACCTCCCCGCCGAGGCGACCGAGGTGGTGGACCCGACGAAGGAAGTGAAGGGGCTCGACGAGTTCTACGGCGACAGCTTGGGCGGCCCATGATCGCCGACATCGTCCACGCTCCGTCACCCGAGTCCGATCGCGCCGAGCAGGTTGGCGGCGAGCAGCCCGACACTCCGAAGGTCGGCCGCTGGTACTGGGTGAAGGACGAGGGAGGTGCCCCCTCGCTGGCGTGCGTGACCAAGCTCGGCTCGAACTACGTGGAGGTCACGTACATCGAGCACGAGTCGACGCAGCGACTCCACAACGACATCTTCTGGTCCCTCTGCGAGTTTGTCGAAGATCCGGAGGCGCTCCTGCGCGGCAACGCCGAGCGGTGCCGGCGCGAGCTCGACGGACTCATGGAGGAGGTCAAGTTCCTCACTGCGAAGCTCGGGGTCGCCCCCAGCCTGTCACTCGGTTCGGGCGAGGTCGCCGCGACGGCGATCACGGTCGCGGCCGATCAGCCAGCCGCCGAGTACAAGACCGCGCTCGTGAAGGCCAAGGACGAGATGCTCCCGGAGCTGTTCGAGAAAATCAAGGGAAAGAGCGAGGAGTACAAGCACTGGCTGTCGGCGCAGGTCATCCCGATGAAGGCCGAGGCGCGTTCGCTCAAGCCGGCCATCCAGCGGGTCGAGGACCGCATCTTCTCCGTCGAGCTCTACGCGGGGCTCTGCGAGACGGTGAAGTGCGTCAAGGACGGCAAGCCCGCGGCGCTGACGGAGCCCGTGCACCTCTTTCAGCGGCGTCTGTGCATGGATGAGGAGTGCCTCGCGAACTACGACACGGGAGGCATGGAGTTCAAGGACATCCGCGCATTCGACCGCTGGCTCTGTCGGAAGGACAACCTCGACCGGGTGCTCCCGTTCCAGCGCACGGTCGTGGCGATGCGGGTCCGCCGGCACGACAAGGAGCGGGAGGCCGGAAGCATTCGCGAGTTCATCCGCTTCATGGACTTGAAGCAGCTCGACACGCTGACGTTCCTCTACATCCGCAACGGCGCGCAGGTGCATCGGTTGTCGACCGAGATCGACTTCGGCGAGAAGCTCTTCCCGGACGCCGACCACCCGACACTCTCGGCTGGCGAGGGGCGGCTCTACGCCAAGGGCAGCGGCAAGGACTTCACGGTCATCGGCGAGAACGAGTACCGCGCGAGGGTCGAGAGCGACGAGCAGAAGGAGCGCGAGACCAAGCGACGGGTCGCGGAAGAGAACAAGAAACCGAAGGCTGAGCGCGAGTACGTCTCGAGCTTCTCCTACTTCGATCGGGCGGCCCGCGACTACGTGCCGTTCACCCGGGAGAGCGTCGAGTACGACGACATCGCGCGCCGGATCGCGCGCCAGATGGAGCAGCACAACCGCGTCGTGCTCGTGCTTCAAGGGCTGCTCGACCGGTCGCCTGCGCTGCACCCGCACCCGCCGTGGAGGCTTTACGACGCGGCAGGCTTCGGGCAGGCGCTGCGCCTGCATCGCGACTCGGATCGGGTGCTCGTGGCCGGCGACAGGCCCGACTTCGAGGCGTACCGGGCACGCGTCAACGCGCTGCTCGCGGTCGGCTCGGTGACGGTCGGTCAGGAAGTCGCCTGGGAGCGGCTGGAGGCGAGGAAGGAAAACGCTCGGCGGGACGCTCTCGGCCGCAGGGCTAGCGAATGGCGGCCCGATCGCTACCAGCCGAGCGGCGATCCGGGACCGGGCCGATTCGCGCGGGTTGCGCGACTCGCGAAGAAGGACGGCCGCGCGTGGTACCGGTGGACCAAGGAGCGCAGCCGGGGCGGTGGCCCGCCGGTCGGCCGTACCTACGTCTGCAGGACGAGCCGCGTGCTCAACGTCGACGGCTACCAGGCTGGCGACTACAAGCAGTTCTTCGCGGATCCGCGCACCCGCGAGGAGTACCTCGGGTGGGCGCCGCTGCTGCTCTCGGCCGAGGAGTACAAGGCGGGTCGGCACGAAGAGCCCCCTCCGCTCGCAGCGCCGCCGAAGCCGGTACCCAAGCCACAGTCGGACGGGCGAAGCGAGTACGCCCGGCGCAAGGCGGACAAGGCCTTGCTCGGCAAGGCTGTGCGGCTGGTCCGGTCCATCACGACCAGGGGCGGAACCAAGTACGCGAAGGGGTTGCTCTGGCGGGTGACGCACTTGTCGCGCGGGACCTTCACGATCGACGGCATCCGACCGGACGGGTCCATCGAGCGGCCGAAGGAGCAAGACTACGGCTGCGAGCGGTCGATTCGCTGCGTGTCGCGGCACGACTTCGAGCTGGCGGTGGGGATTTCGGACGACCTGGAGTATGCGGCCAAGCCGGCGAAGCGGATCAAGGTGCGGGACGAGGAGGACGACGATGGTTGAGAAACGCTGTTTCGAGGGGACGCTCGCCCACGAGGACGAATCGCATGCCCAGGACACGTACGTCGTGCTGAGTGAATCGCCGCCGCGCATCGCGTACTGGCAGGAGTGGGTGCGGGGGCTGCACGGCCGGCGTATTCGCATCACGGTCGAAGAGGTCGGCAACGCCAGGCGTCGCGTCTACCTCGAGTCGCCGTTCCGCGCCGACACGCCCGAAGGGTGCGAACGCAACCTCGAATACCTCTGGCGGAGCATGCGCGATTCGATGGATCGGACCGAGGCCCCGTTCGCCAGTCACGCCCTCTACACGCAGTTTCTGGACGAGGACGTTCCGGCGGAGCGCGAGATCGGGATCGCGTGCGGCCTCGCCTGGGCCGTCCAGGCGGAGGCCACGGTGGTCTACAGGGACCTCGGAATCACCGAGGGGATGCGGCGGGGGATCGACGCGGCGCAGGCGAGTGGTAGGCCGGTCGAGTACCGGACGATTGGAGAGCGAGCATGATTCGATTGATTCGTTGGTGCCTAGCCTTGGTCCGAGGCTGCGGATGACCACCTGGATCACAGCGGACGAACACTACGGCCACACGAACATCATTCGTTATTGCGAGCGACCGTTCTTCGATGCCGAGCACATGAAGCAGGAGCTCGTGGCCAGGCACAACGCCGTCGTCGGCCCGTCCGACCACGTGATCCACGTAGGCGATTTCGCGATGAACGAGCAGCTCGTGTCCTCGATCCTGCCACAGCTCCACGGCCGGCACACCCTCGTCTTCGGCAACCACGATCGCTGCCACCCGTGCCGGAAGGATCACGTAGCCGCCAAGGGGCGCTACCTCCGTGCAGGCTTTGTGGAGGTGGTCGAGAGCCTCGTCGTGGACGGGATGCTCGTGCACCACATGCCGTACTCGGGCGATGACCGGGAGAAGTACCACGCGTACCGACCGTATGACTACGGACGAGTGCTCCTGCACGGGCACATCCACGGGTTATGGAAGACGCGCGGCCGGATGATCAACGTAGGGGTCGACGTGCGCGATTACGCGCCGGTGGCGCTCGAGGCGATCGTGGAGGAGGTCAAATGCCTCGGATGAATCCATTGCTGCACGATTTTAGCCGCCTGAAGCGCGCACGCAACCGACTGGCCGGTCTCGTGGACGCCGTCGAGTCCACTGAACCCGATTCATATTTCACTCGGGCGCAAGTCGCCTTCCGGCGTCGTGTCCGCCTGGCGCAGGACGCGGTGCTTGGATCACGCGAATCGCTCCGCGAGAAGCTCGCAGCGGCGGCTGACGCGCTGGAGTGGTACGCGTCCCAACCCAACGGAGAGCGGGCTAAAGCGGTGCTCGGCTTCATAGAAGGGTCGGACGGAACCAACATGGGCCGTCGATGAAACGCGATTACGACCTCCTGGCCCGATCGGTACCGTGCCCCCGCTGCGGGGCGGCCAAGGGCGCCCGGTGCTTCGGCAGACCTCCCGGACCGTACCGGATCAAGCACACCTACTGCGCTCGCCGTGCTCTGGCTACAGAGACCCGCAGGGAGTCGAGGATCCCATGACAGAACCATCGCCTGCCAAGTGGCCGATCGCTACCGTGGTAGAAATAAGCGTTATCGGCGTTTTCCCCGCGAGCGAGTATCCCGCACTCCAGACCCTCGTTGAGCAGTTCCAGGAGGAGTTGCATGCGCGGTTCGAGACGGCGGGCGGCCGGGACGTCCATAACCGTTGGGTCGAGGTCCGGCAGGCCACCCGGGAGGAGGTCTTGCACTTCACGCCGCGCAAGCTGCACTACACCGAGGACGGCCGGCGGCACGCCTGCGACACCGCGCACGTAGCCCGCCGCAACCTCACAACGAACCGCGAGGAGGTCACCTGCAAGCTCTGCCGGCGCAAGCTCGCCCTCGTCGAGGCGCCGTGACCCTTATCCGCGCGCAGCGGCGTGCCGTACCCTCGGAGGGCTCATGGCGACGCAGGTAAGCAAGTGCCCGTTCTGCCGGCTCGAGGTCCAGAAGGACGACGCCGCGCAGGCCATCGCCCACGAGGGCCCCGTGTGCCCCGAGTTCGAGAAGCTCGCCACCAGCCAGGGCATCCCGGAGGTGCGCGAGGTCTGGCGGGAGGCGCTCCCGGCCCACTTCGCGGTACTGGCGAGTCGGGTGCGGAGGCGAAAGGAGAGCGGTCGATGAACAAACAGTGTGGGTGTGGGAGACAGTACGACTCGGGTGAGTGGAAACTCTTGCCCTACGTTGGCGAGATAGACGACGAGGTAGAGCGGCTCGAACTTCGTAATTGCTCATGCAAGTCGACTTTGGCGATTGTGCTGGGACCGAGCCTGATTGGCATGCAGCCGACGGAGGCGCCGTGAAGCCCTACCGCGTCGTCGCCCCAGACGGTTCCGAGCTCGGTCGGCTGCTCGCCAGGAGCCAAGACGACGCCGAGGAGCGGGCGGCGAGCATGTGGCCGGGGAAGCAGTTCACCGTGGAGGAGGTACGATGAAGACCAAGACGGTTACTCGCGCAGGAGGACGGCCAGTTGGTCACTGCATTTGCCTCTGCGAGCACTGCGAGGCGACGTTCGACCATCCGGCTGTCGAGGAGTGCGAGACCGCCGACGGGCACTGTGAGCATTTGATGCACGCCGGCTGGCGGCCGGTGTGGGTGCGAGTCTCGCTGCAGGGGCCGGAAGGGGAACAGGACCGGCACATCTTCAGCAAGGGCGGGTGGATTTGCGTCCAGTGCGCGAAAACCTTCCTCGGGACGCGTCCGCTCCGGCCAAAGGAACGCCATTTGGATCGGGGGCGCCACCAGGAGGTGCGTACCCGATGACAACCAAGCACCGTTACGGTTCCGTGAAGGGGCGCGTGTACCGGCGGACGCTCGCGCGGATGCGCGCCGGCAAACCGGGCGACTGGACGACGGATCGTGCCGATCACGATCGGGTCGTCGTCAGGCGGCTCCTGTCGCGAGTCGGATACGGGGGCCGTAAGGGGCACCGCGCGTTCTTGCGACTTTGGCGGATGGGGATTCGTCCTCCCGCGACGCGGATCACCTTGGCCATCAAGGGGTTCGAGTTTCGGAAGTTGGATCACCCCGTCTACTGCGAGAGCGGCGTTACACTCGGTCGCAGACAGGGATGCGTGTGCGTCCCAGAGCCTGAACCGTGCGATGACTGCGTGCGGTTCGAGCGTGAGATGGCCGCAAACTGTCCACCGAGCGAGCCGTGAGCGCGTTCATCGTTGAGGTCAGCGGTCCGTGGCCAGAGTGGAGGCCAGCGGTCACCCCGCCTCCGCGGAACCAAGATGGTACCCTAAGCGCCATATCGCCCGAGCGGGCAAGCACGTTCTCACTCCGATCGGATGCCGACCATCTCCTGGCAACGCTTGCAGGAATGAGCGAGAACGCTCCGTTCGCATTTCGCGTACGGGAGATAGCGTGAGCCCCTTCGTTCTCTGGCTGGACCAGACCCTCGGCCCGCCGTGGAGCGGGCTCGTCATGATCGCCCTCGTCGGGTCGCTCTCGGCGTTCTCCGCGTACGTGGCCATTCAGACCATTCATTACGTTTACCGAGACAAGCCGTGAGTGATCTCGCCAAACTGGTGGACTGGTTGCGAAGGCTCGAGGCCGTCGCCGACGCCGTTCGGTCTTGGAGGTCGAGCTGCCTGCAACCGTTCTCGAACCGACTTGGACTCGGCATCCTCGAGAGCGTCATCGGCCAGAACCTCGTCGAGATCCTTGGAAGACCCGAATGAAAGCGTCACACTGCGGCGGCTTCCGACTGGTGAAGGGCAATCCGCCAAGGATCGTGGAGATCCACGGCAACGCGTGTCGGTCCGCCGAGGGACTCTGCGCGTGTTCGTGCAAGCGGTGCGTGGCAGCGCGCAATTGCAAGCACGAGCACACGTACCTCTCGATGGGGTCGATGACTCCGATGTTCCCCGAGCTCGGTCCCGTCCTCGCGCTTGGCGCGCCCCTGCCCGAACTCGAACCGCAGACCGTGACGGCGAAACTGCGCCGCGCGGACGACCCGGTGCCAACGGCGACGTCGTGGCGAGCGGAGGTGTGCATGGACTGCGGGATGCGGGTGGCCGGTACGAAGCAAGAAGGAGTTTTCTGAGGCATGCAATTCTGCTCACGGCACTGGGATGCGCTGCGGGATGCTATCCGGCAGCGGGGTCTCTTCGATCTCGTGTCGAAGTCCGGCGAGGAAATCACCGGCAAGCAATTTGAGGAGCTGCAGTCCGGCCAGGTGACCCGGACAACTTTCGACCCGCTGATGGTGGCGCACAACGCCATCGTCTCGCGAGCGTTGGACATCGCCGGGCTTAGCCTCCTCGTGACAAACGAGGACGGCACCGACCGGTGTCCACTCTGCTGGCTCAAGACCGGCCACGACGAGCAGTGCAAGATTGAGGGTTGCACGCACTCGTTCGAGCCGTGGATCGGTTTCGCGGCCGACGACGTGCGCAAGGAAGCCATCCGTCTCGGGCTGATGGCCGAAGCGTGAGGGAGCACTCCATGACCCAGCGTGAAGACGACCTCAAGCTGCTCAACGTCCTGCTCAAGGAGCACTCGAGCGAGCTGACCGACGCCGAGACCGAGGTGCTCGTCGGCATGCGGTTCGACCTGACGGCGTACGACGAGGGGATGTTCCTGCAGCTCACCGACAAGCAGCGCACGATGGTTACGGCGGTCCGCGAGCGGCTGCGAACCATGACCCAGCGCACGTCCGACCTCACGCTCTTGAACGAATTGCTCAACAGCCACGTCGACGAACTGACCGACGTCGAGATGGAGGCGTTCGCCAGCATGCGGTTCGATCTGCAGGCGTACGGTGGCATTCTCGGGCCCGAGTCGGCGAGCGGTCGCCGGTTCCAGCAGTTGACCGCGGACCAGCGCGTGTGGGTGGTGAGCGCCCACGAGCGCATTGTGGGCAAACCGTCGACCCGGCTGACGGCCGGGGAGATCCCGCGCGGTCGCGAGGTCCCGTTGCCACCGGTGCTCCAGAACTTGCCCAGGCGTCCCCCGCCGCTGCCTAAGCCGGTCTCGAACGGGCCGCCGCGCGCGAGCCGCCGGCACTGCGGGCGCACCGACGAGGGGTGCTACGCGTTCGTGAACGGGGACTGCACGTGCGGGTGCTGCTCGTAGCAAGACGAAAACGTCGTATCGCTCCTTGATCCCACCACGGGATCGCGCTACAGTTCTCCGTGGCTGATGCGACTGTACGAACGGCGGACAGTCATCCAGTTCGCACGCCGCTACATCGATGCTGCGCAACCGTTATTTGCTTGGCTCAAGGAGATTGAGGATGCCCATTACGAGAATCCCGCGCAGCTCCGACAACGACACGGATCCGCAGACTTCGTGGGCGACAAAGTCATCTTCGACATCGGTGGCAATAAGTACAGGCTCGTGGTCAGCGTTCGCTACGCAAACCTAAAACGCCAGCCATCCCTCAACGGCATTGTCTTTATCCTCTTCCTCGGCACGCATGAACAATACGACAAAATCGATGTCGCAAAACTGACGAGGCCTCAATGAGTGTCCGCCCCATCCGCACGCAAGCCGACTACGAGCGCGGCCTCCGTGAGATCAATCGTCTCTGGGACGCGCGTCCCGGTTCGGTGGAGGAGGACGAACTGGAAGCGATCGGCGCGCTCGTTGAGGCGTACGAGAAGCGTGTCTACCCCGTACCCGACCCCGATCCCATTGAGGCGATCAAGTTCAGGATGGAGCAAGGGGGTCTCACGAGTACCGATCTCTTGCCGATCTTCGGCACGCGCGGTCGCCTCTCGGAGGTGCTGAACCGCAGGCGCCCGTTGACGTTGGACATGATCCGACAGCTCCACTACCGTCTCGGGATCCCGCTGCAGTCCCTCGTGACCAGGCCGAGTCGGGCTGCATCCGTTTGAGCCGCTGGCGCTGCTGGCTGGATGGGCCTGATCCATAATGGGATCCGATCTGTACGTGAGCGTGGAGTGTCGCCGCCACGGCAACCACTTCGGAGACCTGTTCGAGGGCCCCTCGACGTGCCTCGCGAGAGGGATCGTCGTCGACGCGTTCGGCGACTGCGACCCAGAGTCGCCGATCGCGCAATTCCCAGGTTACCTCACGCACGCCGAATGGACGAAGATGCAAAGCCACGAGGAGTGCCCCTGGCGGCTCGACGAGCCGTACTGGGTCCGCAAGGTGACGGGCGCCGAGTTCGTGGGCATCGTCCGCGAACGGCGGTGGAGGACCCTGCAAGACGGCGATTTCGCCGACACCGAGTGCGATCCCGAGCTGCGGGCGTTCGCGGCGATGGTCGAATCGCTGCTCGCTGACGGGCTCGACGTGAACGTGTGGTGCTGGCACTCGCAATAAGAGGATGGGCTACAAGAACCCCATCCAGCAACGTGCCGAGCGGCTCGCGAAAAACAAGCCGCACGAGAAACGCGTGCTCGTCTGCTTAGGGTGTGTGACGTCCACCGACTTCGTGTTCGGCGGCGTGCACAGCGACCGGGCGTGCGGGCGGTGCGGCAAGGAGCCGCTCGGCGAGGGGGCGGTCGTCGCGTCGTCCCCGTGGGCGGGTGGGATCGCGTTTGGGTAAGGCTGTGGTATCCTCTGGGGCATGGACCAGACCCTCCTCACCAAGGTGCTCGCCGGCGGCTTCGGACTCGTCTGCACGATGATTCTTGCGATGACCGGCAAGATCGACGGACCGACGGCGATGCAGGCCGTCACCACGATCACCGGCGTCTTCCTCGGGTCGGCGGCCGTGCTCGGCGTCGGTCAGGCGGTCGCGGGCGCGATGAACCGCAAGGCACCGGAAGCCAAGCCGGAAGTGAAATCGAGCACGTCCGCGGTTCACGCGTGAGCGAGGACGACCTCCGCGAGGAGATCCGCAAGCTGAGCCGGTCGCTGCACGGTGTCGGCAAACCGTGGTACGCCAGGTCGCCCTGGAAGGAAATCGTCGCCCACGCGGCGGCCGTGGTGACGGCCGTGGGCATCGGCCTCGTCGTGCACAAATGGACCGGCGCGCCCGTGGTCATCGAGGCGAAGAATGCGGCGCCGGCGGCCGCCTCGATCGCGGAGATCACCTCGGCAATGGATCGCGTAGAGATCGAGCTGGCGCTGCTGGACGCCGCCGCACCGGTGTCCACCGCGGTCGCCGCCGAGCCGATCCTTCGGTCCGTGGTCCGACCCGTTCGGGTCGACAACCGGACGGCTGCGGCGCCGGCGGCCGCTCCGGCGGCCATCCCTCCGCCCGCGGCTGCAACCGCAAAACCGGCCGTCGTTCGGTCGGTCCAGGTCGGTGCGGTGCGGGTGGGGGACTAGTTCATTCTTCGTCCGCTTCCGGACTCCCACCCCCGCCGCGCGTCCGGATGCCGGCAGCGATCTGCCGGATCTTCCGGTACCCGTCCGCGCACTTGGCCATGTTGCGCGTGAGCGCCGCTGCGAAGCTCTCGTCGTGGTAACTCATGTTGTCGGCGATGTGCGTCGCCTCGTGGATCGCGGCAGCGTACAGCCACTTCAAGTCCGAGTCCTGCGCGGGCCGCAGGAGCTCCTGGCGCGTCCGGACGTCCTTGAAGGGGTTCAGCATGATCCAGGACTCGTCGCGCCCCTCCTTGTCCTCGTCGGTGATGGCTTGCGCGCCGTGGTCGGTCGAGAACACGAATCCGGCGCCGAAGTGCCGGTCGCTGCCGAGCTGCATCATCACGTACCGGCACAGCTCGACCCATGTTTTGGCGAGCTTGAGCACGGTGGGCGTCATCGTCGCTGGGAAGAATTTGCGTGGGACCCGGTAGCCCTCGATCTCGTTGACCAGGAAGAAGTCCGGCTCCCAGACAAGCTGCTTGATGGCCGCTTCGAGGTGGTTGGGTCCCAGGAACTTCTGGTCGAGCAAGATGGTGGAGACGGTCGGCGATGGCATCGACTGCAGCCGATCCTCCTCGCCCTGCGCGTAGCTGCCCATCGAGGCGATGATGATCTCGGTGCTCCGGGTCGGCAGCTCCCCGGCGCCGTAGGGGCCGATCTGGTCGAGCGCCCTTGATGCCCGTTCCTTCGCGCGAAACTTCCCGGTCCCCTCGAACTTCTGCCGGATGAGGCCCTGCTTGTTCTTGAGCGCGGAGAGGTTGTCCTTCGCGATCCGTTCGGCCAGCTTGTCGACGGCGTCGCGCACGTGGTAGTCGCGGAACCCGTCGCGGTTCGCGGTCAATAGCTCGATGGACGGCGCGGTCAGCTCGGCGACGAGGAAGCCGGGGATGGTGCCGATGTACGACGAGAACATGAAGAGACCGCGGGCGCGCACGTAGAGGTACGACTGCGTCTCGCCGGTCGACGGGGTGAAGTAGATGTCGGCCTTGTCCGGCACGCTGTCGACCATTCGGCCGCCGGTGAGGTCGGCTTTGGCCGGTGCGCCGTTGACCGTGAACCGGATGCCGGGCAAGTTGCACTTCTGGAGGAACCCGAGCGCAACGGGCGCGTCGGTCAGCTTGTCCGGCGGCATCACGACTTCGAGCCGGGTTCCTGTTCGCGCGGGCCCGCGCACGACCGTGTAGTCGATTCCGGCCCCCTCCACGACCGTGTCGCGGCTGTGGACCTTCCAGGAGATCCACGGCAGGAGCAGCAGCTCCTTGGCCTTGCCGAACCCACCCGCGGCGCCGCTCGGTCCGGTCTTGGTGGTGGCGCCGAGCACGAGGAACTTCGTGAGGATGGTCTCCTCGTCCATCCCCTTGCCGTCGTCCTCGCAGGAGACGAGCATTGTGCCGTCGTCCTGCTTGATGGCGCCGAGCGCCACATTCTTTCCGCCGGCGTCGACCGCGTTCTGGACGGCTTCCCGCCACCACTTGAGCGGCCAATCGTTGTAGTCCTTGAGCGCGGTGATGAAGAACTCGGGACCGATGGTGATGATCCGACGCTCGGACTGCTCGTGCAGCACGCGCCGCTCAGGCTCGGTCGTCACCTCGACGGTGACCGTGCGCCCGTGGTCGTCGTAGACCTCGCCGCGGAAGAGGGCGTAGCCACCCTCCACGATCGCCATCATCGGGAAGTACGCCTCGCTGCCCGAGTGAACGACGTAGAGTCCCGGCAGCGCGTCCAGCGCGTCCTGAGCGGTCTCGAGGAGGGTGGCCTTCATCGCGGCCGATGCCGTGGACGCGACACCCGCGCCCGCGACTGCGCCACCCTGTAGTAGCTGGGGGAGGCCTCGCTCATCCTGGACGCGAATCGGACGTACCCGCGCGCGCGGTCGGCCTCCCTTTTCGCCTCGCTGTAGTCGGTGAAGGGTCCGGCGACGGTGCGGCCCTTGGGGTCAACCGCAATGTAGTCGCGGACGACGGGGCGGCGGTGTTCGGCGACGGCTTCCACCGGCGCGATCCGGTACCCCTCGTACTGGAGAGCGTGGTCGACGCTGAAGCTGTGGTTTCTGTGCATCCAGGCCCAGATCGCGTTCTCGGTGCCCCGCAAGACTTCCTTGCCGTCGCGGGTGAGCACGTACTGGCCGATGGGTGACCGCGGGTAGGCTCCGCTCGGTGACTTGCGCGCGTGGTGGCGTCTCGCTTCGTGCGCGAGTTCGCTCTTCGGCGTGCCGCGCACCTCGTCGAGGTTCTCCAGGATCAGGTCGGCCAGTCCCTGCCGGACGTTCGGACTCTTCAGCTCCTCGTCGAAGGCGCCGAAGAAGGCGTCGCTGACCTCTTCGTAGGTGATGCCGTAGTGGTCGCGGACCCAGTCGGCGCTCCCGCTGCCGAACACGCCCTTCGCCCCGCTGAGCTCGAGAACGGTGCTCGCATCCATGTCGCGCTTCGTGTCCCACTCGAGCTGCTGGAGCATGTTCCGGGCGACCTTGCGCGCGTCGGCGGGCGACTCGAGTGGGATGACGCTGTTGGGGTCGCGCTGGCGCATCCGCTCGGCCTCGACCATCTGCTCCCACACCCAGTCGCGGAAATAGTCGCCGTTCAACTGCTCCTGGGCGTAGTCGGTGCCGGCCTTGGAGGCGTCGACCAGAATCTGTTCACCCTCTTGCTTGGGGGTGGGCTCGCGGGCGGCGCGGCGCTTGGCTTTCGGTTTGCGGGTCATCGGCGGCTCCGTATGCGTTCGCGGGTTGTGTGCGTGAAGTTCGGTGGGACCGTCTTGACGATCGCCGCCAGGTACTCGGAGAGGTGCCGCGCGACCACCTCGGGCGATCCGGTTCGTGCGCGAAATGGAACGGTTCGGCGAAAGACGTTGTTGCTCTGGTCGACCTTGACCTTCGCAACGGGAACGGTCGGGTCGTACGCGAAGCCTCGGATGTGGAACGACGCGCGGTTGTTCTCGGCCTCGGCGCCCCCGCCTGCGTCCCCCACGCCGGGCGGCAGGTTGATGAAGTTCACGTAGACGCTGCCGCCGCCCCGCTCGCCGGCGAGGCTCGGATCGAAGCGAACGCGTGCCTGCCGATCGAAGCGCTGCAGCTTCGACGAAAGAAGCTCGATGAAGGCGTCGGCGGACATGGGTTCGAGGCCGATGTGGCGGGCCTCGGCCACTGCAGGCAGTTTCCTCATGCCTGGCAGCTTCCTGACGAAGTGCTTGCTTCCACGCGAATGTTCGTACTCGTTGGGTCGAGGCGCACGACCCGATTGGTCGATCTCGATCGAACGCAGATCGAATGCAGCGCCGCCCAGTTCGTCCTCGAGACGACGCTTTGCTTGTCGCTCAGAGGTGGCCCAGATCCACCCGTCGATGGTGCCGTGCGTGGTTGTGAACGAGACTCGGTAGGGTTGCTCTCGCCGCGCCTCATCCACCTCGCCGCTCTCATCCTCCTGCCAGCTCGCCGCGTACCCGTCCACTGTTTCCCAGACCCACTGGATGTCCTTGACCATCTCCGGGAGATCGGAGGTGGTCGGGTAGGTGAAGTGTCCGATGTTCTCGTAGCGGGCGGTCTCCGACAGCCCCTCGTCCCCAAAGAAGTCGACGGCGACCGAGGCATCGTCGAAGAGGGAGACGACGACAACGACCTTCTGGCTGTACTCGGGACTGTGCGTCGTGAACTGCGCCGCCTCGTTGTGCTCGCTCCAGCGGAAGCCGCCGGGGATGTCCTTCGGCGTCGAGCCGTTCAATTGCTGCGACAGTTCGTTGGCCAGTTGCAGCGATCCGCCGATGCCCGGCCCTTCCGGCTCGCGGCGGCCGCGTGGGCGCGCCTCACCGACCGTGCGGCCGCTGCGAGCAGCGTCCTTCGCATCGGCCGCGGTGGGGTACCGACCAAGCTTCCTCGTCTGCACACCGGTCGTCGGGTTGACCGCCCACAGGATCCAGTCGCCGCCTGCAGACGGGTCGACGAGGAAGTGGCTGACCCCGTCGACCGTACCGACGAAACTATCGCGGTGGTGATGCCACTCGAGATCACTCGCGGCTCCAGGTATCTTTGGCGGTGCGCGGCGCCGGCCCGCCTCGCTCGCTCGCCCTCCGACCCGCCGCGTGTGCGACCCGATCGGCTCGGCGCCGGCGGGCAGCCGGGTCACGACGGCGCGGTCGCCTGTGGCTGGAAAGTGCCAATACCCTCGTTCTTGCCACGGGCTCGCCGACTCGTACCGCCCGTCGGTGCGCGGGAAGAAGAGCGTCATCTGCCGGCCGGCGACGAGGATGTGGCTGGCGCCGTCGACCGTCTTGGCGTGCTCGATCAATTCGGGGAGCGTGGTGAAGTCGGCGACGCGGTGGTGGGGGGAGCGCAGGGGGCGGCGAGAGGGGCGGCGTCGTGTCATACCCAGCTCCGCACGATCTCGTACGTGACCTTGATGACCCTGCCCTTGTCCTTGACCGAGAGCAGGTCGACGTTGCCGCGCTCGTTCACGTAGAAGACGTTGGGGAAGTAGTTCGAGTCGTGCATCGCCTGCACGCCGACCTTGAGCGCCTTGTCGAAGTCGTCGAAGGTGCCGAGACTCTTCCCGCTGAAGGTTACCGAATAGCCGCCTCGCCGCGCACCGATGGTCAGTCCATCATCTATTTCCGACTGGTCGAGCTCCTCGTCCTCTTGTTCCTCGTCATCTTCTTCAGGCTCTTCGTCCTCGTCGTTTTCTCGTACGGTGCGTCGGCCGCCGGGCTCCCCGTAGACCGCCGACGAGAATCGCTCGACATCGAAGGAAGGATTGTCCTCTCGGAACAGGCGCGCGAACTCCTCGGCGAGCCGCTGCCGCTCGCGCGGATCGCGGACTCCGTTCAGGATGCGCGCGATCTCGATGTAGTGCCGCTTGGTGAAGGCCGCCATCAACGTCTCCTTTTCTGTCCTGGACGAAGCGCTCCGTGGAACCCACGAGGCATCGGCAACGGCACCCGCTGTCCCCTCGCCCCGGCCTGCGCCATGCTGTCGAGCGTTCGCTGCGCGACGGCGGCGTCGTGACCGGACCAGTACACGCTCGCCCGGGTGCCGTCCGGCTTCGTCACAACGTAGGAGTGGCCGACGAGCTCGACCTTCGAGCCGCGCGGGATGTCACGCCAGTTGATGTTGGTGGTCGGGAGGTCGGCTTCGCCGGCGTAGCGGGGTCGAGGGGGTGAACGTACCTCGCCGGCGCGCGGAGAGGCACTTCCTGCTGGATAGTCGTGCTCGAGGTAATAGCGGAGACCCGCTACGATGGTACGGAGGTCGCGCGCGTCTTTTTTCGTCCAGCCGTGCTCCCCGCGTTCGGCCTTCGGGATATAGCTCTCGGCTTGCGCGATGGCACCCTCGACCCACTTGGGATCGGGGTACACGTGGCCGCCGTAGTAGTAGCTGCCGACCGGGCCGATGCCGCCATCGCCGTCCCCGCCCCAGGGGGACATCATCTCTCCGAGACGCTTGCGATCAATAAACCGCGCCTTGATGGATGCAGACCGTGCTTCCAGTCTCGAGCGGATCATCGGCCGGCGAGCCTCGCTGACAGCGGGAGCCGGCTTGCGGTGGCTGCGGTACCAGTCGGGCGGGGGACCGTGGATGAAAACCTCCCCGTCGGCGTCGGGGTCGCCGAGGTACAGGTCGAACTCGCCGTACGACTGCGCGGCCTCCTGGAGGGGATCTTGGAACTCCTCGTCGATCGTGTCTTCGTCGAAGAAGCCGCTTCCTGCGCCACCGCGACTCAGCCAGAAGTCGTGTCCGGCTCGCGCATCATCGATCCCGCTCTCGGAGAGCAGCTCGGCGTATCGCTCCTGGAAGTCGGCGCAGTCCTCGATCATCAGCTCCATCGTCTCGGGCGCGATGTCGTCGATGCCGTAGTTCGCGTCGAGCGGTTCACCGCCCTGCTCGTCGCTGTTGTCTGTCGTGCTCCAGAGTGCGGCTTCGATGTACGCGCGGGTGAAGCTGTCGAGTCGTTGCGGGGGCATCAGCGTCTCCTCGGTGGCGGTCGGCGCGCGGATCGTCCGCGCGGTATCGGTCGTCTGGGCGGTTCCTCGCGCACGGTCGGCCGCCTGGGTGGTGGGACGTGCGGCGCTGACCGCACGGGGGGCCGCCGGGAAGGGGCTTCCCGCGCCATTGGGTTCCGTCGTCGCGCCTCCTCGACCTCCTCCTCCTCGTCGCCGATGAGCCCCTGGATAAGGTCTTCGACGTCGCGAGTGTCCTGGATGGCGTTCAGGGTGTCCCCTAACAGTTCGGCTTCTTTCCAGCCGAGGTTGAACGTCTCGTAGCCCATGTCTGCCGCTTGGTCGCCGCCAGGTAGGCTCGCCAGGATGCGCCAGAACAGAGTCGGGAAGTCCTCCGGACCGTGATCGTAATTGGGAAGCCAGGACTGCAGCTCGCCGATGAGGTCGGCGATGGGTTTGCGCGGTTTGCTCGGCATTATCTTCTCCTCGTGCGCGTTCGACGTCGCGCTTCCTCGGTCCTGGATTCCTCTTTGCGTTTCGCCCAGACGTACGTCATGCCCGACGAGCTGCCCGGGATCTCTTCTTGCCATCCGTCGACGGACTTGGCGGCTTCCTCTACCTGCTCGCGCGACCGGTCGAGCTCCTTGGCGACGGCGTCTACGACGTGCTCGGCGTACGCGTAGCCCTCGGTCGACGGCACGCGGCCGCCCGACTTGTCGAGGTACTCGTAGCCGTTCTTGTCGAGCCAGTCGGTGAGCTCGTCGGTGCCAACTTCGCTCCAGAGGTCGTTGTGCTTGTACCCGAACACCTCCGCCCAGTGTGGGCCGACGATCAGGTCTCCGTTGACCGCCACCGCGTCGCCGAAATTCGCCTCGACGACGATCGACTCGGGATCGAACCCTGCGTCCTCCAGGTCACCCGCGAGCTGGTCGCCGGGCGTGCCCCAGCCCTCCGCCGCACTCTGGTCGACCATTCGCTCGATCGTTTCCTCGAGCGCCACCTTGATCTCGCCGTAGCCGAGCACGTCGTCGCGGAACGCCTCGTCCTCGTCCGCGAGGTACTCCGACCCCGAGATTTTGCCGCCCCACCACTTCACCTTCTCGGGGATGTTGATGTCACCAGACCATCCAGAGGGCCCAGGGTCACCGCGTCCGTAGTCGAGCAGTGCCTCCGCGATAGCGATGGCTCGATGCTCTGGTTCCATCTCTTCGAGCGCGTCTCTGGCTAGACCGACGGCCTGCATGGCGCTCTGGACTTCCTCGCTGCTCGGGTCGAGGTCGCTGAGATCGAAGTACCCCTCCTTCGTCCAGAATGGGAAACCCACATCGGCGGCTTCCCTGTCGCCGACGTTGTTGCGGACTGGGTCGATCCGAATTAGCTCAATGGCGTTCCCGTCGCCGGTGGCGATCGTACCGCCTGACGCTCCAGGGTCCATGTCCCCACCGATCTGCTCCCAGTCCATCGTCGGGATGATGATCTCGAGCGGTTCGTCGCCCGGCTCGATGCCGGGGAGGTGTTGCTGCCTTCGTCGGGAAGCCATCAGTCCGACCCTCCCATGTCTTCCACCCCGAAGGCTTCCGCGATCTCCTCGGTGGTCGGCACCGAGACGCGTGCCACGCCGACGTTGACGTGAGCGGCCCAGAGCCGCTTGCGACCGGTCTTCCACGCCTCCACCTCGCGGTCGGTGGGCGGCACGTTGTCGTCGTCGACCATGAACTCGCAGGTGAGTCGGCCGTCGAACGCGGCCCAGTTGTCTCGTTCCTGGGGGAGTCCGTAGGTGCTGGAGAGTTTCTTGATGAGCGCGGCCGGGCTAGTCGCCTTGACGAAGATACTCTCGGACAGGACGGTCTGCGAGTTGTCCTGCTCACCGTGTTCGTAGCTGTCCTCGACCGATTCCCACTCGATGTAGGTCGCCGCCCAGTGATCGTCGGTCTCTCGCATCCGTCTTCGAGTAGCCATTAGTTCACCCTCCAGTAAACCAGCCCGCCATCGGTCGTGTACGAGTTGCCGTCGTACGTCCCCAGGAAGTGCGCCGGACCGTCCGTGTCGACGGCTTCCTCGGCGGCGGCGTCGATGTCGATGCCGGCGATCTCGATGGCCTTCTTGACGGCGTCTTCGCGGCCGTAAATGTTCTCGAGATACTCCATCGGGTCGCGAAGCTGTTCTTCGACCTGCCGGTCCGCCAGCTCCGTGATCTGATCTTCGGTGGGGGAGGGGATGTCACCGTCCTCGTCTTCCTCGGGCACGTCGAATCCCTCGCCCTCCCACGTGCGCCAGAAGTCGCGGTCGCGCATCTCACGCAAGTCTTCCTCGAGCTGGTTGCGCACGTCGCTCTCGAGGTCGTTGCGCAGCCGATCCACGTCGATGTGCGACTCGATGAAGTTCGGCTCGAAGTTCCCTGGCTCCTCTTCGAGGTCTTGCTTGACGATCGCGAGGGCCAGCTCGCGCTCCGCGTCTTCGCCCGAGACGACGTGCCATTCCTTGTGCCCGCCGCCGCGGACGTTGATCTCGTAGACCGTGCCGGCGTCGAAGTCCATGAGGTGGCTCTCCTTGATGGTCAGCTCGTCCGGGTCGATGTCGAGCGCTCGGCCCATCTCGGCGAGCACGGAGTCCTCGTCATCGAAGTCGACGGCGACCTTCTTCTTGCGAGAGGCCATCACACCCAGCTCCTTTCGATCTCGTAATCGACCTTGACGACCTTGCCGCGTTTGACCTCCGTCTTGACCGAGAGCAGGTCGACGTTGCCGTGGTCGTTCACGTGGAAGACGTTCGGGAAGAAGTTCGCGTCGTTCGCCTTCTGGATGCCTGCGAGGAGCGCTTCGTCGAAGTCGCTGAACGTTCCGAGGCTCTTACCCTCCAGGCTGACCGAGTATTTACCTCCGCGAGCGTCGCCAATGACGAGACCTTCCTTCATCTCACCATCCAGGTCGAAGTCGTCGTCCTCTTCTTCCTCTTCCTCCTCGTCGTCCTCGTCCTCGTCTTCCTCCTCTTCCTCCGCTGTGTCGGCCTCGATCGCTTCCCACTCGGACTGGGCCTTTCGGTCATCGTCGTACCAGTGGGACTCGACGATGCCGTCGGACCGCTCGAAGAGGATGACCGCCCCGCTGCCGTCGAGCACCAAGTCGTCCTCGTCGTCGAGCGCGACGTCGCCGGCCGCGATCTCGCGGATCGCTCGGCGTGCATCCGCGTCGATCCAGACGAGACCATACCAGCCGTTGCCCTCGCCGTAGCTCGCCTCCTCGTCCGCTCCGCCGTCCGTCGTCAGCTCGTACGCGTAGGCGTCGAGGTTCGTGCTGAACTTTCCCGGTCCTCGTCTGGCCATCTCATGCCTCCCACTTGATGAGCGGTTTGATCATCTTCTTGTCGCCGACCGGCACCTCGCGGGTCGACACCCCAACGGCCTTCAGGATTTCCCGTAGGGCGTCGTACTCCTCGAGCGCGACGTCCTCGATGTACGACTCGTCCGAGTCGCTCTCGATGCCCCAGAGGCCCCCGCTCGTCAGCGTCTGGATGACGCCCTCGATGGCGACCTCCGCCTCCGCGCGGACGCCGACGAACGTGAAGTCGCCGCGCTCGAACTCCGCGCGCCGGTCCGCGAACTCGTCCTCGTCGAAGTACGACGTGTCGGGATCCTCGTCGGTCATCACACGCACGCGGATCGCCTGCACCGTCGGTGCAGTCCGTTTGTGCGCGACCTCGACGACCCGCTTGCGTGCGGTCATTCGCCGTAGCTCCCTTCTTGTCGAGCCCATCCTCGCACGGCCTGCTAGCGGCGCGCAAGGGCTACAAAAAACCGAAGCCGCCTTACGGCGGCTCCGGCGCGTGCCCGAAACACAGAGGAGGTCCCCGAACCGTTCGAGGAAGGAGACTTCACTGTACCCGCCGATCGTGGCCGTGGCAACCTGTGGTTGCGTGGACCTCGCCTACCGCACCGTCCGCTGGATCGAAGACCTCGCCCTCGATGAGTGCACGATCCGTAGCGCTGCGGGCGCGGAGCAGCGCGCGTGGTGGCAGCTCTGGGCGCGGGTCCGCCGCGCGGACACCGGCGAGCCTTTCTACGTTGCGGTGCCGGTCAACCCGAACGGCCCGTATGTGGAGGTCGGGCCGAGCGGCCGGTGGACCTGGGGCCTCGCGCGCGTCGGTGAGACGGACTGGCAGGTCTCCCCGTCGATCGACGTCGTCGGCGACCTGCGCCAGGACGGGATGCGTGGCCCGAGCCTCTGGCACGAGACGCCGCGGGTCGTGGGAGTGCCGCCCGGCGAGCGGTGGACTATTGGGACTCCGTGAAGCGGCTCTGCCGTGCCCGTACCCGACGCCCCCCTCGATGGCCCACTCGAGCACGCGGACGAGGTCCGCCGCCTCGTCCTCGGTGAAGGTGATCGAGTCGATCAACATCATGTCCGTCATGTGGAGAAGACGCGCGAGAGGGATCTAATCTGACAGAGTGTGGACCATTGACTTCTCCGTGCCGCCACCCTAAACGTCCTCATCCATGACCGACCAACCGAAGAAGAAGGGCGGGTTCGCCTCCATGTCCGCCGCAGAGCAGCGTGCCATCGCCCGCATGGGCGGCGTAGCCGCGCACGCGCAGGGGCGCGCGCACGAGTTCTCGAAGGACGAGGCGCGCGTCGCGGGGAGGAAGGGCGGGGAGATCGTCAGCCGAGACCGCGCGCACATGGCCGCTATCGGTCGGGCCGGCGGCCGGAAACGGCAATCGGCCGCCTAAAGTCAGAGCTTCTGGATCCGCTCCATCAGCACGTCGACGTCGACGGGCTTGGTCATGAACAGGACGTCCTCCAAGAGGATCGACAGCACGCGTTCGCGGGAGATGCCCGTCATCACGATGATCGGGATGCGGGGGATGGAGGGGTCGGCGGCGGTGCAGGAGGTCGAACCCGCTGAGCCCCGGCCCGAGGTCGAGGTCGAGCAGGACCGCGTCCACGGGCTCGCGCCGCATCATGTCGAGGCCCACGCGCCCGTTGTTTGCCCAGCACGCTGTGTGGCCGCGCTGCGTGAGCGCTCGCTGGAGCATCTCCCGATCGTCCGGGTTGTCGTCGATGATGAGGACGTGCATTCAGTGTCCGTGAAAGCTGCAGTCCCCGCACTGCCCGCAGACGCTGCACACGAGCACCGACAGGCCGCTCGCCGCGTTCGCGCAGTCGTCCTCGCCGCACACTCCGAGGACGGCGTCGCGCATGCCGCTCGTGGCCGTGCAGTCGTCGTGGAAGGAGTCCTCGCCGCACTTGCCGCACGCGCTGCAGCACATGACCGTCGCCCGGTTCGCGTTGTTCTGGCAGCTCGTGGCCGCACAGGTGGCGAGCTTCATCTGGTACATGGGCGCTCGGGGAGGCTACCATAGGGGGATGAAGACTTCGTCGATCTGCCGGCGCTGCCACCGCCTCCGCCCCGTCGGCCGGGAGCGGCTCTGCGCGGCGTGCGAAGAGCGCCGCGCCAAAGAGGAGCGGCGACCAGCGGCTGCGCAGGTGGAGGCCGGGGGCGTCGTCAACCGCACTCCGCGAGGACCGTGAGAAGCCCCGAGAAAAACCCGCCCGGACACCGATTGTCCGGGCGGGGCCCGCGACTACGGCGCGCTCGCGCCGGTCGGCGGCGGGTGCTTCTTCAGCGCCCGCCGCGCGAACTCGAGCCGCTCGTCAGCCTTCGGGTGCGGGCCGTTCCACTCGCCGGTGTAGTACGAGAGGTTCCCGGTCGCCTTCAGGCTGCGGCGCGCGATGTCGAGCGCGCAGCGGGCGGCACCCACCCGTGTCGAGATGGCCTCGGTCGAGCAGAGCCCGCGGGTCGGTGAGATGGGGTCGTCCTGCGGGTGGATCTGCCAGAGACTCCGCGCAATGAGATGGTCGCAGGTCCCCCAGCGCGACAGGCGTCTGCCCTCGGCCGACTTCACCCACGCTCGGTCGTTGCAGTCGCCGGAGTCCACGTACTCGGCGTAGCGGGCTCCCTCGAAGTACCCGAGGGCGGCGAGCAGGACCGCGTCGTCGGGATCGTGCGTGACGGTCGCGATGCTCTCGGCCACGTCGCGGTAGGGGACCGCGGGCACCGCTTTCAGCGCGGGCGGCCAGTCACTCATGACGGTGAGCAGGTAACTGACGAGCGCCGGGTCGAACGCTGGTTCGAGCGGCGCGAGGTCGCTCGGTGGCGGCGCGGCGGCAGGCTGGATCGCGACCGGCGACAGGTCGAGCGGGGCCCGGGAGAGGTCCGCGTGGACGGCGGGAGTCGTGAGCGGGATCGCGAGCCCCGCGAGGCAGAGGGTGAGTCCGAGTAGGAGTGTGGTTTTCAGCATCCGGCGAGGGTGCCCCGTGCTCGCCCGGGCGGTCAAGTTCTTCTAAGGTTGGGATCGCCATGCCCGACGTCCCGCTCGCCGACACGTGCGTGTGTGGGGTATCCAATTGGCACCGACCGGCCAGCAGCGTAGAAGCGGCCACCCGGACCGGATCGAGTACGGGGAGCGGGCACCTCGAAGCGTCCAGGATGCTCTGGTGCCGCAAGTGCGGGTCGATGCGAGCGATATTTGACTCGCACTGGCAGATCCCCCTCGACCGGGTCGGCGACCTCGCGCGGTCGGTGCCGCTCGAGTCGGACGAGCACCCGACCCACCCTGGCACCCCGGACGCGAAGAAGACGCCCAACCCTGGAAAAAAGAAGGGCAGGGAGTAAGCGCCATGCCGATGCCACTCGGTCCCATCTCGCTGCTCACGACTGGCCAGATGGTCGCGCTCGCACGCGCGAACCTCCGGTACCTCGATGCGTCCTCCGCACACGCAGCGTTGTGGCGGAGCATCCTCGCCAAGACCGCGTACAGCACGTGGCCGAACCTCCTCAACGATCCGGAGAAGCGGGAGATCCTGGATGCCATCGAGAGCGGCGAGTACTCGAACATCGTCGGGTAGGCTTG
>Ga0310037_10000212_pt1 | contig 43746 bp, 38 predicted proteins | sample Sb_taG_11_FD_200239 | JGI IMG/M metagenome (GOLD analysis project Ga0310037, IMG submission 200239) | Peat soil microbial communities from Weissenstadt, Germany - Sb_50d_3_AS metaG (v2) (version 2) | ecosystem: Environmental > Terrestrial > Soil > Wetlands > Peat | place: Germany: Weissenstadt... | reverse complement strand
CCGCCGCCAAATGGGGTATCGACGCCCTCGACGCCCTCACCTGGCTCTTCGAGAACCGGCCCTGGCTCCCGCCGGCCACCGCACCACCCTGACCAGCACGCCGGCCGCGACCGCGGACGGCACCCGCACCACCAACGCCCGCACAACCGCACCACCCGGCATCCGCGGCTCTACCGGCATGCCCGGAACCACCAACATCAGCCGACCGCTAAAGCTCAGGCTGAATAGCTACATCTCAATGGCCAGCGACTGTCCGCTGCTGCTCGGATGACACGATATTCGGCTATGAGGTACAAGCGCGCGGTCGAGAAGCTCCGGATCCTCGCCGAGACGTGCGAGCGCGTGAAGATGTTCTGGTTCGACACCGGGCCGTTCCTTCAGGCCGTCTATGCCTTCGGCGAGGTGCTGGGCGGGGCCGATCCGTTGGATGCCGTTCAGGTCGCGGTGGCGATCAACCTGCCGCCTGAGGAAGTCCCGTGGGAGTCCAGCCCTGAGGGCGCCGACTGGCTGGCGGACGAGCTGCGGCTCAGCAAGGGCGGCTTCATGTACTTCTGGCGGTCGTCCCTGGACCCGATAGGGAATCACTACATCCGCGGCCCGGTGCGCATCTGGTCTGTCGATGGCGGCCCCGACGAGCAGGCGCTTGCCGCGCTGGAAGCGAGAGATTTCGGCGCGCTCAGCCGACTGGTCCCGGAACCGGCCGATGAGCGGCTCCAGCTCCGGGAAGACCTGGACGCGGCGCTGGCTCATCTGCGCGAGATCCGCGACAAGTACTGGGATCATGACTGGCGGCGCGAGCACCGTGGCTACGGCCGCTACCCGGAGAACGAACTGTGGGATGCGGTCGAAGGCTACCTCGACCTGCTTGATGCCTCCCGAGGCCAGCGATCGGACACCTGAGGTCTCGGTGACGGACGATCTTCCTCGTGGCGGGAGACAATGCTGGTGAGCCGTAACGGGCACTGGCTCTACCGAGTGCGGCGTCCCTGCCCCCAATGGCTGGCCTAGACGATCTCCTGGCAGGCACCGCCGGGCATCCGTGGTACACGGCGCTGGGGAGCGCCCCGGTGGCTAGGGTTGAGCGGTGCGCACCTATTACGAGATCGAGGAATCCGATACCTACCTTGGTGCCCGTGACCTGCTGCTAAGGCGGGTTGAGGCCTGGGCCGGGGCGAACGGCCTGGTAACGTCGCTGACGCTGGCTGGAGCCCTGCTGGATTCGCGGCACTTCAGCTCGGACGGGCGGCTCGGCTTCTGGACCCCGGCGCAGGTACGCCGGGCGCTGCTGGAGTGGATCCCGGAAAAGGTCACCGCACCTGAGGGAGACCTGCTGGACGCGCCCGAGACGCTGCGGTCCCTGCTGCGTTACCTCGACGCTCATGGGCTGCGCGATCCGCGGGGCGCCGCCGCCGAGGAGAACGAGTCCGCCATCGACGCCGCTGCGAAGGAGTTCGCCGGCGCGATCGGCGACCAGCAGCGATACGGGATGGTGAAAACGGTGACGCTGTCTGCCCAGGCCCAGGGCGTGGACATCGGTGATCCCGTGGCGCTGGCCGGCTTCCTGAACGGTGTCCAGGCAGGCCGGATAATGCTTGACGAGGGCCTGCTGGGGAGTGTGCTGGAGCGGCAGCTCTGCCTCCCCTCACCAGGCCAGGAGCGGAAATTCGCCCAGCTGCCGGTAAAGCTCCCGGCCCCGGAGAAGCTCACTGCCGCGGCCGGGTGCAGTAAGGTCCTCGGCCAGTTGCGTGCTTTCGCTGATTGGCTGGGGCCGAAGGGCCGCACGCTCACAGCGGCCGGGAACATCAGGCCCGCGGACGCCAGGGAGCTGATATCGCTGCTCGGAACCGGGGATGAGAGCCTGACCTTCCGCAGCGCCTCCGACCTTCCGGGCCTGGACCTGGTCGTGAACTGGGCGAAGAAGGCACGTCTGGTCCGCCGGCAGGGCCCGCGTCTGGTGCCAGCGGCAAAGGCGCGGCCGGTGCTCGCCGACGCGGATGCCCTCTGGCAGCGCGCGTTCGAGGCGGCGTTCGACCTCGGCGACACCGTCTGCCGTCCACTCTGGGCGGATGAGCCGCCCTCGCCGCTACGGCTTCTCTACGACGTGATAGTGCCCGACGTGATGGCCACGATCTACAGCATGGAAGAGCCGGTTCCGGTGGCCCGGCTCGCGGAGTCGGTGTGGGACTCGGTCCGGGCTCACTTCGACGTGGACTCCCTCAGCCCGATCACGCAGGTTGGCCTGCGGGGGCGCGTTGATAACGACCTGGAGCACATCTTCGACGCATTCGAAGCTCTCGGCGCGGTGGCCTCGGTCCATGACCTGGCCAGCGAGGTGTTCTCTGAAGACCTGGACGAGGGCGTCACGATGCCATCCGGGGCCGTAGTGCCGTTCGCCGGCGAGCGGGCCGCCGCCTTGCGGGAGCAGTTGGCGGCTCCCGGGCGCCTGGTGAGCCTTACACCGCTCGGCACTCGCGCGATGCGGCAGCGAATGCTCGCGGAAGGCAGGGAGGCGGGGCTCGTGGGTGAACTCGCGAGCGCCTCGCCAGCCGAGTTGCTCGGCACGGTGGCTCAGCATTACACGCCAGCGACCGCGGCGGAGGAGATCGCGATCTGGCGGGCCGCCTATGCCGGCTCGCTGGATCCGCTCGTCCGGGCGATCCGCGACTCCCCGTTCCTCTCCCGGAAGGCCGCGATGCTGAACGTCCTCGCCGGCGGTATACCGGACGGAGACGAACTACTGGCCAGCCTGCTGCGCGACCCGGAGCTCGGCCCGGTTGCCCTTCTCGTGCAGAAACGGGATCGCAAACCCGATGAGGTAAGCCCGGAGGAAGCCGCGTGGCTGATGGCCGGGAGCATCCTGGAACTGCTGGAGGTCGGGGGCCCGGATGCGGTACGGGCACAGCTCGAAGAGCTGCCCCGCCCCCAGCAGGTGGATGTGGTCCGCGCCGTGTGCGACTCCAGCTATCCGGCACGTGGAACGCTAGAGGACTTCCGGGCCCTGGTCGCCGAGCCGATCCTCAGCGCGCCGCCCAGGCTGCGCGCCATCCGGAACGCCTCCCCGCGGGATCCCCGGCGGCCGAAACGCCGCAGTCGCTGATGCCACGGACCCATCTTCAGCCCGGCAAAGCCCTGAGCCCGAGGCAGTACCCATAAGCTGTTTCGGCAGTTCAGCGCCTATATTTGCGCATGCACACAGAATCCACTATGCCATCATCACCACCACCGGTGCAAAGAGGCCGAAGGGTGGCGGCTCGAACAGCCGGAACCGGGCGTCCTGACCTGGCGGGTCCCGTCCGGGCGCAGCTACGCCACCACGCCGACCATCTACCCCCGGTGACCCCGGACCCCCCGGACCCCCCGGACCCCCGGTGACCCCGGACCCTCCATCCGGCTCCGCCATCCGTTAGGTTTCTGCCGTGGAGCAACGCGTCAGCCTGATCACGCTCGGCGTCGCCGACGTGGGCCGGGCCAGGACGTTCTACGAACGGCTCGGCTGGCGGGGCCAGGAGGTCGAGGAGACGGTCTTCTTCCAGGCCGGAGGCCTGGCACTCGTCCTGTGGGCGCGGGACAAGCTCGCGGATGACGCAGGTATCGAGGCGGAGACGGCCAGCGGCTTCGGCGGCGTCGCGCTGGCGTACAACGTCCGGTCGCGAGCCGAGGTCGATGCGCTGCTGGCCAAGGCGGCCGAAGCGGGCGCCGGGATAACCCAGGCCGCACGAGACACCTTCTACGGCGGTTACGCGGGCTATTTCCGGGACCCGGACGGCCACCTGTGGGAGGTTGCCTGGAATCCGGGCTTCGGCCTCGGCCCGGATGGCTCGATCACCGTGCCCGACTTCGGCACGTCATAAGCGTAGTAGCCAGTCGCCCTTGGAAGGAGTCCCGTCGTGCCCGCACCTGTGCGCATCGGCCTGGCCGGCTACGGCCTCGGCGGCCGGTACTTCCACGCGCCGCTGATCGCCTCCGCCCCGGACTGCGAGTTCCTCGGCGTCGTCACCACCTCACAGGAACGCCAGGAGCAGGTCGCCGCGGAGCTCGGCCGTCCCGCCTTCGCCTCGCTCGAGGATCTGGCCAGCGCGGGAGCCGAAGCGGTGGCGATCTCCACCCCGGCCGCCGCCCACGTGACGCTCACCCAGCAGGCGCTGCGCCTGGGCCTGGCCGTCGTCTGCGACAAGCCGTTCGCACTGGACGCGGAGTCGGCCCGCATCACCGTCCGGCTGGCCGAAGAGCTGAAGCTCCCGCTCACCGTCTACCAGAACCGCCGCTGGGACTCGGACTTCCTGACCCTGCGCCAGCTCCTGGACCAGGGCGTACTCGGCACGCTGACCGCCTTCGAGTCGCGGTTCGAGCGGTTCCGGCCGCGGTCCAGTCCGCCTGCGGCGGGCGGTGGCACCCTGCTGGACTTCGGCAGCCACCTGGCCGACCAGGCCCTGGTCCTGGCCGGCCCGGTCAGCGGCGTGTACGCCGAGATGCATTACCGCCCCGACGCGGCCGGGGCCGACGACGACGTGTTCGTCGCCTTGACCCACGAAAGCGGCGTGCGGTCGCACCTGTGGGGCAGCTGGCGGCAGGGCGCTCCCGGCCCCCGGTTTCGCGCCGCCGGGACCGAGGGCGCCTACGTCATCCAGGATGCCGACGGCCAGGAAGCCCGGCTGCGCAGCGGGGAATCGCCCGCGTCAAGCGGCGGCCAGTGGGGTGCGGAGCCACCGGAACGCTGGGGACACCTGTGCCGCGGTGACGTCAAAGAGCCGGTGCCGTCCGCGCACGGCGCCTGGAACCTGTTCTACCCCGCGTTCGCCGCCGCGGTCCGCGGTGCCGGACCGGTGCCGGTGGACCCGTGGGACGCCGTCGCGACCGCGGCCGTGCTGGACGCCGCCCGGACCAGCGCGCGGACCGCCCAGGTAGTACGCCCAGCACAGACCGGCTAACCCGGCTCGCCGGGGAAGGTCACCCGGGTGAGCGCCTCGGAGGCCTGCCAGAGACGGCCCGCGAGCTGCTGATCGCGGGCCGCCCTGGCGTAAGCCACCTTGCGGGGAGAGCCGCGGCCCTCACCGAGACCACTGGGCCCGTAATAATCGCCGCCGCGGGCGTCAGGATCGGTGGCGGCCCGCAGTACCGGCAGCGCCCCTTTCGCCGCGGGCTGGGCGGCCAGCGGGGTGAACAGCCCCATGACCTGCGCGAAGATACCGCCGCCGCCCAGCCGCGGCCCGCTGTACTGCAACGCGGTGTGACTGTAGCCCGGATGGGCGCCGACACTGATGGTGTCGGCCCCGGCGGCGCGCAGCCGCCGGTCCAGCTCCAGGGTGAACAACGCGTTGGCCAGCTTGGACTGGTTGTATGCCCGCCACGGCCCGTAGCCTTGCTCGCCCTGCAGGTCGTCCAGCCGGATCGAGCCCAGCCGGTGGTTGAGGCTGCTGACCGTCACCACCCGGCTGCCCGGGCGGGCCAGCATGGCCGGGAGCAGCCGGATGGTGAGCGCGAAGTGCCCGAGGTGGTTGGTGCCGAACTGCAGCTCAAACCCCGCGGCGGTGGTCCGGCGGTGGGGCACGGCCATCACTCCGGCGTTGTTGATGAGCAGGTCCAGCCCCGCGGGACGGTCCAGGACCTGGTCGGCCAGGCGGGCGACCGAGTCCAGATCGGCCAGGTCCAGGCCGACCAGCTCGATGCTGGCGGTGGGCAGCTCCCGCACGATGGCCGCGCGGGCGGCCCGGCCGCGGTCGGCGTCGCGGCTGGCCAGCAGCACGTGCGCGCCCTGGCCGGCCAGTTCAGCGGCCACGTGGAAGCCGATGCCGGAGTTCGCGCCGGTCACCAGCGCCGTGCGGCCATGCTGGTCTGGCATATCAGCGGGAGACCATCCGGTGGGCATGACGTTTCTCCGATCGGGGTCGGCGCGATAGACCGATCCTGACAGGCCCGCCGCGGAACTCGCAGGCCCATCGCCGGCTGGCGACCGCCTCGGCAGCCGGGGTGCGAGCGCGACACCCGGCGGAATAACCCGGCGGCCCGCGTTGCTTGAGATACATGCAAACGCATATATCTGTCCCGCCGTGGCGGGAAGCGCAGGAGGAACGCCATGCAGTTCGGGATCTTCTCGGTAAGTGACATCACCCGGGATCCGGTGTCGGACCAGACGCCGAGCGAGGCGGAGCGGATCGACGCGATCGTGCAGATCGCGCAGAAGGCCGAGGAGGTCGGGCTGGATGTGTTCGCGATCGGCGAGCACCACAACCCCCCGTTCTTCTCATCCGCACCCACGACCTTGCTGGCCTACATCGCGGCGACCACGAAGAAGCTGATCGTGACCACGTCCACGACCCTGATCACGACGAACGACCCGGTGCGCATCGCCGAGGAGTACGCGATGCTGCAGCACCTGTCGAAGGGCCGGATGGACCTGATGCTCGGGCGCGGCAACACTGCCCCGGTCTACCCGTGGTTCGGCCAGGACATCCGGCAGAGCCTGCCGCTGGCCCTGGAGAACTACAACCTGCTGCACCGGCTGTGGCGCGAGGACGTCGTGGACTGGCAGGGGACGTTCCGTACCCCGCTGCAGGGCTTCACGTCGATCCCGCGGCCCCTGGACGACGTGCCGCCGTTCGTGTGGCACGGCTCGATCCGCACCCCGGAGATCGCCGAGCAGGCCGCGTACTACGGCGACGGCTACTTCGCCAACAACATCTTCTGGCCGAAGGAGCACTACATGCGCCTCATCCGGTTCTACCGGCACCGTTACGCGCACTACGGCCACGGCAGTGAGAAGCAGGCCATCGTCGGCCTGGGCGGCCAGGCCTACATCGCCCGGCGGTCGCAGGACGCGATAAAGGAGTTCCGGCCCTACTTCAACGAGGCGCCGGTCTACGGCCACGGCCCGAGCCTGGAGGAGTTCTCGGACCTCACCCCGCTCAGCGTGGGCAGCCCGCAGGAGGTCATCGACAAGACCCTGACCTTCCGCGAGCACTTCGGTGACTACCAGCGCCAGCTGTTCCTGATCGACCACGCCGGCCTGCCGCTGAAGACGGTCCTCGACCAGCTCGACCTGTTGGGAGAACTGGTCGTGCCGGTGCTGCGCAAGGAGATCGCCGCCCGGCAGGACCCGGAGACCCCAGAGGCCCCCACCCACGCCAGCCTGGTCCGGGCCAAGTACGGCGACCGGCCCGCGCGCCAGCCGCGCCCGAACGCCAACCGCGGCGACAACACCGCGGGCTCGTCCCCCTACCAGGACCGCGGCCCCGAGACCCCCGAGACCCCCGAAAGGCCCGAGACCCCCGAGAGCCCGGAGCTGTGACGAACCTCGCCAACGACGCGTGGGAGGCGCTGCTGTCCGCCCACGCCGCGCTCATGAAGCAGTTCGCCGCCGAGGACATCTGGGCGGACCTTTCCCTGCGGGACTACGACGTGCTGTACACCCTGTCCAAATGCCGGGATCCCATCAACCTGACCGAGCTGAACCGTCACGTCCTGCTCAGCCAGCCGGCCCTGTCCCGCCTGGTGGACCGGCTGGCCGAGCGCGGCTTGGTCGAGCGCTGCTCCGACCCCGCCGACGGGCGCGGCGTCCGCCTGTCGCTCACCGAGGCCGGCCGGGCCCTGCAGCGCCAGGTCGGGCGCAAGCATGCCCGCGGCGTGGCCCGGGCCATGACCGCCGGCCTGGATTCCGGCGAGCTGAAGCAGCTGGAAACGATCTGCCTCAAGCTAGCGGCCACGAACGAGGACACACCTTCATGAACCAGGAATCATTCAAGCTCGTCGTGGTCAGCGCCGGCACCAGTGACCCCTCCTCGACCCGGATGCTGGCCGACCGCACCGCCGAACGCGCCGTCGCCCTGGCGGCCAGGCGCGGGAACGCGGTGACGGTCCGCGTCATCGACCTGCGCGAGCTCTCCGCCGATATCTCGACCGCGCTGACCTCCCCGCTGGTCACGCCGAAGCTGCAGCAGGCCATCGCCGTCCTCGGCGAGGCCGACGGCATAATCGCCGCCGCCCCGGTCTACCAGGCCGGGCCCAGCGGCCTGTTCACCTCGTTCTTCCAGGTGCTGGACAACGACCTGCTCATCGCCAAGCCGGTGGTGCTGGCCGCCACGGCCGGAACCGCCCGGCACGCCCTGGTCGCGGACCAGGCGATGCGCCCGATGTTCGCCTACCTGCGCACCATGACCGCGCCGACCTCCCTGTTCGCCGCCCCCGAAGACTGGAGTGACCCGGCCCTGGCCACGCGCATCGACCGGGCCTCGCTCGAGCTCGTGCTGCTGATGGAAAGCGGATTCGCCCGCGCGATCAAGGATCAGTCCTGGCCGAGCTACCAGCACGAGTACGGCAGCGCGGCCAGCGCCGAGACCGCCATCGACCTCGACACCGACCTCATGCGCCTGGCGGCCGGCGGATCGGCTGAGGCATAAGCGCGCTCGGGCCGGCGCGGAAGCGACCCGCCCTCAGATAAAGGCATATACCAGCGCGGCCACACGATGACCGTCTTCTACCACGAGGTCGCCCTCGGGCGCTGGCTGGAACAGACGGTCCGCAGCCTCGGCATCCGGACCGTGCTCGGCACCGTGCTGCAGCACGTCACCCTCACCGGCGGCCACGTCGATGCCATCGATCTGGCCTCCCGCTACGGCAACGTCCAGATCCACGCCGACGGCTTCGTCGACGCCAGCGGCGACGCCGCCCTGACCTGGCAGGCCGGGCTCCCGTGCTGGGTTCCCGAGCGCACCATCTACGGCTCCCAGCAGGTCATCGTCGAGAACGTCGACGAGAAGTACAAACCCGGTCCGGGCGAGATCGAGGCACGGCTGGCCGCCCGGGGCGAGGAGTACGGGCTGCTGCGGCGCGGCGGGCTGGCCTTCTTCTTCCCCGGCCGCGGCACCGCGGTGCTGAACGTGACCCACATCGAGGCCCCGCTGGACCCGGTCGCGGCCTCTCGGGCCCAGTTCGACGGCCGCGACCAGGCGGACCAGGCGATCGCGCTGCTGAAGGCCGAATTCCCCAAGGCGTTCGGCGAGGCCCGGGTCCGGGCCTACGGCTACCCGGGCCGCCGCCAGACCCGCTGGATCAAGGGCCGCCACCAGCTGACCACTGACGAGGTGCGCGACGGCACGCGGTTCGACGACGCGGTGGCCCGGACGGCCTGGCCGATCGAGCTGCACGACCGGTCCGACGGCTACGTGTGGGAGATGTTCGGCCCGGATCACGTGCACTACGTGCCGCTGCGCGCTCTGACCCCGCCTGGCGCGCACAACCTGGTGGCGGCAGGCCGCTGCGTGGACGGCGACGCCGCCGCGCTGTCCAGCGTGCGGGTCATAGGCCCCTGCGCCGCCATGGGCGCCGGCGCGGCCCACGCCCTCGACCTCGCTGCGCGAGCCAGGGTCAGCGTGCACGACATCGACGTGACCCAACTGCACGAGCGGCTGGCCGCCAACCTGGACCCGCAGACATCCCGGGCCGGGGAGGAATCGATCCGGCACCGGGCCTCACCTGAATAAGACTTAAGCCGAACGGACCCCTGCCTCACCCCCACGATCTTGGTGGTCAGCCACCCTCCCGCCGCTGCCGCGCCCCCAAGTATCCCACTAATTCACTGGCCCCCCAATAACGCGGAATATCCGGCCGTCGCGGAGGATCCGGGCAGCTATTGTTGCCCGGATCCTCCGCATGAGCCATATCTTCCGCGTTAATCACGCCGGCCTTGTTACTGCATGCGAAAAATGAGGCTAGTGAGCAGTTTGCGCGTGATGGTGGGCCGTTTGCCCGGGGAACCCCGGCGGTGAAGCGCGGCAAGTGCGCTGCGGGCGGGGGATGACCCCGTCCGGCTCAGCCGCCGACCCTACTCACCCGTCCTTCGCCAGGCCGACCTGCCACCCGCCACCAAGGTCCCCTGGTGGCAACCGCACCCTGCGCTACCAACTCGCCTGAAGTTGCGCCGAACCAGTTGCGTGGAAATCCGCGCTAACTGGATACCCCAGGCCGCGCAGCGGCTCAGAGCGGCAGGCCGGCTTCCAGCAGCGCGAGCGCCTCGTCGATGCGCCCGAGCCTGCCCTCGAAGTCGTACCCTTCGGACCAGTCCTCCCACGGGAGCGTGATCGACATGATCACGCCGATGATCGCCCCGGCGACCGTGCGGACGGCCAGGTCATCCGCTGGGCGCCCGGCGCGCTTGCCCACGGCCTCGGCGATCGCCCCGATGGTCCGGGCGAACTCATCCAGCGCCCGCGCCCGGACCTCGGGCACGGTCATGGTGAGCCTGGTGGTCTCGCGGAGGACGTCCATGTCGGCGGCGGTGTACGAGCCGAACACCTGCCGGGTCGCGGCGCGCACGGCGGCGATCGGGCTGAGCCCGAACGGCTGCTGCTCGAACGCCTCGATCATCCGGGTGTCCATGTCGTCCTGCAGGACCAGGTCTTCCTTGGTCGGGAAGTACCGGAAGAACGTGCTCGGCGACACCTCGGCCGCCGCGGCGATCTGCTCCACGGTGGTGGCCTGGTACCCCTGGAGGCGGAACAGCCGGAGCGCGTGCTCCCGGAGGGAAGCACGCGTCCTGGCCTTCTTCCGCTCGCGCAAGCCGGCCTGGGGAACCGCGCGGCCTTCATCGAGCATGTCTGTCACACCACCAATTGTGCCCGCTCCGCGTCGCTCTCACCGGCGGCTGGCGAGGCCGCGCCGCCCCGAGGTGCCCCCGAGATCCCGTCGGGACGGCGCGGCAGGAAGATGAGCGCCAGGATGGCGCCGGCCAGCGCGATGCCGCCGCAGACCCACAGCATGGCGTCGAGGCCCTGGACGAACGCGGTCCGGACCGAGACGAGCAGCGCGGCCGAGCCGAGCTCGTGGGCGACCTGCACCCCCGCCACCACGCTGCCCTTGGCCAGCGCGGCGGCGGCCGCGGGCAGCCCGGTCGCGTTCAGGTGGGCGCGGTAGACCGAACCAAGCACGGTGCCCAGGACCGCGACGCCAATGGTGGCGCCTACCTGGCGCAGCGCGGAGATCAGCGCCGAGCCCGAGCCACTGCGCTCGGGCGACAGGGCGGACAGGGCCGCGTTCATCGTCTGCGGCATGGCCAGCCCGAGGCCGAGCCCGAAGAAGGCGAACCAGGCGGCCGCGAACCCGGTGCCGCTGGCGGTCTTGGTCGTGGCCCCTGCTCCCAGGGTCACGGCCATGATCGCGAAGCCGATGGTGACCAGCGACTTCGCGCTGGCCAGCGGCGGCCGGACCGAGCCGTCCGCGGCCTTGCGGGGCGAGGCCATGCCCTCGCGGGGGGGCTTGGGGGGGTTGACCCCCCGGGACAGCACTGTGCTGCCGATCATCCCGACGACCATCCCGCCGATCATCGGCAGCAGCCGCAGCCCGCTGCCCATGGCGTTGGCGCCCTGCACCTCCTGGAAGTACTGCGGCATCGCATAGAAGATGCCGAACATCGCGAACGAGACCAGCGTGGCCAGCGTCGTGCCCCAGGTGAAGCCGGCCGAGCGGAACAGCCGCAGCTCGATCAGCGGCCGGACGGACCCGGCGACTCCGGCCCGCCGGGTCAGCCAGCGCTCCCAGGCCACGAACCCACCCAGCAACGCGGCCCCGGCAATAATGGTGGCCAGCGCCAGCGCGTCGGTCCACCCGTCCTGCCCGGCCCGGATGAAGCCGTAGGTCAGCCCGGCCAGCCCCGCGCTGGACAGGGCGACGCCAAGAACGTCGATGCGAGGCCGCTGCTCGCTGCGCGACTCGGGCAGCAGCACCGCGACGGCGACCAGCGCCAGCACGACCACGGGCACGTTGATCAGGAAGACCGAACCCCACCAGAAGTGATCGAGCAGGTAGCCGCCCACGATCGGGCCGATCGGGAAGCTGATGAAGGTCGCCGACGCCATCAGCGCGATGGCCCGCTGCCGCTCCTCTGGAGCGAACAGCACCGGGATCACCGCCAGGGACAGCGGGAAGATGGCCGCGGCGCCGATGCCGAGCACCGCCCGGGCCGCGATCAGCTCACCCACGCTGGCTGCGTACGCGCACACCGCCGAGCTGATGCCGAATAGGACGAGCGCGACGAGCAGGACCTTCTTGCGGCCGAACCGGTCGCCGAGCAGGCCCGCGGGCAGCATCGCGGCCGCCAGCACCAGGCTGTACGCGTCCAGGATCCACTGCTGGTCGCTGGTCGAGGCGTGCAGGCCGGTGGCGATCGTGGGCAGGGCCAGGTTGAGGACGGTCAGGTCCAGCCCTACCACGAGCACGCTGGCCGCGATCGCGATGAGCGCCCACCACCTGCGAGCCGCGTTGTCCGCCATGACGCTCACATCCTTTCGCCGGTGACATCTAAATGATAGTTACTATCAAAAGTATGCGTCACTCATTTGGTGGTGTCAAGCGAAAAAGGGGACCCAGGATCCCTGGGCCCCCACTGACAACTGTGGGTTACGAGCCTTGCAGCCGGCTCAGCAGCGCCCCGCCGTCCGGGACGCCGAGGCCGGAGCAGGCGTCCCAGCCCGGGCCGGCCGAGTAGGCGCCGTTGTCCCCGCTGGTGATGTCGCGGAAGCCGGCCACGTCGGTACCGGGCGACACGCCCTCGTATACGAGCGGCTGGAGCATGCCGAATCGCTGCCCGGTCGCCTCAGCGAGCCGGGCGATCAGCGCCGACCACAGCGGCGCGACCGCGCTGGTCCCGCCCACCACCTGGGCCTGGCCGCCCTGGTAGATCTGGTACCCGGTCACCGGGTCGGCGTTGCCCGCCACGTCCGGCACGCCGCGCCCGCCCGCGCTCCCGGCGGCGGCCGGCGGCGCGCTGGCCCGGTCCGGGACCCCGGCGCCGGCCTGCCAGCCGGGCAGCGGGAACTGGTCGCTGACCCCGCCGCCGCCGGCCCCCTCCTTGGCGGCCAGCTCGTTCCAGACCACCTCCGAGCTCACCTGGCCGGTGGCCGGGTCCGCGATCAGCTTGGTCCCGCCGCAGGCCAGCGCGTACGGGCTGGATGCGGGGAAGTCGACGTGCACCTGGCCATCGTTGACGCCGTCGCTGCTGCCGTTGTCGCCCGCGGCCACGCACACGGTGATGCCCAGCGCCCCCGCGTCGGACATCGCCTGGTTCATCGCCAAGCGGCCCTGCGCGGTCCACGAGTCCTCGGACTGCCCCCAGCTGACCGAGATGGCGATCGGCGCCGGGGTGGCCTGCGCCGCGTCGGAGATCGCGTCCACGAAGCCCTGGTCGCCGTTGTTCGGCGCGAAGTACACCACCTGCGCCGCGCCCGGCGCGGCGGCGCCGATGACATCGATGTCCAGGTTGACCTCCATGGACGCCCCGCTGGTGTCCCCGGGGTTGTTGGACGCCCCGTCCACGCTGGCCGCAGTGATGGACGGCACCGCGAGGCTCAGGCTGGCGAAGTACGCGTCCAGGTCACTGGCCGTGAACCCGCCGCCCAGCTCGATGACCGCGACCGTCTGCCCGGCGCCGGTGGTGCCGGCCGGGAAGTTGTAGATGCCCGCCACCTGGTTCGGCGGGTACGAGGTGCCCTGGGCGGCCGCCGCGTCCCCCCTGGTGCGGAAGTGCGGCTTGGCCTGCGGCCGGGTGTCCAGCCCGAGCACCGCGGTCACCACCCCGTCCAGTGCGGCCGGCAGGAACAGCGGACCCTCGCGGTAGCGGTGGGTGACCCGCCCCTCGCCCCGCGGGTCCGGGCTGCTGACCTGCCGCAGCGTCGTGCCGAACGCGCTGGACAGGTCGCCCAGGGTACCCGCCACCTTGACCCGGCGGGTGACCGCGTGGACGACGGTGATCTCCAGGCCGCGGCGGCCCAGCTCCCGGGAGACCAGGTCCACGTCGGCGGGGTCGGCGCCATACCGCCCGGCCAGCTCATCGCGGCTCAGCACCGTGGGCCCGACGACGATCTCCTCCGGAAGCTCGGTTCGCCGCCGCAGCACCAGGGTGACCTCGGCCCGCTCCTGGGTGTTCAGCGGCGCGGTGTCCGTGACGTCCGGCAGCAACCCGCGCTCGCTGCCGGCCAGCCGCACCGAAGATCCAGATTTATCCGGCATGGTAAAGCTCCGCTCAGTAGGTACCGGGAAGCTCCATCGACCCCCCCGGGGCGAAATTCTTCCTCCCGAGGCGATGAACCACCGCTCGTTCGGAAGAATTGTTTTTTGACCTAACGGAACGTGGTGACAGCGGCCGTGATACGGCCAGAAAATGGCGCGTTCAGAAAAAGCAGTGCACGATATCGATCACCAGGTCGTCGTCGTTCAGCACCACCAGGACACGCCACTTGTCGAGCGTGGTGCAGGGGTGTGAGATGCCCAGGCCCACCACATCGCCCGGGCCGAGCGCCGCGTCCGCCTCCAGCCGCAGGTAGGCGTGCTGGTCGTTGAGCTCGGTGATCCGCCAGCCCGCGGTGCTCGCGTCCCGCCCCATCACCCGCAGCGGCACCGGCAGGCCCTGGTCGAAGCCGGCGTCGCGGCGGCCCGCGCCGAGCAGGGCCAGGCCCGGTTCGGGCCGTGACAGGACCTGCGCCCACAGTTCCAGGGCGGGCCGCAGCACCGGCGCGCCCGCCACGCCGCGCCCGGCGGGGGAGACCGTGCCGTAGAACCCGTGATCGTGGGTGAGGTACGCGCCGCTGCGCAGGATGACCTGCACCGGCGTGGGCCCCGCGATACCTCCGCCGGTCAGCTCACGCGTGACCACGTCGAAGTACGCGCTGCCGCCCGCCGTGACGATGCGCGGGCCGTCCCCGTCGCCCAGCGCGCCGGCCAGGGCCCGCAGCCGCCGGCCGAACGCGGCGACCTCCGCCTCCCCAGCCGCGATCGTGCCCTCGTACCCGGCCACGCCCGCCACCGTGAGCGTGCCGGTGGCCTGCGCCGCCTGGGCCACGGCGAGTGCCGCCCCGTCGGTGCGGCAGCCGGTGCGCCCGCCTGCGTGGCCGATCTCCACCAGCACTGGCAGTGGGCGCCCGGCCGGATGCCGGCGCAGAGCGCGATCCAGGATCGCCACCCCGTCCGGGCTGTCGACGTAGCAGTACGCCTCGAAGCCCGGATCGGCGGCGAGCTCGGCGGCCAGCCAGGCGATGCCCGCGGTGTCCGTGAGCTCGTTGGCGAGCAGCAGCCGGGCAAAGCCGAACGCCCGGTACGTCTGAAGCTGCCCGATGCTGGCCACGGTGATCCCCCAGGCGCCGTGGGCCAGCTGCCTGGCGGCCAGCTCGGGGGACATGGCCGTCTTGCCGTGCGGGGCCAGCGCGACGCCGGCTTTCGCGCAGTAGGCGGCCATCGCCGCGAGGTTGTCCGCCAGTGCGCTCTCGCGCACGGTCAGCAGCGGGTAGGTGAGGCCCGAACGGGGAAGCCAGGGCCGGGCGGCCGCCAGGCTCGCCGCGCTGATGCGGCCCCGCAGCGACCCGAAGCCCTTCTCGGTCGGCTCGATGGGGCGCTCGCGGAGCGCGCCGAGCCGCTCCTCGACCAGCGGCGGCAACGGCAGCAGCGTGGCCGGCGGCAGTTCCGTCACGTCGGCCTCCGATCCCCGGCTTTTGCCCAGATATACCAGAACGCGACTCCGCTGCCTTTCCGTGACGCCCTCCCGGTACGCGCCATTCCCGGTGAGCGGGTTCCGCACTACTTATTGCGATCCCCGCCATCGCTAGGTGATGATGACGAAGTAGACAGCCACAACGGGGCGAGGGGCCCGGGCAGAAGGGTCGCGGTGAAAGGGGGACCGCCGCGTGCCACGTTCCGCGACGTGCTCGCGGTGCGCGAGTTCCGGGTCCTGTGGGTTTCTGTCATCCTTTCCACCGCGGGAGACCGGCTGGCCCTGGTCGCCCTCACCCTGCTGGTCTACGGCCGGACCCACTCGCCGCTGCTCGCGGCCGTGGTCTACGCGGCCGGGTACCTGCCCTGGGTGATCGGCGGCTTGTTCCTGGCCGACGTGGCCGACCGGCGGCCGAGGCGCTCGGTGATGGTGTTCTGCGATGCGGCCCGCGCGGTCCTGGTGGCGGCGATGCTGATCCCGCACGTGCCGGTCGCGGGCCTGGTCGCGCTGCTGTTCGTGGCCACCATGTTCGCGCCGCCCTTCGACTCGGCGAAGGCCTCCATCACGCCCGACATCCTGCACGGCGAACGCTACGTGCTCGGCACCGCGATCCTTCAGACGACCCTGCTGGCGGCCCAGGTGGCCGGCGCGGTCGCCGGGGGAGTGGGGGTGGCCCTCATCGGCGTGCAGCGCTCCCTCGCCATCGACGCCGCCACGTTCGTGCTGTCCGGCGTACTGATCGCGCTGGGCACCCGGGCACGGCCCCCCGCGGCCAGGCCGGAAACCGTCCAGCCCTCGCCCCTGGCCCGGACGCGGGCCGGATTCCGGCTGGTCTTCGGCGACCCAGTGCTGCGCACGCTGTTGCTGCTCGCCTGGCTCGTGGTCTTCTACACGATTCCCGAGGGAATCGCGGCTCCTTATGCGGCAAGGCTCGGGGGAGGTCCGATCGCCGCCGGTCTGGTCATCGCGTCGACGACGCTGTCCACGACGGTCGCTATCCCTTTGTTCACGCGGTTCGTCCGGCCACGCCAGCGGACCAGCCTGATGGGCCCGCTGGCCGTGCTGACCTGCGGCTCGCTCGTCCTGACGGCCCTGGCCCCGGGCCTGGCCGCATCACTGGTGATCTTCTCGTTGTCGGCGGCGTTCGGCGTCTACCAGATCGCCGCCAACACCGCGTTCGTAGTCAGGGTGCCAAACGAACGGCGGGCTCAGGCCTTCGGCATCGCCAGCGTGGGCGTCATCGTCGGCCAGGGGGCGGCCTTCGTGGCCGCCGGCGCCGCCGCGGAGGTGTTTTCTCCGGCGACGGTCATCGCGGTCGGGGGCGGGATCGGTACGGTGGTGGCCTTGATACTGACCTTCAGGTGGCGTCACGTGTCGCCACCCGGCGGGCGTCATGCGGCGGGACGGCGTCCCGGCCACACCGCGGCCCGGAGTTTCCTGCCGTTGCGCGGATCCGGCTAGCACCGGCCGCGGGCTTCGGTCACGTCCAGGTGTCGCGCATCGCGGGTCCCCTCTCGGTCGCGCGGGCTTTTGCGAAGTGGACGCTCACGACCAGATGATGCCGTACACGACCGCCTCCCCTCGGCAGTGAAATGAAGCCGCGCGATAGCTTCCCGGCGTCGGTACGCCGAGTAATCACGGCCTGTCAATCACCATTTAGCCCCTCTTTATGGCGTCATGTCGGCGAATCGGGCGCAATAGTGCATAAGATGACCCGGATGAGTTAAGGTAGCTATACGGAGCTAGTCCTTTACGGTGAGCTTCCGACTAGACAGGTGCCAGACTCGTCCCATCAGGAGCGGTAGAGCATGGAAGCCTCGTCCTTCACGCGTCGCGTGCTGGTGAGCGCGGACGTGCGGAACTGGGCCTGGTGGCAGATTCCCCCGTTGCTCCGCGGTTACGTCGCCGCGGTAACGCTCACGTTCGCCGCCCTGACCTGCTTCGCGGCCTCCCAGACGGCCTGGTACGCCGCGGATCTGCGGGAGTTCGCCCTGCTGCTGGGCTGCGGCCTGGTCTACGTCGCGGCCACGCCGCGGGCGGCCTACGTCAAGGGCGGGCTGACCAGGGACTTCCTCACCGTCTGGGTACTGCCGATCGCGGTCCTGCTGCCGCCCGTCTACGCCATGGTGACGCCGATCCCGCTGTACCTGCTCACGCAATGGTGGGTGTCGCGGGGCCAGGTCTACCGCCGGGTGTTCAGCGTCGCCGCGACGGGCCTGTCCTACGGGGCAGCGTCGCTGGCCTTCCGCGCCTTCCCCGACTCCTTCGCCGGCCCCTCGATCGGGACCGGGACGCACGCGCTGACCTGGGCCGTGGCCGTCGCGATCGCCGAGATCATCGGCGGCCGGGGGCACCACGTCATGATCGCCGCCGCGGTCAAGCTCTCCGACCACACGGTCCGGCTGATTGATATGGAGTTCAACCGCGAGGCGGTGCAGAGCGACGTCACCGAGTTCGGCCTCAGCGTGCTGATCACCGTGGTGGTGGCCGTCAACCCGGTGCTGGCGGTCTTCGCCATCCCCACCATGCTGCTGATCCGGCGGTTCATGATGCACGCCCAGCTGCTCGCCCAATCGCGCCTCGACACCAAGACCGGGCTGCTCAACGCGTCGACGTGGGAGCGGGAGGCTGCGGTCGAGATCTCCCGTGCCGTCCGGACGCACAGCCCGCTGGCGCTGGCGCTGGTCGACATCGATCACTTCAAGATGGTCAACGACACCTACGGCCACCTGGTGGGAGACAAGGCCTTGCGTGCGGTCACCGACGCGCTGCGCAATCAGCTGCGCGCGTACGACCTGGCCGGACGGTTCGGCGGTGAGGAGTTCGCGATCCTGCTCCCGCACGCGCGCGAGGCCGACGCGCTCAACGTCGCCGAGCGCCTGCGCGTCCACATCGCCGGCCTGTCCATCCCGGTCCGGGACGACGACGAATCCGGGCCCTACGTCAGGGTCACCATCTCGGTGGGGGTGGCGGCTCTGGACGGGACGAGCCGGGGGCTGACCGACATGCTCGCCGCGGCCGACGCCGCCCTGTACCACGCCAAGGAAACCGGCCGCAACAAGACCCACGTGGTCACCGCGTCGGCCCGGGCCTCCTAGTTTTCTCCGCACTTAGGCCTAAATGCGCCATTTTCTGCCCGGAATCGGGCAGGAAGTTTGCCTGAAACGGTTCTCTTCGCGTAAGAAATGAACATGCCCGACCCGTTCCCCCAGGACCTCGCGCGCTATCTGGCCGCCTCCACCGGCTTGCCGCAGTCCACCGCGATGCGGGTCATCGCCGATGTCACCACGTACTTCAGCGAGACGATCGAGGAGTTCGTCCAGCGCCGGCACGCCGAGCTGCAGCGAACTCAGCGCAAGAACGACGAGATCTGGCCCGTGATCGCGGCCGAACTCAGGCAGCGCAGGTTCCCGGCGCCCAGCCTGTCGGACCGCCAGCTCCGGCGCCTGGTTTACGGATAGCCCGGCGCCAACCGAACAGGAGATCCTGCATGTGCGGAATAGTCGGCTACATCGGCCGCAGAGATGCCATCCCGGTCCTGCTCGAGGGCCTGCGGAGCCTGGAGTACCGGGGCTATGACTCGGCCGGGCTGGCCGTCATCTCCCGGAACAAGCTGCAGATCACCAAGACCGCGGGCCGGGTCCAGGACCTCAGGGACCGGGTCGGGGACCGGGTGAAGGGCACGGTCGGCATCGGCCACACCCGGTGGGCCACTCACGGCGAGCCGACCGACGTCAACGCGCATCCGCACACCGACTCCACCGGGCGCATCGCGGTCGTGCATAACGGCATCATCGAGAACGCCGAGCAGCTCCGCGATGCCCTCACCGGCCGCGGCGTCGCGCTGGTCAGCGACACCGACACCGAGGCGCTCGCGCACATGATCGCCGCCGAGGCGACGGACGAGGTCAGCCTCGAGGACGCGGTGCGCCGGGTGCTGCGCCACGTGGACGGCACCTACGGCCTGGTCGTGCTGGACACCAGGAATCCGGCCGAGCTCGTGGTGGCCCGCAACGGCAGCCCCATCGTGCTGGGCATCGGCGCGTCGGAGATGTTCGTGGCCTCCGACGTCGCCGCCCTGGTGCGTTACACCAAGCAGGTGGTGTACCTCGACGACGCCGAAGTGGCCACGGTGCACGCCAGCGACTACCGCGTCGTGTCGCTGGACGAGGCCGGCGGCCGCCGCGGCGCGGACGGCGGCAAGGTGCCCACCACCGTGGAGGCCGAGGCGGACGACTACGAGCTCGGCTCGTACGAGGACTACATGCGCAAGGAGATCCACGAGCAGCCCGAGGCCCTGCGCCGTGCCCTGCGCGGCCGGCTCGACGACCGGTTCTCCACCGCGAGGCTGGGCGGCATCAACCTGGACGCGCGCCAGCTCAGGGCGATCAGGCAGGTCAAGTTCCTCGGCTGCGGCTCGGCCTACTACGCCGGCCAGATGGGCGCGGTCCTGGTCGAGGAACTGGCTCGCGTCCCGTCCGACGCGGAGCCGGCCTCGGAGTTCAGGTACCGCAACCCGGTGGTGGACCCGGACACGCTCTACGTGGCGGTCAGCCAGTCCGGCGAGACCCTGGACACGCTGATGGCGGTGCAGGAACTGCGGCGCAAGGGCGGCCAGGTCATCGGGGCGGTCAACGCGGTGGGCAGCGCGATCGGGCGCGAGTGCGGCAGCGGGGTCTTCCTGCACGCGGGCCCGGAGATCGCGGTGGCCTCGACCAAGGCGCTGACCAACATGGCAGGTTCATTCGCCATGCTCGCGCTGCTGCTCGGCCGGGTCCGTGACCTGTCGGCGGCCTCCGGCCAGCGGATCGTGACCGGCCTGCGCGCGCTGCCGGGGCAGATGGAGGAGGTCCTGGCTGGCGAGGAGCAGGTCGCCGAGATCGCCCGCCGGTTCGCCGCCGCCGAGCACATGTTCTTCATCGGCCGCGTCCGCGGCTGGCCGGTGGCCCGTGAGGGCGCCCAGAAGCTCAAGGAGATCTCCTATGTGCACGCCGAGGCCTACCAGGCGGCCGAGCTGAAGCACGGCCCGCTCGCCCTGATCAACGCCTCGATGCCGAGCGTGGTCGTGGTGCCGGACGATGAGCTGCTGTCGAAGAACATCTCCACCATCGAGCAGATCAAGGCGCGCGGCGGCCCGGTGATCACGATCACCAGCGCCGACCTGCCCGCCTCCCTCTCCGACGCGGTCATCCGGGTGCCCCGCGGCGAGCCGGAGCTGGAGCCGCTCCTGCTCAACGTGCCGCTGCAGATGCTGGCCTATCACATCGCCGCCAAACTCGGCCGCGACATCGACAAGCCCCGCAACCTGGCCAAGAGCGTCACCGTCGAATAGCGCCCAGCACCCGGAAGTCAACCGCGGCGGAGCGGGAGGGGCTCCCGCTAGCGCGCCAGCCCGGCCAGGCCCGTACCCGCCGCCCCCGTCGCCGTGCCGCCCGCCGCCCCCCGTCGCCGTGCCGCCCGCCGCCCCCCGCCGCCGTGCCGCCCGCCGCCCTGCCCCCGCGCCCTCCCCGCCGCCCGCCGCCCTGCCCCCGCGCCCTCCCCGCCGCCCGCCGCCGTGCCTCCGCAGTACCAGCAGTACCACGAGAGCGCCAACGCCCCATTTGCGCGGAGGATCCGGCTTCCGCGGAGGAGTCCGGGGGCAGCTATAGTTGCCTAATTCTTCCGTATAAGCCATATATTCCGCGTAAATCACGCCGAGCTGGTGACTGTGTGCGAAAAATGCGACTGGTGTGGCGGTTGAGCTTAGTTTTTGGGCCGCCGAGGCCCGGACTCGGCGGTGTAGCGCGGTGAGTGCGCCGCCAGCGGGCGATAACCCGCCATGTCAGCCCGCGTCGGCCAGCTGAATGCCCCGGAGGTCACATTTCCGGGCCATTTTTCCGGCTTGTTTCGCCTATCCGGCTTTCCCGGCCTTTCCGATCTTCCCGACCTTTGCCGCATATACGGCCCAACCGGAGCGGAGCTCCGTACCGGCCCAGCGAACCCGGGCCTTGTGCCCGGGTGAGCGGCCGGTGCATCAGCGAGCACCGCTGCCAGGGCGCGAAGCGCAGCGGGGTCCGGGGGGTCGTCCCCCGGGCTAACACAGCACATCCAGGGGGTTCCGGGGGGTTTAACGGGTTCGTCCCCCCGGGCCAGCACTAATGCAGCGGCTGCCAGTCCTCGGACGGGCCGGGCACGCCCGGCAGCGGCTGCTCACACCAGACGACCTTGCCGGTCGGCGTGCGGCGTGCGCCCCAGCGCTTGGAGAGCTGGCGGACGACCTGCAGGCCGCGGCCGCTTTCGTCCTCACCGTTGGTCTGGCGGAGTCTCGGCAGCGCGGCCGAATTGTCCAGCACCTCACAGACCAGCGCTTTCTCGTTGACCAGGCGCAGCGTGACGTCGCCGCGGGAGTACCGGACCGCGTTGGTCACCAGCTCCGAGACGAGCAGCTCGGTGATGGGGAGCAGGTCCTCGAGCCCCCAGCGCTTCATCGGCTCGGCAATCATCGACCGTGCCTCCCGCACCGCGGTCAGCTTGGGTGCGAACGTCCAGGCGGCGTAGTTCTCCTCGGGCAGCCGCCGCAGTCGCGCGATCAGCACCGCGATGTCGTCGCGCTGATGATCGGAGTACACCCCGTCCAGCGTGGCCTTGCACAGGTCCTCCAGCGGCCGGGTCGGCGAGCCGGGGCCGAAGATGCCACGCAGCCGGGCTAGCCCGTCGCTGATGTCCTGGCCCTTGTTCTCCACCAGGCCGTCGGTGTACAGGACGAACAGGCTGCCATCCTCGATCTTGAACTGGCGGCTCTCCACGTCGCCGTCACCGATGCCCAGCGGCGGCGCGGGCGGGACGTCGAGCAGCTCGTTGCTGCCGTCCGGGTGCACCAGCAGCGGCGGCAGGTGGCCGGCCACCGCGACCTCGCAATCGCCGCTCACCGCGTCGTAGACCGCGTAGGCGCACGTGGCGAAGTGCGGCTCGCGCTCGCCGAGGGTGTGCATGAGCTCGTCGAGATGCTGCAGTGATTCGGCCGGCGGCAGCTCCAGCATGGCCAGGGTCTGGATGGCGGTGCGCAGCCGGCCCATGGTGACCGCGGCGCGCACGCCGTGCCCGGCCACATCCCCGACCACCAGCGCGACCCGCCCCCCGGGCAGCGCGATGGACTCGTACCAGTCTCCGCCGACCTCGATAAGCTTGCTGCCGGGCAGGTAGCGATGCCGGACCTCGACCGAGGACGGCGCGGACAGCCCGGTCGGCAGCATGCTCCGCTGCAGGGTCAGCGCGGTCGCATGCTCCCGGCTGAAGCGGCGGGCGTTGTCGATGAACATCGCGGCGCGGGACGCGAAGTCCATGCCGATCTCGATGTCGTAGGCGTCGAACCGGCGGAACCCTTCCTGCCTGGTGCAGGCGAAGAACCCCAGCATGGTGCCACGGGCGACCAGCGGCAGCATCAGCATGGAGGCGCCCGACAGCAGCTTGCTCACCGGCTTGCGCCGCCAGGCCTTCGCGATCTCGCCCGCCTGGCTTTTGCTGACGGTCGTCTCGAGCACCGGCTTGGCCGTGTCCATGCAGTTGTAGTACGGCGTGTTGGCCGGGTAGCGCAGGATCTCCCCGGTGGGGAAGGCTGCCTCCCAGGCCGGGTCCTTCCCGTCATGCTGCAGCGCGATCCGGCGCAGCGGCAGCGATCCCTCGGTTCCGTGCGCGGGCAGCTCGTCGTCGCCGGCCAGGCTCTCCAGCAGCAGCAGGTCGGCGGCATTGCAGAACGGCGGGACGAGCGCGCCCAGCAGCTCGCTGGCCACCTGCTCGATGTCGAGCGTGTCGCCGATCCTGGTGAGGGTGTCGTCCAGCATCTGCTTGCGCATGACGGCGGGATCGACGAAGCGCTCGGCCCTCGGCACGGGAATCCGGAGCAGCGCGAGGGCGGCCAGGCTGGTGCCGCCGGCCCGCATGGGGTGGACCGTCACTACCGCCTCGGCCGGACGCCCGTCGCGGGTCTGGATGGTCAGCATCGCGGTGCCCTCGCGATCGGAACGGATCGCCTCGAGCAGCCCGCTGACCGCGGCGACGCCGTCCACCGGCCGGGTCGCCTGCGAGTTCGCCTGGCCGCCGCGGACCGTCAGCTCGCTCAGCTGAGCGCCGAGCAACTCGTCGGGTTCGCGCGCCAGAATCCGCGGCGCGTTGCGGTCGTGCTGCACAATGCGCCCGTCGTAATCGATCCCGAGAATCAGGGTGCGTACTGACGAGGAGAGCCCGGGCGGTTCGCTTTCGGCGCCGATGCTCTCGGTGAAGGCCCCCTGGGTTTCGCCTATGCCACCCTCCTGGGAGTCCACGGGGTTTTCCGGGCCCGCGGCGATCTGGGCCTCGCGGCCTGGCCCGGCCCCGTTGCCTGCGCTTTCAGGGGTCCGCGGGGCCGGGGCACGGTTCGGCGCGACACCGCTCTCGGGGACACCTGCCCCAAGAGCGCTGCCCTTCGCCGACATGCCCGATGTCATGTGCTGTCTCCTGATGGCATCGCTGGCTGCGCTCTTGTCAATTATGGGCCACGGACGGCACGTTCAGACAGGACTTCCGATGACTCACCTTAATCCGTAAATGTAAGGTTTATGCCCGGTTGACGGAATTCCCCGGAAAAGTATGCCTGCTAGGCTGTCCACCTCAAGTAACGTTGAGGTCTGGCGGATGACACAGGTTCCCTCCGTAACGCGGGAGCTTACCGTGGGCCAGCTGGCGGCCCGCAGCGGCGCGACGGTCTCGGCGCTGCACTTCTACGAGGCCAAGGGCCTGATCTCGGCGCGCCGCACGCCCGGCAACCAGCGGCGCTACCCGCGGGCCATGCTGCGCCGGGTGGCGTTCATCCGCGCGTCGCAGCGCGTCGGCATCCCGCTGGCCGCGATCAAGGAAGCCCTGGACACGCTGCCTGCCCGCCGGACGCCGACCGCGCGGGACTGGGCCCGCCTGTCCGCGGCCTGGTGCCGCGATCTTGACGACCGGATCAGCCAGCTCCTGGACCTGCGGAACCGCCTGACCGGGTGCATCGGCTGCGGCTGCCTGTCGCTGACCGACTGCCAGCTGGCCAACCCGGACGACATGCTCGGCGCCTCCGGAGCCGGACCCAGGAGGCTATCCGGACAGCCGGGCCACGGCCAGGGCGGCAGCCAGCAGGACGATGCCCCATGACGCGGCCCGCAGGGCCTGCTCCAGCGGCCTGAGCAGGCCGTCGGCGGTGATCGGTACGACCCGGCCGTCGCCGAAGGCGATGCTGCCCTCGACCCGTACCGCCCGCCGCCGGATGTTCCGGGCCGGGGTACTCAGCTGCCGCTGGGCCGCGGACAGGGCGAACGCGCCGGCCGCGGCCAGCAGCGGGGCCAGGGCCAGCGTGCCGGCCTGCGCCACGTAGGCGGTCAGCACCGGAAACGCGCCCCAGGCGGCGGCGAAGCCGAAGTCGGTATGCATCGCGCCGTCGAACAGCTCCGCGTTGTACGCGATGACCAGCACGGGGCCGGCCACCATGAACGGGATCAGCGTCCAGCCGACCTGATACACGCCGGCTACGCCCAGGGCCAGCGCGCCGGCTAGGCCCACGGCGACCACCGCGACCAGGACGGGCGACGGGATCCGGGTCCGCAGCGGCCGGCCGCGGAGTTCGTCGAGCGCATGCGCGGCGAGCCCCACCGCGAGGAAGAACGCCAGCACGGTCGCGATCAGGCGGCTGGTCTGCACCCGCGGCGCGAGCGCGGCGCCGATGACCGCGTAGGACAGGTGCCAGGCGGTGTACGGCGGATGCAGCAGCGTCCACCAGTCACGCCATCCGCCCGGCCGGGCCGCGTAGTACGCCGGCCGTTCGGTCGGCCCGTCCTCTGTTTCCCCGGGGGGGACGACCCCCCCGCGCTCAGGGGTCGGCACGCTTGCCCCACATGACCAGCCCGCCGCCCAGGCTCATGACACGGGCGCCCACTTCGGCGAACCCCGCCTTCTGCCAGGCCTGCACGGTCCAGGAGACCGGGTACCGGCGATAGTGAGCCGAGATGTTCGGGCCGAGGAAACGCCCGACCCGGTACCACTCCCGCCCGCCCAGCGCCAAGCCGCCGGCCGGCAGCAGCAGCCTGGTGTACGCCCACCAGGCGGGCCGCCACACCACGCCGGTCGGGACGCAGAACTCCAGGCTGGCCATGGTGCCGCCGGGCCGCAGGACCCGGGCCAGCTCGGCCAGTGTCGCCTGCGGATCGTGGACATACCTGAGCAGGTAGGTGAACGTCAGCGCGTCGAAGTGGCCATCGGGGAAGGGGAGTTGCTCCGCCCGCCCGGCCACCAGCCCGATCCGGCCTCCCCTCCCGGCCGCCGACACCCGTCGGCGCCCTTGCCGCAGCATCTCCTCGGTCAGGTCCACCCCGACCACCCTGACCCCGCCGCGCGCCTCGAGCTGCAGCGCGACCCCCGCGGTCCCGGACGCGACGTCGAGGACCACGCCGCCCGCCGTCGGCGCCCCGTCGCCGCCCGGCAGAACATGATCGACCATGGCCGAACGCCATCGTCCGTTCTGTCCGAAGGACAGGATCTCGGCCAGCCGGTCGTACCGGGCGGGCAGCGGACCGAACAGGTCACGCGCGAAGCGGTTGGGACCCGAAAAGTCTGCGGGCATGACGGACCTCTCCGGCGTGGCACGAAAGGGAAAAAACGGGACGGTGCCTGAGTACCCACGGTACGCCGCCGACATGCACGGGGCTGGCGGGAAGGCGCGGGCCGCTGATCCACGTACTAAGCCGGGGGGAGGGCGGTCCTGATCCGTTCCGCGAAGGCCTCGGCCGGGGACGCGGCATCGTAACGCTGGCGCGGCCCGAGCCAGAACCGCAGGCCGTCGCGCTTGTTCCTGGGTATGACGTGCATGTGGAGGTGCGGCACCGACTGGCTGATCACGTTGTTGATGAGGATCATCGAGCCGTCGGCTGGCAGGCCGTCCTCGATTGCGCGCTCCAGCCGCCGAGCCGTGCCGAAGAACTCGGGCACCTGGTCGGCGGGCAGGTCGCTGAGCAGGACAACATGCTGTTTCGGCACGACCAGGGTGTGGCCCAGGAACAACGGCCGGTGATCGAGGAACGCGATCAGCCGTTCCGTCTCGAGGATGATCACCGCCTTCTCCTGGCCGCGAATGATGGCGCAGAAGGCACACGTTGCCGACATGACGCGTGAGCCTATCCCCAGCGGCACAGCAACCGGGCCAGCAAGTCGGCGGCCAGGTCCTTCCCGGGGCTCAGGGCACGATTTCGAACCAGACGCAGGTGCCGGATCGCTCGCGGAGAAATCCCCAGCGTTCGGCGAGCGTGTCGACCAGCTGGAAGCCCCGCCCGCCCTCGTCGTGCCCGTCGGCCTCACGCCAGTGCGGCAGGCCGATGCTCCCATCGTCGATGACATCCACGTGCACCGCCACGCCGCGGAGAATCACGGCCACCGTCACCCGGGCCGCATCGGTGGCGTGCTGCACCGCGTTGGTCACGAGTTCGCACGTCAGCAGCTCGGCATCGCAGCAGGCCGGATGGTCGGCCAGGACGTCCCTGACGAACCGCCGGGCCGCCGGTACCTCCTCGGCGCACCGCGCGAACATCCGCGCCGCGACCGTAGGCGTCGCGTCGACCGCGCTCCGCGGCCCCGGTGGAGCAGGGACAGTAAAGAAGGACGCACCCGGCATATCGGCCTCCGCGATCGTTCTAACTACTGTCCGTACCTATAATGTAACCCTCTGCCGACAATAGTTCATTGATCCGGAGCCCGCGGCGTCACGTGAGTTGTTGATCAAAAGGAGACCATGCGGGATGTTGCCCCCGCTGCGCGCCTGCGCGGGGGGAGCCAAGCCGCGAAGCCGTCCCGGTTACGAGTTCTGGCTCAGCGTGGTGTCGTGGCCGGTAATGGTGACCTGGAGGCCCTGCTGGGTGACGCTGACGTTCTGGATCGTCACTCCCGGGGGCAGCTTCGGGATGGTGATGGTGAAGTCGCCGAAGTTCCCGAGCTGGTCCGCCGGTATCCCGTTGAAGTCGGTGACATGGACGCGGATCTGGTTTGGCCCGGACTGGGTGACCTGGGCCACGGCCGAGGCACTGAGCGGGCCGAGGCTGAGGGTCGCCTTGACCTGGTTTGGCCCGTCCGGGGTCAGGGTGACACCCTGCGGGACGCCGCCCACGTTCCCCAGCGCCGTCAACGTGATCAGCGCCGTGGCGTTGAACTGGTCGACGGTCGCGCTGTTGCTGCTGAACCCTTGAAAGTGCAGCCCGTGCAGCGTGGCGTTCAGGCTGGCGATCTCCAGCGCCCCGCCGCCGGCGTTGACCGAGTTGATGGTCTCGTTGCTGGCCGTGATGTCAACCTGGTTGAAGTCGTGCGCGATCAGCTGGGTCCAGAACGGGAACCCCTGGATGCTCACGTGCGGCTTGCCCGACAGGCCCAGGGACGACTGAAACTGGCTGGCCATCTGGTTCTCGGCGTACGCGTTGGCCACCCGGTCGCTGACCACCAGCAGGACGAGGAGCACGATCACTGTGATCAGCGCGATGAGCGGCCCCCTCCGGCGCCGCTTGCGGACCACGAAGGTCGGCGGCTCGTGGGGCGGGGGACCTGGCGTCTGCCGCCATTCGGGCAGGGGACGGGTGGGATCGGCGCTCATGACCGGCCTGCCGGCGCCGAGGCCACGGTAGCGACATCCTCACGATGCGTATTCACGAGGACCATTTTCCCAACCCCTGTAGTGTCCTTGAGCGACGGTGGGTAACGGCGACTCACAAGTCGCGGCGAGGCGACGAGTGGCTGGATCGAGGTTTCCGGACATTCCAGTATCAAGGGTGTCCGCGACCCAATATGCCAAAACACTCCCCGGGTCCGAAAGGTTCGGCCGATTCCCGTTTAGGGCGAGCAGCTCTACACTCTGAGACATGCCACCCGAGCACTCCGATTGGCCTGGCCAGCAGCAACCTCAGGCCGGGTCATTGGGTCCTGCGCCCGCCGGGTTCGCCCAGGCCGGGCTCGCCGAGGCGCCAGCCGCCGGCGCCTCTGCCGTGCCCGCTCTCGTCGTGCGGACCCGGAGTGCGGAGCACACGCTGCACGGCGGGTCCACCTACCGCATCGGCCGCGACCCCAAGTCCGACATCGTGGTGGAAGACTCGCGTGTCTCGTGGCAGCACGGCGCGCTGCGCGTCGACGGTGACGGATGGCTTCTGGAGGACGTCGGCAGCACCAACGGGACCTTCGTCGGGCTGCAGCGGATCGATCGGGTCCCGATCGTCGCCGACTGCGTGGTGCGCCTCGGCAACCCCGACGACGGTCCGGTCCTGCGCTGCATGCCCGAGGCCCCCGCGCCCGCGCCGCCCGGCGCAGGTGCGCGCCGGGGCAGCCCGGCCGCTCCCTTCCAGGCCGTTGCTCCCTTCGAGGCCGTTGCTCCCCTCGATGCCGCCCCGCCTTTCGAGCCGGCCGCCCCGCCGCGCCAGGCCCCGCCACCGCAGGCCCCGCCACCGCAGGCCCCGCCGCGCCAGGCTTCCCCGCCACAGGCTCCCCGCCGCGAGGCGGTCGCCGGCCCCGTCCCGCGCGAGCTGAAGCCCAGCGTCGACATCCGTCCGACCTCGCGCATGCGGCTGCCGGCCAAGGCCGCCCTGCGCATCGGGCGCATCCCCGACAACGACCTGGTCCTCCCCGATCTGGACGTGTCGCGCCACCACGCCGAACTCCGCAAGTCACCCACCGGCAACTACGAGATCGTCGACCTCGGCAGTCACAACGGCACCTACGTCAACGGCCGCCGGGTTTCCTCCGCGGTGATCGGCGAGGACGACATCGTCAGCATCGGGCGCTCCACGTTCCGGCTGGCAGAAGGCGAGCTGCGGCAGTTCGTCGACGACGGCGAGGTCACCTTCAGCGCGCAGGACCTGGTGGTCAAGGTCGGCGGCGGCAAGGTGCTGCTGAACCGCGTGACGTTCCCGATCCCGGAAAAGAGCCTGGTCGGCGTCATCGGCCCCAGCGGCGCGGGTAAGTCGACCCTGCTCGGCGCGCTGACCGGCATGCGCCCCGCGGACACCGGCACCGTGCTGTACGACAACCGTGACCTGTACCGCAACTACGCCGAACTGCGGTACCGCATCGGCCTCGTCCCGCAGGAGAGCGTCCTGCACACCCAGCTCACCGCCCGGCGCGCGCTGCAGTACTCCGCCGAGCTCCGCTTCCCGGCCGACACCGGGGCGCACGAGCGGGACGCCCGGGTCGACGAGGTGATGGGTGAGCTCGGCCTGACCAAGCACGCCAACACGCGCGCGGACCGGCTGTCCGGCGGCCAGCTCAAGCGGGTCAACGTCGCGCAGGAACTGCTGACCAAGCCGTCGCTGCTGTTCCTCGACGAGCCGACCTCGGGCCTGGACCCAGGCCTGGACAAGTCCGTCATGGAGCAGATGCGGGACCTGGCCCACGACGGCCGCACGGTCATCGTCGTCACGCACAGCGTGGCTAACCTGGACACGTGCGACCGGCTGCTGGTGCTGGTCCCCGGCGGGAAGGTCGCCTACTACGGGCCGCCCGACGAGGGGCTCGATTATTTCGGCCTGGCCGGCTGGGCCGAGGTGTTCCAGGCGTTCGAGCGCTACCCGGATCGCGACTGGGCCGCCGAGTACGCCGCCTCCCAGGCCCATGCCCAGTACGTCCTGGGCCAGCGTACCAAGCCCGCCCCCGCGCCGCAGGGCCCCGACGACATGCCGGACGCGGTGCCCCAGCCGCGCGGCGCGATGAAGCAGATGGGCACGCTGACCCGCCGCTACATCCGGGTCATCTCCGCCGACCGCGGCTACCTGCTGTTCATGGGCCTGCTCCCGATCATCCTCGGCGTGCTGATCCGCCTGGTCGGCTCGAGTCAGGGCCTGGCCGGGCCGCCCGGCACCAACCAGAACGCCAGCGAGACCCTGCTCCTGCTCGTCGTCTGCGCCTGCCTGGCCGGCACCGCGAGCTCGGTCCGTGAACTGGTCAAGGAACGCACGATCTACATCAGGGAACGCGCCGCCGGCCTGTCGTCGGGCGCCTATCTGTCCTCCAAGCTGCTGGTCCTCGGGGTCATCGCCGTGGTGCAGTCGGTCGTCCTGGTCCTGCTCGGGCTCGCCGGCCGGCCGATGCCGCCCCAGGGCTCGTTCCTCAAGAGCTTCCCGCTGGTCGAGATCCTGCTCGCCCTCGCCATCCTCGCCCTGGCCTCGATGTGTCTCGGCCTGCTGGTGTCCGCCCTCGTCAGCACCTCGGAGAAGGCGATGCCGTTCCTGGTCCTGCTGACCATGATCCAGGTCATCCTGTCCGGCGGCGTGATCTCGCTGGCCCACAAGGCCGGGCTGTCCCAGCTGGCCATGATCGCGCCGTCCCGGTGGGGGTTCGGCGCGGTGGCGTCCACCGCGAACCTCAACGTCATCTCGCCCACCGCCGGAGGTAACTTCACCGACCCGCTGTGGGACCACACCGCCGGGACCTGGCTGCGCGACATGGGCGGCCAGATCGCGCTCGCGATCATCTTCACGCTGCTCGCCTGGCTCTGGCTGCGCCGCCTTGGCCCCCGCCGCCGCAAGGGCTGACGTCCGGACTGAACCGCGCCAACCGCGCTCACGGCAAGCCGTTAACCAGCAGGAATAGCGAAAAATCATTAATTCGGCGGAACGGGACGTGGCGGGTCGCCTCCGGTCCCCGCTCGTGCCCCCCTAGGCTGGCGGGGTGAGTGAGCCAACGATTACGGCGCCGGACCTGCTGCGCCGCTTCCCGCTGATCGACGGGCACAACGACCTGCCCTGGGCGCTGCGCGGGCGGGGCGCCCCGGTGAACCTGGCCGAGCCGGTGTCGGGTACCCACACCGACCTGCCGCGGCTGGAGGCCGGCGGCGTCGGCGCGCAGTTCTGGTCGGTCTACGTCCCGGCCTCGCTGGCCGGCGACACAGCCGTCACCACGGTGCTCGAGCAGATCGACCTGGCCCGCAGGATGATCGCGGCGTACCCCCGGGCCCTGGAGCTCGCGCTGACCGCTACCGACGTCGAGCGGGTCTTCGCCTCCGGCCAGGTGGCGTCGCTGCTCGGCGCCGAAGGCGGCCACGCCATCGCCGGGTCACTCGGCGTGCTGCGCATGCTGTACGCGCTCGGCGTGCGGTACATGACCCTGACCCACAACGCCAACGTCGGCTGGGCCGACGCGGCCACCGACCAGAAGGCGGCCGGCGGCCTGACCGATTTCGGCCGGGACGTGGTCCGCGAGATGCAGCGGATGGGCATGCTGGTCGACCTGTCGCACGTGTCCCCGGACACCATGCACGACACGCTGGACGTCGCCGCGGCCCCGGTGATCTTCTCGCATTCCTCGGCCCGCGCAGTCTGCGACAACCCACGCAACGTGCCCGACGACGTGCTGGCCCGGCTGCCCGGCAACGGCGGCGTGTGCATGGTGACGTTCGTGCCCGGCTTCGTGTCCCAGGAGTGCTCGGACTGGCTGGCCGGCCTCAAGGCCGAGGCCGCGCGACGCGGGCTGGACCCGAGGAGCTTTGACCAGCTGCGGAGCATCGAGCCCGGGTGGGAGGCCGCCCACCCGCGCCCCCAGGCCACCCTCTCCCAGGTCGCGGACCATATCGACCACGTCCGCCGGGTCGCCGGCGTCGAGCACGTCGGCCTCGGCGGCGACTTCGACGGCACGACGGACGTCACCGTCGGCCTGGAGGACGTGTCCACTTACCCGGCCCTGTTCGCCGAGCTCCTGGCCCGCGGCTGGACCGAGCCCGACTGCGCCGCCCTGGCCGGCGGCAACCTCCTGCGAGCCCTGCGCGCCGCCGAATCCGCCGCCGCGGAGCAGCAGGCATGAGCCGCTAAGATCGCAGCCGATGACCGCCCACGCCCAGCCGCTCCCCGCCAGCGCCGTTCCGGCTGGCCCGGCCAAGCTCCGCGCGGCCGGGGCGCTGAGCCTGCTGACCTGGCCGGCCCTGGACGCCTCCGGAGTGGACGCGGCCGTCACGGCCCGCGGCGGCGGGGTCTCGTCCGGGCCGTACGCCACCCTGAACCTGAGCCTGAGCGTCGGCGACGACCCGGCTCGGGTCCTGGAGAACCGGCGCCGGCTCGCGGCTGCCCTCGGCGCCCGGCCCGCCGACTTCGTCTTCGCCCGCCAGGTCCACGGCGCCGGCGTGCGGATCGTCGGCGAAGCCGACCGGGGGAGCGGCGCGTTCAGCCTGGACGACGCGATCGCGGACACCGACGCCCTGGTCACCACGGCACCCGGCGTGGTGCTGGCCATCTTGACCGCGGACTGCGTGCCGATCGTCCTGCACGACCCGGTGGCCGGCGTGCTGGCCTGCGTGCACGCGGGCTGGCGCGGCACCGTGGCCCGGGTGTGCGCCGTGGCCGTGGCCGCCATGACCTCCCTCGGCTCCCGCCCCCGGTCCGTGGTTGCCGGCCTCGGCCCGGCCGCGTCGCCCGCCCGCTACCAGGTCGGCCCCGACGTCCACCACGCCGTCACCCAGGCCTTCGGCCCCGCCGCGGCCGACTTCATCCGCCCGGATCCCACGGCCCCCGCGAGCCCCGGGACCCCTGGCCGCTGGCTCCTCGACCTGTGGGCCGCCAACCGCCACGCCCTCCGCGAGGCCGGCCTCCCCGACCACCAGATCCACACCACCGACCTCCCCACCGGCCCCACAGATCCCATCAGCTCCACGGATCCCATCAGCTCCACGGATCCCACCGGCCCCGGCTACTTCTTCAGCGACCGTGCGGCCCGCCCATGCGGACGCCTGGCCCTCGTCGCACGCCTCCGCCGCTAGCACGACAGGACACGCTGCGGGCCGGGCATCCCGGCCCGCGCCGCAGTGGCCGCGCCGGCCGGGATGGCCTACCAGGCCGTGCCGTGACGGCTGAGGCCGGTGGTGCTGGCGGGCGGCGGCTGTTCCCTGCATGGCGCCGGGAGCGGCCGGTACTGTTTAGCCGATGTGCCAGAGCGGGCCGGTGGCCTCGATCACGAGGTGACGCACTGGGCTCGCTGGACGGCTGGAGAATCTATCCAACATGGCTCTTTCGGGTACGACGTCACTACTACCGAGTCGCGGGCGGGTGTTCCGGTACGGGGCCTGGACCGTGGACGCGGAGCGCGGGGTGCTGAGCTGCGGGTACTCGCTGGACGGGCGGGAGTTCACCGAACGGGTCCAGCTGGCTCCCGGGCAGCGGTGGCAGACCGAAGCGGCCCGGGCGGCCGCGCGGCTGGTGTTCCTGCTGGCCGGCGTGTCCTACTACAAGACCGCGGCGCCGCCGGTCATCGACCTCGGCCCGACCGCGCTGAGCAGTACCGAGCTGGCCTTCCTCCGCGAGTTCTACCTGCAGGGCCTGGGCGAGTTCGCGTACCGCAACGACCTGGACCTCACCCCCCTGCGCATCGAAGCACGCCGCGCCGACGCCCCCGCCCCCCGCTCAGCAGAACCGGAAGCCAGCCAGCGAGCACTCGTGCCGTTCGGCGGCGGGATCGACTCGATCGTGGTGGTGGAGCGGGTCCGGCGGCTGGCCGATACCGCGCTGTTCGTGGTGAGCAGGCCGGCCGACCGGTTCGCGGCGATCGAGGAGCCGGCCGCGGTCACCGGGCTGCCGGTGGTGCGGGCCGAGCGGGAGATCGATCCGCAGTTGCTGCGCTCCGCCGAGCTCGGCTTCCTCAACGGGCACGTCCCGGTGACCGGGATCCTGTCCGCGATCGCGATCCTGGCCGCGGTGCTCGACGACCGGGACGCGGTCGTCATGTCCAACGAGTGGTCGGCGTCCGTCCCGACGCTCCAGTACCAGGGCCGTCCGGTGAACCACCAGTACTCCAAGAGCGCGGGCTTCGAGGCGGCCTTCCGCGGCGTGCTCGCCGGAACCCAGGCCCCGCTGCCGGAGTACTTCTCCTGGCTGCGGGACCGGACCGAGCTGTGGGTCGGACAGGAGTTCGCGGCGCTCGGCCCGTATCACGGATCCTTCCGCAGCTGCAACAAGGCTTTTTATGCCGAACGGGCCAGAAGGCTCGACCACTGGTGTGGTGAGTGCGACAAGTGCTGCTTCATCGACCTGATCCTCGCGCCGTTCCTGCCGGCCGAGGCGCTGCGGCGGATCTTCGGGCAGGCGGGCGAGCCGCTGGACAAGCCGGGACTGGCCGGGAAGTTCCGGGCCCTGCTCGGCGCGGGCGCCAAGCCGTTCGAGTGCGTCGGCGAGGTCAGCGAGTGCCGGGCCGCGGTCCTGATGGCCGCGCGGCGGGACGACCGGGCCGGCGGCCGCCTGCTGCAGGAACTGGCCGCCGAGGTGGCCGGCTGGCCCGACGCGCCGTCGGCCGCGGACGCCGCCGCCATGCTGCGGCCCGCCGGAAATGAGCCCGGAAATGAGCCCGGAAATGAGCCCGGAAATGAGCCCGGAAATGAGCCCGGAAATGAGCCCGGAAATGAGCCCGGAAATGAGCCCGGAAATGAGCAGGGCGAGAACTTTATCCCGGCTGGGTACCGATGACCGATCCGCGCCCGAAACTCTCCTGGTCCGACCTGCCCGGCGCCCGGGCCGGTGTCTGGGGCCTCGGCCGCGAGGGCCACGCCAACCTGCGCAAGCTGCGGGCCCTCGGGGTCGAACCCGTCCTCGTGGACGACCACCCGGACGGCCCGGGCGTGCTCGCCACCGCCCACGGCGGGCTGGCCGCTCTCGAGCGGTGCGACGTGGTGGTCAAGACCCCGGGCCTGAGCCGGTACCGGCCCGAGGTGGCCCGCCTGACCGGGCTGGGCATCCCGGTGGTCGGCGGCCTGGGTTTGTGGCTAGCCGAGACTGACCCGCACCGGGTCCTGTGCGTGACCGGCACGAAGGGCAAGAGCACCACCGCGTCGGTCACCGGGCATTTGCTCGCCGGGCTGGGCTTCCGGTGCCTGGTCGCGGGCAACATCGGCGTGGTGCCCTACGACCCGGCCGAGAAGGCCGACGTCGACTACTGGGTCATCGAGGTGTCCAGCTACCAGGCCACCGACCTGCCGTGCACGCCGCCCGTGACCGCGGTCACCTCGCTGCACCCCGATCACCTCGACTGGCACGGGGGAGTGGAGCAGTACTACCGGGACAAGCTGTCGATGTGTACCCAGCCGGGGGCCGATCTGACCGTAGCCAACGGTGACAGCGACCTGCTGCGGCAGCACGCGGGCCTGCTCGGGCCCCGGGTGGAGTGGGTGTCGCAGGACGGCGAACACCGCGCCGACTGGATGGCGCCGCTCGGCCTGCTCGGACGGCACAACCGGCGCAACGCGCTGATCGCCCGGCGGTGCCTGGCCGCCCTCGGCGTGCCCGGCAGCGGTGACGACGAAGCGCTGCGCGCGGCCGCCGCGGGTTACCGGGGACTGCCCAGCCGGCTCGCGCCGGTCGGGACGATCGCCGGGGTCACGTTCGTCGACGACAGCCTGTCCACCAACGTGCTGCCCACGCTGGCTGCGCTGGACGCGTTCCCGGACCGGAGAATCGCGCTGATCGTGGGCGGCCACGACCGGGGCATCGACTACGCCCCGCTGGCCGCGGGCGTGCTGGCCCGGGACGCGCCGACGTACGTGCTGACCCTTCCGGACAGCGGGCCCCGCATCCGCGCCGAGATCGAACGGACGGCCGCGAGCATAAGCGTGACCGACTGCCCCGGCCTCGAACACGCCGTGGCGGCGGGGTTCCGGTGGGCCCGGCCGGACGGCGTGGTGCTGCTGTCCCCGGCCGCGCCGAGCTTCGGGCGGTTCCGCGACTACCGGGACCGCAGCGAGGCCTTCGCCCACGCGGTGCGCGCGATCTCCTAGGGTCAGCTCCTTATTCCGGTCACGGCGCGCAGCCCGGCCGGCAGCTCCGCCTCGCCGAACGACGACCCCACCCTGGCCGCCACGCCGTGCGCACCCAGCAGCGCCGGGATCAGGGACGTGTCGACGAGCACGTTCTCGTGCCGCTCGCCGCCGCGCCGCCACCCGCCCGCCCCGTCGGGGACGAACGTGGTGATGTCCCGGACGAACTTATCCGGGGCGGGGGTCGAGAACTCGGTGATGACGGCCCAGTCCGGGCCGACCCGGCCGAAGTTATCCTGGCCCGCGCGGATCCGGCCGAACTCCAGGTCGCAGAGGTCGATGGCCAGCACCCCGCCCGGCCGCAGCGCCCCGGCCATGGCGACCAGGGCCCGGTCGACGGCCGCGGCGCCGGGCAGGTAGCTGATCACGTGGCCGACTGAGACGATCGCGTCCGCGGCCGGCAGCGGCTCGTCGGGCAGGGCGAGCCGCCGCACGTCCGCGTCCGGGCCCAGCGCCGCCCGGGCCAGCTCGACCATGGCGGCGGACGCGTCGGTGGCGATGACCTGGTGACCGGCGGCGACCAGGTGCCGGGTCAGGGCCCCGGCGCCGCAGCCAAGCTCGAGTACGAGCCCGTCCCGTTTCCCCTTGACCGGGGCCAGCAGGTCCAGGATGCCCGGTGCGCAGCGGTCGGCGTGCTGGCCGTAGCCGCGGGCATGCACCAGGGCCAGGTCGTGCTGGTAGTACTCCACGAGGGTGCCTTTCAGTAGGCCACGGTGATGCCGAGGTGGCGGGCCAGGTAGGGGGCGAGCGCCACGAGCTGGCCGCTGTCGATGGTGACGCCACGCAGCGACTCGTATCCGGCGGTGATCTCGAGCCGGGCACCCCGCAGGTCCACCTCCGTGCAGGCCGCCTTCGTGAAATCCGCGCCGTCCAGGGTGCAGCCGGCGAAGCTGACCCGCAGCAGGGTGGCGCCGCCGAAGTCCGCGTCGCGCAGCACGCAGTCCTCGAAGGTCACGTCGGTGAGCACGGCGTTGCGGAAGTTCACCGAGTCCAGCTTGCTGCCGGTGAACACCACGCGGCGCAGTGCGGCCGAGAAGGCCTGCACGCCCGCCAGCGCGCAGTCGGCCACGGTCGTGTCCTGCCAGCCGGATTCGGCCAGGTCGGTGGCGACGAACCGGACCTCCCGCATCGCGACGTCGGTGAACCGGCTCTTCCGCAGCCGCCCGCCGCCGAACGAGACGCTGCCGAATTCGCAGTCCAGGAAGTGGCAGCCGCCCGCGGCGGCTTCGCCGAACATGACCTCGGCGAAGCGCAGGCCCTCGTAGTCTTCGTCCGGCTCCAGATCGCCCTCGAACCGGGTGCGCTCGGCCATGCGGTCGACTCTAGCGCGGGACCGCGGCCGGGCCGCGGCTAACGACGCAGGTAGGTCAGGACCGCGACGACCCGGCGGTGATCTTCCGCCGCCGCCGCATTCCCGTCCTGCTGCCCGGCCCGGTGGCGTAACGTCGCTCCTGGCGGCGATACGGGTCCATACCGGTAACTATCCGGCCCGGATCGAGGCCCGCCGGCAAGGGGTGCCCATGGACGTCACCGAGCCCGTGGTCCGGACCGCCAGCGGCCTGGTCCGCGGCCGGCGCGACGCGGAAGGGATCGCCGCCTTCCGCGGGATCCCGTTCGCCCGGCCGCCAGTGGGTGACCTGCGGTTCGCCGCGCCGCGCCCGGTGCGGGGATGGGACGGCGTGCGCGAGGCGGTCGCGTTCGGCCCGCCGCCGCCGCAGTCCGCCTACGCGCTGACCCCGGCCCCGGCCCCGGCGCCGGGCGCCGATCCGGACGACTGGCTGACGGTCAATGTGTTCACGCCCGACCCGGGCGCGGCCGGGCTGCCGGTGCTGGTGTGGATCTATGGCGGCGCGTACCGAACCGGCTCTTCCAGCCTGCCCGGCTACGACGGGACGCTGCTGGCCCGGCAGAACCTGGTGCTGATTACCTTCAACCACCGGGTCGGCGTGGAGGGCTACGCGCACCTGCCCGGCGTGCCGGCCAATCGCGGGCTGCTGGACCAGGTGGCGGCGCTGCGCTGGGTCCGGGAGAACGTGGCCGCCTTCGGCGGCGACCCGGATCGCGTGACCGTCTTCGGCGAGTCCGCCGGGGCCGGCGCGATCGCCGCCCTGCTGGTCATGCCGGACGCCGCTGGCCTGTTCCGCCGGGCGATCGCGCAGAGCGTGCCCGGCACGTTCTTCTCGCCCGCGCTGGCCGCCGACATCACCGCGGCGATCGCCGCCCGGGCCGGGCTGCCGCCGACCGCGGCGGCCTTCAAGACCGCCGACCCGGCCCGGCTGACCGCCGCCGCCGACGCGGTGCGGCCCGGCGACTACACCGGGCGCTGGGGACCGGTCGCGTACACCCCCACACCGTTCTCGCCGGTGGTCGACGGCGAGGTGCTGCCCGCGGCGCCGTGGCGGCCGGTGGCCACCGGGGCCGGCCGCGACGTCGACCTGATCACCGGGCACACCCGTGACGAGTACCGGCTGTTCATGCAGGTCTACGGGCTCCGCGGGCAGGTGACCGCCGAGATGGCCAGCGCCGCGCTCGCCGCGCTGGGTCCCGACGGGCCCGCCGACGCCGAGGCGGCGTACCGGATCGCCTACCCGGACGCTGACCCGGAGACGCTGTTCGAACTGGTCCACTCCGACTGGCTGTTCCGGATGCCCACCCTGCACCTGGCCCAGGCGCACTCCGCGGCCGGCGGCCGGACCTTCCTGTACGAGTTGCGCTACCCAGCCCCGGTCGGCGGGCTCGGCGCCTGCCACGCGATCGACGTGCCGCTGGTGTTCGGGTCCTTCCTGGCGCTCGGGCAGATGCTGTTCGGTCCCGAGCCGCCCGCCGGTGCCGTGGCGCTGGGCCAGGCCATGCGCGAGCACTGGGCGGCGTTCGCCGCCGCCGGCGACCCCGGCTGGCCGGCCTACGCGCCCGGCCGCCGGCTGGCCCGCATCTTCGACGACCCGCCGGACGTCGCCGGCTACCCGGAAGAAGCGTCCCTGCACCTGTGGGACCAGCACCGCTTCGATGTCATCGACCTGAGCGCCGAACCCGCAAGGTAGGGTTTGCTGGTGCCGATCTACGCCCTGGGCGACCTGGAGCCGGACATCGACGAAACGGCCTTCGTGCACCCCGATGCCGTCGTCATCGGCCGGGTGCGGATCGGCCCGGAGGCGTCGGTGTGGCCTGGCACGGTACTGCGCGGCGATCACGGCCGGATCGAGATCGGGGCGCGGACCTCGGTGCAGGACGGAACGGTCGTCCACTGCACGCATGACTGGCCGACGCTGATCGGGGCCGAGTGCGTGGTCGGCCACAACGCGCACCTGGAGGGCTGCGTGGTGGAGGGCAGGTGCCTGATCGGCTCCGGATCGGTGACGCTGAACCGGGCCCGGGTCGGGACCGGTGCGATCGTGGCCGCCGCCGCCCTGATCCCCGAGGGCTTCGAGGTGCCGCCCCGCGCCCTGGCCGTCGGCGTCCCGGCGACGATCAAGAGGACCGGCGTATCCGGCGACGCGGCCGCCAGGGCCGTGCAGGCCTACCTCGAGTCGGCCCGCAGGTACCGGACCGGGCTTCGCCGGCTGAGCCCATGATCGACGGCCTGGCGGTGGTGGACGCCCACGTGCACGTGCCCAGGCTGAGTACCGTGTTGCCCGCGTGGCTGGAGTGGGCGGCCGACTTCAGCCAGGGCGCTCCGTGGCGGGACGTCTTCGACGCCGGCGGCGATCCGGACCCGGCCCGGCTGGACGCGCTGCTCGACGCCGAGGGCGTGGACACCGTGCTGCTGTTCGCCGAGTACAGCCCCGCCTCGACCGGCATTCAGCCGGTCGAGGACCTGCTGCCGATCATCGCGTACAACCCCCGGCGGTACCGCCTGGTGGCCAACGTGAACCCGCGGCTGCACACCCCGCCCGCCGCCGAGGCCGAACGCCAGCTGGACCTGGGCGCCGTCGCGGTCAAGGTGCACCCGGTGCACGGCGCGTTCCGGGTCGACCGCGACGACATGTACCCGGTTTACGACCTGTGCGCCGAACGCGGCGTGCCGGTGATCGTCCACACCGGGCCGAGCATCTTCCCCGGTTCGCAGGCCGAAGCGGGGGATCCCAAGCTGATGGACTCGATCGCCGGCGCCTATCCCGCCGTCCAGTTCGTCCTGGCTCACGGCGGCCGCGGCGGCTGGTACGCCGACGCCGCCCAGATGGCGCTGGCCCGGGACAACGTGTGGATGGACCTGGCCGGGCTGCCGCCCAAGCGCCTGCCGGACTACTACGCCGGCTTCGACCTGCCCGCTCTGGCCGGCAGGTGGATCTTCGGGACCGACTGGCCCGGCGTTCCCGGCGTGGCCAGGAACGTGCGCGCCATGGCCTCCCTGGGCCTGCCCGACGACACCCTCGCTGCCGTCCTCGCCGGCAACGCCCGCCGCGTCTACCCCACCCTCACCGTCCCGTAGCCCGCTCAAACGGGCCACCGGGTCGTGTCGGGACCAGGCAATGTTGATGATGTACGATGATGATGTACATCATCAATCTCCCGGGGAAGTGACCGTGGCGCTGACGCAGATCGACATCGATGAGGACGCGCTCGCCGAGGCCATGCGCTTGTCCGGGGCGAAGACGAAAAAGGAGACCGTCAACGTGGCGCTGCGGGAGTTCGCGGCCCGGCACCGGCGGGTCGCGGCGCTGGAGCATTACGCGCAGTTGGCGGCAGGGTGGGACTTCGAAGGATGGGAGCAGCGCCGGGCGGCTGAGAAAGACCCGGCCGTGTGATCCGCTATCTGCTTGACTCGTCCGCCTTGTGGCGGATCTTGCGGGACGCCGCGCTGCGGTCGGCCTGGACCGAGGTCGTTTCCTTGGGCCTGGTGGGTTCCTGTCATCCCCAGCGGATGGAATTCCGCCGTTCGGCCCGCACCATTGACGAGTACGAGCAGATGTCAGGGATGTTCGACGCGCTGTATCCCGATGCCGCGGTCCCCAAGGGCGCGTGGCGGTGGATCGAGTCCGCGCAATATCGCCTGCTGCGCCACGGTGCCCACCGCGCGTTGTCGGCCGTAGACCTGCTGATCTGCGCCACCGCAGCGCACCACGACCTCGCTGTCCTGCACGACGACCGCGACTTCGCCGTCGCGGCCCGGCACCTGCCCGATCTGCGGGAACGTTCCGTCCGCGCCACGCCGCAAGCCCGCGAGCCCTAGGCTCCCACGGGCCGGGCCTCCTCCCAGCCGGCCGGGGCCAGCAGCCGCTGCAGCAGCCTCACCTCGGCGCTGTCCAGGCCGGCGACGGCGGGCAGGCTGCGCAGGCTCTCCCAGGCCAGCGCCAGCGACTGCTCCGCGGCCCGGAGCTGCTCGCGCAGCCGGGCGTTCTCCTCGGCCAGCCTGCCGTGCTTGGTCCACGCGCTGGCCAGCTCGGTCTCCAGGTGGGCCACCGCTTCCCGCAACGCCGCGGCGCTCGCGTCCACGCCCGCCCCGGCCGGCTCGGCGCCCGCCCCGGCCGGCTCGGTGCCTGTCCCAGCTGGCTCCGCGCCCGCCAGCCGCCGAACGATCTCGGCCAGCAGCCGCCGGGCCAGCTCGTCGTAGTCGAACCCGGCCGGCTCCGCTCCGGCGTGCGGCCCGGCGTGCGGCCCGGCAGTCGGCGCGAGCATCCCCGCGAGCCCGTTGACCCCGGCGGTGGCTTCGGCCGCGGCCGGGCCCAGCCTGATCCGGTAGGTCCGCTTGCCGCGCACGTCGCGCTCGACCAGCCCGGACCGCTCCATGCCGGACAGAAGCTGCGCGAAGGCCACGCTGGAGCCCGGGTAGCCGACCGCGGCGGCCAGCCGCGTGCTCGCCATCCCGCCCGGGTCGGAGAGCTCGGGGGTGCCGGTCAGGTACGCGATGATGTGCTCACGGGTTCCGACGGCCCGTTTCCTGGACACCTTCCTACAGTCCCCCATCGTCAGCACCCTCTCCCGTGGCAATCACGCCTGCCGACGATCTCATGATAGTACGGCGGTTCCGGCCGCCGTCGGCGACGGGCAACCGCCAGGCCCGCAGGGTGACGGATTGTTGCCAATCACGTCGGACCGGCGTCTATGATGTTCGGCTCGCCGGTGCGGCGGCAGGAGTAAGGACGATGGTTAGCGTACGATCGAAGCATCGCCACACCCCTGCGCCACGCGGCCAAGCTGGGACGAGCCGAAACTAGCCGTCAGTAATGCACGTTGTGTTTGTTAACCGCACACCTTTCCCCTAGTGAAGACAGAGCACCGTGGATCTGGATGTGGCCTATGCGACCTGCCTGGTGGCTGCCTTGCTGCTCGGCGTCGGGTTCGTCCTCCAGCAGTACTCTGCCGAGCAGGAGCCGGAGTCGCGGTTCCTCCGCCTGCGCATCCTGACTGACCTGCTGCGCAAGCCCCGGTGGCTGCTGGGCATCGGCTGCATGATCGCGGGCTACCTGTTCGCGGCCTGGTCGATCGACCACCTCGAGCTGACCGTGGTCGAGCCGCTGCTGACCACCTACCTGGTGTGGGCCCTGGTGCTGGCCGTGCCGCTGTCCCGGCAGCCGGTCAAGGTCGCCGAGGTGGCCGGCGCCCTCATCCTGATCACCGGCGTCGCCCTGGTGTCGGTGTCCCGGTCGATCACGCCCGTCGGCTCGGACTTCGGCTCGTTCTCGCAGTGGTACGCGGCGGCGATCATCGCGGGCATCGCGTTCGCCGCCGTGATGATCGGGCACCGCCGGACGGGGCAGGTCCGGGCCACCCTCACCGGCGTCGGGGCCGGCCTGGTGTTCGGCATCCAGGACGCGCTGACCCGGCAGACGCTGACCGGCCTGCAGGGCAACTCGTGGACCGTGCTGTTCACCACGTGGTCGGCCTACGCCCTGATCGGCGCGGGGATCGCCGGCATCTGGCTGATGCAGAACGCGTTCAGCGCGGCCCCGCTGCACGCCTCGCTGCCCGCCATCGCGGCCGGCGAGCCGCTGGCCGGGATCGCGCTGGGCATCGTCGTGTTCGGCGACCGGGTCCAGCTCAAGCCCGGCCTGCTGGCCATTGAGGCGGCCGGGATCGCGTTGATGATCGTCGGGGTCATCGCGGTGGCGCGCTCGTCGGCCTTCAGCGGGCTGCGGAAGATCACCGACGTGATCAGGCCCGGCTCCGATACCGCGGGCTCCCGGACGCCGGACGCCCCAGACGCCCCAGATGCCCCAGACGCCCAGCAGCCCAGCCGGAGCTCACCCCGCCACGGATCCGCGAACGGCTCCGCGCCGGCCGGGTGGTTCCCGGTGGCGCGGAGGTTCTCCCGGCCCGCCCACCGGCGTCAGGTTCACGACTCCGCGTCCGGCGGCGAAGGGCGCTGAGCCGGACCGCCGCTCAGCGCGCCCGTGCGCGGCCGCCCGGTGGTCCACCCACCCCGGGCCGGGCTGCGGTTCAGCATCGCCTCCAGCGCCGCGGTGATGCCCCCGTCGGTGACGATCAGTTGCCGGACGATCACGATCATCGCCGGCAGGGCCCAGAAATCGCCGCAGACCCACAG